>Ga0209654_1000183_pt1 | contig 67027 bp, 57 predicted proteins | sample SaaInl1SG_22_DNA_FD_184646 | JGI IMG/M metagenome (GOLD analysis project Ga0209654, IMG submission 184646) | Marine microbial communities from expanding oxygen minimum zones in the Saanich Inlet - ESP_161SG_22_DNA (SPAdes) (version 2) | ecosystem: Environmental > Aquatic > Marine > Intertidal... | reverse complement strand
TAAGAATTCAATTCAACCCCTCTTTACTCATTACACAAGCAGGCTTTAATGCTGATGTATTCATTCAACTTAGCCCCGAATTAGCCTCAAGTCTAGTTGGTGGTTATGACTATGTTAAACGTCTTGAAGACCTTGCAACTGACTACAACCAACTAGTCACCAATGAACTTTATGGTTTTCAATGGGGAGATTTATTCGACAGTTCAGGTCGGCTTAAGCCTGCTTTTGTTTGGTATCAAAAGAGACTTCAATTTATTGAAGAGAACTTTCGATTTGTCGGTAATATGATGGCCAATGAGGCTGGACCTGCAGTCGATGAAATTATAGCAGAATTTTAGATAAAACCCATCACTCTTACAGACTTCCCGTGTCTTTTAAAGCTTCAAGAAAGTCACCACATAATTTCCATTGGTTCCCGCGCGTACCCCACCTAGATTGTAAGTAAATGACCAAGTCATTCTAATATCAGCATTTGGCGCGTTATCAAAACTAGTGATTGTCACATCCGTAAAAACATCGAGTTGAAGTTGTGTTACCGTAGTTGCGTCGGCCCATGACCACGTGCCTGTTGGACGAAATAGTTGCCCTCCATTCACTGAAGAATAGAGGCCATTCTCTTGAAAATCAATCTTAAAAGCTGGATAATTAGCACTCGCATCTAAACCATCAATTGCAATGGATTCAATGATCCAAGTTCCACTTATTTCACTTGTCGCCACTTCTTGCTGAGTTGGTTTAGGGTCATCTCCACAAGCTGTAACCAATAGCACCACAATAGCAATGCTTAAAACGATCTTAAAGTATTTCATTACTATCTCCATGACTTATTGCTTTATGAATTTCTTAATCAACTCTCCTTCATTGCCCGTAATTCGCAACAAATACATACCATCACTGTACTGCCGCACATCCACGACCTGTTTTCGCCCGGTAAATCCGATCTGTCTAAACTTGATCAATCCATTGAGATCATAGATCAATATCTGCGGATCAGTCAGGGTCAAGTTGTTTAAGTCAATAGTCAGGTAATCAGTAGTAGGATTTGGTTGTAAACTGATGAGTTTTGGGCTCAAGTCTTTTCTGACCTCTGTAATCACAGCACCCGTTCCGCGCACAGCAATGGACTGTGATGACACATTTGGTGAATTGATAATAATCTCTCCGCTATAATCCTTTGACTCAGTCGGTTGAAAACTCACTGTAATGGTTACGCTCTCACCCGCATTGATACTGGCAGTTACCATATCTACCGAGAAACCATCGGGTGTCTCTATTGAGCTGATGTCCAATCCATCATTTGAACCAGAGTTCAAAATGCTAAAAGTGGATGTAGCAATAAGCCCTAGCGGCGTATCGTCAAAGTTTGGCTTACCAATAACTGCCATACTATAGGCCGGACACCCTTGATCATTCACTACGATTCCTGCAGGTGTATTGACACAGGCATCAATATTGTTAGGTACATTATCACCATCAGAATCCAATTGACTCGGGGCGCAACCGTGAATATCAACTACTTCACCTCTCGGTGTATTTGGACAGTGGTCTTCAGCATCTGATACACCGTCATTATCAGCATCGAGCTGGAAAGTCGCACAACCATTTGTATTCACTTGAGCACCTACAGGGGTATTCGGGCATTGGTCTTTATCATCAGTCACCCCATCATTATCACTATCTGTTTGTGCCGGTGTACAGCCCACTCCATTAACTACAGTACCTGCAGGCGTGTTAGTACACTGATCTGTGATGTTTGGTACACCATCACCATCATCGTCTAACTGATAGGGTGAGCAACCATGCGCGTCTACAGCCTGCCCAGAAGGGGTATTTGGACAGTGATCAATATCATCATGAACGCCATCATTATCTGAATCAAGCTGACTTGGTGAACAACCTGTAAAATCTGCTTGCTCTCCACTTGGCGTAGAAGGACAGACATCCTTACTGTTTTCTACGCCATCTCCATCGGTATCTTTTTGTGTATCTGCACAACCATTGGCATCTACAGTTTCACCAGCAGGTGTATTTGGACATTGATCAGTGCTATTTGGCACGCCATCTCCATCTCCATCTGGCTCAGCAGCAGGACAGCCATTGGCATCAACCGCAGTACCCACTGGTGTATTTGGGCAATGATCTAGCGCATCGTTTACCCCATCATTATCACCATCTTTCTGAGTATCAGAACAACCATTGGCATCTACTATTTCTCCTGCTGGGGTATTCGGACATTGATCCATATTATCGGTGACTCCGTCTCCATCTGAATCTAATTGACCAGTGGAACATCCATCTGCATTTACAGTGGAGCCTAATGGAGTGGAAGGACACTTATCTACTTCATTGCTAACGCCATCATTATCTGTATCTAGTTGACTTGGTGAACAACCATGCGCATCTGCTTTTTCACCGCTCGGTGTATTATTACAGTGGTCTATCGCATCATACACACCATCACCATCTGTATCTATTTGATTATCAGCACATCCATCAGCATTAACCGATAAACCTGCTGTAGTATTAGGACATAAGTCCTTGTCATCTGTAACCCCATCATTGTCGGAGTCTAACTGACTAGTCGCACAACCATCCGCATTCACCTGAACACCTGCTGGTGTATTCGGGCATTTATCAAATTGATTCAGTACGCCATCACCATCACCATCAGTTTCGGCAGCTGTACAACCGTGTACATCCACCGTTGCACCAGCGGCTGTTCCAGGACAATGATCCTGCGTATTGAAGACTCCATCACCGTCATCGTCTTTCTGGCTCTCGCCACATCCATTAGCATCTACTGCTTCTCCTACTGGAGTGTTTGGACATTGGTCCATATTGTTCATGACCCCATCGCCATCATCATCCTTCTGACTGTCAGAACAGCCATTAGCATCCACACTTTCGCCTGCCGGTGTGTTCGGACATTGATCAACCGCATTGCTTACGCCATCTCCATCACCATCTAACTGAGAAGGTGAGCAACCATGGACATCTACTGTTTCACCAGCAGGAGTATTAGGACAATGGTCATCGGCATCGTTGATGCCATCGCCATCCGTATCTTTTTGAGAATCCGAACAGCCATTAGCATCAACCGCTTCACCGGCTGGGGTATTAGGACATTGGTCATCTGCATTCAACACACCGTCTCCATCTCCGTCATTTTGATTGGCAGAACAACCATACTGATCAACACTTTCACCAGCAGGAGTATTTGGACAATGGTCTTCTTTATCATTTAGCCCATCTCCATCAGTATCTCTTTGAGACGGGGCACATCCATTGGCATCTACGGTCTCATTCTTTGGAGAATTAGGGCATTGGTCTGCATCATTAGCCACACCATCACCATCATCGTCTTTTTGGCTTTCACTACATCCATTGGCATCTACCGCTTCCCCACTTGGGGTATTGAAACAGTGATCAAAAGGGTCGGTGACACCATCTCCATCCTGGTCTTGATCAACCAAAAGTAAATTTGATGCCATTGGCATGCCGTTTTCGCTAGTAAGTTGTTTTAATACTTTAACGGTGTTGGAGCCTGGGTCAAATTCTATTAATGCCCCTAATCCATGAGTTCCACCATTATAGGATACTCCGTATAACTTACCTTGATATGCAGTCAATTGCCCCAAAAACTCTGAACCCTCTTTTTTCTTATCGAGGCTTAGAGAAGTTGTGGCTTTAGACGATAAATCATATGAAAATATTTTGGACACATTGGGTTCGTTAAATATCCAATAGAGCACATTATTATGTAAAGCAGGGCGTAAATTTGGTTTTGCGTTCACTAAACCATTTTCGTACAGATAAGTCACCGTATCCTTTGTCAGGTCATAATGATAAAGAGTGGCCCTTGTGCTTCCATCAAAACCATGGGAAAGCCCATAAAAATCATTGTTGTTAACTGTTACAAGCCCCCCATTTGGTCGAATTGATTCAGTATTGTATTTGGGAATATTTTCAGCTAATTGCCCGGAGACCACGTCATATTTAACAATGGCAGTGTTAGATGTAAAAAGGAATTTGAGTGAGTCATATTCCGTCAAAACAAATCCGGCCTCCTCATAACTCTGTGCAAGTTTAGGTAGGTCTTTTGCCTCTAATAAATTACCATCACCATCTGTCTTAACTTGGACAATTACATTTTGCTTTCCAAAGAAACTCCCAGCATCTCTCACTAATTGATAACGGTTTCCATCTTGAGCCAAGACAGCATTACTAATTGCAAAAGCATCATTCTCAATGGCACGGGTAAAATTCCAATTTTGAGTAACCGAATTATTATCGAGATCTACACGTAGAGATGTAGGACCTAAATGACCAATCTTTCTATTACCCCCTCCTCCATATGAGGCGCGAACAATTAGCTTGTTTTGACCCACTAAGTCCAACTCTCCTTTTAAAAATCTGCCATTTGAGGCAAAAAGCGTGTCTAGCACGGTTAATTCTTTGCTATTGAGATTGTACTTTAATAGAAACCCCTGATTCCCAGGGCTTTCTCGTGATAATCTTGTTCTCAGATAAAGGGTTTCATAGCCATCAAATGCCATATAAGGCTGAACATCCCCATACTTATTTCTAGAAATAGCATTAGTCAGAACCGGCCCACCGCCAAAAGTATTGTGTATCCATAGACCATCTGCTATGTCAGAACCATCATAAGTTCCGACTATGTAGTCACCCGCAGCCATCGTCCCCACTTCACTAGGATAGTACGGAAATGAAAACACTTTACTGAATGTCTTATTGGCATCGTACTTAATTAAAGAACCTTTATCTGCCCCAGCCCCACGAGTTGACTGCACATACATCAATCCATTATTGCCCTCTAACATATTAGTGAAGGTTTGCCCCAGAGTACTTCCTTGGTCAAAAGTTATTTGTGCTCGATAGGCAACCCTTAAATCTGGATATAAAGGATTTGCTTTAATGATCGGATCATCTGGATTAAACATGTAAGCATAAGTACCACCACCTAAATGTGCTTCAGGCACTATTGACCAACGCATTACTCCATACAATCTTTGGGTATTCTTTTTATATACTAACCCACCATTTGCATGGGTTAAAAGAAAATCTTGGCCTCCTAAGTCATCTACAACTTCTAAACTATCCTTTGAAAGGTTAACTTTATACAATCTTCCTTTACTATACGGATCTAATACCTCTCGCGTGAATCTACCATTTTGATCGGCCTTGCGACTAACCCCACTAAGATAAGTATCTCCTACCCTACGTAAAGTCCCATAAAGATCTCCATTTGGACCTACAGTAAGTGAAGAAGCTGGGTGATTACCTGGCTTTCCTTCGATATTGAATGCTCCAATTTCTTCATAAGTACGTGTGGCCATGGTATACTTCCATACGCCACCAAAATTTTTAGTTCCCCCTTTTTCACATATTCCATAAAAAACACCTGGTTCAACTTCAACCAAGTCAAAAATTGGGCGCTCAAAGGCATCATCAACGATAGCTCCAAATTCATGAAGCACCTCATAGTTCAAAGAATCAGGATGAAAGCGATATAATAAGCCTGAAAAGTAACTAGGAGACAAAGGTGAAGTAGTAGCCGATTCCAGTCCATAGATATATCCGTCTGAGCCCATATGTAAGCCTCCGTAATCATAATCTGCCTTGAGAATACTACCACCCCATAATGGGTTAGCATCATGACTATAAATATTTTCTATCGCGCCTGTCGTCAAGTTATATTTAGCAATGGCACCTGAGCCTTTATCTCCGCCTATGGTGGAGGTGAACAAGAGTTCTTGAGATTGAAGCGAAAAGCTAAATGATATTAAAATTATGGCAATAGTGGAAAGTCTTTTCATATATATCAATTCTGAACAAATAAAGTGCTTCAGCTTTCGAAGTGTAGTATAAATCGTTCAATCAACGGATAGCATCGATAAGCAGTAAGTACACAAAAACAAGATATTATTGTTTATATGCAAATTTCATGACCTTAATCATATTGAAAAATTAGCTGGCCGATACCGTTGTTGGTGCCTACCTACCGGCAAAGGCAGGTTGTCACCAACAAGAACTCATGAAAACAGGATTACCTTCCGTGATCCCTGAGCGAGACCACTCCTGCAAATCAAAGGTACAAAAGCTATGCTTCTCTGCCCTTGTTGGTGTTGTCACCAACAAGCAATGAGGAAGGATTACCTTCGGTGATCCCTAGGCGAGACCACTCCTGCAAATACAAAAGACGCAGCTTCGCTGACTTCTTTTTTCATTTATTCCCAAAGCTCGAGTAAACTCAGCTTTGTTCTTAAACGAAAAAAGGCTGTCATATCTGACAGCCTTTTGTGCTTGATGTGGGCGCTGAGGGATTCGAACCCCCGACCCCCTCGGTGTAAACGAGGTGCTCTGAACCAACTGAGCTAAGCGCCCAAATTTATTTGGAACCAACTGTCCCTATAGCTATCGGGAAAGCGCCCAAACTTATTTGGTAACCAACTTTCAAGATTTATTGTGGCTTTAGACACTCATCCTTCTGTTTGGGTCTGCAAAGGTAATTTTCGTTTTTATTATTACAAACAACGGCCTGAAATTATTTTCATTTATTTCTTAACAAACGAATAATCCGCTCAAGACTTTTTACTCGTTCATATTTATTTAAATTGCATTAACGCTACTATTCACCAATTCATGGAGATCAACGAATTCAAAGCACTCTTTGACCAATATTACGATCCCATTCGCAAATTTCTCTACTATAAGTGCGGTGACATGGACCAGAGTGAAGACCTCTGCCAAGACGTATTCATGAAACTTTGGGACAAGCGCGATGACGTGAAAAGTGAAACGGTAAAAAGCTACCTCTACACCATTGCCAACAACATGTTATTGAATAAAATCAGGCATGAAAAGGTGAAAATGAGCTTTGTCGAGCAACATAAAGACCAACAAGAAGAGGAATCGCCTGAATACCAGTTAGAAGAGAAAGAGTTCAAAGCAAAGCTCGATTTAGTCATCGGGGATATGCCAGAAAAACAACGTGAGGTTTTTCTAATGAACCGAATTGAAGAAATGACCTATCAGGAGATCGCTGCAAGACTAGAATTGAGCGTAAAGGCCATTGAAAAACGCATGCATGGTGCACTGAATCATGTACGTCAACATCTCGGGCATAAGATCTAATTCTATTGAGATTCGCTTTTTCGCATATGAAGTACGCGAAAGAACCCTTATCATTACAGTGTGCGAATCCTATTGGTAATCGGCTTTCTCTTGACGACTTCTATTCTGCTTGGCCAAAGCATAGAAGACACACGCATCAATGAGGAGTTTAATAACACCGCACTGAGCAAGGTCATCCGCACCTTGAAAAACAAATACGACATCAATGTTTCCTATGATGACGCACTGATCCTAGGCGTAAGTGTAAGTGGTAAATTCAAAAACACCCCCTTAACGACCTTTTTAGACGGTATTTTTAAAAATGCAGGTATTGATTAACAAATCGTGAGTAAAAACATCATCCTGGTTCCGAAAAGGATCAGTTTAAATGTAAATACCCCGAGCCTCTTTGATATCACCCTCTTCGGGGTAGTAAGAGATGCCATGACGGGTGAAAGTCTACCCAATGCATTGATCAGGATAGAAGGGGAAAATCAAGGAACGATCACCAATAGGGATGGTTTTTTCAAACTACCATCGATACCTACCGATACCAGTACGATTGAAGTACGCTATGTAGGGTATCAAAATTCTAAAGTGAAGCTCACACCAGGAAAAGCACGGCAGACCGTACAAATCATGATGGTTGAATCTTCCATGGAATTATCAGAATTCGAGGTAGTAGAAGCGGTACCTAATTCCGTGAGTTATGGGGACGACATCTCTCAAATGACCATCAACCCAAAGTCATTAGTTTCATTACCCAGCTTGGGTGAATTAGACATTTTTAGAGCATTACAACTCTTGCCTGGCATCAGCGCAACCAATGAAACCTCCTCGGCCTTATCGATCAGAAACAGTCCCTCCTCTCATAACCTGGTCCTATTTGATGGCTTCACTATTTACAGATTAGATCATTTCTTCGGGGTATTTAGTACCATGAATGCCGACGCCATCCGAGACATTCAAGTATTCAAAGGAGGCTATGGGGCTGAATATGGCAACAGAATCGCTGGTGTAGTCGACATGACGGGCAATACGGGGAGCTACCTCGAACCCAATTACAGCTTAGTATCAATCTTTTGAGTGCAAAGTTCAATGCAAACATACCGCTTGCTTCCGGTAGAGGGGCATTACATTTTAATGTAAGAAGAGCCTACACAGATATCATCAGAGGAAACCTGTTTGAAAAGCTCTACGCAAATTACCGCGAACAATCTGATCAATTGCAAGACCAGACATCTGATGATTTCATACGCCCTGACTTTTCCTTCTACGACCTTAACCTTAAGGCATCTTATAAACTTAGTCAGCGCGATCTAGTGAGCTTTAGTCTGTATAATGGTAGAGACGATCTAGAAACAAGCTATGATGTCATTGATCGAGCACCTGATGACCCCAGCAATATTTTGGGTGTCAACACCTTCACAGAGATTGCGGAATGGGGTAACCGTGGATTAGGCCTGAATTGGTCGAGAAATTGGAGCACGAATTATTATTCAAGTCTTCAAATAGCCGAATCAGACCATTACTTCAACTATTTTTTCGAAGACGAAGAATTCAATAGTACTGGAGATCGAACACGTCTCTATCGATTGGTCAGAAATAATGACGTCAGAGACCTACAAGCCAATTTCCACAACGAGATCAACTTGTTCAAAAACCATCGTTTATCAGCAGGGGTGAATTTTTCGAATCTTAAAATCGAAAATCGATCAATTATTGAAGAAGAAAGTGGCCTTGGACAAGTCAACCCGAACCCGAGTGATGAAGGAAATACGATGTCCTTCTACTTAGAAGACAATTTTACGGTAAGTGATAAACTGCAAGTAAAAGCTGGATTAAGGTATAACCTGAATAATATCAGCTCGCAAAACTACTTGACCCCAAGGTTATCTCTGAACTATCAGTTCCACCCGAATATCGGATTTAAAGCTGCTTATGGCCAATATGTGCAACTTTTACAGGAGGTGATCTTTGACGATCCCTTTTCAAATATTCAAAATGGCTGGTTTTTGAGTTCAGAAAACACCTCCATCAACAATGGCTTCGATATAGATGTGATGACTTCCAACCACTACATCGTCGGACTGCAATACAAGAAAGAGCAGCTAATTCTTGATATCGAATATTTCAGGAAACAAAATGACGGAATCAATGAATTCTTGGTTTCTCATCTGGTTGATAGAGCAACAAATGAACGTCTACCTTCCCTAACTTTTGCACGAGGCAATGGATATATTAATGGAGTGGATTTTTTGGTTCAACAATCAAAAGGAACATATACAGGTTGGATAGCCTACAGTTATAGCCGTGCATTCAATACCCTCGATAACATCAATAATGGTGAAGAGATTGCCTCTCGGCTCGATCAACGTCACGAAGTGAAGTTTGTACATCTACTCGACCTCCCAAAATGGAAACTTTCTGCAACTTGGATCTACGGCAGCGGCCGGCCGTTTCTAGCGCCGGAAATAAATTTCATCACCGATAACCAAGGCGACGTCATCAATTACGAGATCGTCAACACAAACAAATCCGTAGAACGACTTCCTGCTTATCACAGACTAGACCTTTCCGCAGCACTTAAGTTTGGTAATAAAAGTGTTAATGGCGAGTTCGGATTATCCATATTGAATGTGTATAATCGTATCAACGTGCAAAGCAAACGATTAAAAACAGACGCATTAGAAGAAGTCCCCAATGGGGTTCCGGGAGCGACCATTCCGGATGAACTTTATCGGGACTTGGTTTTACTTGATTTGACACCCTCGATTTTTTTGAATTTATATTTCTAATTGAGGTAGGGTATGTCTGACAACAAGGGTAAATAGTACATAATGGAAGAAAAAAAGCACCATATCAATTGGGAGCAACAGTGGTTGGAAGGCAAGATCTCGAGTAAAGAGGCTGCCCAAAAAGCTGCTGTTGACGATTTTGATGCTTTTGAGAAGTTCATTGAAGGTGCAAAGCAGTTGGATGTTCCATCGAATAAATCCAAAGCAACAGCTTGGCAAGAACTAGAAACGAAAATCTCAGCAACCCAACATTCACCTAAAGTGATCTCCATTTCAAGAAGAAATTGGATGATCGGAGTAGCGGCCTCTTTCATCTTAGCTTTAGGTGCTTTTTTTCTACTTCCATCAGCTGAGAACATTGAAAATAATCAATCATACGTAGCGACCGGCTTAGCCGAAAGTCGCACAATCTATTTACCGGACAGCTCTGCTGTTCACCTTAACGCTGTCAGCTCGGTTTCATTTTCGAAAGAGGAATGGGAAGAAAATCGTGTGTTGTCTCTTGAAGGAGAGGCTTTTTTCGAAGTAAAACGCGGCAGTAAATTCTCAGTTCAAACAAGCCTTGGCACTGTAACAGTATTGGGCACCAGTTTTAATGTGAGAGAAAGGGATGGAGAACTTGTTGTTGCCTGTAAAACTGGAAAAGTTGGGGTAAGTAAAAAGGCAAGTGAAGAGATGCACTCCATTACTCCGGGAGAAATGATCGCTATCACCAAAGGTGAATTTAGCGAAGTAGAAGAAATAAGCACTAATCGTGTGGCCTCTTGGCGTAACAAGGAATTTGATTTTGAAAGCATGTCGCTAAGCGCTGTGTTCAGTGAATTAGAAAGACAATATGACATTACCATTACAAATGAATTTGACGAAGCCACATTGGAAGAACCCTTGTCGGCAACGCTACCCACAAACGATTTAGATGGGGCAATTCAATTATTGGAACTGATAAAAAGTATTGAAGCAGAGTTTTCAGAAGATGGAAAAACCATCTCGTTTATAAGAAAATAATGCAGTAAAGTAAAGGCGACAATTAAGATGGTTAAGTAACCTAGTCGCCAATTCTTAGGTTGAGGTTGAGGGATGGGTGGTGCCATCCCTCTTTTTTTATAGCACCTCTAATAGCGTCTCTAAACTCATTCCGCGAGACCCTTTGATCAACAGCAGTGCGTTTTCAAGCGTTTGCCCCCTCAAGTATTCAGTCAATTCTTTTTTCGTCTGCCAATAATGGCCCTCTGGATTTCCATCTAGCGCTGACCTCATCTGCTGACCACAAAAGTGAACTGTAGTATTCTTCAGTGTTTTTGTGAGCGCGCCAATTTGCTCATGCTCTTCTTTTGAAACATCCCCTAGTTCAAGCATATCCCCAAGAATCACCACTTTATTCGCAGCGTCCCTTTTATCGAAGCTAATCAAGGCCTCGCGCATGGATGATGGATTGGCATTATAAGCATCAAGAATGATGGTGTTTTTCCCTTTTGTCAAAACCTGGGATCGGTTATTGTCTGGATCATAAGACCTCACCGCAGCCAGGGCATCTGATTGAGCAACACCAAAATATTGCCCAACGCAAAGCGCTGCAGCAATGTTATCTAAATTATAGCCACCAGTCAGTGTAGTGGTAAGTAACTGATCGTAAACTCTGATTTCCAAGGCTGGTTTTTCATTGAGCAATGCTACTTCAAGATCATTTCCTACATTAGGATAGGATGTATGCTCAATACCCAGGTCTTGCAACTTTTCTACTAAACGTGGAAAGTTGGTATTGACAAAGACCCTACCCCCAGCCTGCGCAAGAAAATCATACATTTCCGTTTTCCCTTTGAAGACGCCTGTTATGCCGCCAAACCCCTCAAGGTGCGCCTTGCCGATATTGGTGATCAAACCATAATCTGGCATTGCGATGTCACAAAGCATCGCAATCTCCTGCTGCGCATTTGCCCCCATCTCAATAACTGCGAATTCAATGGAAGCATCTATTCGTAACAAGGTCAAAGGAACACCAATGTGGTTATTCAGATTACCTTGTGTAGCCAACACCTTGTATTTCTTTGCCAAAACATCTCGAACCAACTCCTTAGTGGTTGTTTTACCATTAGAACCTGTAATCGCTAAGACTGGAATATTGAGGTTTTTACGATGATGCTTCGCCAAGGCTTGAAGTGCTTCTAGACCGTCATCCACTAAAAAATAGCGTTCATCCTTTTGATAAGCTGCGTCATCGATCACTGCGATGGCAGCTCCTTTCGCAATGGCCTGATCGGCAAACTCATTGGCATTGAAATTTGGCCCCTTCAGCGAGAACCAAATGTTATCTTTTTCAATTGTGCGGGTATCGGTGGATATTCCGGTGCTTTTCAGGTATGCTTGGTAGAGAGATTCGATCATATCAAAAAGGTGTAATCAAAGTTAATACAGTAATGGAAAAAACTGCGTTATAGTCTCTTGAATGCCGAAAATTTTCAGCTTAGATTGCAAGTAATGAGCAAAGTGCGCATCTCATTTATCCTTTTTCTCTTTAGCGGTTCTTTGATCGCCCAATTCCGATTTCAACCCAAATTCGATGTTCCGGTGAATGCTAATGGGAGTAGATTGGAACGCGCTTGGGAAGGCGGCCTGAATTCAGCTCAATTCCAAACGCTCGATCTCAATGGAGATTCGGTACAAGATCTGGTGATTTTTCATCGCATCTCTCGAGACATTACCACCTACCTAAGAATGAATGAGGGATACGAGCGTTCACCTCAATTCGATCATGTTTTCCCTGAGGACACGAGGTCGCTGCTTTTGCTCAAGGATTATGATTGTGATGGCAAAAAGGACCTGTTCACTAGTACCTCACTGGGTATTAAAGTCTACCGAAACACCAGTAGCGCTGACGGTATCTCTTGGGCGCTTGCTAAAAACTTTTTGACTTTTGATGCTGGGGCAAATATTCAAATGGCACCCACCGATATTCCGGGCATTGCAGATGTGAATGGAGACGGTGCTCTTGATATCCTGACTTTTCGATTTGGCAATGCGAATTCCATCGACTTGTACTTAAATACAGGAAGTTGCGGCAGCCTAGATTTTACGAGAAGCGAAAGACGCTGGGGGAACTTTGAGGAATGTGGATGTAACGATTTTGTTTTTGGTCAAGCTTGCCCTACCAGTAACGCAAGTTTGAGTCCTAACGAACAGAATCAACCAGAAAGCACAGCCCATATCGGCGGTAAAACCATCTTATTATTTGATGCGGACAATGATGGAGATCAAGACCTTATTACCTCTGATGAAACCTGCGAGACGCTTTACTTCATGGAAAATGAAGGAGATATGATCAATGCCCGGATGACGCGCATTCAAGGATTTCCATCGACTGATCCAGTGGGCTTTCCTTTTTTTCCAAGTGCCTTCATGGAAGATGTTGATGCAGACGGACTGTTGGATCTATTGATCTCGACAAATGCCGATGAAAACATTGGCAATCAAATTGAATTGTCAGCTCATGTAAACGTTTTTCAGAATGTGGGCAACGATCTTGTTCCTACCTATCAAAACTCACAACCCTTCCTTCAAAATGAAATGCTCGATTTCGGTGAGTACGCCTATCCAGAATTTGTCGATATCGATCAGGATGGAGATCAGGACTTGATTATTGGCAATAAAGGACTTATCGAATATTCTGGTTTCTATGCCAAATTGGTGCTTCTGGAAAACGTCGGCAACTTGGTCTCTCCTTCTTTCGAGATCACCGATGTAAATTTTCTAGATCTGCTTGCTGAAGAATTTACATTCATCAAGCCTCGATTTGTAGACCTAGACAATGATGGAGATTTGGACCTGAGCTATCAAGCCACAGATGCCTTTGGCAACACCAATGTATTCTTTCGTGAAAATACGGGCAATCAATCATTTGCACCCCCGATCACCCTACCCATCAATGCATCAGCAAACGACCACCCCTTTTGGTATGACATTGACGGAGACCAAGATCCCGACCTGTTGTTAGGCAAACAGTTTGGCTCACTGTCTCTGTTCATTAATGAGGGGAATTTCACGTTCAGTCCCGAGCAAAGAGCTTTTGCAGGGTTCATTGATGACTTCGAACGGCTTAATTTAAATGTGTTGGTGTTTGACATCGATGGGAACGGAATTGATGACTTGTTAACGACTGATCTAAGCGGTGAGCTGAGGGCCTATCGAGGACCTATTGACCTAGATTTTTTGGCAACAAATCCTATCTCCAGTATTTACTTTGACAATGAAAGAACGCGCAGCTCTTCCTTTGGAATACAGCATGCCATGACATCTGCGGATCTCCTTGGTGCTGGTTTACCCACTCTTGTTTTGGGTTCTATCAAAGGTGGACTCCTGATGCTCGACAACATCAGTGAAAATAATGGTGAATTAAATACCATCATCTTGCGAGTTAGGCCTAATCCTGCGGTTACCCAGGTCGAAGTGCTGACGAACGCAAACGGTGTGTTAGAGGTAATCAATATGCACGGGCAAAAAGTAGTAGAAAACCTTAACATTACTCCTGGCAATGAATTGACCCTTATGACGAATCCATTGGCTAGTGGCATCTACATTTTTAGAGTCATTAGTGAACAAGGACAAACTAGAAGTACCAAAGTGATCATTTATTAATGCAGCTCTTCATTTATCTTCAAGTAAAACCCATTGATAAGATCCTTTTTACTCATCCTCTTCGTAGTGAGTTGAGGAAAAGCATTCCTGCTTTGGTCATATTCGAAGCCGATCAAGCCTCCGATCAACATCAACTGGCTATTGGTAAAGACCTAATCAAAGAAGCCAAAAAGGTTGTCATTTGGATTGAAGGGGAAAAAGAGATCAAAATAGGTGCCCTGGCAGGACTCTTCGAAACATTACGAAAAAAAGAACAGCCAATACTGACCCTTTTTGAAGGTGAGCATCCAGTTTTAGAGAAGATGCTGGGCCTTCTCAATACTGAAATTCATCAGAAAGGAGATCTGGAATTGATCAAAAGCTTTTTGAAGACAGATTAAAGGCATCTGCATCCAATTGTGCAGGAAATTTATCTCGGTAGCGCAATAATTCATTCTTGTCTAATTCGAGCAGTTTTATTTCATCCACTTCACTAGAGCAAAGCGAATTACCTTTCGGATCAAAAGCAGCAGTATGGCCATTATAGGCAATATCATTACCGTCACCCCCTACTCGATTCACCCCGACACAATAGCTTAAATTTTCTATTGCCCGGGCCTTTAATAAGGCATCCCATGCACTTATGCGCACCGCGGGCCAATTGGCCACATAGAGCAGTAGGTCATACCCTAAATTTGTATTACGAGACCATACAGGAAACCTTAGATCATAGCAGATCATTGGACAGATCTTCCAACCTTTCCACTCGACGATCAAGCGCTTTTTTCCTTCATCGAAAAATTGATCTTCTGTTGACATGCGGAAAAGGTGGGCCTTATCATAGGTATCAAAATTTCCATCTGGTTGCATCCAAAGCAAGCGATTGAATACCTTCCCATTCTCCTTGACCATATATGAACCGGTCACAACGGCTTTTGTCTGAGCTGCCATTTGCTTCATCCATTTGAAGGTGGTGAGGTTCATCGGTTCAGCAAGACTCGTTTTCATGGTGAAACCTGTCTGAAACATTTCGGGAAGAACTATGACATCTACCTGCTCATTGAGCTGCCATATCTTTTCTTCAAACATGGCTAAATTCGCATTGATCTCATGCCAGTGAATGTCGGATTGAATGAGTGCAAGTTTCAGCTGTTGCATGAACAAATATAAGGAGAAGACTCACCCTATACGCCTTTGACCTAGAATATCAGAGTGCGGATAGTTTCTCAGCGGCTCCGGCTAAGGTCTGTTCATTTTTTGCAAAACAAAAGCGAAGCACTTTGTTGTCTTGCTTATCTTGATAAAAGACAGAGGTCGGTATCGCAGCCACACCGATTTCTTTGGTTAGCCATTCTGCGAAAGATACATCATGTTCATCACTGATATCGGCATAATTCATCAACTGAAAATAAGTGCCAGAAGAAGGAATAGGCCTGAATTTCGATCCTTTCATGACCTCTAGAAAGAAGTCACGCTTTTCTTCATACAGTTGAGACACCCCTAGGTAACGGTTAGGTTCCTTTAAGTACTCGGCCAAGGCCAACTGCGATGGCGTATGAATAGTAAAGGTATTGTATTGATGCACCTTTCTGATTTCCCTTGTCAAAAATTCAGGTGCGACAAAGTACCCTAGGCGCCAACCTGTGGCATGAAAGGTTTTACCAAAGGAACTTACCACAATGGCATGTTTACGTAAGGTTTCAGATCTCAATACGGACAAATGTTCGGCTTTATCAAAAACAATATGTTCATACACTTCATCCGATAGTAGCCATAACCCTGTCTCCTCAATGATGCCTTCTAAGGATTCAAGGTCCTCTTTGGTCAAGATAGCTCCGCTTGGATTATGCGGTGAATTAATGATCAATAGCTTAGTTTGTGCATTGATCGCATCCCAGACCAATTCCCAGTCAATTGAATAATCGGCAGAACGCAAGGGAACACCAACTGCCACTCCTCCATGCAGGTTAATAATGGGTTCATAAGCATCATAAGCCGGCTCCAAAATGATCACTTCATCACCTTGCCCTACGATTGCCGCAATAGTAGAATGGATCGCCTCGATTGCCCCACAAGTGACCGTGATGTTATCCTCAACATCCGGTTTCCATCCTGAGCAATGCTCAGTTTTAGTGGCTATCGCTTCTCTCAAGGCAGGATGGCCGGGCATTGGCGCATACTGATTATGCCCTTTTTGCATGTAATGATTGACCAAATCAATCAAATGAGGATCTACCGGAAAGTCAGGAAAACCCTGTGAAAGATTTATCGCATCGCACTGTGTTGCCATTTTTGACATCTTGGTGAAGATGGTCACACCTACCTCAGGAAGTTTTGATTCAATCTGCATAGTCGAAATATAGCCTTCACCAACTTGAAGTCCAATTAGAGAAGATTGCTTATCTTGAAATGACATCAACCAATATACATGATCCGCAAACCCAACTTTAAGCTAAACTGGAAGTATGCCTTCGGTGAGATCGCGCTGATCTTTATTGGGATCAGTTTAGCGATAGCCGTCCAAAACTGGAATGAAGAAAGGAAGGAAAACATTCAATTAAGAGGGTATCTATCTGCCATTCAAAAAAATCTCCAATCAGATACTGTGGCCATCAAAGCACAAGACAGAAGATATAAGAGGAATCAAAAAATGGCTGAGGCATATCTTCGGAATTTGTTTTTGGAACAATATCCCCTAGACACATTATCACTGGCATTGAACGCTATTGCAGAACAATACCTAAGCATTGACCAATCTGGCTTTGAGGCATTAAAAAACTCCGGATACATCAGTAAGCTTCAAGGACTTGAAATGGAAGAAAAGCTATTTCAATATTATAGCTTCTATACTAAGGTAGTAGAACAGGAAAAAAGTCTGAATAACTTCATAGAGTCGATGGAAGTCAAGTTATTCGATATGGAAAATGACATTCTCATCAATATTTTTCGAATTTTCAATGTCGCCAATATCCAGAACACAGGAGAACTCACACAACCAATAGCTGAAATTGCCGAAGTATTATATACTAATTCTAACATCATTGGAGTACTTCAACGAACGGCAGACGAAGATTCAAAACAGTACGAGATCATGCTCCAAAATGCAGAAGAACTGTTACAACTCATTGCCAAGGAATTGGACAATTGACGTTTTGTAATCAATTTCTTGTCTAATGAGTTAAAGCCTTGTGAAAAAGCAAAGTAAGGAAATCATTATTCTTGGAGCAGGACTAGCCGGACTCACATTGGCTTATGAATTGAAAAAGAGTGGAACTGAAGCCCTCATCTTAGAAGCCAGAGACCGGACTGGTGGTAGAATTCACACACTAAACAATAGTGGAACCACCCTAGAACTTGGAGCCACTTGGTTTGCTGATAAGCATCAACACCTTTGCACACTCCTGGAAGAACTACAACTTGAAAAGGTCGAGCAGTATTATGGTCAATACGCCTTATATCAGCATCCTAATGGTCAAGTCCAAAACTATGAACTGCCGAATCAGACCGAAGCCAGCTATCGGATAAAAGGAGGAACACATAAGCTCATACATACACTGAGCGAGCAGCTTAGTTCGGACTCGATTATGTTGAACCAAGCGGTAAACTCACTACACTTTCAGGATAAGCGTGTAAAAATTGCAACTAAAGAAAAGGACTTTCATGCTGACATAGTGGTGAATACTCTACCTCCCAACCTCTTCGCCAAAACTGTCACAATTGAACCGGCATTGCCTGATGAGATAAAAAAACTTTATGAAGCTACCCATACCTGGATGGGGGAATCGATCAAGGTTGGTTTCTTTTCAAAGCGTGCCTTTTGGAAAGAAAAAGGAATTGGAACCTTGTACTCACAAAGAGGACCAATCACTGAAATGTATGATCACTCTAATGATACCGGATATGCACTAAAAGGATTCATGGCCGAACCATACAACCAACTTTCCAAAGCAGAAAGAGAGCATGCTGCTAGAGAACAGCTCAAGTCATTTTTTGATAAGAATTCTGTAGATCAAATGACCTATGCAGAAGAACCCTGGCGAGATCAAATGTACACCTTCAGTCCTTATCGCGGTAGCATCTTTCCTCATCAGCACAATGGTCATCATCTACTTCGCGAGCCATTATTTGACGGAAAACTTGTTATGGGAGGAAGTGAAACGGCAACATACTTCCCTGGATATTTAGATGGTGCGGTAGAGGCAAGTCAGGAAGTAATGCAACTACTTGTAAACCATCTCAAAAGGTGAAAAACTTCAAATTCCATTTCTAAAACAGAAAACAAAACATTTGCATTGATCGAATGCTTTCAAAGGTTCAATCATGCAAAAGATTTCTATCGTCTGGTTTAAGCGAGATCTTAGACTTACAGATCATCAACCCCTGAAAACCGCCATTGAATCTGGCGATAGACTTTTGCTTTTGTATTGTTTTGATCCAGCTCTGATCCGAGACCCTCATTACGATACACGACATTGGCGCTTCGTTTATGAATCGCTGCAGGACATGAACGCGCGCATCAAACCGCTCGGGCATCAAGTGGAAATGAACCACGCACCGTTCAGGTCGCTCCTGACTTCTTTGACCGAACACTACTTCGTCAATGCCATATACTCTCACGAAGAATCGGGATTACAGATCACCTACGACTTAGATCTTTGGGTCACCCAATTCTGTGGAGAAAAAGGAATCACTTGGCATGAGTCCATGTACAATGGAGTGCTCCGTGGCGCTAAAAACCGACAAAATTGGTTGAAGCACTGGCATGGCACAATGAAACAGCCCAAAAGCCAACCCGACCTGACGGCATTAAAAACCATCGAGCTTTCTGAGGCTATTAAAGCGAAATTTGGAAAGCCTTTGCCAGCAGAATTTCAGACGCCAAATGCTAAATTCCAAAAAGGCGGGGCTTCAACAGGCAACCGTTATCTGAAAAGTTTTCTTACAGAACGCGTTGCAAACTATTCGAAGTCTATCTCAAAACCAGAACAAAGTAGAAAGGGATGTAGTAGACTATCGCCTTACCTGGCCTGGGGTAACTTGAGCCTAAGAGAGGTTTATCAAGCGCGTTTGGAGGCCAAAGAGAATTATGGGTTCAAAAGGCAGTCGGCCAATTTTGGTTCCAGACTACAATGGCATGACCATTTCGTTCAGAAATTCGAAATGGAAGAAAGCTATGAGTTTGAAAACATTAATCGAGGATATGATCTGCTCGAAAAACCTCATAAGCCCGAATTAATTAATGCTTGGAAGGAGGGTAAAACTGGTGTCCCATTAGTCGATGCTTGTATGCGCTGTCTGCATACCACAGGATATATCAACTTTCGCATGCGTGCTATGCTCGTCAGTTTTTTGACCCATCATTTGTGGCAGCATTGGAAGGAAGGAGCCGTGTACCTAGCGTCTCAATTCCTTGATTTTGAACCTGGTATTCACTACCCACAGTTTCAAATGCAGGCCGGTATGACCGGCATCAATACCATTCGCATCTATAACCCGATCAAACAAAGCATAGAACACGATCCAGAAGGGATATTCATTAAGAAATGGGTACCAGAGCTAGAAGAAGTTCCTGTGGACTACATTCACGAACCCTGGTTAATGCCTCCTCTGGAGGCTCGGATGCTAGGTGTCGATCCCGATAAGCTGCAGCCTATTATTGATGTAAAAAAAGCTTCAGAACATGCTCGAAAGTCGCTTTGGTCACATAAAAACCATCCCGAAGTAAAGAAAGAGAATTATCGATTAGTGAAAAAGCATACCATTCCCGGTGGAAGAATGTAATGAGGCAAACATTGGGCTTATGTTATGGTTAAATCAACATGAAAAAAGGTCATCTTCCGACCAAAACATGCCCAGTCTGTAATAGACCTTTTGAATGGCGAAAGAAGTGGAAAGCCTGCTGGGAAGAAGTCGTCTATTGCAGCGAGCGCTGCCGAAGAAATAAAAACAACACCTCGAACTGATTCAAGAAATGGCTGCCAAAAAGCAAAAAAATCCAAGATGAAATTACGACTCCTACTAGGTGACCAACTCAATCACACCCATAGCTGGTATGATCAAACTTCAGAAGAGGTACTGTATGTGGTGATGGAAATGGAACAAGAGTTGACCTATGTGACCCACCACATCCAAAAAGTTGTCGCATTTTTTGCCGCAATGCGTGCCTTCGCTGAACATCTCGAAGCAAATGGCCATCAAGTACTTTACCTTACCTTAGACGCCGAGCGCAACAAACAATCCCTGACCGAAAACCTTAGCTGGATCATTGAAGCTTATGGGATTCAACACTTCGAATACCAATTGCCAGACGAATACAGACTAGATCAACAGTTAAAAGACTATTGCGCATCATTAGACATTTCCTATGAAAGTGTTGATACCGAGCACTTCCTTACCGAGCGCAACGATCTTGGAGATTTCTTTAAAGGCAAGAAGCAATTGATCATGGAAAACTTCTATCGCAACATGCGTAAGAAGTATGATGTGCTCATGGACGGAGCCAAGCCTGTTGGAGAAAAATGGAATTATGATCATGAGAACAGGAAGAAAATGCCCAAAGGCACATTGATCCCTCCCGTCAATTCATTTCACACTGATGTTTCTGGCTTAGTTGACCTCATTAGAAAACGTGGAATTCAGACCATTGGAAATATTGACGCCAAAAATTTTGTTTGGCCTACCTCTCGCGAAAATGCGCTAGCCCAACTAGCATTTTTTATTGAGGAATGTCTTCCACAATTCGGTGCCTACCAAGATGCCATGACCACCCAAGGTTGGTCATTATTTCACTCACGAATTTCTTTTGCCCTAAATGCCAAATTGATCGCGCCATTAGAAATTATCGAGAGGATCGAGGACGTATATCGTAAAAAGCCAGCGCATGCTCCTTTATCCGCAATCGAAGGTTTTATCAGGCAGATCCTTGGCTGGCGAGAATACATGAGGGGCGTTTATTGGCTACACATGCCAGAATACGCTGATAAAAACTTTTTTGAGCACAAGCGAAAACTACCCAACTGGTTCTGGACCGGTGAAACCAACATGAAGTGCCTTTCGCATTCCATCGAACAGTCACTCGATCACGCTTATGCCCATCACATTCAACGCTTAATGGTCACTGGCAACTTTGCTTTGTTGGCAGGTATTGATCCTGATGAAGTTGATCAATGGTACTTGGGGATTTATATTGACGCCATTGAGTGGGTAGAAATCACCAATACGCGTGGTATGAGTCAATTCGCAGATGGTGGTATTGTGGCCACAAAGCCTTATGTTTCCTCTGCTAACTATATGCACAAAATGAGTCATTACTGTACCTCATGTTATTACGATCACAAAAAGAAAATTGGTCATAACGCATGCCCTTTTAACAGTTTATATTGGAACTTTCTTGACCAACACCGAGAAAAGCTTTCGAAGAACCAAAGAATGAGCATGATCTACAGGGTATGGGATAAAAATTCATCTGAGCAGAAAAACCAAATGCTTGAACAGGCAGCTACTTACCTAGAAGCAATTGATGAATTATGAGGAGAGCGATCTTTTGGTTTAGAAATGATTTAAGACTAGCAGATAACGAAGGACTGATCAAAGCAACTTCAGCAAGAAAAGAAGTACTCCCAGTTTACATATTAGATCGATCTTGGTTGGAGGAAAAACAGTTCGGCATAGAACGCATGGGAGGTTTCCGTTTGAAGTTCTTACTGGAATCATTGGCTGACCTTAAATCCTCTTTACAAGCGATCGGCTCAGATCTTCATTTTGTCATTGGAGATCCTATAGAAGAGATCCAGCGCATTAAAAATGATTGGCAGTGTGAGCAGCTGTTCGCTCAAAAAGCAAGTGCTGATGAGGAAACTACCATTGAAGAAGAAATAAAGAAGATCATTGACGCTGAGTTTGTCTGGGGAGAAACACTTTATCACCTCAATGACCTACCGATCACATTAGAAGAGCTCCCCGATGTCTTCACACAATTCCGAAAGATCGCTGAAAAAAAGGCCATTGTTCGAGAAGAACTTGAAACTCCGCTCACCATCAATAGTCCTGAAGGTTTTGGTAGCAATTTACCAACGATTTATGATTTGGGCTTCGAGCCATTCCAAGCAGATGAACGCGCCGTCATCCATTTCAAAGGAGGCGAAAAAGCTGGAATGGAGCGGTTAAACTATTACCTCTGGGACACGGAGCTTTTAGCTAACTATAAGTACACACGAAATGGACTGATCGGCGGTGACTATTCAAGTAAGTTTTCGCCTTGGCTAGCCCTAGGATGTTTATCTCCCAGACAAGTTTATTGGCAAGTGCAGAAATTTGAGCGATATGTCAAGAAAAACAGTTCAACCTATTGGCTGGTCTTCGAATTGATCTGGAGAGATTACTTCCATTTTGTGGCATTGAAGTATGGGCATAAGATCTATCGTCGATCAGGGATCAGTGGAGATGAGAAAATTGAATGGGGACCTGATAAGCTTTTCCACCTATGGAAAGACGGAAGGACCAAGGAACCCTTTGTTGATGCCAACATGAGAGAACTAAATGCCACTGGTTTCATGAGCAATCGAGGGCGACAAAACGTTGCCTCCTACCTCATGCACAACATGAAGATCGATTGGCGACTCGGTGCAGCTTATTTTGAAAAAATGTTACTCGACTATGATCCATGCTCCAACTATGGCAACTGGATCTACATCGTAGGAGTAGGTAATGACCCAAGAGGGGGCAGGGCTTTTAACATTGAAAGACAAAAAGAGACCTATGATCCTAAGGGTACCTATCAAAACCTTTGGGCCGCAGATTGATCTTATTTAAATTTTGTGAATCCAACTGTTTTTCCCGACGGTTGTTGCTATTTTTATTGAAGCAGCTTCAGTCGTGAAAAACATACTTATTCTTTTCGCTCACCCCAATTATGAATCATCACGAGTCAATCATCGATTGATCAAAGCAGCTCGGACATTACCCAATGTAACCATTAGAGACCTTTATGAACTATATCCTGATTTTAACATTGATATTGTCGAAGAGCAGGAAATCTTATTCGGTCATGAGATCGTGATATGGCACCATCCATTTTACTGGTAAAGTTGCCCCCCGTTGATGAAGCAGTGGATCGACGTGGTTCTTCAGTACGGCTGGGCTTATGGCCCAAATGGTTTTGCACTCAAAGGAAAATACTGTCTGAACGCCTTGACGGCAGGAGGCCCTAGAGAGGTTTATAGTCCAAAAGGTAAAAACCACTACACGATCAACGAGTTCTTACGTCCGTTCGAGCAAACAGCCAACCTATGTGGCATGCATTACCTACCTACTTTTGTCATTACCGGTGCCAATCGACTCAAAAGCATTGACATAGATGAATGCGAGAATACCTACCTCAAGGCACTGCAATGGCTTTCAGCAGCAGCTCTTAACGAAGTCGAAACATCTGACCAATTGTTTCTGAATGATTTAGACCCCATACGCAAGGAAAGATAGATATGAGCGAATACATCTTACTCGAAGCCGTTATTTACCTCACTGCAGCGATTATCTGTGTGCCAATTGCTAAAAAACTAGGACTAAGCTCTGTACTTGGCTTTCTGCTGGCAGGAATCATCATTGGCCCCTTCTTGCTAGGTTTTATCGGAGAAGAAGGAGAAGACATTCTACACTTTGCCGAATTCGGTGTGGTCATGATGCTGTTCTTGATTGGCCTTGAAATTGAACCTTCAGCATTCTGGAAAATGAGAAAATCCATCATGGGTTTAGGGGGGCTCCAAGTAGGCACTACCTTATTACTCATTTCTGGTTTAGCCATACTCATTTTTGATTTGAGCTGGGAAGTTTCACTGACTATAGGAATGGCATTTGCCCTCTCTTCAACGGCTATTGTACTACAAACCTTGAAGGAAAAAGGGCTAATGAATACCACCTATGGTCAAAATTCTTTTCCCGTTCTGCTCTTTCAAGATATTGCCGTCATCCCAATGTTAGCACTTTTGCCCTTATTGAGTTCGGCATCGGAATCTTCCAATGAACATAGCAGTGACCATGGTTCTTTTCTAGAAAATTTACCCATCGGCTTTCAAACAGTCGCTGTTTTATTGAGCGTTGTCCTAGTAGTACTTGCAGGAAGATATTTGTTTGTACCTGTCTTAAGACAAGTGGCTAAAACACGGCTAAGAGAACTTTTTACTGCCTGTGCCCTTTTGATCGTGTTAGCAATAACCTATTTGATGAACCTGGTTGAGCTCAGCCCTGCCTTGGGCGCCTTTCTAGGTGGTGTGGTCTTAGCCAATAGTGAGTTCAAGCATGAGCTGGAAAGTAACTTAGAACCTTTCAAAGGACTGCTACTTGGCTTGTTTTTTATGGCTGTCGGTGCATCGATCAATTTTGTGGTCATCAGGTATGGAGAAGAAGTGTCCGTTATGTACGGAAGATGCCTCCATAGAGGTGCACTGTTATCGGATGGCTATGTTGAGGGCCAAAACTTGATCTGTGGTTTACACCAATGGGATTATCGCATCGATACAGGCGTGAGTGAATACAACAACGAGGAAGTATTGCACAAATTCACATCGCAAATTAAAGATGATCAAGTCATGATCGATGAACAAGAAATCAAGGACTTTGAAATCGAGCACCCTTCATCATTTGATCGCGATGCCTATTTAGGCACCTATGCTGATACGCATCCGGAATCAACTGAGCCATATACACAATACATCAAAGAATTAGCACAGAATGGGCTTAAAAACTGGGGCCATCATGGCCAAACGGCTGCCATGGGTGTTGACAGGAATACCCTCCCAAAGTGGGAAGATATTCAGTTTTTACCTGCTCAGCTTTCAAAGAAACCCTTACTGGATGAAGAAAAGGTAAAAACAAAAACCATCATCGGTCCAAAGGCTAAAAAACCGCTTACCCTCGATATTCCAATATTTGTTTCTGACATGTCTTTCGGAGCTCTCTCATTTGAAGCAAAGGTCGCCTTGTCAAAAGGGGCAGAAATGGCAGGAACAGGCATCTGCTCAGGGGAAGGAGGCATGCTATCCGAAGAGCAAGAATCCAATAGCTGGTACTTTTATGAATTGGCTTCAGCACAATTTGGTTTTGGCTGGGAAAAGATCAAAAAAGTTCAAGCTTTTCACTTTAAGGGAGGCCAAGGAGCAAAAACGGGTACTGGCGGGCATTTGCCCGGCCACAAAGTCGATCAAAAGATAGCCGAAGTAAGAGGACTCAAAGCAGGTGAGGATGCTATTTCTCCTGCTACCTTTCCTGAACTAAATTGTGCGGAAGACTTCCAAGCCTTGGCCGATCAAGTACGAGAGGTGAGTGGTGGAATACCTATCGGTTTTAAGATCGCTGCTTCACGAATCGAAGAAGACATTGACTTTGCCCTCGCTGTCGGTGTTGATTATATTATCCTTGATGGCAGAGGTGGCGGAACTGGTGCTGCCCCAACCATTTTAAGAGATCATATTAATGTCCCTACTATCCCCGCTTTAGCTCGCGCCAGAAAGCATTTAGACAGTAAAAAAGCAGATGGCGTATCCTTAATCATTACAGGTGGTCTTCGAGTCGCTGAAGATTTTGCCAAAGCCTTGATGCTTGGGGCTGATGCTATCGCGGTTTCAAATTCAGCGTTGCAAGCCATTGGCTGCCTCGGCATGAGGGCCTGCCACACGAACTACTGCCCGATAGGCATCGCTACTCAAAAAGAAAGTCTTCGGAGTAGAATCCAAATTCAAGCATCCACAAAACAGCTCCACAACTTCTTCGATGCCTCCACCGAATTGATGAAGGTGATCGCATGCGCTTGTGGTCATGATAATTTTAGAAAATTTAATCCAACAGACCTAAGCACTTTCAAATGGGATATCCATAAATTGGCGGGCATTAATTACGCAGGCATTAATCCTTAGATTCGATGGAAGAAGTTTATAAGAAATCAGTTGAGCTACATGAAAAAATGAGGGGGAAGATCGAAATGGTCAATAAGATCCCTGTAGACACAAAAGAAAAACTCTCACTTGTCTATTCACCCGGTGTAGCACAGCCCTGCTTGGAGATTGAAAAAGACCCTGAGAGGGCGTATGACCTGACGATCAAAGGCAATACCATTGCGGTTGTGACAAATGGAACAGCAGTACTGGGTTTAGGGAATATTGGTCCCCTAGCCTCACTCCCCGTAATGGAAGGAAAAGCGATGCTATTTAAACGATTTGCGAACATCAATGCATTTCCAATTTGCATCGACAGCACCAACACCAGACACATTATTGAAACCATACGACGAATTGCTCCATCATTCGGAGGAATAAACCTTGAAGACATCAAGGCGCCTGAAAGTTTTGAAATTGAAGAACAACTTCAGGACATCGGCATACCTGTATTCCATGATGACCAACATGGCACTGCGATCGTTACGCTTGCGGCGTTGATCAATGCGTGCAAAGTGACAGGAAAAAAACTAACCGACCTCAAAGTAGTAATCAATGGTGCCGGGGCTGCAGGAATCGCTATTGCAAAACTTCTTCGTTGCTTCCATATTGATTCACCCATGTGTCAATCCGTGAAAACCTTGATCGTTTGCGACTCCAAAGGTGCCATCCATCGCTTCAGAACAGACCTGAATAAGGCGAAAACCGAATTGCTGAAGTATTCAAATTTCGAAGATGTTAAAGGCGACATTCACCATGTACTTGACGATGCAGATGTATTCATCGGTGTGTCAAAAGGAAATCTGATTGGTCAAGAGGATGTGAAAAAAATGGCAAAAGACCCCATCATTTTTGCAATGGCCAACCCGACCCCAGAGATAGATCCTGCTGAAGCAAAAGCCGCAGGCGCCCTAATTGTCGGTACTGGACGTAGCGACTACCCGAACCAGATCAATAACGTACTGGCTTTCCCAGGCATATTTAAAGGCGCATTAGCTGCTCGTGCGAAAATCATCTCAACAGAAATGAAATTAGCAGCAGCCTATGCCATTGCCAATTCGTTGGAAAACCCAACAGCGGATGAAGTAATTCCTTCAGCCTTAGATACCACCTTGGCACAAACGGTTGCCGATGCTGTTGAAAAAGCAGTTCATCATGAAGAGGAACTTAACCGCCAAATTGCTGAAGCTGAAAAACGATTGGGTCAATAATTAATTCGAGCTGAGCAATAACTTTTTTATTGTAGGCCAAGGACTCAGGCCTGTGAAAGAAAGTGTTCAACGAGTAGAAATATGACATAAAAAAAGCCCTTTGTAAAAAGGGCTTTTTTTATGTCATTCCGGTATTTTTTCATCCGGGTATTCTTTCTTAAAGCCATCCCAATAGTCAGTTACCGTATCCTTCATGTCCTTTCTGAGCAAGAAGATACCCAACAAGTTTGGTAGGGTCATCAGTGCGATTGCAATGGCCGCCACTGTCCAAATAATAGTAGTATCTGCGATAGCAGCGATAAAGAAACCAGCTACATATACGACACGATAATACTTGACAGATCCAGGACCTAGCAAAAAGGTCATGGCACGGTCACCATAGTAAGACCATGAAATCGCGGTACTAAAGGCAAAAAGCAACAAGCCGATAGAGACAATGTATTGGCCCCAATCGCCAAACCATCCTTTGGTAAAGGCAATTGCCGTTAAAGGTGAGCTATGGACCAAAGATTTACCATAGAAAGAAATGCTGGCATCCTGTAAGATACCTCTTCGAATCTCCACCTGACCTGTCAATGGATTGCCTCCGAATGATTCATTCACCACCACATCTTCTGCAACTGATCTGGCATGAATAACGGTGACGTCAGAAACGATCTGACCATTTTCAACTTCCAGCATACCATCAAACACAGGTAATGCATTCTCTCCAGACAAATGCTCTTTCAATGCGATTCGGTCTTCCTTTATCTCATCAGAATATTCTGTACCCGCCAGGATAGACATATCCGTTACAGCGAAATCGTTATAATGCTTCTCTTGCCATACACCCGACGATAAGAGTGTGATCCCTGTAATTGAACAAATAATAACGGTATCAATGAATGGCTCTAGAATCGCAACCATACCTTCCGAAACTGGCTCATGTGCTTTTGCTGATGCGTGAGCAATAGGTGCAGAACCCTGTCCCGCTTCGTTTGAGAAAAGTCCACGACCAACCCCAACATTAAAGGCATATGAAATCGTCGCACCTAAGAACCCTCCTGTCGCTGCAGAGGTAGTGAATAAGCTTTCGAAAATCGAAAGGATTGATGGGATTACATTCCCAATATTGGCGAATATGACGGCAAAACAACCAATGAAATACACCACTGCCATTCCTGGAACCAATTTCTCAGTTACTGCTGCAATTCTTTTAATACCACCAATGATCACAAAGGCCAATATCACCGAAAGCACTGCTCCTGTGATCCAAGGCTCTATCGCAAAGGTTGACTTTACAGCCCCTGCAATACTGTTGATCTGTGGCATATTACCAGTACCGAAAGAAGAGATCACTGTCGCGATGGCAAAGATCACTGCCAACCATTTCATGTTCAGCTTATTCTTCATGTAGTACATTGGGCCACCCGCCATACTACCATCTGCAGTCTTCTCACGATACTTGTGTGAAAGCGTCACCTCAACAAACTTGGTACACATACCAATGGTGGCGGTGACCACCATCCAGAACAATGCGGCCGGACCACCCAAGTGAAGCGCTAATGCCACACCAGCAATGTTACCCGTACCAACGGTACCTGAAAGTGCAGTAGTTAAGGCTTGAAAATGTGAGGTATCTCCTTCATCACCTTCCTTGTCATACTTACCTCTTACCACATTAAATGCGAAACGAAAGTACCTTATCTGTGGAAATTTGAGATAGATGGTGAAAAAGAGACCCGTTCCCAATAGCGCAAAAGGAAACCAAGGGGAGCTCCCGATGAAACTATCGATAAGCTTTAAAAACTCGTTGAATTGCTGCATGAAATAGTCAGTTTAGTTTTTTCGACCCTGCAAAAATATCAAATAAAGCTTCCAAACAAAGTTGAAAAAAGCTCAGCGGTGCTTTTGTTGAAATCATCACACCCAAAGCGAAGGTCCATCTAACACACTTAACCCTACCGCGCAAATTGGGGCTTTGACGAAAAAACTAATGCGCAATATCTGTGACCATTACCTTTTCCCATTTATCCTGGTGCTTTTCGATCATTTCTAGATGAAGTGGGTGCTGTTGATAATATTCCTGATCCTTAAGGTCCTTGAAATGAAAGACAACGGCATAATCATACGAATTCTCTATCACCTCTCTGTTCGTGTTTGCCGGGCTACCTGAATAAAAAGCCCTTACCGTTTCGACTTCTTTAAGCTTTTCACAATCTAGAATAAAGGCCTCTTTTTCCCCTGGAGTCAGCCCCGGTTTTAACCAAAAATATGCGGTGTGGATAAATGGATGCTCTAAGGTTCGTTCTTCATCAGTCGTATGTTGGGTTTGACAGGAGGCGAATACGACGATAAAAAAGAAGAGATATAAATTTTTCATTGACTTGAACTTTGGTTCAAGTTAGAAAAATGTCACCTATTTTTTAATGGGAAACTTCATGCGATAAGCCACATCAACCTTTCCTTTTGAAATACCCACCAACTTGGAACGAAGCATCTGCTTTTTAATCCCTTTAACGTAATCTGTAAAAAGTACACCGTCCAAATGGTCGTACTCATGCTGAATCACACGTGCAGTGAGCTCATCAAACTCCTCTTCATGTTCATTCCAGAGCTCATCAAAATAGCGAATAGTCAATTTCTCAGGCCGAAGAATCTCGGCATGCACATTAGGGATACTTAAACAACCTTCTTCAAACGACCATTCATTACCATACTCATCCAAGATCTCTGGATTTATAAATGCTCTTTTGATTCCCTGCCCTTCTTCATCACTCATTTGCGTTGAGTCGATCACAAAAATGCGATGCGAAAATCCAATTTGAGGAGCTGCCAAGCCTACACCATTGGCATTGTACATGGTTTCATACATGCTTTCTACCAATTCGGTCAGGTCTTTCTCACCCTGTGGATAGTCGTCTGCTTCTACTCTTAAAATATTGTCTCCGTATGCCAGTATAGGATAGATCATAAATTCTTGCTTTCCAGGTAGGATTGAAGGATTACTGCTGCACTCACCTTATCAATATTCCCTTTATTCCTTCTATCTTTTTTCTTAGAGCCACTTGCTATCATCGCTTGTAAAGCAATTTTAGATGTGAATCTTTCGTCATGCAAATAAACAGGTTTTTCAGGAAACTGTTTCTTTAGGTTTTTATGAAACTGTTGAACATGCTGTGTTGCATTCGTATCTGTACCGTCAAGTTTTTTGGGCATCCCTAAGACGATCTCGTCAATACCCTCTCGTGCCTCATATTCTTTAAGAAATTGAATAACATCTTTTGAATGGACCGTTTCTAAGGGAGAAGCGATGATACGGAGTGGGTCTGTTACCGCAAGCCCCACCCGTTTGGTGCCATAATCTATGGCCAAGATACGTCCCATTAGTTGAGTCTGGCCAGTTCCTCAAACTTTGCTTTCACTTGACTTTCCAAACGGAGCGTCTTCGGGAAAAGAATGTCGTTTTCAATCTTGGCGTGCGTCAGCAAGTCTTGCTCGAATCGCTCCAACTCACTGTAAAGTACCTTGATGTGAAGATCTGCTTCATCACAATATTGATATTCATTGGTGATCTGTCTGAATCCTTCCATTTCGTGTTCGTGGACTTCATGATCGAGAGCAAAATCACTAATCGAAAACCTCTTCATCGCATAAAGCACCTCAGAAGCTTTTTCACCACTGTCTTCAAATTTCTTCATTTGATTGACATAATTGAACACCGTGTCTTCCTCTTCATGGATGTGATGAATAAAATCCTCAACAAATAACGGGAAAATGGCTTTGAGATCGTCAGAGAGTGCCTTGTATCGAAAGTTTACCTCGGTTAGTCCATCGATCAGCTGCCCGATATAGGGCAAACGCTTCTTTACGAACAAATAATGCGCATGCTTAAGATATTCAATGAGTAAATCCACAGGTAACTCCCTTAATTGAATTAACGTTTGCTTCGAGGCATCATTCACAAGTTCCAAAGCCTTGGTGACATTTGCTGCCTTCAGTCCATGATTCGCACAAACTTCCTCAAGGGTGGCCGTTTCATAGTCATAGAATTTAACCCCAAAATAATAGAGTACTGAAGCCCTAACATGGTTTTCTGCGACCAGCTCGTTAATGGTTCTTTTGAGAATTTTACTCATTTGAATGTTCTATTAATTGAATCTAATAAATTTGAGTTTAAATAAGATGTTTAACACAAATTGAAAACACAAACAAAACCATTTCGTTAGTACCATACCATGATTTTAATCACTATAAATCTGTCAAACTCAAAAAAATTCGATTAAGTGAGTGAATACAAAAATTCAAGTACTCAAATAAGACTTCCATTATTGATCTCCGCTGCCTTGATCATTGGCTTGATGATCGGGAAAAACTTTGCTCAGCCTAAGGTCAGCAAAGAATTCCTCAGCTCCTATCAAAAGCTCCAACAGCTGATGGAATACATAGAGAACGACTATGTAGACTCTGTGAATACGGAAGAATTAATCGAAGAGTCGATAGAAAACATATTGGATAAGCTTGATCCGCATACGGTTTATATACCACCCAAAGATGCGAAATTAGCGCAATCACAGTTGCGCGCTACCTACGATGGAATTGGTGTTGAATTCAATGTATTACGCGACACACTGTATGTCGTGACCCCTCTAGCCGGCGGCCCTTCTGAAAAGGCAGGAATCATCGCTGGAGACAAGATCATCAGTGTCGATGGAGAAAATATAGCCGGTATAGGCATTGACAACAGGCAGATATTTGACATGCTGAGAGGCCCAAGCGGGACAGAAGTAACCGTAGGTGTGATTCGAAAAGGTCAGCCAAAGACCTTGGACTTTGAATTAAAAAGAGGGTCAATCCCTCAATATTCGGTTGACGCCAGCTACATGGTAGATGACGAAATTGGCTACATCAAAGTGAATAAATTTGCAGAAAGCACGTTCACTGAATTCAAAAAATCCCTCCTAGACCTCAAGAGTAAAGGCATGTCTAAATTGATTTTAGATCTTCAAAACAACTCAGGCGGCTACATGAGTGCGGCGATTAATATCTGTAACGAGTTTTTGGGAAAGGACCAATTGATCGTAAGTCAGAAAGGACAAAGCGCGAAATACGATAGCAAGGCGCTGGCTGATAAGAATGGGGTCTTTCAAAAAGGAGCTGTGATGGTTTTGGTCAATGAAGGAAGTGCCAGTGCTTCTGAAATTGTCGCGGGCGCTTTACAAGATAATGACCGTGCGTTGATCGTTGGCAGGAGAAGCTTCGGTAAGGGCTTAGTTCAGTTACCTTTTGATCTAAAAGACGGCTCTGAATTGAGGATGACCATCGCCAGGTATTACACCCCCTCAGGTAGAAGTATTCAAAAACCCTATGGCGATGAAGAGGACTATAGCGGTGACTATTATGCCCGATACACTTCAGGTGAGCTTTTTGTAGAAGATAGCGTTCAATTCGATGAAAGTTTGGCCTATGAAACGACTGGAGGAAGAAAAGTATATGGAGGTGGTGGCATAATGCCAGACTATTTTGTTCCTCTGGATACTACAAATGCTAGTATCTACGTGAATAGGCTCTTTTCCAGCAATGCCATTCGAGAATTCACCTTAGATTATCGCGATAGCAACGACGCATTGAAAAAGCTTGAGGCAAAAGAGTTCGTTCAAGACTTTAAAGTTTCTGAGCAAATGATCAATGAGGTCATTGCAATTGGTGAGAAAAAAGGACTTAAGAAAAACGATAAAGCACTTGCCCGTTCGAAAGACTTATTAAAATTCTTGATCAAGTCTCAATTGGCACGAGACCTCTTCGATGACGACGCTTTTTTCAAGGTGTACAATCAAACAAATGAAGTTTACCTCAAAGCCATCGAAATTTTTCAAAACCCCGCTTCGCTACAGAATAAGGCCAACGGATCTTTACTCATCAATAGATAACAAAGAACTACTCTTCTCGTTAGGCTGAATATGAAAAGTAATTTCTTTCTTGTATTGCTGTTGTGGTGTCCTGTACTCTTTGCACAAACTGATTCACTAGAGCGCCTGCAGATCAACAAAGACGTTTGGTATAATTTCATGCAGGCCTACCAAGACCTTGATGCAAGCCTATTCAATAAAATTCATACCGATGATGTACTGCGTGTTGTATCAGACCAGCAGATGATTTGGGAGGGAAGGGAGTACTTAGATAGAAATCTTGAACGCTTTAATCGATGGAATGCCAATCGAATCAAACAACGGATTGAATTCAGTTTCTTGAGCAGGACACAAAAAGAAAATTGGGCCTATGAAATTGGCATTTATAAAATCACTCGCTTCGGGAAAGTGGGAGAAGAAACTGTTCATTATGGGAAATTCAATGTTGCCCTAAGAAAAGTAAAGGGCACTTGGAAGATCAAGGTGGATGCCGTTACTAATGAAAATAACAGCATAAGTGCCGTAGATTTTGAGTCAGGATCCATTCTTGCATACTGAGTTTAACGTTTTTCGTATATTTGTCTCGCTTGAAGCAACTATTGACCATATCATTCACATTCATCTACTTCGTCGCAAGTAGTGGAATACTACTAGGCCAGCACTTTTGTATGGGCAGGGTAAACCAATCTGCTCTTTTCAAAAAAGTAGAGGTGAAATGTGGTATGAGTGAAGCTATGCACGCCGACATGGACGATTGTTGTGATGACGAATGGTCGCTCGAGATCATTGAAGATGAGCAGCAAGTAAGCAATTTACTTCAGGCGCCCAAAGGCAACTTCTTTGTGCTTTTTGACATCATTCTCCCTGAAGTATGGATTGGCCTCAATGAAGCTACTGAAAAGTCAATCCTTCATGATAATGGACCTCCTGATCTGGCCAGTCCACCTTTATACCTTTTTTACAGTCATTTAAAGATACCTGCAGACCTACAATCCTAAGACATGACTTTCTCTTGAAAGCCAGTCTATCCTATGCATCGCATTTCATGCGATCAAACTTCCCTTGGATTGTTAGAAAAACAGGTAAATGATAAATAAGCTCATAAAATTCTTTCTAGAAAACCGACTGATCACCTTTCTACTCTTGATAAGCTTAGTAGGTTGGGGGCTGGTCACCGCACCCTTTAATTGGCAAACAGGACTGCCAAAAGACAGTGTGCCAGTTGATGCCATTCCAGATATTGGAGAGAACCAACAAATTGTTTTTACCGAATGGTCCGGACGATCTCCTCAGGATATTGAAGACCAGATCTCCTATCCTTTGACCACAGCACTCCTCGGAATACCTGGAGTAAAAACGATCAGGAGCTCTTCCATCTTTGGTCTAAGCTCTATATACATCATATTCGATGATGATATTGAATTTTACTGGAGCAGAAGCCGAATCCTAGAAAAACTCAATGCGCTTCCCAGTGGAATTTTACCGGAAAATGTACAGCCAGCGCTTGGACCTGACGCAACAGCTTTGGGTCAAATCTTCTGGTACACCCTTGAGGGAAGAGACGAAGAAGGTCGACCTGCAGGAGGATGGGATCCACAAGAATTAAGGTCCATTCAAGACTATACGATCAAGTATGCCTTAGCCTCCTCAGAAGGAGTAGCTGAGGTTGCCTCAATTGGCGGTTTCGTCAAAGAATATCAAGTGGATATTGACCCAATGGCCATGGAGGGCTATGGCTTGAACATCGCTGATATCGCCAAGGCGGTCAAAGAAACCAACCTTGATGTCGGAGCAAAAACAATTGAAATCAATAGAGCAGAGTACCTAGTCAGGGGATTAGGCTATGTCAAATCTCTCGAAGACTTAGAGAATGCCGTCGTAAGAACAACCAACAATACACCCATTTTACTAAAGCAAGTGGCGCGCGTGACCATTGGCCCTGCTGCCCGAAGAGGAGCCCTTGACAAGGCGGGAGCTGAAGCCGTTGGCGGCGTGGTAGTGGCAAGGTATGGAGAAAACCCCTTGGCGGTCATTGAAAGTGTCAAGACCAAGATTGCTACGATTCAATCAGGGCTACCCAGTAAACAATTGGCAGATGGAAGAACTTCCAAACTCACCATCGTACCTTTTTATGATCGAACACAACTGATCAACGAAACCATCGGCACCTTAGAAGAGGCCCTTACTTTAGAAGTCATCATCACAGTAATAGTCGTCTTGGTCATGCTGATGAATATCAGGGCATCGCTCATCATCTCTTCTATCCTCCCTGTGGCCGTATTGGCTTGTTTCATCGCCATGCGCTATTTCAATGTCGATGCGAACATTGTCGCACTTTCAGGAATTGCTATTGCCATTGGAACCATGGTCGATATGGGTATTGTGTTGACCGAAAATATCACAAGACATCTGAAAAATAAAACGGATCAATTAAAGCTCGTCATTCTAAAAGCGACGCAAGAAGTTGCCCCTGCCATTGTTACGGCCATACTTACGACAATCGTTAGTTTCATCCCAGTCTTTGCCTTGGAAGCGGCAGAAGGCAAGCTCTTCAGGCCATTGGCCTTCACCAAAACCTTTGCGCTCATTGCTGCGATCATCGTTGCGCTGTTCATATTACCAACACTAACCTATTGGCTGTTTGGGTTCAAGGCAAAACGTGCTTGGGGTAAAACGGTCTTCAATGCCCTGATCATTCTCTTTGGTGCTTGGATCGCATGGCAAGGGTATTACTTAGCGGCTACTCTATTGATCGCCTTTGGACTAATCGCCATCATCAAACAGTATTTTACCTCTATCGCAGGAAAATTAAAACAAGTCGATTTGCTGATCACCATAGTTGGCGCAACAATCCTACTATCTGATAAATGGTTACCACTTGGCACCTCAGGAAGTAAAGCCCTGAACTTTTTATTCGTCGCGTTGATCTTAGGCATCATCTTAGGCGCATTCAAGCTCTTCATTGCTTATTATTCCAAACTACTCGGCTGGTGTCTGGAAAACAGGATCAAATTCTTATTGATTCCGACCTGCTTAGTGCTATTTGGTAGCACCATTTGGCTCGGGGCTGAACGCGTTTTCGGATTTATACCCGAAAGCCTCAAATCAACTGAAGTCTATACCAGGCTTTCGAATGAACTCCCAGGAATTGGAAAGGAATTTATGCCTGCCCTTGACGAAGGCGCCTTCTTACTGATGCCCGCCTCTATGCCGCATGCCGGCATGCAGCAAAACAGAGAAGTCCTCAGTCAATTAGACATGGGAGTAGCTTCAATCCCTGAAGTAGCCTCCGTGGTTGGAAAATTGGGTCGGGTAGAAAGTGCTTTAGACCCTGCACCGATATCCATGTATGAAAACGTCATTAATTACAAGAGTGAATACAAAACAGATGAAGATGGCCGACGGATCAAGTTTAAGTTTGAGGATGGTGCATTTGTCACAACGGATGAAGGTGAATTGATTCCAGATCAAAGAGGGCGCTATTTTAGGCAATGGAGAGATGAGATCAAGTCACCCGATGATATCTGGCAGGCGATTGTGAATAGTACAAAATTACCCGGGGTTACCTCTGCTCCTAAGCTCCAGCCGATCGAAACACGATTGGTTATGTTACAGACAGGAATGCGCGCTCCCATGGGTATTAAAGTCAAAGGTCCCGACCTGAATGTAATAGAAGCGTTTGGCTTACAGCTAGAGGACATCTTAAAACAAGTGCCTTCAGTCAAAAAAGAGGCCGTTTTTGCCGAACGAATTGTGGGCAAACCTTACCTCATAATTGATCTGAACCGAAGACAACTCGCACGGTATGGGCTAAGCATACAGCAGGTACAAGAATATATTCAAGTGGCGATTGGCGGTATGGTACTCACCACAACTGTTGAGGGAAGGGAAAGATATAGCATTAGGGTACGTTACCCTCGTGAACTTCGAAACGACCCCGAATCGCTCAAGCAGGTCTTAATCCCCACTAGCTCAGGACAAAGCATCCCTATCGCCGATGTCGCTGACATCCGATTTGAGCGCGGACCTCAAATGATCAAAAGCGAGGATACTTTTTTAGTAGGCTATGTCATTTTTGATAAAGCAAAAGGCTTTGCCGAAACGAAAGTCGTGGAAGATATTCAAAAAGAGCTAACCCAGAGAATAGCTAGCGGATCATTACAAGTACCGCCTGGTGTTTCTTTCGAGTTTGCAGGGAACTATCAAAACCAACAACGAGCTGAAGAGCGATTAGCCATCGTTATTCCTCTTGTCCTCTTGATTATCTTCCTAATTCTCTACCTCCAGTTCCGCTCGATACCCGTTAGCTTGATGATCTTTTCTGGCATTGCGGTCGCCTTTTCTGGAGGCTTCATCATGCTCTGGTTATATGGTCAGGATAGCTTTTTGAATGTTGACATTTTCGGATCAAACCTAAGAGATTTACTTCAAATAGCGCCGATTAACTTAAGTGTCGCCGTTTGGGTTGGCTTCATTGCACTTTTTGGTATTGCAACAGATGATGGTGTGCTTATGGCTACCTATTTAGATCAGTCTTTCGAACAAAAGGCAAAAAGTAAAAAGGAAATCATCTCTCGTGTAATCGAAGCTGGGAATAAGCGGGTGCGACCTTGCCTAATGACAACCGCTACCACACTATTGGCTTTACTTCCGATTTTAAGCTCAACCGGTAGAGGTGCTGACGTCATGATCCCTATGGCCATCCCTTCTTTTGGCGGCATGTCCATTGCACTGATCACCCTGTTTGTAGTGCCTGTTTTATATGCCTACTACCAAGAATTCCAATTGAATAACTCTTTAAAAGGAGGTGAAAAATGAAACGAAAGATCATCTTAGCCATTAGTTTTTTCAGCCTAGTCTTTTTTGCAAAGGGTCAAGATTTGGACAGCCTATTGATAGAAGCTGCCCGGAATAATCCTGCACTAAAAGCAAAGTACGAGCTTTACCTTGCGGCACTTGAACGAATAAATCAAAAGCAAGCGCTGCCTGATCCAACCCTAAGCTTTGGATATTTCATTTCACCTGTTGAGACCCGAGTAGGACCACAGCAGTTTAAAATATCCATTGCACAGATGTTTCCTTGGATGGGTACCAATAAGCAGAAAGGCAATGTCGCTAGTGCGGAAGCTAAAGTCTTTTTTGAGCAATTTATGCAAGAGAAAAACCGTCTCCTCTTACAGATAAAGAGCTATTATGCTGACCTATACCTCAATCGAAAAGAGATCCTTTTCAAACAAGAAGAAATCGAGATTCTTCAAAGTTTTGAACCTACTGTCAGATCAAAGTATGAATCTAACCTGGTTTCATTGACCGATCTGATCCGGGTACAAGTATCGATTGAAGACGCTAATACCTCACTTGCCGTCCTTCAGTCAAAAGAAAAAGGCCTGGTTGGTCAATTGAACAGTCTCATGCACCGTCCATTGAACCTTCCCATTGAGCACATTGAATTACCACCAGTTCCAGCCTTTGAAAACATCAAAATTGATAGTCTGCTAAGCACGAACCCTAGTCTGTTGATGAAACAAGCCAAGGTTGCCGCATCTGAAGAACGCATCAAGCTTAGCGAAATCAGCAATAGACCCAGTATTGGTGTAGGGCTCGATTACGCCTTTGTTGGAAAAAGAAATGACATCAACCCGGCAGGCAATGGCCGAGATATCCTCATGCCGATGGTTTCATTAAGCCTACCAATTTTCCGAAAGAAGAACGATGCGATTAAAAAAGAAGCTGTACTCATAAAATCAAGTGCAGAGCAAGAGTTAGCGGCTGAGATCATCTCATTGGAAAATGACTGGCAACAGGCAACATTCAAAAGCGAACAGTCCGCTCTGTTAAAAGCACAATACGCAAAAGAAATTGAGCAAAAGCAATTGATGCTCAACATCCTCATTGGAGAGTACACTAATAGAAGTGCAAATTTCGAAGAAGTGCTAGCCACTCAAAAACAACTGATCATGCTTAAGCTCGCTTCGGAAAAAGTTGAGTTGGAACACTATAAAGTCATGATCCAAAAGGAATTTATCACGGGTGATCAACCCCTTAACATCGACCGTTATGAACGTAAATAAATCTTATCTACTCACCATTGCCATCACGCTTTCGATAGGCATTACCGCTGGGTCTATATTCTTTGGTGGTAACAACACAGTCGAAACCCAAGCCGTTGAGGCCCACGATCACCGTGATGATCAAGGCACTTGGACCTGCTCCATGCACCCTCAAGTGAGACAGAGCGAACCAGGGGCATGCCCGTTTTGTGGCATGGCACTCATTCCTCTAGAGGAAAATAAAGCGGCGAACCCCAACGACCTTGTGATGACAGAAGCGTCCATCGCATTAGCAAACATTCAAACGACGAAAGTTGGGCTGAATTCAAATGTCCGAGTAATGAGCTTAAATGGAAAGCTTAAATACGATGAACGTCGAATTCATTCTCAAACCACTCATTTTGGTGGACGAATCGAAAAGCTCTTTAAAAATTTTGAAGGGGAAAAAGTAGCTAAGGGGGAAATCATTGCGTACATCTACTCCCCGGAACTAGTCGCAGCGCAAGAGGAGCTCTTGGAAGCAAAAAAAGTCACAAAGAGCAATCCGCTCTTATTGGCTTCTGCTAGAAAAAAACTCAGATCATGGAAGTTGACCGACCAGCAAATAGATCGCATTGTCGAAAAAGATGAAGTCCTCCGAGAGTTCCCTTTATTGTCGCAATACGATGGTGTGGTCTCCAAAAAATTTGTGAATGATGGCGACCACGTCCGGGAAGGTGACGCTTTACTAGAAATCAGTAACAATGAACAACTTTGGGCGGTGTTCGAGGTCTACGAAAAAGATATTGCTCAACTGGAATTGAATGATTTGATTCAATTCCGGACTCAAAGTGGCACGAAAGACTACAGCGGCCGTATCTCGTTTGTTTCTCCAGAAGTAGACCCAAATAGCCGTGTAATTGAAGTACGAGCAGACGTCAACAATAGTGATTTGAAATTAAAAGTTGACATGTTCATCCACGGGGAAGTTGAAAACATCAATAGAAGTATTACGACATTGACAATACCTCGATCAGCAGTTTTATGGACAGGTAAACGCTCAATCGTCTATGTCAAACAACCTGGGGCTTTGGTCTTTGAATTGAGAACCATTGAACTGGGATCACAAATTGGTCAAGATTATGAAGTCCTTTCAGGACTTAAAATTGGTGAAGAGGTGGTAACTAACGGAACGTTTACCTTAGACGCTGAAGCTCAATTGCAAGGCAAACTCAGCATGATGCAAACGAGCAACACCACAAGTATGAGTACTGCTTCTTTCTCTGAAATTGAACTGGCCTCTCCCCTTTCCTTGAGTGGTAGCACATCGAAGTCATTTCAGAATCAATTGCTCGATCTAACATTGACTTATGTAGCCCTAAAAGATGCCATGGTCAATGGTCTTGCGGATCCAATTGTCAAACAAGCCCTTGAGGTAAGTGCGCGATTAGAGAAAATAGAGACTGATCAATTAGCCGGTAATGCAGCAACACATTGGGAAATGCTTGAAAATAATATGGCCACAAGTTTGTCCAATATCGAATCGACAACAAATAGCGAGGATCAACGGCTCGAATTCATCAATTTAAGTAAGGCATTGATCAATGCAGTGAAGACATTTGGCACACTGAGTCAGCAACCGATTTACATCCAATATTGCCCCATGGCAAATAATGATCAGGGAGCAAACTGGATCAGCTTGACAGAGAATATCATAAACCCGTATTTTGGTGACGTAATGCTCACTTGCGGATATACAGAAGAAACCATAAACAACAACTAACATGAAAAAATCGATCTTATTATTGATCCTCTTGGTTTGCCTATCAGCATGTTCAGGATCAAAAGGCCCTAAAGACTCCAAATTGGCTTATTATTTGGAAATTAAAGATGCATTAGTAGCGACAGATGGTACTAAGGCGCAAGCATTAGCAAAAGATTTTTTGGTTGGCTTGGACAACGAGCAAATGTTAACCTATGTTCAACGAATCTCGGCAAGCGAAGACGTACGGGTCCAAAGAGAAGCCTTTCAAGAACTGTCTAAGGTCATGCTTACCTTTGTTGAAGAAAATGGATCAGATGTTACACTTTACAAACAATATTGCCCCATGGCCTTTCATTCAAGAGGTGCCTTCTGGCTTAGTGCAGAAGAACAGGTAATGAATCCGTACTTCGGGAGTCTTATGCTTACTTGTGGGAGCGTTGAAGAAACGATCGCTGCCCAATGAGAAAGGCAAACGTTCTTTTTTGTTTACTCTTTTGGGTATGCCTTTCCTGCCAAAGGAATACGAGTGAACCGGAAATTAATTACTTGACTTCACCGGCCGAAAAAAGTAGTGAACTCCCCAACCTTTTCACCAGTAAATCGGGTGAGATCTACCTCTCATGGGTAGAAACCAGCGGTGAAGAAAGTGAATTGCGCTATAGTCAATTGATCGATCAAGAATGGACAGCGTCAATGCAAATTAGTGCGGGAGACAATTGGTTCGTGAACTGGGCAGATTTCCCATCCCTGATTGCAGGTGATGATTTCATGGCAGCACACTGGTTGCAAAAAAGTGCTGAGGGCACCTACGACTATGATGTCAACATATCGACCTCTAGACAAGGGAAAGAGTGGTCTTCCGCTTTTCTCCCTCATCAGGATGGCATACAAGCTGAACACGGTTTCGTTAGTATGCTGCCCATGGAAAATGAGCAGTTCTTTGTCACTTGGCTAGACGGACGAAATACAAAAACAACTCATACCGATCATCAGAGTATGGAGCACACAGGTGCGATGACATTGAGAGCTGGTATTTTCGATCTAGACGGCCATGAAATCAACTCTTGGGAATTAGATGACCGTACTTGCGACTGTTGCCAAACTGCAGCCGCCATGTCTACAAAAGGACCAATTGTAGTCTATCGCGACCGATCGGAAAGTGAGATCAGGGATATTTACTTGACGAAGTATGAAGAAGGTAATTGGACGAGCCCTATTCCTGTTGCGAATGACTTATGGGAAATTGCAGGATGTCCTGTGAATGGGCCAGATATAGCCATTTCAGGCCAAAATTTGGCGGTTATATGGTATTCGGCATCAGGCAATACACCAAAGGTGCAATTCGCCATTAGTGAAGACCTAGGGGATTCGTTTCAACCTCCGGTAACCTTAGGAGAAGGCAATACCTTGGGAAGAGTGGGTATAAGCCCGTATACCGATGGACGTTTTGTGGTGACGTGGATGGAGAGTAAAAATGAAAATGCACTGATCAAAATGGCATTGATCAATCATGACGGAAGCGTCGAGAGAAAGATAGACCTGGCCGAGACGAGTATGGAAAGAGCCAGTGGCTTTCCTAGCATCACAACAAAAGATTCAAAGGTAATTGCAGCTTGGACGGTTAATGGAGAAAAAAACTCCATTCAAACCGTTACCGTTGAATTTGAATAAATGCAAAAGAGAAGGCTACCATCTTATTCAATAACACTATTTGATTTTAAAATATGATTATGTCCTTTTATTGCAAAAATTCTCATATTTGTCTTGGCTCTTTTAATAAATCCGTATTTCTTAGTACAAGAAAGAACTAAAGAACGAATTAATTCGTTTTAAAGATAATCTGGAGGTTCCAATCCTCTGGTATTGTGTGTGTTTATTGGCCTCCTCGTTCATCGGGGAGGTTTTTTTATGTCCTTTCACCTCTAATCAACTTTCCACTAACAGGTATAGGAACTATTTGATACTTTAGTTTCTTTATTGAGTTATGAACAGAGCACTACTTCTCCTCTTGGTAATTTCTATTGTTGCATGCAGCACACCTGCTAATCATCAAGATGCACAATCCATTGTCAATGCTTCCATTGCCTTTCATGGCATGGAAAAGCTAGATGATGCTGAATTCAACCTAACCTTTCGATCAATGGACTACACCTATGCATTGCATGAAGGACGATATGAATATACTCGAACGCAAACAGACAGCACTGGCGCGACAATATACGATGTGCTCACCAATGACGGATTGACACGTTACATCAACTCGAAAGAGATGAGCCTTGAAGATGAAAAAAGAGCTGCTTATGCTCGCTCTGTCAATTCGGTGATCTATTTTTTCCGACTTCCTTATGGCTTAAATGATTCCGCTGTGCTCAAAAAATACAACGGAGAAGTGGAGATCAAAGGAAAGGTGTACAAGGAAGTAGAGGTTACTTTCGAGCAGAGTGGTGGTGGTGAAGATTTTGACGATGTCTTTCTCTACTGGTTCGATGCCAAAGACTATTCCATGGATTACCTGGCCTATCTTTATCATACAGATGGTGGTGGTATGCGTTTTAGAGAAGCCATCAATACACGCCGGGTAAATGGCACCTTGATTCAGGATTATATCAACTTTAAACCTGGGAATGAGGGAATGGACATCCACGATATTCGAGCGCTTTATAATCAAGATCAATTGGAAGAGCTATCGAGAATTATCAATGAAACAGTGACTATTGCTTATGAATAATGTAAAGGTCGCTGTGGTGCAAGCAGCACCAGCTTATTTAGACATTAAGGCTTCAATGGCGAAACTTGAGCAATTACTCAAGGAGGCTGCTGACCAAAAAGCAGATCTCGCCTGTTTTGGAGAAACTTGGTTCACGGGCTATCCTGCCTGGATAGATTATTGTACAGATTATGCGCAGTGGGATTTTAAGCCAACCAAGGAGGTCTTCGCCAAAATTCACGCCAATAGCCTGGCTCTTGACGGCGCCGAAATCCAACAGATTTCCAAATGGATAAAAGCGCTCGGTATAGCTGTGGTAATGGGCATCAATGAAAAAGTAACAGCGGGCCCTGGTACTGGCACCTTGTACAACAGCCTCATCACCTGGAATAAAAAAGGAGAGATCGTCAATCATCACCGCAAGTTAATGCCGACCTACACCGAGAAACTTCTCTATGGACAAGGTGATGGTCATGGGCTGCAGGCAGCAGACCTGGATTTTGCCCGTGTGGGTGGATTAATTTGCTGGGAACACTGGATGCCGCTTACCCGTCAGACCATGCACAATTCAGGAGAGCATATCCATGTGGCTGTGTGGCCAAAGGTGCATGAAATGCTGCAGATCGCCACCCGTTCCTATGCCTTTGAAGGCCGCTGCTTCGCTATTGGGGTGGGACAGATCATGCGTGTGAGCGATATCCCAAAAGAACTTGAAGTGCCAGAAGCTCTCAAAGACCAACCTGAGCACATGATCCTCAATGGAGGAAGTTGTGTGGTAAGCCCTGACGGTCAATACGTATTGGAACCTATCTGGGACCAAGAGGGTGTCTTCACCGTGGAAGTGGATATCCAACGCTGCTATGAAGAACGTATGGCCTTAGATGTCACAGGACATTATCAGCGAAACGACGTGTTCGAACTGAAGCTCAATCAGAAGAGAGGCTAATTACAACCTCTCCTTTCATCGATCTTTTCGCGATAGTCGTTCTCATTGATGGTAAATGAAGTTCCGGAAGTTTTGGTCGTGAATCCAGAAATCTTGAAAGTATAAGTACTGTTCATATCATCCACCAGTTTGATCTGAGAAATCTCAGTTGCGTTGGTTTCGATAAAAGCTTTCACATAAATGGTCTCCCCTGTTGATTCCAATTCAAGCGTATTCCCTTGGTTTCCTACAAGCCTATGGTCCTCTTCATAAAAGGTCAAAAACTACGTAAAATCGAGTACGGCTTCTTCATTCTGACCCGCACAGAAATACAGTATCTGGGAATGATCTTCTTCTTTAGTGCCTATATATTCCGTTTTTCCATCGCTGACCCAGAGTTCAGTATCTCCATAATTCAATCGATAACGATCACCTTGTACCACTAGCTGACCTTTCTGCGTATTGGAAAAACCCATAGCAGCATTCTCAAAAGTGTAGGTAATATCAAGTTTATATTGATCTAGCGCTGTGTATTTTTTGTATAGCGCATCTAAAGATGTTTGTGCATTGATATGAAAACATACACAGATCAATGCAATAGAAAAAATAGATTTCATCGTGTCAGAATCAGTTGGTCGAATAGAATACTATTGAATTTTTCGCATTTATTGGAGAAACAGGCAGGGCAAATCGTAATGAAGATGAAGAGCCCAATTTGAATTTTTCTGGCTTTCCCTTATATTGAATCACCTTACACCCAAATAACAAACTCATGGAACTAACGAAAGAACAACTAGACAAGGAGATCAGCAACTTAGAATCTCAATTGACCGGTGACATGTTCGCCGACATGGACATTAAAGACCAGATCCACAACTTGAAAATGAAATTGAATGGGGTGAAACCTATGGATTCTTCATTTGAGTGCGTGGGCTGTGGAAGCTAAAATGACATTAAGAAACCCATTTTCAACCTTAACTATTGAGCTCTTCGGAGCTCTTTTTTTATTGGCCATGCTTGGCTGTGAAAGAGCTCAAGATGAGAAACATCAACCGACAAGCGACCAACCTTATCTGGTCGTTTTAGGCGTAGCTCAAGATGCAGGCTATCCTCAAGCGGGCCAAACCAAAGAATGGGATCAGGTTAAATCAGGAAAAAGAACTCTCGGATTGGCTACGTCTCTCGGACTTGTCGACCCCATTTCCAAGGAGCGCTGGTTATTCGAAGCAACGCCTCATTTCAACCGCCAGCTCGACCTTATGGATGAGCTCTCTACGACAGCACAGTACCCATACGATGGTATTTTTTTAACTCACGCACACATAGGGCATTATACCGGATTGATGCATTTGGGCAGAGAAGCAATGGGCACAAAGCAAGTGCCTGTTTATACCATGCCTGGCATGAAGTATTTTTTAACCAATAATGGCCCATGGAGCCAATTGGTAAGTCTCAACAACATCAGTCTAAAACCGCTAAAGCAGAAACAAAAGGTACAATTGAACGAACGATTAAGTGTAACACCGATCATTGTACCCCATCGGGATGAATTCTCCGAGACTGTCGGTTTCCTGATCTCGGCCAATAACAAAAAGCTACTATTCATTCCCGATATCGACAAATGGGAAAAATGGAATGAATCCATCATCGAATGGATTCAGCAAGTGGACATTGCATTATTAGATGCTACCTTCTATCAAAATGGCGAAATACCCGGAAGAGACATGAGTGAGATCCCGCACCCTTTTGTTGAAGAAAGTATGGCACTTTTCTCTAATCTGTCTACGGAAGATAAAGCCAAGGTACATTTTATTCACTTTAACCATACCAATCCCCTTCTCTTTGGCAATACACCTGAAACCCAGTCGGTAAGGGATGGAGGTTTCAATGTAGCCAAGCAAGGGCAACTAATACAATTCTAAGCGCATAAAAAGGAATACTCACAGCCCTTGTTCGCCTTGTGACCAGCAAGCAAATGGATCTAAGACTCCTGTTTAAAAGCCCAAGAACGGCACAAGAAAATTCACTCAAATACCAAGGGGTAAAAGGGTGGATATGACCTAAGTAAGGAGAAACAATTCATTGACTATTGAGCATAAAAAAAGGTCGCCAAAGGCGACCTCTTATCGTTTTATACGTCTCGTTGCTTAACCGATCAATACTCTCTTGAAAGCAGAAACGGTCATTCCTTTATTAACAGAATCAACATACTGAGCTACCGTTTGCTTTGGTTCTTTTACAAACGACTGACTCAATAGAGTATTCTCCTTGAAGAACTTCTGCAATTTACCTTGAGCGATCTTTTCTAATATGGCCTCAGGCTTACCTTCTTGACGTGCTTGCTCTTTCCCGATCTCAATCTCTTTCTCGATCGTAACCGAATCAACACCGTCTTTATCCAAAGCAACTGGATTCATTGCTGCCACTTGCATGCCAACGTCTTTTCCAGCATCTGCATAATCACCGCCATTGGTACCCGCTAAGGCAACTAATACACCAAGCTTACCATTTGAGTGGATATATGTAGCGATCTGCTCACCCGTAAGGTGTTCATAAACCGTTACCTCCAACTTCTCACCGATCTTACCCAAAAGCTCAGTCACTTTTTCTTGAACGGTTAATTCACCAAGACTTAACGCCTTAAGAGCCTCAAGGTCAGCAGGAGCATTCGTCATCGCTGCATCGGCGATCTCGTTACCCAAGGCTTGGAAATCATCATTCTTCGCAACGAAGTCAGTTTCACAAGTAAAGGCGATCAAGATACCTTTGGTACCGTCCTCGCTTACTCTTGCAAATACACTTCCTTCAGTAGTTTCTCTGTCTGCTCTCTTTTCTGAAAGCTTCTGACCTTTCTTACGAAGAATTTCGATGGCTTTGTCAAAGTCACCATCTGCTTCTACCAATGCCTTCTTGCAATCCATCATGCCGGCACCAGTCATTTGTCTTAGTTTGTTTACTTCTTGTGCAGTAATCGCCATTTTATTAAGATTTTATCTTGTTCCGATTCGTTTAAACAAAAATTGAACATCGAATAGATTCAATGTTCAACCTTTTGCTATGATTTTATCAAATATGAATTATTCGAAATTATTCAGCTTTTGCTTCCGCTTTGGTCTCTGCTTTATCAGCAGCGATTTTTTCTTGCTCAGCTTTTTCTCTTTCTCTCTCCTCTTTGTCCTTTTTTCTTTCAGACAATCCCTCTTCGATGGCCTTACCAAACGCATGGGTAATCACCTCAATAGATTTAAAAGCATCGTCATTACCTGGGATAGGGAAATCTACACTTGTAGGGTCTGAATTCGTATCACAAAGCGCGAACACCGGAATGTTCAATTTTTTCGCTTCTGCAATAGCAATGTGCTCTCTCTTCACATCTACGACGAATAAAGCTGCAGGAAGTCTTGTTAGATCAGCAATACCACCCAACAACTTCTCTAACTTCGCTTTTTCACGCATTTTCATCAATCGTTCTCTTTTGGCCAAGGCTTTGAAAGCTTCTTCTTTCATCATCTTGTCGATACCTGAGAGTTTTTTCAACGATTTTCTGATGGTCGCAAAGTTAGTGAGCATACCACCCAACCATCTTTCCGTTACGAAAGGCATGTTGAGTCGTGTAGCTTCTTCAGAAACGATAGCTCTCGCTTGTTTCTTGGTTGCAACGAACATCACCTTTCTTCCAGAGCGAACAACATTCTTAACGGCATTTGACGCTTCTTCGAGGCCGTTAATGGTTTTGTTAAGATCAATCACGTGGATACCATTCTTCTCCATGAAGATGTATGGCGACATACGTGGATCCCACTTTCTCGTTAAGTGTCCGAAATGAACACCAGCATCAAGTAAGTCTTTGTATTCTAGTTTTGACATGTATATAAATGAATATGTATTCGATTAACGTTTCGAGAACTGGAATGATCTTCTCGCTTTTCTTCTTCCCGGCTTCTTACGCTCGACCATTCTAGGGTCACGTGTTAAGAATCCTTCTGCCTTCAAAGGAGAACGATGCTCAGGATCAAGTTCGCAAAGTGCTCTTGAAATAGCCAACCTGATTGCTTCAGCTTGTCCTTTCAAACCACCGCCGTCGACATTCACTTTCATGTCAAACTTATCACTTGCATCTACTTTTACTAAAGGCTGTTTAACGATAATTTGAAGAACATCAGATGGGAAGTAGTTAGCAATTGCTCTTCCATTGATCGTGATTTCTCCATTACCTGCAGACATGTAAAGTCTTGCAACAGATGTTTTTCTTCTTCCGATTGTATTAATTACTTCCATCTAAGAAATCTTATAATTCTAATGTTTTCGGTTGTTGCGCTTCGTGTGGATGCTCTCCTCCTTCGTAAACGAACAAATTATTGAATAACTGTCTTCCCAGTCTGTTTTTAGGCAGCATGCCTCTTACAGCTCTTTCCACCAACAATGTAGATGACTTCTCCTTCAATTGTCTTGGAGTAGTAGCCTTTTGACCACCTGGGTAACCCGTGTAAGATAAATACACTCTATCCGTCCACTTTTTACCTGTCAATCTTACCTTATCGGCATTGATCACGATTACGTTATCACCGCAATCTACGTGTGGGGTGAAATCTGGCTTATTCTTACCTCTGATCACTTTGGCCACTTCACTAGCCAATCTTCCCAATGTTTTCGACTCAGCATCAACAACGACCCACTGCTTATTGACAGTGGCCTTGTTTGCCGATTTCGTCTTATAACTTAGTGTATCCACTTTATTATATTTAATTGAATTTCAATACTTTAAACAGACCTTCCCCTGAAAAAGGGACACAAAGATAGAAGTTTGGTTTTTATAATCCAACATCGCCTAATAAATAATTAGGAGAAAATCAGGAAGTTAGCCTATTGCCTAGTTTCAACGATTTTGTCTTAGTTGTTTCAACAATACGCGCAAGTCTTTTGGGTAGGGTGCCTCCACTGACAGTTCGCCCTTTTCAGTGGGCAGACTGAGGCGATAGGCATGCAAGGCAAAACGCTTGATCAAGGGTTGCTCCGTTTGATCTTTACCCAGCTTATAATTTCTTTTTAAACTAGACAGAAAAAGATCTTGCCCACCGTAAAGTGCATCTCCAATTATGGATGCGTCGAGCTGTGCCAAATGCACACGTATTTGATGCATCCTACCTGATTCTGGTTGGCACTGTATCAAACTCTGCTTTTTGTAAAGCTCTAAGGTGTTGAATGTGGTCTTGGAGGCTTTCCCCTTTGGTGAAACTACTACCTTGTTCGATTGAATCATTAAAGGTAGGTCGACTTCTTTGTCCCGCCATTCATGCAATCCACCTACTATCGCGTGATAGATCTTATTCACTTTACGATGCTCAAACTGGATGGAAGCAAACCGATAGGCCTCCTCATTCTTGGCGAGCAGCAGACAGCCACTCGTTTCTTTATCCAATCGATGACACAAGATGAGCTCTTCATTATAATCCAAGGCGAGCTTATGAATGTTGACTTGGCTATTTCTGTCTTCTAAGGAGGCCACCAAAGGAGGCTTATTGATCACAATATAATCCTCATCCTCATGAAGGATCATGGTGTTAAAATCGAGCTTTCCCATATCAGGAACCAAGTTCTTCAACCTCTACCTCTTCCCGCAGCAGCATCTCCATTTCTTTTCTTGCCTCCTCTTCCATTTCTGCAGTCGTTTGTCCTTTAGGAAGTTTGAAGCTAAATGTAGAACCTTTTCCGACTGTACTGATGACACTGACTTTTGAATCGTGCGCTTCAAGGATATGCTTAACTATCGCAAGACCTAAACCTGTACCACCCAAGCCCTTTGATCGCGATTTATCCACTCGAAAAAATCGTTCAAATATTCTTTTTAAGTGTTCCGGCGGAATCCCAACACCAGTATCGCGAATGACTACCTCCACCTTATCGCCGGTAACTTCCATGCCAATTACCACCTCACCTTCATCGGTATATTTCACTGCATTGGATATCAAGTTAATGACGACTCGATAAATTCGCTCTGAATCAGCATAAACAAAAATGGGGTCTTTATACTCTTTATCCAGCCTGATGCTCAAACCCCTCTCATCGGCCTTATCCTCCATTTGATCAATGATCTCGATGACTGTATTCACCAAATTGAAATGCTCAAAATGCATTTTGATCTCACCTGTTTCGATCTGCGACAAAGTCAACAGGTCCTGAATTAGCGAATCCAAGTTGTCCAAACTCTTTGCTGCCCGTTTCAAGAACTTCTTTCTGATCTTTTTATCATCTACCGCACCATCTAACAAGGTATGCACGAAGCCTTGAGCTGCAAAAACAGGTGTTTTCAATTCATGACTTACATCGGCAAGGAATTCTCTTCTAAACGCTTCAAGTCGCTTGAGGTCTTCGATCTCCTTATGGCGGTTGATGCCATAGGTGAAAATCTCTTTGTTGATTCTTTTCAAAGGATTATTTGCACTACCACTTCGCTCTGCCTCGATGAAAGAAAAATCCTTCTTCCTCATTTTATTCAGCACCTTGTAGATTTCACCAATTTCCTTGAAGACCAAGAATTCAAAAACCACATAAACCAATAAATAAGTGGCAGAGAAAGATAGTAAGCCAGCGACCGTTAGGGCTAAGGGGGTAGATTCGGGTACCAAAGACAAAAATGCAGTAGTCACGACGGCCACCAAGGCAGCCAGTACCAACGCCACAACCCTTGAATTGTATAACATTTAATTCAGTTCAAACTTGTAGCCCACTCCCTTGACTGTAGAGATGTAGCCATCACCGATCTTCTCGCGCACTTTTCGGATGTGCACATCCACCGTACGCGCCAATACATAAACGTCGGTTCCCCATATGTTTTGTAATAACTCATCTCTCCCGAAAACCTTATTCGGATTTTGTGCTAAGAAATAGAGCAATTCAAATTCTTTCTTGGGCAGCGTAAATTGCTGGTCCTTTACCGTTACCGTATAACTCGAGCGGTCGATGGTAAGGTCTCCAGCTACTACCTGTGGTTTCGATTTTGACTTCGTTTCTTTACGGAATAATGCACTAATTCTACTCATTAAGGCTCTAGGCTTGATCGGCTTGGTGATGTAATCATCTGCGCCAGCCTCAAAAGCGGCAACCTCAGAGTATTCTTCGGCCCTTGCTGTTAAAAAAGTAATGTGCGCATCGGCTAATTCAGGAGCTTCTCTGATTTGACGACAAGTCTCCACACCATCTTGCTGAGGCATCATGATATCCAAAAGGATGAGATCTGGAATAAATTTCTTGGCCAAATTGACTGCTTTTATTCCATTATCAGCAATTTCTACTTCGTAGCCTTCTTTCTTTAGGTTGTATTTAAGAAGTTCCAGGATATCCGGATCATCATCAACCACCAATACTTTCGGGCTTTGTTTATTTCCCATGGATCATTTGTTATCGACACGCTTCGTGCTTCAATTTATAGTATAAAATTAAAGTTTACTCTACAAGTGCCAAAGGATGTCTAAGATTCTTTGCACTCATTATATCGACTGTCAAATACCCCACATAGATCTTTGCTTTGACTCGGAGAGGAATCTTATTCAGATCATCTGATAACCAGACCTTAACCGTATTCTCTTCGACAAAAAGACTGTCCTTTTCTCGGATGGGAATTAACACCACGGCTTTCACTTCACCAAGATCGGTCTTGATGACTTCCCGATCAACAAGCTTGACGCGCTGCGGCTCCAATTTATCATCGAAGAACACATTGATCGTAATGACATCTCCAAGCTTAAATTTTGACCAATCGAGCGCTCTCAAATAGTAAAAACTACTCACCATGTCTTGCACGTTTTCGGAAATCCTGAAGTTTTCTTTGCGCTCGAGCTCCCGTGTTTCTTTATGAAGTTTCTCAACAATCGCAGAATCGGTTTGATGATCGAAATGAACGATCTCGTTACGACGGAACCTTCCCTCTTTAATGTATCGATAGAATTGCTGCGTCTCGAAAGTTGTTGTATCAATGAATGTCCCCCAATTGTCTCTTACTGAAGAAACCAGATCAAAGATTCCGACAGTTCTGGCATTAATATCTACTTTCCATGTGGGCTTTTTATTGGTTTGGTAGATCAATTCACTGACACCAAAATTAGCTTCTGCGGCTTTCACCCAACCAATTCGCGCTTTAAAATCGAGCGATTCACCTAGCATGAACGGAGGAACATTCGAAACTTCATAGCTATTGGTAATATGATACAAGGTCGTGTCAAGCTCGGGCTCTTCGTCTTTCTGTGCATTCAAAATAAATGCGTATAACAACAATATGGCAATCAGTCTTAGCTTCATCAATAGGCTAACAATTCAAAACTTGTACCAACTATCATAATGAAGGATATTTTTCTTTCAAATAAGCTAAATAAGCCCTCAGATCACCCTGAAACTCTTCCAGTAGCACCCGTTTTAGTTCTTCCTGTTGACTGTTATAACGCAGCATTGACATAAAAAACGTATTGTTAGGCGTGTAGTCATCAAAATAACCAATGTAGCGATCGGAACGGAAATTGACGGAGTCATAACTTGTTTTGATCAGTGAGATCTGTTCATCCTTTAATGCTTGCTTTAAGGAGTCTGGCAGTTCTTTGACTTCTTTGTAGAGTGAATCTAAGGCTTTGGCCGAAAGTAATAGGTAGCTCCTGAATTTGTCCTCATCAAGTCGTTGGTCTCGATACTGTTGAAGTTCCACTGAATTGCGGCCATACTTTTTGGCTAAGAATAGTTCAGCTCCTTCATCTCCGATAAAATTGGCTAAGTTCTCATTGAAGGTCACCGAGTCTTTGACAAATAAGGTGCCATGGGTTAATTCATGGATGATCAGAGCAGCCAAGTCGCCTTCTTCACGGTTCAGCATATTGGAAAGTACAGGGTCTTCAAACCAACCTAGCGTAGACCAGCCTCCTGCCGTGCGCAAGCCCACATCTAATTTCTCTTCTTCCCTAACGCGCTCTAATTCTTCGATGGCTTTTCCCCGATCAAAAAAACCCTTGTAAGGGAAACTCCCGACAATAGGAAATGACCATAGCCTGGGCTGGAAAGCAAATGGGTCGCAGGCCGTCACCACATACATCGACGGTTTACCCTCTTGGTCGAAAATACTGGAATAGTTTTCAGAATAATTAATCCCCAACTCATCAAAAGCAAATGCCTTTGCTTCCAAGATCACTTGAACACGCTCCTTTTGTTCTGCCGTGGTTGTTGGCAACGCTATAAATTCCTCTAGAGGTATCGCCTCTCGAACGACAGTTAACTGACCTTTCAACTGCATCCACCCATAGCCCACTAGGTCGCGGTAGATAATGACTAGGGAGCACAATAAAAGGACAACTAGGACGACTGAGCGGAGAAGAATTTTTTTAAGCTTCATTTTGGGTAATTTAGGAAAAAATCAATTTTGAGAATTGCTCAGCTTTGAACTATCTTCACACACTATTATCTATTCAAATCTCCAAAATCTATGAGTGACAATTCGGAAAAATTAAAAGCGCTTCAATTAACCATTGATAAATTAGAAAAAGCCTATGGTAAAGGCGCTGTGATGAAGTTAAGTGATGAAAAAGTTGTCGACTTACCCTCCATCTCAACGGGTTCCCTTGGCCTAGACATTGCTTTAGGCATTGGCGGCGTGCCCCGCGGCCGTGTAGTTGAGATCTACGGCCCAGAATCTTCAGGTAAAACCACCTTGACCATGCACTGCATTGCAGAAGCACAAAAGGCCGGAGGTTTGGCGGCTTTTATTGATGCAGAACATGCCTTTGATAAATCCTATGCTGAAAAACTCGGTATCGATACTGAAAATTTACTGATCTCACAGCCAGACAATGGCGAACAAGCATTAGAAATCGCAGAACATTTAATTCGTTCCGGTGCGATCGACATTATTGTGATCGACTCAGTAGCTGCTTTAGTCCCTAAAGGTGAACTAGAAGGTGAGATGGGAGACAGCAAAATGGGTCTACAAGCTAGACTAATGTCGCAAGCACTTAGAAAGCTAACAGGTGCGATCAACAAAACAGGCTGTACGTGTATCTTCATTAACCAGTTGAGAGAGAAGATCGGTGTGATGTTCGGAAACCCAGAAACCACTACAGGTGGTAACGCATTGAAATTCTATGCCTCCGTTCGACTCGACATTAGAAGAATTGGCCAGATCAAAGAATCTGCAGACAATATCTTAGGAAACCGGACAAGAGTGAAGGTGGTAAAGAACAAAGTAGCCCCTCCATTTAAAGTGGTTGAATTTGACATCATGTACGGACAGGGCATCTCCAAATCTGGTGAAATTCTTGATTTAGGTGTTGAATACGACATCATTAAGAAAGCGGGCTCTTGGTTCTCCTATAATGGGGAAAAACTTGGCCAAGGCAGAGATTCTGTCAAGAGCCTGATCGAGGATAATCCTGAATTATCTGAAGAGCTTGAGAAAAAAATCAAAGCTTTTGTTAATGGAGATGCAGAAGATGTGTCAGAAAAGTAAAAAACAATCCTCTCAATAAAAAAGCCCTCCGATGAGGGCTTTTTTATTGTACTTTGTTGTAATCCTTTTTACGCTCTCATGGCCTCTACCGGATCAAGTCGTGCAGCTTTTGCTGAAGGGATGATGCCTGAGACTATACCGATGACAGAAGACACCACGACGGCAAGGATGATATTCTTTCCACTCAGTGCCACCTCTAATGTGCCGAAATCTATGAAGGTCAGTAGGAAGACAATGAGCACACCAAAGACCCCCCCTATCAAACAAAGGAAGATAGATTCAAATAAGAATTGGAAGAGGATAAAGTAATTCTTCGCCCCTAAGGACTTCTGAATACCAATAAGTTTGGTCCGTTCCTGAACCGAAACGAACATGATGTTCATGATACCAAAGCCTCCAACCAAAATAGCAAAACCTCCGATCACCCAACCGGCAGTACCCAAGACATCGAAAATACCTCCTAAGGCATCTGCAATAGCCTCTGGTCTGTTCAAAGCAAAATTAGACTCCTGCTTTGGTCGCAAACCTCGCGATTTCCGAAGCAAACCTTCCATTTCGTATTGAAGCTCAACCAGACCAATATCATCTTCCATTCCCTTCACCGCTAATGATGGGTTAATACCAAACCTTCTACCGATGTAATACATCTTGGTGAACATTTTGTAAGGAATGTACATACGATCGTCGTTACTCGGTGTACCGATAAAGCTTTCCCCTTCCCTTTTCATGATCCCGATCACGCGGAGTTTGTAGCCTTTGACTTTGATGTCTTTTCCAATAGCCGATTCATTTGGAAAAAGTGCTTGCGCTACTTCATCTCCAATGATCACTACGGAGCGTCCACCTTCAATTTCCTGTTGCGTAAAATACCGGCCATTTTCAATCTCGACGTCGTAAACGTCTTTATACTGATAGGTGATCCCCCAGAGGTCCGTTGAATTAAGGCTGCTATTCAGATACTTGACCGTTGTATTTGATTTGCCGACAATGGTGATCGCCGACGCATTTCTCAGGTTAGCAGATAGGAATTCAAATTCTGCGTAACTATTGTTGGGTCTGCGGAAATATTTCCACCAGGGAAAGTTTGGATCATCGAATTCAAAGGGAAATTTATCGACTGTCACCACATTTGAACCTAAAAAATCGAGGCTATCTTTGATATTCTTTTCCAAGGAATCTACCATGGTGAATACACTGATGATCAGCATAATACCGATGGTAACACCAAGTAAGGAAAGTGTGGTTCGCAGGAGGTTCGTGGTCAATACCTGAACCGCAAAACGGATGCTTTCCGCGAATAGCTTTAAAAAGATAGCGAGCTTCATGTGACTTATATTCTAAGATTGACCTTCTATTGGAACGTAAAGAATCAAAAAATGTAAACGGCTACCAATGAGTTTTGGTTAAAAAAATACTTTCACTAGCTGAATGGCCTTTCAAACAGTTGAATGGAATCTACCATTACCAGAAGAGCTCCTCTGCAATTTGAATTAGCTAGTCATTCAGTATGAAGCTTTTGCATTTATGCCTATCTTTGCCAGCTATTTTAACAGCAAAAGCCTGAAGAATAATACTCTATGAAATTATCTGCATTCAAATTTGACCTTCCTGAGGACAGAATTGCCAAGTATCCAACCGAATCAAGAGACGAGTCGAGGCTTTTGGTTTTGAGAAAAGATACTGGTGAAATTGAGCACAAAGTATTCAAGGACATCGTGGACTACTTTGAAGAAGGAGATGTGATGGTCAATAATGACACCAAAGTTTTTCCAGCTCGCCTTTATGGACAGAAAGAAAAAACCGGTGCACAGATTGAAGTCTTTCTTCTTCGCGAATTAAATCCAGAAATGCATCTATGGGATGTATTGGTAGATCCAGCGAGAAAGATCAGAGTAGGCAATAAGCTTTATTTCGGAGAAGGAGAATTGGTTGCCGAAGTAATCGATAACACCACTTCAAGAGGAAGAACTATTCGTTTCCTATATGATGGCACTGATGAAGAATTCTATAAAACGATCGATCAGTTAGGAGAAACACCGCTACCAAGAACAATTCCAAGAGAAACAGAACCTGAAGACAGAGAGCGTTTCCAAACCATCTACGCCAAAAACGTTGGTGCTGTAGCTGCACCAGTGGCGGGCTTACACTTCACCATGCAAGTACTCAAAAGACTTGAAATTTTAGGTGTAGATGTAACACCCATCACCTTACATATTGGATTAGGAACATTCCGAAGTGTGGATGTTGAAGACCTGACCAAGCACAAGATGGACTCTGAAAATTATATCATCGGAGAAGAAACAGCGAATTTTGTCAATAGAGCATTGGATGAAAAGAAACGGGTCATCTCGATCGGTACTACCTCCATGCGTGCCCTTGAATCATCCGTTTCGGCTAGTGGCCGTTTGAAAGCAAATGAAGCGTGGACGGATAAATTCATCTTCCCTCCATATGAATTCAAGATTTGTTCCGCATTGGTGACCAACTTTCATTTACCCGAATCTACCCTCCTCATGCAGGCAGCTGCATTCGGTGGCTATGACAATGTAATGAAAGCCTACCAAGAAGCTATCAAAGAAGGATACCGTTTCTTTAGCTATGGTGATGCCATGCTGATCATCTGATAAGACATTAAGACAATCATCAAAGCAAAGCCTTCTCTTAATCGAGGAGGCTTTTTTATTCCGTCACATGTAATCGATGCAAACGATTGTTCTGAATTTTAAATATATACATACTTAATACATAAATGTTCATTGTCTTTGAAAGAAGATAATATGGAATTATGATCAATGCATATATAAAAGGAACTGGCTCCTACGCTCCCGATAATGTAGTGAAGAATAGTTTTTTCGAGTCTGTTGGTTCGACCGATGCCTGGATCTTCAAAAACCTAGGCATTAAAGAGCGAAGAATATCGCAAGGAGAAACCACCAGTGATCTGGCAGCAAAGGCAGGGATGAAAGCTGTTGAGGCCGCAGGCATTGATGTCACCGATATCGATCTGATCATCCTGGCAACAGCAACAGCCGACAGACAAGCACCGTCATGTGCTTGCTTTGTTCAGGAAAAAATGGGTGCCACGCGAGCCGTTGCCTTCGACATATCTGCAGTCTGCTCAGGGGCCTTATTTGCGACAAGTACCGCCACGCAGTATATCCGATCAGGCATGTATCAACATGTACTGGTCATTGGTGCCGATACCTTTTCCACTATTACCGATTGGTCGAGAAGAGATTCGGTGTTTTTTGGTGATGGCGCTGGGGCTATCTTATTAGCAGCGACCAATGAGAATAAAGGCTTTTTGGATTTCCTTTTACACACTGATGGAACTGGGAAAGAGCATTTCACCATTCCGGCTGGCGGCTCTGAAAAACCAGCTTCAGCGGAAAGCACCGCCAACAATGAACATGTCTTTCAAATGAACGGGCCTGAAGTCTTCAACACAGCCATAGAGGTAGTACCGAAATCAATCGATCAAATTCTTACAAAAAACAAGATCAGCATTGATCAGATCAAGTGGATGCTTCCACATCAACCGAGCATCCGCATATTACAAGAGATTGCGAAAAGAGTTGGTCTACCTTTCGAAAAGGTAAAAACCAATATGGATCGCTACGCCAATACCTCAGGAGGAACTATCCCGATTGTTTTAGATGAAACGATGAGGGCAAATGAAACGTCAAAAGGTGATCTACTTCTTTTTGCCGCAGTAGGTGCAGGCTGGACATGGGGAACCGCTTTATATCAATGTTAATATGTTAGCAGGAAACACGTTTTTAATCACCGGAATTGCCGATGAGCACTCATTGGCCATGTATACCGCAAAAGAGATCATCAAAGAAGGAGGCCAAGTGATTTGCACCGGACTTGGAGAAACGGCCTTTCATGGTGATCTATCAGATAGAGCTAGGGCATTTTTAAATGGAACCTATCAACAATTTGAAGATGCCGTTAAGAAAGAATTACCTGATTCGCCCTGCTATACACTTGATGTCACCATCGACGAAAGCATAGAAGAATTTGCCCTGTCCCTAAAAGAACAAGGCATCAAACTCAATGGTCTATTGCATGCTATTGCCATGGACAAAACCATCAGGCAAAAACAAGTAAAACCCTTGATTGATGTAACGAGAGAAGAATTTTGTGATACCATGGACGTTTCGGCCTACTCCTTGGTGAGACTGACCCATTTCCTGCTCAAGCATGATGTACTAGCTCCGGCAGCTTCCATTTGCTCTTTGAGCTACATTGCCGCTGAAAAAGTCACCTTCCACCCCTATCGAAACATAAGCATCGCCAAGGCAGCATTAGAAAGGATCACCATAGAACTTGCTGATGAACTTGGTAAACGCAATGGCACACGCGTAAATGCCATTAGGTTCTCCCCATTCATGGGGAGTAAGGCTGGCAACGCCACCCTAACCGATCGTGACATTGAGATCTCAGATAAGCTGAGTCCTTTGGGCAATGCCAGACCTGAAGACCTGGCCTTTGAGATCGTTCATTTGTTTAGACCGAACAGTAGAATCACCGGCGAGATACGGCATGTAGACGGCGGGTATCATATTATGGGATAATTCATTCTTTTCAATCATTCGCTTTCCTATTTTAGGACATGCAAAAGTATGCCCTGATCGTAGCCGGAGGAAGTGGAACTCGAATGAGAAATGAATTACCCAAGCAGTTCATTACAGTTTTGGGCAAACCTATCCTGATGCACACGCTTGAGGCCTTCCATTTTGATGCTATCCAAATCATACTGGTTCTGCCAAAAAAGCAGATCGACTTTTGGCAAGAATTATGTCAAAAGAACGCTTTTTTCATTCCTCATACAGTAGTCGAAGGCGGGAACACAAGGTTTGAATCCGTACAGAACGGCCTAAACAGCATCATAGGTGAAGAAGGCTTAGTCGCAATCCATGACGGTGTGCGGCCAATCATCACAAAAGAAATCATTAGTTCGGCCTATCGGGAAGCTGCCATTCATGGAAATGCGATCGTTTCAGTTGCACTCAAAGATTCTATTCGACGAGTTGAAGGTGAAAACAATTCAGCGGAAGACCGAACAGCTTACCGACTGATCCAAACGCCCCAGACCTTTCAGGTTCAACGAATTAAGCAGGCTTTTCAACTCGCTACCCATACTGCATTCACCGACGACGCCTCGGTTTTAGAGGCCATGGGAGAACACATCCATTTGATTGATGGAGATTATCGAAATATAAAAATCACCACACCAGAAGACTTGATGGTTGCAGAAACCTACCTAGACGCATAAAAGCGACTTGAAATCACTTAGATTTTATCTATCTTATTACATCTTTTTTCGAAAATGAGACATCTACACATCAACCGAATCTTATTCCTTCTTTTCACCAGCTCCTTTCTTTTTAGCTGTGGCCAATCTACAAACCAAGACGAATGGCGTAGCCTTTTCAATGGCAAAGACCTCACGGGTTGGGTTCCGAAGATTACAGGCTACCCAACTGGAGAAAATTATGGCGAAACCTTTCGCGTAGAGGATGGACTGCTCACGGTGAGCTATGAGAATTACGCCCGCTTTTCTAACCGATTTGGACATCTTTTCTACGAAGAACCTTTTTCAAACTATGTCTTACGCGTAGAATATCGATTCATTGGAGAACAAGCGACGGGAGGCCAACGATGGGCGACCAAGAATAGCGGAGTCATGTTTCATGCTCAATCACCTGAATCGATGGGCGATCAACAAGACTTCCCTATTTCACTCGAAGCGCAGTTTTTGGGTGGCCTTGGTGAAGGGCCTAGATCTACCGGGAACCTGTGTACACCAGGGATGCATGTCTACATGGATGGTGAACTGATTACTCAGCATTGCATTAATGCAGATGCCCCAACGTATGACGGTGAGGAATGGGTCACCATGGATATCGTTGCGAGAGCTGATGGACGAATCGCTCATGTGATCAATGGCGATACTCTCATCAAGTATGAAAACCCCATCATGGGAGGAGACATGGCGAACAATTTGAATGAAGGGGTAATGAAAGAAAACGAACCTGTGAACAGCGGATATTTTGCTCTGCAAAGCGAAAGCCACCCCATTCAATTCAGAAAGGTGTTGATCCGTTCACTTGACAACGAAGAATAATTTTTACTGACTACTAACAACATGAATATGAGTTCAACTAATACGGGGATTACGGTCAGACTGAGTGTAATGATGTTCTTACAATTTTTTATTTGGGGCGGTTGGTTTGTGACGTTAGGCTCTTACTTAGGTAATAACCTAATGGCATCTGACGCACAGTCTAGTATGGCTTTCTCTACGCAATCATGGGGTGCTATCATTGCTCCTTTCATTATTGGGTTAATTGCCGACAGGTATTTCAATGCCGAGCGTATATTGGCTTTCCTTCATTTAGCAGGTGCATTACTCATGTATATGATGTACCAAGCAACGGATTTCACAAATTTCTACCCTTACGTATTGGCTTATATGATCTTGTATATGCCAACATTGGCTTTGGTCAACTCTGTCTCTTTTAGACAATTAACGGACCCATCAAAGCAATTTTCAAAGATCCGTGTATTCGGAACATTAGGTTGGATCATTGCAGGCCTTGTCATCAGCTTTGTTTTTGGATGGGACTCACAAGAGGCAGCAGAAGCAGGCATGTTGAAGAACACCTTTTTAATGGTTGCTTTAGCCGCTGGTATCCTCGGTATTTATTCATTCACATTGCCTAAAACACCTCCAGTAGCTGACAAAAGTGAAAAAATTAAGATCTCTGATATTATTGGACTAGATGCATTAAAGCTTTTGACTGATCGGAACTTTGCCATTTTCTTCTTTTCATCCGTTCTGATCTGTATCCCATTGGCCTTTTATTACCAACAAACCAACCCTTTCTTACTTGAGATTGGTGTGGCGAACCCGACCGGTAAAATGACTATTGGACAAGCTTCGGAAGTAATTTTCATGCTTTTATTGCCAGTTTTCTTAACAAAGTATGGCATCAAAAAAACCCTCCTCTTTGGGATGTTAGCATGGGCCGTTAGGTACTTACTCTTTGCCTTTGGAGATGCTGATAATGGCGTTTGGATGCTGCTTGTAGGCATCGGCTTACATGGAATCTGTTACGACTTTTTCTTTGTTTCAGGTCAGATATACACCGATTCAAAAGCAGGAGAAAAATATCAAAGTTCAGCTCAAGGGCTCATTACCTTGGCGACCTACGGCGTTGGTATGCTCATTGGATTTTGGGCAGCAGGACAAATTTCGGAATACTATGTGGTTGGCGAAGGACACGATTGGCAGAGTATCTGGGTGTTACCTGCGGCATTTGCTGCGGTAGTATTCATCCTATTCGCAGTTACATTTAAAAACGAAAAAGTAGAATACAAAGAATCATGAGCAACAGAATCAGACTAGGAATGATCGGAGGAGGATTAAGTTCCTTCATTGGCATCGTTCACAGAATAGCCTCATATATTGGAGAGGATTATCAATTGGTAGGTGGTGCATTCGACATTGACTACGACAGGGCCTTACAATTCGCTGAGGGTTTAGACCTAGATCCGAAACGGGTCTATCCGACTATTGAGGAGTTCATCTCAGGAGAACGGGCACTTCCAGCAGAAGAAAGAATAGAAGTAGTCACTGTGGTAACTCCAAACTTTCTGCATTATCCAATGGCGAAGCAATTGATCGAGGCTGGTTTTCACGTGATCTGCGAAAAACCAGTAACCAATACAGCCGCAGAAGCTGTTGAACTAGAGCAATTAGTGAAAAAACACGAGGTGGTCTTTTGCCTTACCCACACCTATCAGGGGTACCCAATGGTTCGCCAAATGCGCGACATGATTCGGAGCGGGGTGATCGGCAGTATTCAAAAAGTAGATGCACAGTACTACCAAGGCTGGATCAACCCAGTAATTCATGAAGCAGACAAACGTAAAACCGTATGGCGACTCGACCCACAAAAAGCGGGACAAAGCTGCTGCATGGGAGATATCGGTGTGCATGCGTTCAATCTGGCTGAGTACATGACGGGCTTAACTACTGCTTCAGTACTTGCCGAGCTGGATACACTGTATGCAGACAACCCCTTAGACGTTGACGGCACAGCGCTTTTACGTTTTGACAATGGAGTAAAAGGCATTGTAAGGGCAAGCCAAATCGCCACAGGGGAGGAAAATAGCCTAAGAGTAGCTGTTTACGGGACTAAAGGTGGACTAAGATGGGAACAAGAAAACCCGAATTACCTCTATCACATGGAAGAAGGCAAAGCACTTCAGGTCTTGAAACCTGGACATGAATACAATGGCGAATTAGCAACACTGAGTACAAAAATGGCACCCGGCCACCCTGAAGGAATCTTTGATTCTATGGGCAATATATACAAAGGAACCGCTAACGCTATTCGTAGAAAAAAGGTACTCGATGGAGAATACCCTACCATTAGAGAAGGGGTAAGAGGAATGAAATTTATCGAAGCCGCCTTGCACTCTTCAAACAATGGAAATATTTGGACTGAAATAGACGATTAATATGAAAACAATAAAAGGACCAGCCATTTTTCTGGCCCAGTTTGCAGATGATGTTGCACCGTTCAACAATCTTCCAAACATTGCCAAATGGGCTAGCGAACTAGGCTACAAAGCCGTACAGATTCCAACATGGGATAGTCGCCTGATCGATCTAAATAAGGCAGCTGAAAGTAAAACCTATTGCGATGAGCTGAAAGGCACCCTGGCAGAATATGGACTAGAAGTCAGCGAACTCTCTACACACTTACAAGGACAATTGGTCGCTGTGCACCCCGCCTATGAAGAGCTGTTCAAAGGTTTTGCCCCAAAGGGAATGAATGCCAAACAACGAAATGTTTGGGCCATTGACCAAGTAAAAAAAGCAGCAGTTGCTTCAAGAAACCTCGGCATCGATGTACATGCAACCTTCTCGGGTGCTTTAGTATGGCCATACTTCTACAATTGGCCACAACGACCTGCTGGGTTGATCGAAAAAGGATTTCAAGAGTTAGCTGACCGTTGGACTCCTCTACTCAATCATTTTGATGAGCACGGGGTAGACGTCTGTTATGAGGTACATGCGGGTGAAGACCTACATGATGGCACCTCATTTGAAATGTTCTATGAAGCTACGGGGAAGCATAAGCGAGTGAAACTACTTTATGATCCTTCTCATTTCATTCTACAACAACTGGATTATCTCGCCTACATCGACCATTACCATGAGTTTTTTGGGATGTTCCATGTAAAAGATGCCGAATACAATCCGAATGGTAAGTCAGGTGTTTATGGCGGTTACCAAGATTGGAAAGACCGACCAGGGCGTTTTCGTTCCATTGGTGACGGGCAGGTAGACTTTCAAGGGATTTTCTCAAAAATGACACAATATGGGTATGACGGCTGGGCCGTTCTAGAATGGGAATGTTGCATCAAATCGCCTGAACAAGGCGCAAGAGAAGGCGCTCAATACATCAGTGATTTCATCATTGAAGCCACTCAGAAAAACTTCGATGACTTTGCAGATGCAGGGATCAGCGATGAAGAATTCAAGAAACTTTTAGGTATAGATAAATCATGAAAAAGCAATTATTAATCATTGCCTTGTTCCTATTCGGAGCAAGTGCATTCGGCCAAATTACTGATCCAAAAGCTACAGAAGTCTGGGACCCTGTTCCAAGAAAAGTAACCCCAGGAAAAAACGGAGCCGCTCCCTCTGATGCCATTGTCTTATTTGACGGCACCAACCTTAACGAATGGAAATCGAGAAAGGATGGATCCGCTGCCCAATGGAAAATTGAGAACGGTTACATGGAAGTTGTCAAAGGCTCTGGCGACATCATGACCAACCGTAAATTTGGAGATGTGCAGTTGCACATTGAATGGAGTGCCCCGACTGAAATAGTTGGAGAGGGCCAAGGTCGTGGTAATTCCGGTGTATTCCTCCAAGAGAAATACGAGGTGCAGGTGTTGGATAGCTATGTTTCCAGAACCTACTCAAACGGACAGGCCGGCTCGTTGTACAAGCAGTCAATTCCTTTAGTGAACGCGACTGTTGCTCCTGGTGAGTGGAATGTTTATGACATCATTTTTCATGCCCCTGAATTCAATGAAGATGGCATTAAAGTGAGTGATGGCTATGTAACGGTGATCCACAATGGTATTGTTGTGCAAAACCACCAGAGACTTTTAGGAACAACTGAATATATTGGTTTCCCGAAAAACCCAGCGCATGGAGATGGCAGCATCATTTTGCAAGACCATAGTAACCCTGTAAGGTTTAGAAATATTTGGGTGAGGGAGCTTTAAGTTTCTTCATCAAAAAAAAGAAGTCCTGACTTTTTAGTCAGGACTCGTTCGATTTATGACGATCACACACTCGACCAGGCGCGTTGACCAGGCTCATATGGTATACATCCTTCATATTTGACTGGTATCGGGTCATATCGCATGACCGTTTCACCGACCAACTCAGAGGTGAAATAACTATAAAATGTGGAGTCTACAATTTGTGTGACAAACAACGCTTCTTGAAGCTCAGGACTCAAAGAAGGGTTTTCTTCACGCATTGCCTCTCTTAGACTTCTAAGTGTCTCTGGTTTATTTTCATATTGCTTAAAGTAGCCATTGATCACCGTTGTCATCTGCTCTGTGGTCGCATCAAAGAAATCTACTTCTTGATCTTTATTGAAGTTCTCAACAAATACGGCAAGTCCTTGTCGTGTCAATTGTATCTCTGGCTCACTAGCTGTCGCCGCCATCACTTTGTCGATATGTGCCGGAACTCCGGCATCCAATGCTCCAGGTGTATCTGTTTTTGGGCAAATACCCTCACAAACACGTTCCAATTGGGCCGCTTCCTCTGCACTGAAGAAAACAGGGACCCAATTCACTTTCGGTGCAGCTGAACAACTTTGCAAAGATCCAAACAATACAGACGTGCTAAAAATTGCCGCTGAGCCAAACCCTATGTTTTTAAGTGCTTCTCTTCTTTCCATGATTAAATCTTTCCTTTTTTCAATTGATCTGCCGCATAGTTAGCCGCTCTGGCAGAAAACGCCATGTATCCTAATGAAGGGTTATGGCAAGCAGCTGATGTCATAAATGAGCCATCAGTCACAAATACATTCTTAACGGCATGCACTTGATTCCACTTGTTCAACACTGAAGTTTTAGGGTCTCTACCCATACGTGCAGTACCCATCTCATGAATACCTAAGCCCATATGTGGGCCATTATCATAAGTACCGACATTCTTAAAACCTGCTGCTTCTAACATTTCAGCCCCAGCAGATGCCATGTCTTTCCGCATCTCATACTCGTTCTCGTGGAAATTACCAGCATCAAACCTCACCTGAGGCAGACCGTAAGAATCCAAGTTATCATAATCGAGATACATGTAATTTTTATGTTGAGGTAACACCTCTCCAAATCCACCAATGCTCATGCTCCAGGTTCCTGGCTCCATTGCGGCTTCTTTGGCTTGTGGACCAACACGCTCTTCGAGCCCTAAATTTCGGCCCCATCCTTGACGGCTAGCACCCCCC
>Ga0209654_1000181_pt1 | contig 67127 bp, 66 predicted proteins | sample SaaInl1SG_22_DNA_FD_184646 | JGI IMG/M metagenome (GOLD analysis project Ga0209654, IMG submission 184646) | Marine microbial communities from expanding oxygen minimum zones in the Saanich Inlet - ESP_161SG_22_DNA (SPAdes) (version 2) | ecosystem: Environmental > Aquatic > Marine > Intertidal... | reverse complement strand
AGAAGTTCTCGCATTAGCGATAGTAGCATTTGTTTGAGCTCTTTTTTCTTTAGAAAAAGTATTGCATATTTTTAGATGAGCGCTTTTTTCAGACATTTTGAATTGCTTTTAAAAAGGGTTTGTTGAAAAAAAGCGAGTGCGGATAGCGCGACCAGCCGATAGGCAGGGAATGCCCAAAACAAGATAAATTAAATTCTTTAACGGAAAGTTAGCGCTTTAAAGTTTTAGATTTGTAGTGTAATTTTGATACATTAATGAAAAGAGAAATAATTACTACAGCAGATGGCTCTAAAACTATTTTTATACCAGATTGGGATGAGAATTACCATTCTAAACATGGAGCATTACAAGAAGCCCTGCATGTTTTTATAGAAGCTGGTTTAAAATACAAATGTAAAGAGCAAAGCAAACTCTCTATTTTAGAAATTGGTTTTGGTACAGGTTTAAATGCCATGCTTACCTACGTTTTTGGCAAAGAACTAAATACGCACATTGAGTATCATGGGCTAGAAGCTTTTCCTGTAAATGCAGAAGAATTAACTGCTTTAAACTATGAAAAGTTGCCTTTTATCAAAGACCATACAGCTACTTATGAGCAAATTCATACAACAAAATGGAATGCTTTAAATACAATAGAAGACACCTTTAAACTGAACAAAATAGAACAAGAACTGCAAACCTACCAGCCAGAAAAGGCCTTTTTTGATTTAATTTATTTTGATGCTTTTGGCCCAAGAGTGCAAAACGAAATGTGGAGCTTACCCATTTTTGAAAAACTATTTGCAAGCTTAAAACAAGGCGGTGTATTAGTAACTTATTGCGCAAAAGGTCAAGTAAAAAGAGATTTAAAATCTGCTGGTTTTTCAATAGAATCAATTCCTGGTCCGCCTGGTAAGAGAGAAATGACTAGGGCTGTTAAGTTAATTAGATAATTAGATAATTAGATAATTAGATAATGAGATGATGTGGTGATGAGCTGATTAGCCGATTAATGGTTATGCGCTGTTTTTATTGGATGATTAGATAAAAGATAGCATGTGCACATTATTTCGGGCGATACTAATTTCCAATTTCCAATCTCCAATTTAAAAAATACTGAAGACTGAGTGCACGACGCTAGTCGGGTGTATCGAAGTCTGACTTGGTTGCTTTGTTAACACTTAATAATAGTAAACGTCTTCTTTTTCTACCCAGAAAAGTCTTTTCTTTTCTGTTTCTATTTGAAAAAAATTGTCAGATTGTTTGTTTATTGCATAACGCTTACCGTATTCCATTTTATCTGGTTGTTCTAACCCATTTGGAGAGAGCAACAGAGTAGTTGTTTTGCTTTTTGAATAACAGTATTCTTTTACATTGATATGTTTTTCTAATTCATTTAAACCATAAAAGGATAGTGGTATTACAAATACAGTAGTTAAAGCGATGAGTAAATAAAGTTTTCTTCTTTTTTTAGATGTCAGCAATAAAAATAAGGCTATAGCAAGTAAAATACTACACGTGTATATAGCTATGATCCAGTATTTAGAAGATACAGAGTAAATAAAACGCTCTACCCACGTGTAAGGGTGACTCCAAATAGCATCTGCTTCAATTTTATCTTGTGTGAGTCCGGCATTTATCATAGCTGCTTCAAAATGAGGATCTATTTTAATGGAATGCTCAAAGTGAGCTAAAGCAGCGACGTAATTATTTTCTTGGAAATAAGTTAGACCAACATTATAATACAAGTCAGCTGTTTTTTCTTTCTCTAATGCCTTTAAAAAGTAGATTTGAGCTTGTTTGTAGCGTTTGTTTTTATATGCGTCTACGCCTTCATCAAATTGAGATAGTCCGAGAAAAGAACAGAATAACAAAAGGCTTGAAAAAAGTACTTTTATCATATTTTGAGTTCTTTATCTAGTTCATCAAGTACTACTTTTGTTCTATCTAGTATATCCGCTTTTAATTCTTGCGTACCTTCAAATCCATATCGTGCTTGATCACATTGGTCTAAAATAGAATTAAGCACATTACTATTTTTTGAGGAAATTCTATTTTGGTTACTTAATGTCTTAATAGTTTTACGGGTAATTTCCGTTTCCACAGTACCAGTTTTTCTAGCTAATAGCGTTTTAATGCTCTTTTCTATTGTTAAATAAAAAGTCTCGGAGTCTTCATTAGTCAAGGCAGTTGCTGCAATTTCTAGTTGTTGTTGCGCAATTTTTTTTGCCGACTTCTTTTTACTGTTTTCAGCAATTTGCTCCTTATTTTCATCTCTATATCTAAAAAAGAGTCCAAATATTAATCCTAGAGCCAACGGAGCAGTTGTGGTAGACCAAAATAAAGGTGTGTTATAAAAGGTATTCTGTTCCTGTGCTGGACGCGTGTTGTTTACTAAGATTGTTTTTAAAGGTGTACTTTGTTTATTGGGTTTAGACTTCTTGTTTTCTTTAATGTTTATTCCTTTTTCGCCTAGTACTTTTACTCCTAGTCGTTTCGATCGAACCGTTTTGTACGTTTCACTTTTCGTATCGAAAAAAGAAATTTCAATTGGTTCAATTGTATACTTATCTGCTTTAATTGCCTGTATGTTATAAGTTAACTGAATTGCTCCAGAGGCTCCTTCAGAGGAGAATACAATAGAATCTTTAACGATTGGATCACCGTAAACTATAAGCCCTTTTGGTAGTTTTAGCGTTGGTTTTTCAATGTTGTGTAAGTTGCCTTTTCCAGAAATTGTAATAATAAGTTCAAAAACTTCACCTTTTTTCAGCCTATTTGTTTCAGAAGTAGAAGAGATATTAAAATTACCCACCGCACCAATAAAACTTTTAGGCATTCCGCTAGGTAGTGCTTTAACAATTAACGAGGTCTTATTTGATTTAATTTGAGCACGTTGTAAACTTAGTCTGTTTGGGTCTTCATACAGCAAGCTAAGTTGAAAAGGTTGTACAGTATATTTACCTGGTTTTTCTGGGTAATACAAAGTTTTACCAACAGAGAAAGAAATAACTTCTCTTCCGTTTATTTTTTCTTTGTTTATTCTATTTGGAGCGTTTGATTGTAGTGTGTATTTTTCTGCCGGACCATCAAACTCAAAGGGTGTGTATATTTTTTGATCGTCTACTAAATTTACTTGCGAGTATGTTTTTGCAGAAAGAACAACGGGTTCTCCTTCATAAATTTCTCGTTTAGATTGTTCTATTATACCAAATATAGCTTGGTCTAAATTTTTACTCGGATCAGCACTAATTAAGTTAATCGGTTCTGATACTTTTATTTGATAGCTTTCAGATTTTAACACACCATTACTTGATTTTATTTCAACTGGCCCTATGGTATACTTACCATCCTCTTCAAAATACCCCACAATTTTTTGGTAACTGAATTGTATGGCTGTTTTTGCTGCGTAGTCTATACTTGAAGACATTCCAGATTGAGTTCCACCAGCACGTGTAAATTCATCTGGCAAGTCAAAATCTAAAGCTCCATCTGCATCCGTTTTAATTAAAATGGTAACAGGTGCTCCAACTTCAACTTCTAGCGGAGAAACTTCTAGGCTCACAAAGCTGTTTTGAGCATTCACATAAACACCTACAAATGCTAAAACTAAATAAACGATATGGCGGAGATTTATTACCATCTTTTACCTGATTTTACGGGTTCGTTTTTTCCACCGCCTAGACTGCCTTTTACCTTTTGTTTGGTTCTCATCTCCTTTTTCATTAATTCGTCTAGCATACGTTCTGTTTTTTTACTAGAAAGCTTATCGGTTTTTATATCAGTGTTTTGACTTTCTTGTTTATTACTTGTTTGACTTTTTTTCTGCTCTTGTTTATTTGTGTTGTTTTTCGCGTCTTTATTTTTATTGCCCAGCTGTTCATTTTGTTGTTGCTCTTTTTGCGGTTGAGTATGCTCTTGTTTGTTTTCTTTTTGCTGCTTTACAAGTCTTCTTTTGGCTTCGGCTAAATTATAGCGAGCTGCTTCATTATCAGGGTTGTTTCTGAGCGCTTTTTTATAGCTCTCCACAGCGTCTTCGTATTTATTTTGTTTAAATTGAGAATTCCCAAGGTTGTGCGCATGCGCTGCTTTTTCCTTTGCATCATTCGCGTTATCAAATTCATTCTGAAAAGCACGTTCAGCCGTTTTGAAATCACCTTTTTTGTAAGCACTATTGCCTATTTCCTTGTTAAAGTTCAATTCTTCTGGTGCATATTGTTGTGCGCTAATAAATTTATCATATGCTTGCTCGTATTTTTTTTCTGCATACAACTGTTTCCCTAAAGATAAGGTGTCTCTCCAGTTTTGCCCGATAGATACAAAGCTTAAAAAACAGATGCATATGTTTAAAATTAATTTCATTTTCTTTTTAAACGTGTTGTAGCTTTAAATTCCTCAATCAAGATTAAAATAACCAAGAACAAAATACCAATGAATAAAAAAAGTGCGTATCTGTTCTCCTTTACTTCAAACTCATATTTTATAGATTTGGTTGACTCAAAACTGTTAATTTCTGCTAAAAGTGACGAAATATTGGGGAAATCACTGCTTGACACCACAGCTTTTCCATTTGCTTTCTTGGCTAAATCTTTAAGCATCTCTTCATTTACTGAACTTACCACCATTTTTCCATTGTTATCTTTAATATATCCCAAAGATGGCCTAAGTATGTTTTTTGGAATTAACCCTCCTTGTTTTGAACCTAAACCTAAAACATATAAAGCAATGCCTTTTTTATTTAATCTGTCAATAGCAGCAGTAACACCTAATTCATGATCTTCGCCATCGGAGAGTAAAACAATAACTTTTTTTGTTTTTTCGCGTGTGAAGAAATCCGCGCTCATATCTAGGGCTAAGCCAATATTTGTACCTTGGTTAGAAATAAAATCGGTAGTTAACTCTTTGGTATACATTTTAGCAGCGCCAAAATCAGATGTTAAAGGTAGTTGAGGATAAGCACTACCTGCAAATACTACCATTCCTACTTTCCCACTTTGCGCTAAATTAATAAATTGGTTTATACTTCTTTTTGCAATTTGTAATCTACTTAATCCTTTGTCCATATCTCTCGTATTCATAGAAACAGATATGTCAATAGCAAATACAAGTTCTACCCCTTTTAGTTTGGCATTTACAGGTTTACTGCCAAAAGCAGGTTGCAAGGCAGCTATAATAAGGAAAGATAGTGCTGTTTTAAATAGAAAAAATCGTAAAAAAGCGTTCCAGTTAGAAACTGGACTCAAGTAAGAGCTACTGAGCTTATGATTTGAATACTGTTTTGCAAGTGTGTTTCGTCTTTTTAAAACGAGGTAGAAGAGAAAGTAAACACCTGGGATTAGGGCAGACAAATATGCATATTGCGGAGAGATAAAGATTAATTTTTCGCCCGCATTACCTGCAGAAAAATAGTCAAACAGAAGTAGTGTAAAATAAGCAATACACCAAAACAGTATTTCAGTGATTAGTAATAGCCCAATTACTTTAAAAATACGATATGTAACGATGTTTTTATCCAATTTTTCTAAATACTACGTAGCGTGTAATCCAACTAATTAAAACAAAGCTTAATCCAAAAAGAATAAAAGCAAGTGGGTTTAAGGGAGCTTCTTTTTCGTAATTATCTTCAACTATCTTCCTTGTTTCCATTTGTTCGATGGTTTTATAGATTTCGCGTAATGAATTTTTATCAGTTGCTCTGAAATAGGTACCGTTGGTGATTTTAGCAATCTTTTTTAACGTTTTTTCGTCAATCGATACATAGGTATTCCGAGTGGTTTGTCCGAAGATTGTTTGCACAGGCATACTGGCATAACCGTCTTTACCAACACCTATTGTGTAAACCCTAACGTTTTTATTCTTTGCCAGTTCTGCTGCTGCTAATGGCGTAATTTCACCTCGATTAGATTCTCCATCCGTAAGTAATATAACTACTTTGCTGGCTAAACTATCGCTTCTCAATCTTGCTACGGCAGTTCCAAGTCCTGTTCCGATAGCTGTTCCGGGAGTTAGCCATCCCGTTTCTACTTTATCTAAGCACGATTTTAAAAAAGCATGATTTCGGGTTGCAGGACAAGCTGTATACGCTTCACCTTCGTAAACTACTAGTCCTATTTTATCTGATCTTCTGCTATCTATGAATTCTTTTGCTACTTCTTTTGCAGCGCCTAACCGATCGGGTAAAAAATCGGTTATTGTCATGCTTTCAGAAATGTCTAACGCAATAACAATATCAATACCTTCTCCAAAATCTTGTTTGTTTTCTTTTACTGCAACAGGATGCTGTGGTTTTGCTAGTCCTAGAATTAGTAGAATGAGTCCGCCATATAAAAAAACATGAGCCAAAATAAGTATCCATTTCAACGCAGGAGTTTCTAAGTCGCTTAATTCTTTACTATTTCGCGTATACTTTAAGAAGGCTTGTTGATGATGCGTAAAGGCAAATTTTAATCCAACCAAAATTGGAATAAGTAGAAGTAACCACAGCCATTGAGGAGCAAGGAAGTCATATTCCCAGAATCGTATGTTGCTTGCTTGATTCATTTTTTTGTTACAGTTATTTCAACAGTTGCAACTTTATGCACGATTTGTTTCGCTTTTTGAGTGGTAGCGTTTATTTCAACTTCGTTTGGTTTGGATTTTGCAAATTTCACGAGATCAGACTGGTTCAAAAGAAAAAGAAGCGTAGTTATTGTAGCTGGACTTAAATCTTGACTTTTTAGCTGCAACTTAATTTCGGCTGTTGTTTTATCCGTGTAGGTTTCGTTATACTGTTTAGATAAAAAACCCTTCATAATAACGGAAAGCTTAAAATAGTATTCCTTTAAATCATCTAAATACAGTTTAGATTTTTCTAGCGCACTTATTTCTTTTAGAGTTGCTTCTTTAAGCGAAACGGTTGTAAGGTTTAAAACTGGCTTTTTTCTCTTTACCCAAAAACGAACAAGGAGCAGAGCAACTAAAATTACAAGTCCAACTGCACAGTAAATTAATAAGCTCCAATAATCTGCTGGCAGCGCCGTTTCTAATTCAATTATATCCTGTATGGGTTGGGTTGGAATAAGAACAGGACTATTGACAAATAGAGCGCAGGTATTGAAATAATAAGTAGAATCTTTTAACCAAATAGACTCCTCAGGAATAACAACCATCGCACTATCCCAGCCGGTTAATAAGTAGGTTCCTTCCCAGTAAAATGTGTTGTTAACTTTGTAGTTTGAATCTTTAAATTCAGTTAATATTTCCAGAGCATATTGTTCTTTGTTAGAGGTGTTATTTACGCTATTATTTGCCTTTATCGCATTAAAATTAGATAATTGAGCCTTGTATTTAAGACCAGTTAATTGTGTTTCACTACTAACTTTAAACGTTAATTTTACCGGCTCTCCAAGCGCAATTTCTTCCTTCTCAATTTCGGCTGTGAAAGTTTGACCCAACGAGTAGTTCGTAAGCAAAAAGAAAAATAATATGCGTAAAAGTACAGGTCTCATTTCCCTCTTTTTTTAAACAATAACATAAGTGCATTCAAATAATGAGAATCTGTTGATATAGCAGCGTAGTCTATTCTTGACTTTCTGAAAGACTCAAACAGTCGCTCTTCACTTTTTAAATAATCCGTTTTGTATTTTTTACGTACGGTAGAAGAATATGTATTGACCCATTTTCGTTGTTTTGTTTCGACATCCAGCAACTGAATAATTCCGGCTTTAGGTAGTTCTCTTTCTGCTTCATCGTTCAGTTTTAAGGCTACTAAATCGTGTCTTCTATTTGCAATTTTCAATCCTTCTATGAAATCATTATCATCGAAAAAGTCACTCAAAACAAAAACAATACTCCTTTTATTAATTACGTTGGAGAGGTACTTTACACCTTCATTTAAATTGGTCGTTGTTGCTTCCGGTTGATGCTCAATTAAATCTCTTAGAATGCGCATAGCATGCGATCTACCTTTTTTAGGAGGGATAAATTTTTCTACTTTCTCCGTAACTAATAATGCGCCTACTTTGTCTTTATTGGCAACTGCAGAAAATGCTAGCACGGCACACAGTTCCAGCATAAGTTCTTTTTTATTTCTGCTTTTTGTACCGAAGTTGGTAGAGCCAGAAATATCACAAATAAGCATAACCGTAAGCTCTCTTTCTTCTTCGAATACCTTTATAAATGGCTCGTTAAATCGAGCGGTTACATTCCAGTCGAGCTGCCTTACATCGTCTCCAAATGAATAGTCTCTTACCTCAGAAAAGGTCATACCCTTTCCTTTGAAAGCAGAATGGTAATCGCCAGAAAAAACGTGCCGTGTTAAACCACGCGTTTTAATCTCAATTTCCTTTACTTTTTGTAGGAGCTCTTTGGTATTCATTTATTAAGGTACGTCAATTCTATTTAGAATCTTGTTAATAATATCGCGTGAGTTTATGTTTTCTGCTTCTGCTTCATAAGTTAAACCAATTCTATGTTGCAAAACATCAGATGCGATAGAGCGTATATCTTCCGGAATTACATAAGCTCTACCTTGTAGAAATGCAAAAGCTTTTGCTGCACGCGCTAAATTGATACTTGCCCTAGGAGAGCCTCCAAAGTTAATTAGTGGAGATAGCTCTGTTAAGTTATAATCTACCGGATTTCTTGTGGCAAATACAATGTCAACAATATATTGTTCTATTTTCTCGTCTAAATAAACCGCCTTAACTAAACTGCGGAGGCGCAAAATATCTTCGGGTTGTATTACTTTACTTGCTTTGTTTAGTCCCTCCCGCCTTACATTGCTTCTTATAATTTTTTTCTCTTCGCTTTTAGTTGGATAATCTAAGAATACCTTTAGCATAAATCGGTCAATCTGAGCCTCAGGTAAAGGATATGTTCCTTCTTGTTCTACTGGGTTTTGTGTAGCTAATACCAAAAACGGAGTTGGCAATGGAAAAGATGTATCTCCAATTGTAATTTGTCTTTCTTCCATGGCTTCAAGTAGTGCAGATTGTACTTTAGCTGGCGCTCTATTAATCTCATCTGCAAGGATGAAATTAGCGAATATAGGACCTTTTTTTACAGTGAAATTTTGTTCTTTCTGGTTGTAAATCATAGTTCCAGTAACATCGGCTGGTAATAAATCTGGTGTAAATTGAACTCTACTGAACTGTCCATCTACTGCATCCGAAAGTGTTTTTATCGCAAGGGTTTTAGCCAGTCCAGGCACACCTTCTAGTAAAATGTGTCCGTCGGCTAAAAGCGCAATAAGTAATCGTTCAACCATGTGTTCCTGGCCAACAATCACTTTTGCTATTTCTTTCTGTAAAAGAGTAGTCAGTATATTCTCTTGTTGGATTTTATCAGATAAAATCTTCAAATTTTCTGCCGGTGTTAAATTACTTGATGCATCTATTTCCATTCATTCATTGCTTTGCATACAAAGTTGTTAAATGCATTCTCCAAACCTTTTGCTTCTGCTGTTAATTTTTGTTAACATTGTGTACATATAATATAGTGTATGAGTTCAGATAGAAAAGTCCAAAACTGTTTAGAGTGTAAGAGTCCACTTAACGGCAGAAGGGATCAAAAATTTTGCGGAGACTACTGCAGGAATACCTATAACAACAGAGTTAATGAAGACGCAAATACTTATGTAAGAAAAGTGAATAACATTCTACGTAAAAACAGGAGGATACTAGCCAAATTAAATCCGAAGGGTAAAAAAACGGTAACTACTCTTCAATTAGCAGAGCAAGGTTTTAATTTTCATTATTTCACAAATGTGTATAAAACTAAAAAAGGCAGCGTTTACTTTTTTTGTTACGATCAAGGTTATATGAAACTAGAAGAAGAACAGTATATGCTTGTGCATAAGCAAGAATACGTTAATTAAAAAGAAATATTTATTTAGAAATTTGATCTGTTTTATTAATAAATTAAATGATAAACACGAGAAATCGCAATTTTTTATACACAAAATTTTATCTACTCAAATAATTCATATATCTTTGCGCCCTGAAAATTCAATTACTTAAAAGACACCATAATGTCGAATATAAAAGGTAGAGTATCACAGGTTATCGGACCTGTAGTAGATGTAAATTTTGATAAGGGAGTAGAGCTTCCTAATATTTTTGATGCACTTGATGTTCCAAGAGAAGACGGTACTAAAGTTGTTTTAGAAGTTCAATCTCACATTGGAGAGAATTCCGTAAGAGCAATTGCCATGGATTCTTCTGATGGTTTTACAAGAGGAATGGAAGTGATTTCTACGGGATCGCCAATTAAAATGCCAATAGGAGACAACGTTAAAGGACGTTTGTTTAATGTTGTAGGTGATTCAATAGATGGAATGGAGAATTTAGAAAAAGCAAACGGAATGTCAATTCACCGCGAAGCTCCTAAGTTCGAAGATTTATCAACAGCGTCTGAAATTCTTTTTACAGGAATTAAAGTAATTGACCTTATCGAGCCTTACGCAAAGGGTGGTAAAATTGGTTTATTTGGTGGAGCTGGAGTTGGTAAAACTGTATTAATCCAAGAATTGATTAACAACATCGCAAAAGCATACTCTGGTTTATCTGTATTCGCAGGTGTAGGTGAGCGTACAAGAGAAGGAAACGATTTACTTCGAGAAATGTTAGAGTCTGGTATTATTAAATACGGTGATGACTTTATGCGTTCAATGGAAGAAGGAGGTTGGGATCTTTCTAAAATTGATAAAAACGAATTGAAAGATTCAAAAGCAGCTTTCGTATTCGGTCAGATGAATGAGCCTCCTGGAGCACGTGCACGAGTTGCATTATCTGGGTTGACATTAGCAGAATACTTCCGTGATGGAGATGGAGAAGAAGCAGGTAAGGATATTTTATTCTTCGTAGATAATATTTTCCGTTTTACACAAGCAGGTTCTGAGGTTTCGGCTTTATTAGGACGTATGCCTTCTGCAGTTGGTTATCAACCAACATTGGCAACAGAAATGGGTCAAATGCAAGAACGTATTACTTCTACTAAAAATGGTTCTATTACTTCTGTTCAGGCGGTTTACGTACCTGCAGATGATTTAACAGATCCAGCACCGGCAAATACATTCGCTCACTTGGATGCAACAACAGTATTATCGCGTAAGATTGCTGAGTTAGGTATTTATCCAGCGGTTGATCCTTTAGATTCTACTTCAAGAATTTTAACGGAAGACATCGTTGGTAAAGAGCATTACGCTTGTGCACGTAGAGTTCAGGTTACTCTTCAACGATACAAAGAATTACAAGATATTATTGCAATTTTGGGTATGGATGAATTGTCTGAAGAAGATAAATTAGTTGTACACAGAGCACGTAGAGTTCAGCGTTTCTTATCACAGCCTTTCCACGTAGCTGAACAGTTTACAGGATTAAAAGGAGTGTTGGTTGATATCAACGAAACAATCAAAGGATTTAACATGATCCTTGATGGTGAAATGGATCAGTATCCAGAAGCAGCATTTAACCTTAAAGGAGATATTCAAGAGGTTAAAGAAGCTGGAGAGAAAATGCTAGCAGAAGCATAATAAAGAGAATTGAAGAGAGGGTAAAACCTCTCTTTCACTATAAAATATAGTTGCAATGCAATTAGATATTATTACACCAGAAAAAAAGATTTTTACAGGAGAAGTAGACGCAGTTCAGTTTCCAGGTAAAGATGGTTTATTTCAAGTTTTAAAAGGTCACGCACCAATTATTTCTGCCCTAGCTGCCGGAATAGTTAAAATAGATTTGACCAATTCTGAAATGGAATATGATGATTTAACAGGAGAGATTGAAAATGATTCTTCTAACGATAAAGTTATTCGTGTAAAAATCAAAGGTGGAGTGGTAGAAATGTTAAACGATAAGATTATTGTTTTAGCAGAGTAAACGAGAAAAGATGTTAAAACTGAGGGGTTTGGTTCGCCATATCCCTCTTTTTTGTTAAACAAAGTTAAGGTTGTGCCAATATATGCGTCTATTCTTCGTTAGATATTGTAACTTCGTAATCAGCTTTTTGTAAGCAAAATAAAATGAGTATTGTTAATCAAATAGATATAAAAAATGTCCCAGAACATGTAGCTATTATCATGGATGGTAATGGTAGGTGGGCTAAAATGCAAGGAGAAATGCGTTTGTTTGGACATACTTCTGGTGTGGAGTCTGTAAGAGAAGCAATTTCGGCATGTTTAGATCTGGGCGTGAAATACCTAACCTTATATACCTTTTCTACAGAAAATTGGAACCGACCAAAAGAAGAGGTAGACGGACTAATGAATCTAATGGTTCAAACCATATCAGGAGAGGTGGATACACTTCAAGAGAATGAAGTTATGTTACATTCTATTGGAGATGAAGAACAGCTGCCTTCGGATTGTTTAAATGAATTGAACGAAGCTAAAGATAAGTTAAAAGCAAATACTAAACTTAATCTCATACTTGCATTAAATTATAGCGCAAGAACGGAGTTGATAAAGGCAACAAAAGCGATTGCTCAAAAAGTAGAACAAAAATTAATTAAAGCAGAAGACGTTAGTGAATCAATGATTCAAAACGAATTATATACGGCAAACTTTCCCGATCCTGAACTACTAATTCGTACCTCTGGAGAGTATAGAATTAGTAATTTTTTACTTTGGCAAATCGCTTATTCAGAGCTTTACTTTACAGATAAATTATGGCCAGACTTTAAAAAAGAAGATCTTTTTAAGGCAATTTTAAATTATCAAAGTAGAGAAAGAAGATTTGGCAAAGTTTCAGAACAACTTATTTCATAATATGATAAAATCAGCACATATACTCGTATTTCTTTTATTTGCATTTAGTGGTTTCGCGCAGTTAAATGTAGATTATCAAAACCCGAAAGAGTATGAGATAGGTCCCATTAGAATTGAAGGTGCTGATAATTTTGATCACTCAGCTATTCGTATTATTTCTGGATTAAGGCAAGGAGACGATATTGTTATTCCGGGAGAAGACATCTCTAAGGCAATAAAGAATTTATGGGACGAAGGTTTGTTTTCTGATGTTCAGATTTTCCAAGAAAAAATAGAAGCCAATATTATTTATTTAACAATTAAGTTGGTTCCTCGACCAAAATTATCAAGATTTAAATTTATTGGAGTAGAAAAGAAAGAAGCTGATAAGATTCGTGAAGAAATCAAGTTGTTTTCGGGAAAAAATATTACAGAAAGTTTAATTTTTAATACGAAAACACAAGTAGAAGCTTTTTATAAAGAAAAAGGCTATTACACTGTGAAAGCAAATATCATTCGACAACAAGATAGCTTGATGAATAACTCAGAGATTTTCTTGATAAAAGTAAATAAGGGGAAAAAAGTTAAAATAGAAGAAATTAATTTCATTGGAGCGAGTGCTGTAAAGTCCGCCAAATTAGCAAGGGCAATGAAAGATACAAAGCAGAAAGTATTCTGGAGATTCTTCAAGCGCTCAAAATTCTCGAAAGTAGCTTACCAGAGAGATAAAGACCTTATGATGCTCAAATTTAAAGAAATTGGATTGCGTGATGCAGAGATTGTTAAGGATTCTATTTATTTGAAAGACGATAAAAATCTAATCGTTGACATCCATATTGATGAAGGGGAAAAATACTACTTTGGTGATGTTAGTTGGGTTGGAAATTCAAAATACAGAAGCTCGTTTTTAGATACAATTCTAGGAATCAAAAAAGGAGATCTATACAATCAAGCTTTATTAGAACAGCGCTTATTTCAAAGTATGGATGGTAGAGATATCACGTCATTGTATATGGATAAAGGACATCTCTTTTTTCAAGTAGTTCCTATTGAAACAGGTGTAGATGATCATCACATTAATTATGAAATGAGAATCATTGAAGGGAAAGAAGCTCGTGTTAAAAACATTATTATTAAAGGAAATACGAAGACAAATGAACACGTTATTCGCCGAGAAATTAGAATGAAGCCAGGTGATTTGTTTAACAGGAATGATATTATTCGAACACAAAGAGAACTTGCTCAGCTTGGGTATTTTGATACGGAGAACATGAATTTCATACCCTTACCAAATCCTCAAGATGGAACAGTGGATATAGAAGTGATTGTTGCAGAAAAGTCATCTGATCAAATAGAACTTTCTGGTGGTTATGGAGCCGGAAGGTTGATAGGTACACTTGGTTTGACTTTTAATAATTTTTCAATTCAAAATTTCTTTAAGAAAAGCTCATGGCAACCTTTACCTTCTGGAGATGGTCAGCGATTATCTATCCGCGCACAAACGAATGGTAGATTGTTTCAGTCGTACAACTTCTCGTTCACAGAACCATGGTTAGGAGGTAAAAAGCCAAATGCATTAAGTGTGTATTTAACACATTCTTTATTTTCCCAGAATGGAAATGTATTTGACCGTTCAGATGACGAATATTCGGGAATTTCTATTACTCGTTCAGGTATCGGTCTGCAACGCAGAAAAAAGGTGCCAGATGATTATTTTTCTGCGTATTATGAAATTAGTTACCAGTATTTTGATGTAAGAAATTATGCTTTATTATCAATAGAAGATGGTTTTTCAAATAATATTGTGGGTACATATGTTCTTTCTAGAAATTCGGTTGATGCCCCGATTTACCCAAAAGGAGGTTCAAAAATTACATTTACTGCAAAAGGTACTTTGCCCTATTCTAAGTTCGACGGTGTGGAGGATTATTCTACAATTTCCAACCAAGAAAGAATAAAGTTCAACGAATTTTATAAAATGAAACTAACGGGTGAATGGTATTTGCCTCTGACAAGAGACAAAAAATTAGTGTTAATGCCTAAATTTGGTTTTGGATTTATGGGTGCTTACACAGAAGGTAAAGGATTAAGTGCATTTGATAGATTTACACTTGGTGGAAATGCACTGGGAGCTCAGCAACAACAGTTTAATGGAACAGAGCTAATAAGTTTAAGAGGATACGGTACGCAAAATGCAATTGTAAGTAGAGCACAAGGAGATCCGTTAATCGCTAAATACACTTTAGAGTTAAGATATCCAATAAGTTTGAATCCATCTGCAACCTTCTTTGTAGTAGGTTTTGCCGAGGCCGGAAATACGTATACACGACTGTCCAAATTCAATCCATTTAATGTTAAGCGCGCTGTTGGTGGTGGTTTAAGAGTGTTTTTACCTATGTTCGGAATGCTAGGGTTTGACTATGGTTGGGGTATAGATCCTTTGGATAGTCACAGTCAAGGTTTTGGTACTCCAGATGATCCTGGAGCAACTGGAAAACCGGTAGGTCAGTTTCAATTCACGATCGGTGCTAATTTGGGAGATCTTTAATAATTGCAATAATTGTATTATTTTCGCCGTTCTGTAAGGAAATTTAAAACTATGAAAGCTTTCTTTTTTACCTTTATTTTATTAATTGGCACGAGCTTTGCTTCTATCAGTCAGAAGTACGGATATATTGATTCTGATTTTATTTTGGAAAATATGACAGAATATATAGATGCAAAAAGTAAATTAGATAAATTTGCGGAACGTTGGCAGAAAGAAATGGAAGATAGGTTTGAAGCACTTCAGAAGAAAAAAGATGAATTTGCAAGAGTAGAAGCTGTTTTGCCCGAAGAAGAAAAGTTGAAAAGATTAGAAGAAATAGAAAATCTTGAAACCGAAACGTTAGAAATGCAAAAAGCACGTTTTGGAGTAAAGGGTGATTTATTCGCCAAAAGAAAAGAGTTAATAGAGCCTATACAAGACAAAGTGTTTGATGCATTAGAAACAGTAGCGAGTAGAGGAAGATATTTATTTGTGTTTGACAAAGCGAATCAATCAAACTTAGTTTATGCAGATTCGAAGGCAGATTTAAGTAAACTTGTACTCAGAGAATTAGGAGTATCAATAAAATAAATAAAGTAAAGAATGAAAAAAGGAATTTTAGCATTAGCAATGATCATGAGTATTGGAGTTATGATGGCGCAGAATATTGCGCATGTTAACTCTCAAAAAGTTATTGATACTATGCCATCGAGATTAGCAGCAGAGAACGAGCTAGCTCAAATGGAGGAAAGGTTGAGTAAAGACTTACAAGCTGATCAAGCAAAGTTACAAGAAGATATTAGAGCTTTTGAGGCAGAAGCTTCAACTTTGTCTAAGTCATTACTTGAATATGAGCAAAGTAGATTGCAGAAAAAGCAGCAAGCACTACAAGCTAAAGCACAAGAGTACGACCAAAAACTACAGTTGTATACACAAGAGTTAAATGGTCCAATTTTAGAAAAAGTACAGGCAGCTATCCAGAAGGTGGCTGAACTAGAAGGCGTTGATTATGTGGTAGACGAATCAATGTTGCTTTATATGAAAGGAAAAGATTTAACAGATAAGGTGATTACTGAAGTGCTAAAGACAGATAAAGTGTCTGCTGCTAACTAGAAATTAAATCGTATTTTTAAAACCGGACAAGATAACTTGTTCGGTTTTTTTTGTATCTAATTGCCCATGAGAAAAGGAGTGGATGTTGTTAAAGGTAAGATTGGCGTATTCGATTCTGGATATGGCGGATTAACAGTTTTAAAGGAATTGATTAATGTTCTACCCAATTATGATTATGTTTATTTCGGGGATAACGCTCGTGCTCCTTATGGAACAAAGTCATACGAAGTAGTATTGAATTATACTTTAGAAGCTATAGAGTTCCTTTTTGAAAAGGGGTGTGAACTCATAATTTTAGCGTGTAATACAGCTTCGGCTAAAGCCTTACGAACAATTCAACAAACCATTCTACCTATAAAGTATCCGGGTAAAAGAGTGTTAGGGGTAATACGACCATCAACAGAATTGGTGGGTGGTAGGTCTAAATCAAAAAAAATAGGAGTCTTAGCTACTCAAGGAACCGTAAATTCGAACTCTTATAAAATAGAACTTTTGCGATTTAATGAGGGTGTTGAAGTATTTCAATTGGCTTGTCCGCTTTGGGTACCTCTTATTGAGAATAAAAAGTGGGACAGTGCAGAAGGACGTGCGTTAATCAAACAAGATGTTGACGCTTTATTGAAATTAAATTCAGATATTGATACCATAATCTTAGCTTGTACTCACTTTCCACTCATAATAGATTACTTAACAGAAATAATTCCTAATCATATATCTATTCTAGGTCAAGGAAGTATAGTTGCTAAAAGTTTAAGGGATTACTTAAAAAAGCATGAGTGGTTAGATAAGAAATTATGTAAAGCAAAAAGCCTTACATTTTATACTTCTGAGGAAATAAGTATGTTTACTAATTTTGTAAAGTTGGAATTTTCAAATATTTTCACAGATTACAAAGTTTTAGATTACAATAAAACAAACTGTTAATAATTTAACTTGTAGATTAACTATTTACATTTTAAGGCATCAAAAACCACTTTACTTTTATTTCTATACATTTGCTATATATTTTTTATTTAAAGCTAAATTATAGTACTTTATGAACGTTAAATTACAAACACTTTTTTAAAAATATACATTTATGGCTTTAATTAAATCATGTAGGGGAAGAAAACCGAAAATTGGCGAAAAAACTTGGTTAGCCGAAAATGCAACATTAGTTGGAGATTTGGTTATCGGTAATGAATGTTCGGTATGGTTTAATGCGGTTATTCGTGCAGATGTTAATACCATTTTAATCGGAAACGAGGTAAATATACAAGATGGCGCAATTATTCACTGTACATATGAAAAAACGACAACGGAGATTGGAGATCGGGTGAGTATAGGTCATAAAGCGTTGGTGCACGGATGTACAATTGAGAGTGATGTTTTGATTGGGATGGGAGCTATAGTTATGGATGATTGCTACATTGAGTCGGGTTCTATTGTAGCTGCGGGAGCAGTTTTGTTAGAAGGTACTAGAGTGGTCTCTGGTAGTGTTTTTGCAGGAGTTCCGGCAAGAAAAGTGAAAGAAATTACGCCAGAGTTATTTAAAGGAGAAGTTCAACGTATCGCGAAGAACTATAAGTTATACGCTTCTTGGATGCAAGATTAGGTAAATTGTAGACCTGTATAATTATTAGTTAAATAGAAGAAATTAACACATTTTAAGAAAGCTCTTTCTGTATCTTTGTTTACAGTAATAGGAAAAATGTGTATTGAAATTTAATAAAAGCACCTTGTTTCACGGCTAATTTTTCTATATTTACGAGCTTTGTTGCTAAAGAGTATAAAATTTAAACTGTACTTATGTTAAAGAAATTCAACTTGTTAATTACAAGTATCTTGTTGACAGTCGCTTATAGCTTCGGTCAAACTGGTTTAGGAACCATTAAAGGTTCTGTTAAAGATAGAGATACTGAAGAAATGGTGCCTTTTGCTAAAGTTGTCCTTATTCAGGCCGAACAAGTAAAAGGTGGTGCCGAAACAGATTTTGATGGTAAATTCCAAATAAATTCTGTCGCTCCAGGAACGTATGATGTAGAGGTAAGGTCTGGTGATGGACACTCTCCAAAACGTTTAGAAGATGTAATTATATCTTCCGATAGAATTACCTTTTTAGATAATATCGAAATCGGGAAGCCGAGCGATGTTACGATGATAGAAGAGGTTGAGGTTGTAGCGTATGCTGTACCGTTAATTGATAGAGATGGTGGTGCTTCTGGGGCTACGATTACCCGAGAGGATATTGCTAAACTTCCAGTGCGTTCAGCTTCTGGTGTAGCTGGTACTGTTGGAGGTGTTAATATAGACGAGGGTTCTGGAAATATTTCGGTTCGTGGTGCTCGTTCGGACGGTACTTTCTTTTATATAGATGGTATTAAGGTAAGAGGTTCTTCTTCTTTGCCAAAATCTGCTATCCAAGAGGTTTCTGTAATTACAGGTGGTTTACCTGCTAACTATGGTGATGCAACTGGTGGTATTATTTCGGTTACCACCAGAGGTCCTTCCGCAAGATACTTCGGTTCTTTGGAGGCTGTTACTTCAGGGTTTTATATCAATGGAAGTGATCCTGATGGTTACGATGGAAGAGTTTTTGGGTTAGATAAATATGGATACAACCTTGTTGAAGGATTGTTGTCTGGTCCTTTATTAATGCGTAAAGATGAAAACGGTGAGAAAACTGATCCTATTTTAGGATTCTTGCTTTCTGTTAACTACTCAGATATTTTAGATAACCGTCCTATTGCAGGTGGTGGGTATCGTATTAAAAAAGAAGCAAGAGATGAATTGTTAGCTAATCCGCTTCGTCCTTCTGGAACAGGTGTAGGTAACTTCAGTAATGCAAACTTTTTGAGAGCTGATGATTTTGAAACAGTTCCATGGAGAATGAATGCTAGAAGAAGAGATTTAATTGCAGCTGCTAAAATTGATGTGAATACCGGACCATCAGTTAACCTTACGTTTGGTGGTTCTATGAATTATAATACGGGTAAAAGTTATAGTTACAGTAATTCACTTCTTAACTTTTCGAATTTTGGAAATACAACAAGTTTTGACTGGAGAGTTTACGGACGTTTTACACAGCGTTTTGTTAACGATACAGAAGGGTCTAGTTCTAAAGTAAAAAGTGCTTTTTACTCGTTAATGGTTGATTACTCAAAAGAAACGAGCAGAAACTTTGACGAAGATCACGAGTTCAATATTTTTAATTACGGTCACGTTGGTACCTTTGAAACGAGAAGAAGTCCTTCTTATGAATTTTCTGAGGCGGGTGATAGTTTAATTCATTCAGGATTTAACGATGAGGAAGTATTCTTTACTCCTTCTGGAACAAATCCACAGTTAGCTGCTATTACTTCTCAATATTACGATTTGTTTGATGATGCAACTGGACGTTATGAGAACCTTATACAGTTAAGTCAAGGTAACGCACTTAGAAATGGTGACTCTCCTCAATCTGTATATAATCTTTGGAGTAATATTGGGACGCCATTTAATAGCTTTGGAAAATTTGAAAACGATCAGTTCCGTGTTACAGGTTCAGGTTCGGTTAACATCGGAGATCACTCCATATCTTTAGGTTTTGAATATGAGCAAAGATGGGATAGAGGTTGGTCTTCAGGTAGATTAGGTCCTATCGGAATCTGGAATATCGCTCGTCAATACGCAAACTTCCATATCCAGGAGTTAGATCAAAACCAAGTTAATTATGATTTCTTTGGAACATTCCCAAGAGCAACATATGAAAGACTGAATTCAGGTTATGCATTCTTATCTGGAACTGGTGAATTTGGTGGAGCTGAAAACAGTGATGAGCAATTCTTTTTTGATTATAATTTAAGACAAAAGCTTGGATTGCCAGTTGATGGAACTGATTTTATTGATATCGATGCTTACGATCCAAATGTGTTCCAACTTGATATGTTCTCACCAGATGAATTATTAAATGGTGGACAAAATTACATCTCTTATTATGGTTACGACCATACAGGAGAGAAAGTAAGAGGAGCTACAGATATTGGTAAGTATTTTAACGATTTTGATGAAAACGGAAATTATGAACGTTTTATTGGAGCTTATCAGCCAGTTTACATTGCAGGTTACATCATGGATAAATTTGCTTTTGATGATATCGTATTTAACGTAGGATTGAGAGTTGATGTTTTTGACGCTAACCAACCAGTTCTAAAAGATAACTTCCTTGTTTATAATGCTTATGATGCTGCGTCTACAAGACAAAGAGCACAGACTTTAGGATTAGACTGGGTAGATATTCCACAAAATATTGGAGATGATTTTGTTGTTTATGTAAATGATGTCAATAATCCAACCCAAATTAATGGTTTTAGAGATGGAGAGATTTGGTATGATGCACAAGGTGTACAAACAGAAGATCCGTCTACATTAAGAGGTTCTGCTGGTATTGCACCTTATTTGGTTGATCCTTCGGCTTCTACTCCTCAGGCAGATGCATTTGAAGATTACAGCCCGCAAATTTCAGTAATGCCTAGGATTGCATTCTCATTCCCAATTTCTGATGAAGCTTCTTTCTTTGCAAACTATGATATCTTAACTAAACGTCCAACTAACGGAGTGCGTTTTAACCCTATAGATTATCAATTTATTCAAGATAGAAACGTAATCATCAATAACGCTGGTTTAAGACCTGAGAAAACAATTGATTATGCGATTGGTTTCCAACAGGTACTGACAAGAACATCTTCTCTTAAGATAAACGCATTTTATCGTGAGCAAAGAGACAATGTTCAGTTAAGAAATGTTTTTGAAGCTTATCCTAATACGTACAGAACATTTGGTAACCGTGATTTTGGTACGGTAAAAGGTATTACGATTGCTTACGATTTAAGAAAAACAGGAAACGTTAGAATGACAGCAAACTATACATTACAGTTTGCAGATGGTACGGGTTCTGATGCTGGTTCAGCACTTAACTTGGTAAATTCTGGTCAGCCAAACTTAAGAACTATATTCCCTTACTCTTTCGATCAGCGTCATGCATTTGCAATTACGTTTGATTACAGATATGGTGCTGGAAAAGACTATAACGGTCCTGTTATTAAGAACTTCAATGTTTTAGAGAACACAGGTTTAAATATCGTAACCAACATTAATTCTGGAACACCTTATAACGCAGCAAATCAAATTGTTGATGCTGGAAGTTTTTCACCTCTTGGACAAACTTTACAGGGTAGTTTGAATGGTTCTAGAAAGCCATGGACTTATAGATTAGACATGCAGTTAGACAGAAACTTTGAGTTAGAGTTTGGTAAGGATGAAAACAAAAAGAAACAAGCTTTCTTAAATATTTATATACGTGCTACGAACTTGTTCAATGCACAGAATATAATTAACGTTTACAGAGCAACTGGTAATGCACAGGATGATGGGTACTTAGCTGCAGCTCAGTTCCAAACTGCTATCGCTAACCAGTTAGATGAACAATCGTTTAGAGATTATTACCAATTGAAAATTCAAAATCCTTTCAATATCTCTGCACCAAGAACAATTCGTTTAGGTGTAAAAATTGATTTTTAATTAATTTAAATTAGAAGACTATGAAATTATATGTAACAACATTAGTTGTCTTAGGATTAGTAGCCAATGCTCTTGGTTATTATCCTGCAGACTACATTCCTCCAAGTGCTGGAGGTAGCGGTTCGGCGACGTTCGGAGCAAAAGCAAACTGCCCTAACTCGAATGCACGTTTATTCATGGAATTTAACGACGTTAGAGCACTTATCGAAGTAGGTGGTTCTTTATGGCAAGATAGAGCAAATGGTGCAGCTGCATACTTTGTTCCTGCTGAATCAAATACAACAGTGATATTTGCTGGAGCTATCTGGATGGGAGGAAAAGATGTTAATGGTCAGCTTAAACTAGCTGCGTTAACGTTTAGAAGCGGAAACGACTTTTGGCCTGGTCCATTGAGCGTTAATATCGGTTCTGGAAATATTCAGCCAGGTGTTGCCGTAGGAGATAATGCCATTAGAGATTTTGGTGCTGCTACTATTGATCCAGATGTTTGTATTGAATATGATCAGTTCTTTTCTATCGCTAAATCTGAAGTCATTCAGTTTAGTCTGCAGTATGAGTGTTCGCAAACTCCAGGTTGTGAAGAAGTTTACAACGTATCTGCTGACGCTATCAATAGAATTAATAATTGGCCGGCTCACGGTGACGTGTCTAGAGGTCAAGACTTTTACTTGGCTCCTTTTTATGATAGAAATCAAAACGGAGTATATGAGCCTACATTGGGTGAATATCCATGGTTTGATGATATCTTAAATAGAGATGATGTTCTTTGTGGCTCTGATAGAAGAGTAACGCTTTTTGGTGACCAAACTAACTGGTGGATTTTTAACGATAAAGGAAATATTCACACTGAGTCTGGAGGAGATCCAATTGGTATGGAAATCCATGCTCAGGCATTCTCATTCGCTACGAATGATGAAGTGAATAAGATGACATTCTACAATTACGAAATGATTAACAGAAGTACTCAGACACTGCAAGAAACGTATTTTAGTCAGTATGTTGATGCGGATATAGGATTGGCAAACGATGATTTTGCAGGTTGTGATGTTTCAAGAGGTTTAGGTTTCATGTACAATGGTGTTGATTTTGACCCAGGACAAAATGGTAACGGTTACGGAGAAAATGTTCCTGCTGTCGGTATTGATTTCTTCGAAGGTCCATATCAAGATCCAGACGGAATTGATAACCCAGGACCAAGAACTGAAGAAGTTAACGGTCAGTCTGTTTTTGTTCAGCCTTCTGTAGCAGAAGCACTTGCACAGGATGGTATTGTATACAAGGGTATAGGTATCGGTTATTCAGATGGAATTGTAGATAATGAGCGTTTTGGGATGAGACGTTTCAATTACTACACCAATGGTGCGAACGCTGGTCAAGGTGATCCAAGAAATAATTTCCCGACAGATTTCTACAATTATATGTCTGGTTTCTGGAGAGATGGTACAGATAACTTCTTCGGAGGAAGTGGTTATCCAGGAAGTAATGGAGTTACAACTATTCCATCGGATTTCATGTTCCCAGGGGATTCAGATCCACTTTTCTGGGGTACTGCTGGTGTTCCTACAACTTACAATTGGTCTGAGACGCAAACTACCGCTGCTGGTGCATCTAACCAGCCAGGTGATAGACGATTTGTTCAGTCGGCAGGACCATTTACACTTAAGCCGGGCGCAACAAACAACTTAACAGTTGGTGTTATTTATGGTAGAAGTTTCTCTGGTGATGCTTTCGAATCTGTTGCAGCTGTTAAAATAGCAGATACAAAGGCGCAAGCATTGTTTGATAACTGTTTTAGAATCTTAGATCCACCATCGGCTCCAGTACTTCAAATTCAGGAGTTAGAGAACGAGTTAGTACTTATGGTTTCTAATCCGTTTGGAAATAATGTAAACGAAGAATACATCGAAGAGGACAACATTAATATTGTTGAACCACCAGGTGTAACATACGATAAAAACTACAGATTTGAAGGATATCAGATCTATCAAATGATAGATGATGAAGCATCTGTTGCGGATATCGGTGATATTGATAAAGCGCGTTTAGTTGCTCAATGTGATATTGAAAACGATGTTGAGGAATTGATTAACTATGAATTTAACGAGGAGTTAGGTGTTGCTGTTCCAAGTTTAAAAGTTAATGGTGCAAACGAAGGTATACAACATTCTTTCTTACTTACAGAAGATGCCTTTGCAGCAGGAACGAATAAGACGTTGGTAAACCACAGAACGTATTATTATATCGCAATTGCGTACGCTTACAATAACTATAAGAATTATGACCCAACCGATCCAGGTTCTTTAGATGGTCAACAAATGCCTTATATTAGTTCTCGTTTAGCTGCAGATGGTAGTGCGATTAGACCAGTTATCGGTATTCCGCATGATCCAATTGCTGAAGCAGATGGTACACTAACTTCTTTGAGATATGGTGACTCACCACAAATTAAAAGGTTAGATGGTACAGGTAACGGTGGTTTTGCTGTTGATTTAACGCAAGAGTCAGTAGATAATATTTTTGCAAATGGTTCTATGGCTACCCCAACATATACAACATCAGGTGCTCCAATTAAAGTTAAGGTAATTGATCCGCTAAGTTTAGCCGATGGTATTTTCAGACTTCGTTTCTTTAACCAAGGAGATGAATATATGGAAGACGCGGAATGGGTAATTGATAGAATTGTTGATGGTAATATCGTAGAGTCTGTAACTTCTGAAAGAACGATTGAAATAAACAATGAGCAATTGATTACGGATTGGGGTATAAGTGTACAAATTCGTCAAGTTAATTATAATGAATCATTGCCTTTCTCAGAAGGAAAGTCTTACGCTGCTCCTATAGAAGCAACAATAGAATTTGCAGATTCTTCTAAGAGATGGATGATTGGGGTGCCAGATAATGATGGATTCTCTCCTTTCAATTGGATTTCTGCGGGTGATTATGTTCCTGAGACAGACAATACAGATCCAAATTTAGATTGTTATCAGGATATCGATCCGGCTACGTCAGATGATTCTGGTAGAGAGTACGCTCAGTTGTTAGGTGGAACTGTAACCTTAGGACAATACGCTAGAGGTAACGAATGTGAATTTTCTCCTATTGGTTGTGGTACAGGATACCAAACTGAAAGTAACTGGAGAACTACCGCAAGAAACGATTTAGGTGGAGGTGCTCAACCAAGTGTTGACATCATAATTACAGCAGATAAATCGAAATGGACAAGATGTCCGGTTATTGAGTTAAACAATGATGAAAACTTATCTGTTGGTGGTGCTAAACCAGGTACTCTACGTGAAAGTCCATCTGTAGATAAAGAAGGTCGTAAGCCAGGTGATGCTGGGTACAACGAGTTTGAAGCTACAAATGGAGGAGCTCAGCCGACAGGTATGGGTTGGTTCCCAGGTTACGCAATCGATGTGGAGAAAGGTAGAAGGTTAAACATGGCTTTCACTGAAAATTCTTTCTTAGCTGGAGAAGGTGGAGCTGACATGGTTTGGAATCCAAGCGAAACATTTGCTTCAAATATTGGAACGCCTAGATTAGGTGGACAACAATTGGTTTATGTATTAGGAGGAAGCGAAAACGATATGCCTGTCTACAGTCAAGACCAAAACTACGTGTATGATTTACTTTCTCAAGAATCTACAAGTACATACAGAGACTTCTATGGTTCATTATCATGGGTATTGTATCCAATAAAGGCTCCGGGTCAAGACTTATTAAGTACAGATGTTAAAATTAGACTTAGAATCGAGAAGACATACCAAGAGTATTTTGCAACTGGTGAAAACGGAGGAGCTCCAATGTATGAATGGGATATGTCTACGTTTAGAACAATCACAGGTGATCAAGATGCGCTTGCAAGTGTACTTGATTTAATAAATGTTGTTCCTAATCCATACTATGCGTTTTCTCAATATGAAAATGATAGATTAGATACACGTGTGAAAATCACAAACTTACCTGAAAGATGCTTAGTAAGAATTTACAACACATCTGGTAAGCTTGTAAAAACATTCAAGAAAGATGATCCGCTAACATCTATTGATTGGGATATGAAAAACGATGAGTTTATTCCTATCGCCAGTGGTTCTTATTTAATACATGTTGAGGTTGAAGGTATTGGAGAAACAGTAGTTAAATTCTTCTGTGGAATGCGTCAGCCTGATTTAGAAAACATTTAATAGACTACTGATTTTAAAATTACGACATGAAGAAATTCAATAAAATAAAAAATTCGTTAGTAGTAGGAGCATTAATTTCTTGCTCCGCTGCTTTCGGTGGAAATGAAGATAGAATTGGTTCTGCTGGAGCAAGTCAAATGTTAATCAATCCTTGGGCGCGTTCTTCAGCTTGGGGTGATGCAGGTGTTTCTTGTGTAAATGGCTTAGAAGCAACGTTTACAAATATTGCAGGTTTAGCATTTACAGATAGAACGCAGATCAAGTTTAATTATACGAACTGGTTAGGTTCTGCAGATATTGGATTAAGCAGTGCAGGTATTGCGCAACGTGTTTCCGATCAAGATGTTATTGCTGTTAGTATTCAATCTTACGGATTAGGCGATATAGACATCACTACAGCTGATTTACCAGAGGGTGGAGTAGGTACATTTACACCGCGTTTAAGTATCGTTAATGTTGGATATGCTAGAGAATTTTCAAACTCTATTTATGGAGGTTTTAATTTGAAAGTTATGTCAGAAAGCATAGCAAACCTTCGTTCTACTGGTGTTGCTTTTGATGCTGGTGTTCGATATGTTACTGGAGAACAAGACCACGTTAAGTTTGGAATATCCTTAAAAAATGTTGGTCCGACAATGCGTTTTTCTGGTGATGGTTTGGCGACACCAATTTTTTACCAGTCTACTGGTGAGGTTGCTACACTAGAACAAAGAAGTAGTGCATATGAAATGCCATCACAATTGGTTATGGGGGCATCATATGACTTTCTATTTTCAGAAGAGAGTAAATTAACGGCTGCTTTTGCTTTTACGGCTAATTCTTTTTCTAACGATCAATATCGTATAGGTTTAGATTACGGAATGGCTTTAGAGAAAGCTGCTTTCAATATTAGAGCAGGATACGTTTTAGAGAAAAACATTTTTAATGTAGACGATAGAACAAATGCTTTAACTGGTTTAACTGCTGGTTTCTCTGTAGATGCTTTGGCAGGTGCAAATAAATCTCCGCTAGGTTTAGAATATGCCATGAGGTTATCAAATCCTTTTGGAGTAATTCATACGTTTGGAGTTACCATTAGCTTGAAATAAAAATAATATTTATTATATTTGTTAGACAGGAGAGTCCTTAATTGGGCTCTCTTGTTTTTGTTAATATAAGACCATAGAGATATGTCAAACATAAGTTATTATACTGCAGAAGGACTTCAAAAAATGAAGGACGAGCTGCATGAAATGAAGACTGTTCAAAGACCAGCCATTTCGAACCAAATTAGCGAAGCTAGAGATAAGGGCGATTTATCAGAAAACGCCGAATATGACGCAGCTAAAGAAGCACAAGGTTTGTTAGAAATGAAAATTTCAAAGTTAGAAGGTGTATTAGCCAATGCGCGCTTGATTGATGATTCTATGATTGATACATCGAAGGTCTATATTTTATCTAAAGTCACGATCAAGAATATAAAGAACGGTGCCGAGATGGCGTATACATTGGTAGCAGAAAATGAGGCAGACCTTAAAGCGAAAAAAATCTCAATCGAATCGCCAATTGGTAAAGGGTTGCTTGGTAAATCTAAAGGAGATATTGCCGATGTGCAAACACCAAATGGTATAATTCAGTTTGAAATTATTGATATAGCGAGATAATGAGCTCTGTTTTTAAAAAAATTATTGATGGAGATATCCCTGCATATAAAGTTGCAGAAAATGACGAGTTTCTAGCATTTTTAGATATTGCTCCTTTAGTAGAAGGTCATACCTTAGTTATTCCTAAAAAGGAATCCGACTTCATTTTTGATATGGAAGACGATGCTTTAGGAAAGCTTATGCAGTTTGCTAAAATCGTTGCAAATAAAATGAATACCGTTTTTGATTGTAAAAGAATTGGGGTTTCGGTTATTGGACTAGAAGTTCCACACGCGCACATTCATTTAATTCCGATTAATGAAGTAGGAGATATGGACTTTAAACAGCCAAAGCTAAGCTTGCCTAAAGAAAGAATGGAGCATTTGGCCAAGTTAATTATAGAAGCATAAAATAGAAGGAGACCAGTTGAGAAATTAGCTGGTTTTTTTATTGGGTCTTATCTCGTTTCGGATTGTTTTTTATAAAAGCTTCCCAATTGTTACTTTTTGATTTATTGTGTTCGCCTATACCTTTACTAAAGTGATGACAAACTGCTGCTGCTAATCCGTCTGTTGCATCCAAATATTTAGGCAATTCCTTTATTTTAAGCAAACTTTGAAGCATAGCAGCAACTTGTTCTTTAGATGCGTTTCCTGAGCCTGTAATTGCTTGTTTAATGCGTTTCGGTGTGTACTCCTCAAAAGGTACATTACTCTTTAAAGATGCTGCGATACAAACACCCTGAGCTCTTCCTAGTTTTAACATGGATTGTACATTTTTTCCAAAGAAAGGTGCTTCGATTGCCATTTCATCTGGTTTGTATTCTTGAATAATCGCATCAACACGGTCAAAGATTTTTTTCAATTTATCTGGATGAGTAGGAAGTTTACTTAAATGTATCACACCAAAATTAACCAACTCCATACTTTTGCCTTTTATATGAATCAATCCATACCCCATTACAGAAGTACCGGGGTCTATTCCTAGAATTATTTTATCTTCAACCATTATTTAATTACAGTGTTTAGAGCGTTAAAGGTAAATAAGTCTTTTTTAATTGTGTTAAAACTTCTCGTTTTCTGTCTTGTACTCTATATTTTTTATTGGCAAATCAAATATGTTAGTTTATCAGAACTGAAAAACATCAAAGGCACGCATATATATTATTTTTTGTTAGTGGTATTTCTTATGCCTTTAAATTGGTATTTAGATTTCCTAAAATGGAAAATGATTTTACGCTTTAAAGGTATAGGAGCAAAGAACATTCGGTTTAAATCTTTTATTTCTGGTATTGCAATAAGCGCTATAACTCCAAATCGAATTGGTAATTTTTTAGGTCGGATGGTCTGGTTTTCCAATAAAAATAAAGTGTATATTTCATTGGCTACCCTCTATAGCAATTTTGCACAGTTTTTATCTACTTTAATCGTAGGTGTATTTGGTCTTTCTATGGCTAATAATCTGCCGAGCAGTTTAACTTTTAATGTTGGTGTTTACGCTAGTTTCATTACTATTTTAGTTGTTCTACTCTTGTGTTATCTATTTTCTTATGCTTTTATTCATCTAATTCTTAAATCAAAACCAAATATAAGTAACGCTATTATTCCCTTTTTAAAGCAGAAACGCTTACGATTATTGTTGGTGAGTGTTTTGAGGTTTGTTGTAATATGTATTCAATATTATTTTACCCTCTGCTTTTTCCAAATTGAATCATTCTATGACGTACTTCCTTTAGTAATGACAGTTTTTTTATTTACCACATTAACGCCTTCTTTATTTTTTGGAAAACTCATGGTTAGAGAAAGTATTGCTTTGTTTATTCTTACTCCTTTTTATTCAAACGAAATACTTATCTTAACTTCATCCATACTTTTATGGTTTATTAATCTCGGAATTCCAGCTTTGATTGGTGGACTAGTTTTGGCTCGTTTGAAATTAAAATAATGACAATCAATTTAGAAATACTTATAATCATTTACGCGCTATCATCTTTGGTGTTGATTGTATTTTCTATTCTCAAATTATCCAACTCTAAACAAACGAAAGGTAGGTTCGACTTGAATGATTTAACGGTTATTGTTCCTTTTCGCAACGAGGAGTCTAGAATAGTACACTTATTAAATTCACTTAAAAAGCAAACTGCACTTCCTTTTCAGTATTTGTTTCTTAATGATCATTCTATCGATAAGGGAGTAGGTCAAATTCATAGTATGCTAGAACAACAGAAAGTTATTTATAGTATACTAGATCTACCAGAGAAATTTCAGGGTAAGAAAAGCGCTATTCGTTATGCCATGAAAGCGGTTCAAACCGAGTATTTTTTAATTCAAGATGCAGATGTAGAGCTTCCCGCAGCTTACTTTTGTAATTTGAAAGAATTACCCCATGCAGATTTATATATTTTACCAGTAGCCATGAAAAGTAAAAGTGTATTTCAACTTTTTTCGGTTCTAGATCATTTGATGATTAACGCTGTTAATTGGAGCGTTTCTGCGTTTTATCCTTTAACAGCGAGTGGTGCCAATCTAATCGTAAGGAAAAGTACTTTTATGGAACTAACGTATTCAGATTATAAAGAGGAGTTTGCTTCTGGAGATGATCAATTTATTTTACGTGATTTTAGAACAGCGGAAAAAGAAATTTTAACTATTGGCTCTAAACGGCACACCGTATTAACCGAATCGCCAGTTTCATTCAAAGAATTAATTGATCAGCGTGTTAGATGGGCGGGTAAGACAGCTAAGGTAGGCGATGGGTTAGACCTTTTCGTTGGCGGACTAGCATTGATGTATTCTGTTTCATTTTTTCTGTTTAGTTTGATTTTTCTTGTGAAGGGCAATTTTGCTCTAGCAGGCTTTGTATTTGGCGTAAAATTGGGATTAGATATACTCTTTTATAGCTTTTATTTTATCTATCAAAACAGAGTTCATTATTTGTTCTTATTACCGGTTATGAATATAGTTTTCCCACTTTATGCTGTGATGCTCGCAATTTTAGTTGTCTTTTATAAACCGAAATGGAAGGGTAGAGAAATCTATTTAACTTCAAGTAAAAAATAACAGGTCTAGAAATAAAAAAAAACACCCAGGATTGAGTGCTTTTTTTGTTCATTATATAAAATCCCTAGAACGGTAAATCGTCATCTCCTTCTTCAACAAATGTTTCTGCACTTGCTGCAGATGTTGGTTGCATATCTGGAGGAGTAGGTGTTGCATTTCCTGCTTTTTCAATTTTCCAAACATCTAAAGAGTTGAAATATTTAACTTCACCTGCCGGACTCGTCCATTCTCTTCCTCTAATAAAGAAAGAAACATTAGCCATGTCTCCTACATTTAAACTGTCTAATTGCTCTACTCTATCTTGTGTCAACTGAAATGAGATATCTTGTGGATAGTTACCAGAAGCATCTGTTACTACAAATTCTCTAACTTTAAAACCTTTCGCTCCAATTTCCTTCGTGTCGTTTTTTACTTTTACAGTACCACTTAATGTAAACATACTTTATTCTTTTATTTTAATTATTAAATGAGAGCAAGGTTTTCCAAGCTTCCTCAATTTTGTTTTCTTCTAATTTACTTTTGGCCAGCTCGTGCAATTTTTTTTCTAATTCTGCCGGATTGTCTTCTAAAGATACAAAGATATCAGATAATTCTATCAATTTGAACTCATTCACTTCAGTTTCATTCGGAATTTCTTCTATTCCTCCGAGTTGCGCTAAGTTATTGCCAGTCAAAATACTACTTTTTCTAATGTCTTCTGGTAATTGGTCAAATCCAACACCAATGGTAGTGATGGGTTTGGTAATTTCGAACATAGCAGCTTCATTTGCTCTGCAATACCAATTTCCTCCCATCCTAGAAACAAGGTCTATTTTATGCTGGTCTATTTTCTTATTTATATCTAGGATTTCTTCTTTTACATGAATTTTAAGTACCTCACATATAATAAGGTTACCTGCACCTCCTTCTTTACCAAGTTCTACAATCTCATTTACTTTGCATTCAAATTGAACGGGACTTTCGGACACACGAAAAGGCTTTACGAGATCAGAAGCAATGGGAGTTAATCCACTTTTCGTAAATTCGTTGACTCCTTTTTGGTAAGGAGACGAACTTAAACTCATTTGCTCTACAATTGAGTAATTCACAATGTTAATTACACACTCGCGCACCTCTTTTACGTTTTCAAAAGTATCTTTGGTAGTGTTTGTTCGACCACTTCGCGCAGGCGAGAAAATTAGAATTGGAGGATTAGCACTAAACACATTAAAAAAACTAAAAGGCGCTAAATTAGGATTCCCCTCTTTGTCTATTGTTGAAGCAAAGGCAATTGGTCTAGGACCAACAGCACCTAGCAACAAGTGGTGTACTTCTGGAACAGAAAGTTCTTTTGGTTCAATGCTATACATATTTTAATCCTTTTTAATTGAACTACAAAAGTACAAGGAATATAAAGGAGCGCCAACAGATGTTGATAAATTGTAACTTTTCGAAAAGGGTGATTTTTAAGTTCCTTTAAAAAAAATCGTTCTAAGTATGGTAGCAATAAAAAAATAGTTATCTTTGCAATCGCTTTTAGAACGATAAAGGTTAAATGAAATACCATTTTTAGTCGTAGATTAAAAATGTGCAATGCGGATGTGGTGAAATTGGTAGACATGCTAGACTTAGGATCTAGTGCCGCGAGGCGTGTGGGTTCGAGTCCCTCCATCCGCACAAAACAAATGGTATAAGCTTAAAACTTATGCCATTTTTTGTTTAACTGAATGTCGGTTTTAAGGCATACAGTAATAATGTTAATTAGTAAGTAGAGTCTAATATGAATGTAACTCGCGAAAACGTTGATGATTTAAATGCAATTTTAAAAGTTAAAGTTGTACCGGCAGACTATGAGTCTAAAGTAAATAGTGCTTTAGAAAATTATAGAAAGCAAGCTAATATCCCTGGTTTCCGAAAAGGAAAAGTACCTATGGGAATGGTAAAGAAGCAATATGGTCCTGCCGTATTAGGCGAAGAACTAAACAAAGTTGTAAACGAAAAATTATACAACTACATCTCAGAAAATGATTTAAACATTTTAGGTAACCCTATTCCAAAAGAAGGAACAGACGTTAAAGGAGACTTTAACAATCCTGCTGAGTTTGAATTTGATTTTGAAATTGGTTTAGCACCAGAATTTGACGTGAAACTATCTGCTAAAAACAAATACGATTACGTAAAAGTTAAGGTTGACGATAAATTAATTGACCAACAAATTGACGATTTAAGAAGAAGATACGGTAAATTAGTTGCTGCAGATGCAGTAGGTGAAACAGATCTAGTTCTTGGTCAGTTTGTAGAACTTGTAAAGAAAGACGAAATTAAAGAAGGCGGTGTAATGCATTCTTCTACAGTTTCTATGGATTTTGTTACAGATGCAACAACTAAAAAGAAACTAGTTGGAGCTAAAGTTGGAGATAAAGTAATGATAGATCCAGCGAAAGTTTCTAAAGGTGGTGCAGATACTGCTGCTTTATTAGGAGTGAAAGAAGAAGAATTAGAAGGACTTTCTAAAAAATTCCAATTTACAATTAATGAAATCAAGCAAATGGATCTTGCAGAACTGAATCAGGAACTGTTTGATAAGCTTTTTGGAGAAGGAAATGTAAAGTCTGAAAAAGAATTACGTGCAAAAATTGCTGAAGATTTATCAGGAATGTTTGGTACAGACAGCGATAAAATTTTGGCAAGAAAAGTAACCAAAGATTTAATTGCTAAAACTAAATTCGAATTGCCAAATGATTTCCTTAAAAGATGGATTTCTGTATCACAGAAAGAACCTATTTCTATGGAAGAGATTGAGAAACAGTATGACGGTTATGCAGATAACTTAAAATGGCAATTAATCCAAGGTAAGATTTTCAAAGCAAACGATATTAAAGTTGATAACGAAGAAGCTTTGAATTACACAAAAGGTTTATTGGTTAGCCAATACGCTCAATACGGAATGCCAGCTCCAGAAGATGCAGAACTTACGTCTGCAGCGCAAAATGTATTAAAAAATCAAGAAGAAGCGCAACGTATTTATGATATGTTAGCAGAAACTAAATTAACTGAGTACTTTAAAAACACAGTTAAATTGGTAGATAAAGAAGTTGATTATGACGAATACGTTAAGATTGCTCAAGATCCAGAAGCGTAATTTATCAATTTATATAATTAAAGTCCCAGTTCTTAATTGAGCTGGGATTTTTTTTGTTCAACTACCTCCATTTTCCACTTAATTAGTGGATGTATCAATTCTTTAGACTCTTAAAAATTATCCCCTTAGCACCGCGTTGATTTTCTGTGAAAGATTTAGTTTTACTTTGTAGTTCTTTTAGATTGGATTGGATGTGCTGATATTTATTTAAAAGTTCAACATCGCTGTTTACAGAAAAACCAATACCATTGTCAATAAATAGTTGCGCTTCTGGAAACCTTAGATGTTTTGGGCCAAAAATTACGGGTAAACCAAAAATTGCTGGTTCTAATATATTGTGTAAACCACTTCCAAAAGCTCCACCTACGTATGCTATTTCGCCATATTGGTATGCACTAGATAATATACCTATACAATCTATAATCAAAAGTTGAGTGTCTTTTGGTATTTCGTCTGTTTGGGTATATCGTTGTTTTTTTAAGTCGTAAAAAGTGTTCTCAATGTAGCGGATATGATTTTCTCGAATCTCATGCGGAGCAAGAATTACTTTTGCTTTTATATTCTCATTTAGTAAATGCGCAAGAATTGTTTCATCTGCTTCCCAAGAAGATCCAATTACAAAAGCCTTTTTACCATTTAACCAATCTTCTATTTTATGCAAAGGCTTAACAGTGCTAGCATTTTCAAAAACTCTATCATATCGTGTATCTCCCGCAACGGTTGATTTGGTAATATTTATTGTTTTTAGCAGCTCTACACTCTTTTCATCTTGCACAAAGAAATGATCAAACTTTTGTAGCGCACTTTTAAAAGCACTTCCGTACCATTTAAAAAATCGTTGATTTTCTCTAAAAATTGCACTAATACTATAAATAGAAGCTCCTGCTTTTTTAGCTTCATTGATGTAGTTAAGCCAAAATTCATATTTAATAAAATAGATTTCTTTTGGTTGGTAATGGATAATAAATTTACGTGCATTTTTAGGCGTGTCTGCTGGTAAGTATTGAACTTCGTCTGCAACAGAGTAGTTTTTCATTACTTCGTAGCCAGACGGACTAAAAAAAGTAAGTAAAATATACGCATTTGGAAATCTTTTACGGTATTCTTCAATAATTGGTCTGCCTTGCTCAAACTCTCCTAAAGAAGCACAATGGAACCAAGTAACTGACTTTTCAATTTTAGGTAGCTTTTTAAAAAAATCCTTTCGGCCGGCAACCCATTTTTTAGCCTTCGAATTAAACACACTTGCAAGACTAACTGCAATAATATAAAGACGAATACCTAAATTGTAGAAAACCATTTTAGTTGAAATAGAATTCTTTCGGTTGTCTTTTATAAATAGGAATTAACCAACCTGCTCGTAAGCCAAATTGTAGATCCAACCTAATGTCTTTTGAAACCGGAATTTCTGGTTGATCCCAGAATAAATCACGTTGATTACGGGTAAAACCTTGATTAAAATAAAAGCCAGCATAAAAGTTATAAACTCCTCTGTTGGCCATAAAGCTGTATCCAACAAATTGTGAAGTACTCAAACCTATGGTTAATCTATCGTAACCTTTCTTGTATTCTTCTTCAAATTGTGGTACAAAATCTTCTTGGGTTTCAATTCTTATTTTATGATAGATGTAACCAATTCCAAATTTGAACATTAAGCCTGAGTTTGGGTTCGGAGAGAGTACAGGGATTATTTTACCTACGGTAACATTTCCGTAAAAACCTCTTGATAGCAGAAGCACTGTAGCAGGAGCTCCACTTGCAGCAGTAATTGTTCCCCCAGCGGTTATGAAATTGTCTAAAAAACTGTTGTCATTAATTCTATTGCCAAAAATAAAGTTTCCATCTAATCCATAAATCCAGTTTTTAGCTGTTTTATATCCGGCAAAAGCTCCTATTTGATTTAGAAAACCATATCTGTCGGCAAGATCTCCTCTAGGAAAAACAGCGGTATATTGAACCCCAACATAAGGTGTTCCAATAATAGTATCTGCAACATTTCTTTGGGAGAAGGTGATAAAAGAAAAGAATAAAGTACAAAGGAATAGAATACGCTTCATGCTACAAATTTAGTATAGAATGTTTATCTCTTCAAATTATTGTGTTAATAAAAGAAAAAAGTGAAATGAATCTAGTTAAGAAACCAATAATTATTTTGGTTTTGCGTTCTCTTTTTAGTTTATATTTTATTATTAATAGTAATTTTGTTATCATGGAGACGGAGAATCAGTCTAAGATTGCTGAGTGGGTAGAACAATATAGCGACTACCTTTTGGGGTTTGCATTAAGTAAAATTACCGATAGAAACTTGGCGTTAGACCTACTACAAGACACGTTTGTTTCTGCCATGAAAAGTGAGGCGCGTTTTGAAGGAAGAAGTTCCGCTAAAACTTGGTTAACCAGTATATTGAATAGGAAAATTATTGACCACTGGCGACAACAAAAAGCGAGAAAAACGGATGCCGTATCGCATTATTCAACCTCATCTGAAGAGTCTGGAGACTGGATTCTTGAAAAAAACGAAGTTGCAGTAGAAACGGCAGAACAAGTAATTATAAAGGAGGAAAAACAAGCAGATTTACATGATTGTATGGCAAAACTTCCCGATCAATGGCAAGGAATAATTACAGCCAAATATTTTGAAGACAAAAAGGGAGAGGAGATTTGTAATGAGTTTGAAGTTACTTCGTCTAATATGTGGGTAATCGTTCACAGAGCCAAAACGGCGCTTCGCGATTGTCTCGGACAAAATTGGTTCTCATGAGTAAGTGCGATGAAATACAAACATGGTTTGAACAAAGTTTAGAGGAAAACATAAGTCCTACTAAACGGATGAAAATGCGTTTCCATTTAATGCGTTGTAAGTGCTGTCAAGGGTACACAAAAGATTCTATTCAAATTCACAGTACCTTTAAAAATCTTAAAAGCAGGGCTTCACGTTTAACGGCAGAAGAAAGAGCTAGAATAACAAAAGAAGTATTAAAGTAACTGAGTATTCCACTGTTTTCTTCTGTAAAGAGGTTGTGAATACTAGTAAAAAGTTATATATCCAAATTGATCTCCTTTTCTGCCAGAAAGGAAAATAGTTAATTCTTTTTCGAGTACATCTTTTTCACACAGTTTAGGAACGAGTGTTGCTCTATTATTCGGAGAAATAGATCCCAGGGATTTACGTTCATAAGATCCATTCATTAGATCAACAGTGCAGACCGTTATTGTATTTTTTTTACCAGACAAAGCTGCAGCAGATAATTCTTCAGTCGAATACGCGCCATTTTGATTATAATTATCTTGGTTATCGTTGTAAAGTAGAATCAATTCTTCATTGTTTTTTAAGTAAGCTATAGAAGAAAGATATCCGTAATCATTAGCCGAAACCTGAACCTTTGGTATTTTAGCGGTCCAATCAAAAGTTCCATTTTCATTTATTTGATATACAATTAGCGTGTTGTAGTAGTACAAATAGGTTGTGTTAATGTATCCTCGACTATCCGCAGAAGAACGCTCTTCTACATAATACTGTTCTGCAATGCCTGTAAACGTTTTTTTTACGCTGTCAAAAGTAAAGTCTCGCAATTTATAATGATCTAACCTTGGCTGTCCTTTTCCTTTTGTTTGTTTACGGAAAGCGCTTCTTTTCTCTTTATACGTCCAGCCCTCGGTAATAAACGAAGAGTCAAAACTATCAAAAGTAAGTTTAAGTGGTTTTTCTTTATTAAAATCAACTTCAGCGTAAAATGCTCCATCTATTCCTTCATCGTCTGTTCTACTGAAATTTCTATACATGCCGGATAAGGCAAGTTGGCTGTTGGTTAATTCAAAAATCGCCGTTTCGGTAACTACCTTTCCCGTAAAATCTATACGATAATGGTCGGTTTTTTTGTTCTTAGACCTGTACAAGTACATTCCAGAAAGTAAAGAGTATTGTTTAATCAGTTTTCGTGTTTCGTCTAATTCGTACTCTTTTGTGCCAAGATAAAAAATGCCTTTATTACTAAGGAAAGCATTTGAAAGTACTGTTTTTTCTGATAAGGTTACACATTGAAAATCTCCTTTGTGAATTTGTTTTAAGTTTTTATCAAGTACCACATAGCGATAGGTGTCGTAATTATCTCCTTTTAAAGAGATGTTAATAAATATGGCTAAATATTCTCTGTTTTTTGACTGTACAAACTCAAAAGATTCTTGTGCATAACGGTTACGTTGAACAGGGTCTACAATGATGGGCGCAGATTCAAACAAAACATTTAAAGCAACATCCATTTTTAAGGCAAACAAGGTTCTAGTTCTATCGGTTTGATCACTTAAAAAGCTATAAGGAGTGCCTCCAATGGTCTGTAGTTCTTCAAAATTTGCAAAACTACCGTTCACCTTGTAAGGCGCCTTTTTACTGTTTTTTAAATCAAAATGTTTATAGTATTCTAAGAAAATAGCATTGCGTTGAAACCCTCTGGAAAACCGTGTCGCATAAAACTCACCATGGTCAATTGGGTGCAATTCAATTAAAGTTCCTTTCGATTTCACTTCATCCGTTACAACGAGGTCAAAGTTTTGACCAAAGCTATAGGCTGATAGAGCAATCAAGAAAAAAAAACAAGGTTTTATTAACATGTCAAAAAAGTAGCTATTCTAAGCGGAAAATGCAAATGCTAAACTAATTCAACACCTGTATAATTACTTGGAGATATTTGTTTAAGCTCTAGCTTTACTTCGTCAGACACATTTAAGGTCTCAATAAAATTGTGAACAGATTCTTTTGTGGTTGCTTCATTCTTTCGCGTTAATCCTTTTAACGCTTCATATGGCTTAGGATAGCCCTCTCTTCTAAGTATTGTTTGAATTGCCTCAGCAACAACCGCCCAATTGTTTTCTAAATCTTCAGCAAACGCACCTGGGTTGAGCAAAAGTTTATCTAATCCGTTTATTGTAGATTTAAATCCAATTAATGTGTGCCCAATAGGAACCCCAACATTTCTTAAAACGGTAGAGTCTGTTAAATCTCTTTGTAAGCGAGAAATAGGTAATTTAGAAGAGAGGTGTTCAAAAACGGCATTGGCCATTCCTAAGTTTCCTTCAGAGTTTTCAAAATCAATAGGGTTTACCTTGTGAGGCATTGCAGAAGAACCAATTTCTCCTTCTTTCAATTTTTGTTTGAAATAATCCATAGAAATATAGGTCCACATGTCTCTATTTAAATCAATCAATATGGTATTAATTCTTTTCATTCCATCAAACAAAGCAGCTAAATTATCATAGTGCTCAATTTGGGTTGTGGTCTGACTTCTATCTAAGCCCAAGGTCTCGTTCACGAATTTATTCGCAAAAGCAACCCAGTCGCCATCTCCAAAGGCAACGTGATGTGCATTTAAATTTCCGGTAGCACCACCAAATTTTGCCGAAAATGGAACAATTTTGAGTAACTCTAATTGTTTTTTGATACGCTCGCTAAACACCTTAATTTCTTTCCCAAGCTTAGTTGGAGTAGCTGGTTGTCCGTGAGTTTTTGCAAGCATAGGAATATCTTTCCAATCTAAGCTTAAGGCATCCAAACGTTTCACCACAGCATCCAAAGTAGGAAGGTATACTTCGTTTATGGATTCTTTAAGAGACAAAGGAATAGAAGTGTTGTTTATATCTTGAGAAGTTAATCCAAAATGCACAAACTCAAGATATTTTTCCAACCCAAGTGCTGTCATTTTTGCCTTCACAAAATACTCTACAGCTTTCACATCGTGGTTTGTAGTTTTTTCTGTTTCTTTTATTTCTAACGCGTCTTTTTCAGAAAAATTTCTGTACACATCACGTAAAGCTTCAAACTTATCTTTAGGAAAATCTGCCAATGGCTTTACACCAGAGTTTACTAAGTCAATTAAATATTCAATTTCAACTAAAACTCTGTAGCGAATTAATCCAAATTCAGAAAAATAAGGTGCAATTTCTGCTATTTTACGTCTGTATCTTCCGTCTATTGGAGAGATTGCTGTTAATGCGTTTAAATCCATGTCTACTTTAAAAGAAAGCGCAAAGATAGTAAAAACAGATTGATTATTCATTTTGATACGTTGGATGAAATATTATCTTTGGTTGTAAGTTTATTAGAATGAATTTTTTAAAACATTTAGGACTCGGATTGCGCAGTTATTGGGACGCACTAAAGTTTATTTTTAAGCATAAGTTGTATTGGTACTTTCCTATTCCCGCTACATTAATGTTGGGCATCTACTTTACGGGAAACAAAATAGTAACTTGGCAATCAACTTGGGATGAACAAGTAGGCTGTGTAAGCTGTATTAATATGAATGAAACAGTTTGGTTTATCTTAAAACTACTCATTAGCATCACAATAGGTTTAATTCTAATGAAGTTTGCAAAGTATATTGTAGTAGTTTTACTTTCCCCGCTGATTTCACATCTTTCGCAGAAAGTAGAAATGACGATAACCGGTAATACTTATCCTTTTAGTTTGGCTCAAACCTTGCATGATGTGCGACGCGGGTTACGGATTGCTCTTAGAAATGTAATGTGGGAATACTTTTTCTTTCTGGTTATTCTAATTGTAACATTTTTTGGATGGGGTAATCCAAAAGCATCTCCCATTTTTTATCTCACCTTTGTAATTGGTTTTTTCTATTATGGTTTTAGTTTTATAGATTATATAAACGAGAGAAGACGGTTGGATATAGATCAGAGCATATTTTTTGTTCGTAATCATAGAGGATTAGCGATTGCTATCGGAACTGTATATTCGCTTTTAATTCTTGTGCCTGTAGATATAGGCGATATGTTTGACTATACCAATTTTTCAAAAGCACCTTGGGAAACTTTAGGCACAAGCGGATTAAACATTCTTCTTTGGATTATGGCTTCATCTGCACCAATTTTGGCAATCGTTGCAGCAACTTTATCCATGCATAAATTGGTAGATCTAAATGCAAACCAATATTCAGTAAAAGTACCAGAATCTGCTGTTGAAATAAAACAAGAAAACAACGAACCTTAATTTTGGCATAAATTTTAAGCTATTTTTGAACACCATTAAAAACGAATATTTAAAATACCTCATATGAATTTAAACACTATTACTACTTTTTTAACTATACTTTGTTTTGGACTTGCCTCAAATGCAACAACGCCTCCAGATTCTACCACCCGAATTGTAGATAGAGCAGCAGCAGTTATTACCATTGAAGAAGGGAAAACTGCTTTTTTTCAAGGACAAACAAAGTTGGCTTTAACAAAATTTAGGCAGGCTTTAGTTAAAGATCAGTATAACGCTAAAGCTGCATTGTGGGTTTCTCGTTGTCACTACAAACTTAACAACTACGGTTATGCTCTACAATATGCAAAACGAGCAGAAGCATTAGATAAAAAAGTAGACCAAGATCTAAATTACCTCATTGCAGAAGCCTATCATAGACAAGCCATTTTAGATTCTGCTTTGTTTTATTATACGCTTACAAAAGAGGAAATGGCTAAGCATAAGTTTAAAGGATTAAGGGTAGAAGATAAAATGCGCGAATGTAAAACGGCAGATAGTTTGGTTAAACTTAATAGCCCTTTTGTGCGAAAACTTGTTGATGGAGGAATAAACTCTGGATACGACGATTACAGTCCTGTTTTAACCGCATCTGGAAAAACACTTTACTTTGTTTCTAGGAGAAACGATACCCAAGGAGGAGGAATTAATCCAGATGACCAAACGTTTTATGAAGATACATATAGAACTGTTTGGAATGATGAAGAAAAAAAGTGGGATTCTATAACCAATGATTTGGGTAAATTAAATAGCTCCGGTTTTGACGCCTTAAACCATATTTCTGAAGATGGATTAACAGCATATATTACCTTAAACACAACTAGCTTAGATATTAAAAAAACCACAAGAGGATCTGATATTTGCAGCATAGAAATGTCTAATAAAGGAAATTGGAATTCACCTAAACCAATAAAGAATAAAACAATTAATACCTCCTTTTTTGAAGGAGCTGCTAGCTTCACAGCCGATGGTAATACAATGGTATTTGTTTCGGATAGAAAAGGAGAGAAATCGAAAACAGACTTATATATCGCACAGAAAAAAGGAAAAAAATGGGGAAATGCACAGCCGTTGCCAGAGAATATAAATACAAAAGACTTTGAAACTACTCCTTACTTATCAGAAGACGGGATGTACTTGTATTTTTCGTCTAACGGACAAAATGGTATGGGAGGATATGATATTTACGTTTCTGAAAATCAAGGTAACAATGTTTGGTCAGATCCAATCAATTTAGGAGCAGGATTTAATACCGTGAATGATGATACGCACTTTAGATATTATCCAGACATGAAAAAAGCTTATCTCGCTAGTTTTAGATTGCAAAATAGAAAATCTAGTATCGATATTTACGAGGTAGACATGACTGGGTTTGTGGTTCCTAAATAGTTCTTTTGTTCAATTTGTATAAACGGACTATTTTGTATGACTTTTTTAAATTACGAGAGCAAAAAAAGGCTTCAGATAGAAAAATGATAACTCAATTCAGTTTTGTATAACCAGATAACCTTTGGTTACAGCATACAAAAAAGTTAAAAATGATTACCTTAACAAGATGAATAAAATAGTATTACTATTGCTCTTATCCTTCACGGCTACTATAACTATGGCTAAATCTAAGCCTTTCCCTAAAAGGTATGTAGGCGTTTATGAAGGTACGCAAGAAAAGTATACGCTGCTAAGTACAGAACAAGAAGAGTTAGAAGTAGAAAAAGCGCAACTTTTAATTGTTTTAGAGAGAAATCAAATTACGCTAAAAGTAGGGAAGTACATATTAGAAGGGAGTTTTGAAATACAGGCAAAAACAAAAGAATATTATGCATTAGAGGTTACGCTAAGTAACGGAGTTGTTGAGTATTGGAATTTGTATAGAAAAGAGAAGAAAATTCTAAGAAAACCCGTTTATCCTATCCCTGAGACCTTTTTATTTAAAAAATAATTCCCTTTTACTATTTTTTAATTCATTCTTTCCTTATTTTTGTTGCAAATAAATTAGAAATATGTCTGACAATTTTTTTGACCAATCAACAGGAGCAGTAGCAACAATTTATACAATTTTTGCATTGGGCGTAATTGGAGCTATTTTAATCTGGGGTTAATTTAATTTTTATTTCCTGAGATGCACCTTGCATCTTTCTGTGTGTCAGCAACTCTGCGTTTCTCACCTTGCATTGTTGATACCTTTTTTTACATTTTACCTAAGCCAACCGCAACTTTTAAGTTTTACTTATTACATTTACGATATATGGACACAAATAGTCTAGAATACAATACCGAGCGCAAAAAAATGCAGATTCCGGAGTACGGCAGAAACGTGCAAAAGATGATTAATTTTGCTGTAAAGCTCGAAGATAGAAAAGAGAGAAATCGTGCTGCTGAAGCTATAATTACCGTTATGGGTCAACTTAACCCTCATTTGAGAGATGTTGAAGATTATAAACATAAGCTTTGGACACACATGTTTATTATGTCTAATTTTGAATTAGATGTAGACTCACCTTATCCTATTCCTGATCAAGAATCTTTAATGGAAAAGCCCGAGCGTATGACTTATCCTAAGAATAAAATTAGGTACGGACACTTTGGTAACTATGTGCAAAAAATGATTAAAGATGCAGCAGCTTTGCCAGAGGGCGAAGAAAAAGAGCATTTAAAAATTACGCTAGCCAACTTAATGAAGAAAAATTATTTAGTCTATCATACAGAAAATGTAGAAGACAAAGTAATAAATGATCACTTGGCAGAAATATCTAAAGGAGTTTTAAAATTAGAAGATTTGTCTGTGATGACGAATACCAATCAAGTTTTGAAACAATTTGGTTTAACATCGAATCCAAACAAAAGAAAAAAGACCATTACTAAAAGTAAAAAGAAAAAAAGATAGAACTACATGGCATCGTTTGAAATTTATGGTGGTAAACCACTAAAAGGAGAGTTAATTCCACAAGGAGCAAAAAATGAAGCACTTCAAATATTGTGTGCCGTTTTAATGACTCCAGAAAAAGTAACCATTTCTAATCTTCCAGATATTATTGATGTTAACAAGCTAATTAACTTGTTGCAAGCTATGGGTGTTAAGATTGAAAAAGTAGAGAGAGGTACTTTTATATTTCAAGCAAAAAATGTAGACCTAGATTATCTTAAAACAGAAGATTTTAAGAAGAGAGCTAGTTCACTTCGCGGTTCAATAATGATTGTTGGTCCGCTTCTTTCTAGATTTGGTAAAGGTTTTATGCCTAAACCAGGTGGAGATAAAATTGGTAGAAGAAGGCTAGATACCCACTTCGAAGGTTTTATGAAATTAGGCGCAAAATTTAATTTCGATTCTAAAGAGCATTTCTACACCGTAGAAGCTAAAAAGCTAAAAGGAACTTACATTCATTTAGACGAAGCTTCTGTTACAGGTACAGCCAACATAGTAATGGCAGCCGTTTTAGCAAAAGGTAAAACAACCATTTACAACGCAGCATGCGAACCGTATTTACAGCAACTCTGTAAAATGCTAAACAAAATGGGTGCTAAGATCAAAGGCATTAGCTCAAACATGTTAGTGATAGAAGGTGTAAAAGAAATGGGCGGTTGTTTCCATAGAATTTTACCAGATATGATAGAGATTGGTAGTTTTATTGGTTTAGCAGCTATGACTAAGTCAGAAATTACCATAAAAGATGTGAGTTACGAGAATTTGGGTATAATACCAAGTGTATTTGGCAGATTAGGTATAGATATGGAGCTACGTGGAGATGATTTATTTATTCCGGCTCAAAAATCGTATGAGGTAGATACTTTTATTGACGGTTCTATTCTTACAATTGCAGATGCACCATGGCCAGGTTTTACTCCAGATTTGTTAAGTATAATTTTGGTAACGGCAACTCAAGCCAAAGGCTCTGTACTTATTCATCAAAAAATGTTTGAGTCGCGTTTATTCTTTACAGATAAATTAATTGATATGGGTGCTCAAATTATTCTTTGCGATCCGCATAGAGCAACAGTAATTGGGTTAGATAGAAAACATCCTTTAAAAGGTATTCAAATGACCTCGCCAGATATTAGGGCAGGAGTTTCTTTATTGATTGCAGCACTCTCTGCCGAGGGTAAGAGTACCATACACAATATAGAACAAATAGATAGAGGATATCAGGATATTGATATTCGTTTAAATAATTTAGGTGCCGATATTAGAAGAATTTAACCAAGTTACAAATACAACTACTTATGGAAAGGTTCTTGTAGTAAGTTCGTCTAAAAAAGAAAAACAATATGATTAAATTAATTTCTATACTGGGTATGGCCATGTTTATGGCAGGAGGACATCCAAAAACAGGAAGTGACGCGTATTCAATTAAGCTAGAAAATCCAAAAGGAAAAGAAGTAACCTTAGCAAGTTTAGAAGGTAAATATGTTTTAATAGATTTTTGGGCATCTTGGTGCGGACCATGTCGTAGAGAGTCTCCAAATGTAGTAGAAGCCTATAACAAGTATAAAAAATCTACATTCAATAACGCCAAGGGTTTTGAAGTGTATAGCGTTTCTTTAGATAGAGATAAAGCAAAATGGATAAAAGCAATAGAACAAGACGGATTAATTTGGGATGCACATGGCTTTGACGAAGGCGGAAAAGTAGCCAGAATGTACGGTGTAAATTCTATACCCTATGCAATATTAGTAGATGGCGAAGGTAAAATTGTAGCGCAAGGTAACGAGCTTAGAGGTTTAAATCTACACATCACAATAGAGAAATTTATAGAGAAATAAAAAACTCAAACAATAATAGAGTAGAAGAGGAGCGCAGTTATTGTACTTCTCTTTTTTTGTTTTAGAACGTTTTTCCTGCTATCCATTATAGTTTACGCTTTAAAAATTAAGTATTGCTACTTGTTTTAATTCGCTCATAAAATCGCAAAGTAAAACAAAGCATCACTAAAAATTTTCAAAGCACAAAGCTGCCATTTCTATCAGGCGTAGAAAAAAGAACGCAACGTTGTTGCATTAACGAATGTTTATCTATCTTTATCGTATGGAAATGAGAGAAGAGTTTGAGGTAGTTGTTGTTGGTGGGAGTTATGCGGGTTTGTCTGCTGCAATGTCTTTAGGCAGATCTATCGCAGCGTTTTAATTATAGATGCTGGCAAACCGTGTAATAAGCAAACGCCTTTTGCTCATAATCTAATAGGGTTTGATGGAGTTCCACCTGGTGAGTTGGCTAAAAATGCAAAGGCACAAGTCTTAAACTATCCTACAATTCGGTTTTTAACCGATTCAGTTAAGGCGGTTGACAAGAAAAATAATTAATTTCACGTAAAAACTAAAAACAATACGTCTATAACGGCAAAGAAAATTTTGTTTGCAACGGGTGTAAAAGATGAGCTTCCAAATATAAAAGGGTTTGCAGCATGTTGGGGAATAAGCGTACTTCATTGTCCGTATTGTCATGGTTACGAAGTAGCAAACAAAAAACTTGGTGTGTTAGCTAATGGCGAAACTGCCTTTGAATTGTGTAAATTAATACAACATTGGTCTAAAGATTTAACCTTATTTACTAACGGAAACTCCAATTTAACAGAAGCTCAAATTAAATTCTTAGCAAAGCTAAATATAAATATAGTTGATGCTGAAATAGCAGAATAAGAACATAAAGAAGGTAATTTAGATCAAATTCAGTTTGCAGATGGTAGTTCAAACACAATAAATGCTATTGTTTCTAGAGTTTCATTTACGCAGCATTGTTCTCTTCCAAAAACGTTAGGTTGTACGCTTTCAGAGGGTGGATATTTTGAAGTAGATCTTTTTCAAAAAACAAAAAGTAGAAGGTGTTTTTTGTGCAGGAGATAATACTACATTTTTACTCGCCTTACCCATTGCTATGGCAGCAGGCACAAAAGCCGGTGCAGCAATCAATATGGAATTAATCAACGAAGCGCTTTCTAAAGAATGAAAATTATGCGTTCAACTAGTAATACTTATTCTCCATCAAGTAGTTTTTCACATAATCTTCTACACCTTGTTCTAATGTATGGAAACCGTCAGAGTAGCCTTCTTTAACGAGTTTATTCATGTTGGCTTCTGTAAAGTATTGGTATTTGTCTCTAATATCCGCAGGTGTATCTATGAAAGAAATATCTTCTTCTTTATTCATCGCTTTAAACGTAGCGCGTACTAAATCTAAGAACGTTCTTGCTTTACCAGAGCCTAGATTGTAAATAGCACTTTGTGTATTTTCATTTTCTTTTAAGAACAAGCAAATATTTACAACATCTTTTACGTAAACAAAATCTCGCATTTGTTCGCCATCCTTGTAGTTTGGGTTATGCGATCGAAACAACTTCATGGCACCTGTTTTCAGAATTTGTCTGTACGCATGCATAATTACAGATGCCATTCTTTCTTTGTGGTATTCATTTGGGCCGTATACATTAAAGAACTTTAACCCTGCCCAAAATGGCGGATGGTTGTGTTGTTTTAAAACCCATTCATCAAAAGTTTGTTTAGAATCTCCATATGGGTTTAAAGGTTTTAATAAAGGAATCTTTTTATGGTCATCCTCGTAACCTTGTTCTCCTAAACCGTAGGTAGCTGCAGAACTTGCATAAACTAACGGAATCTTGTAGTGTGTACACCATTTCCAGATTTCTTTAGAATACTCAACATTCAAATCATCAAAAATAGCTTTATCAAATTCTGCTGTATCAGTTCTAGCTCCAATATGATAAACAAAATCTACATCTTTTCCGTTCTCTTTGAACCAATTTAAGAATTCAATTCTATTTATTTTAGCACCTATTGTTTTGCCTACTAAGTTGTGCTCTTTTTCTGTTTTAGAAAAATCGTCTACAACCATAATGCGTTCGTATCCTGCTTGGTTTAATTTACTCACCAAACAACTTCCAATAAATCCTGCAGCTCCTGTTACAACTATCATACTCTAATTTTGATTTTGCAAAGTTAATGGAATAGTTCAAAGTTGGAAAATTGAAAACTTGAAAGTTCATCGTACCTGCAACTAGGAATAGATAGTAGCGTTAGACATTTTGTTAGATTAAAGAAGGCCAACTAATCTCTTCTGTTTAATAGAATAGATACGTAATATAAGACAGTAACTAGAGAGCCAATCGCAGCTACCACATAAGTCATAGCAGCCCATTTGAGTGCATCTCTAGATCTCGTTAATTCTTCTTGAGTAGAAAAACCGCTGTGTTCTATCCAAACCAACGCACGTTTTGAAGCATCAAACTCTACCGGAAGTGTTACAATTGAAAAAAGAGCAAGAATTCCATAAGTAATGATAAGAGTCCACAAAATAGCTTCAACAGGTATACTATTAAAAAGAAAAGCTCCACCAAAGATAGAAACCATTATTACCACGTTTAAAATTTTACCACTAATGGCTTGTAACGGTACTAGTTGAGATCTTAATTTTAGAGGGCTGTAGGCCGTAGCGTGTTGTATTGCATGTCCGCATTCATGCGCAGCAACAGCTGTACTAGCAGCATTTCTTCCATTATAAACCGTGTCAGAAAGGTTTACGGTTCTATTTGTTGGGTTGTAATGATCGGTAAGCTGACCAGGAACATGAATTACTGCAACATCAAAAATTCCATTGTCGCTTAACATTTTTTCGGCAATCTCCTTACCTGAAAACCCACTTTGCGAGGGTATTTTTGAATACTTTTTGAATTTGTTTTTAAGTACATAGCTTACGAGCATTCCGATTCCCATGAATACGAAACCGATTATCATTGCTGGACCAATTGAAACTCCCATTTCCTATAAATTATAGAATGAAGATAAAACAAAAAATCCTCATTTTCTTAAAAGAAGATGAGGATTAACAAATTTTAATTTTTCAATGTTCTAATCATTTCCACCTAATAGTCTTAATAGCGAAACAAATAAGTTAATAAATAAGATATAAAGCATTAAGCCTCCGATTAGGGCTAATTTTTTCTTTTGAACTCCTTCTAAAGCGGGGTCTTCTGCAATGTATTTTAGTCGTTGCATTTCCCAGGCTGTTAATCCAGTAAATACAATAACTCCTAGTATAGAAATCACGAAAGACATCATTGAAGATTCAAAAACTAAAAAGTTTAGAATTCCAGCAATAAACATTCCGATGAAAACCATATACAGCAAGCTTCCCATTTTTGAAAGGTCAGTTTTAGTGGTATATCCTAAAATTGCCATGCCTGCAAAAGCTCCGGAAGTTACAAAAAAGGTAGTTACAATATCACCCAGACTGTAAACAATAAATAAGGTAGATAAACTTAACCCCATTAGGCTAGAGTAAACAAGGAATAGAACTAATAAAAGTCCCATAGAAAGTTTGTTATAAGCCATTTGTAGTAGTAATCCTAAACCAACAGGAGCAAAGACTACTAGGTAGAATAATGGACTAACAGATCCTGTGGTTGTATTAATAAACCACTCAAATACTTTTCCGCTACTCGCTGTATAATATGCAATTGTTCCTGAAGAAAGAAGTGCAATAAACATGTACGTGTAAACGCTTGCAAAAAACTCTTTTGACATGGCTTTGGCGTCTGCGCCATACGTTTTTTTGTCTAAAATATTATCTAACATTTCGTTTTAATTTTTAATGTAATTTGGCTTGTACTAAATTAATAAATTCTTTTCTCGTAGAATCGTTTTCTAAAAATAAACCTGTAAAAGCAGAAGACGTTGTAGAAGAATTTTGTTTTTGTACTCCACGCATTTGCATGCACATGTGGTTACATTCTAAAACTACTGCAACACCTTTAGGGTTTAAAGTCTCTTGAATACAGTCTCTAATTTCAATTGTCAACCTTTCTTGTACTTGTAATCTTCTGGCAAATGCATCAATTACACGTGGTATTTTGCTCAGTCCAACAATAGTTCCGTTGGGAATGTAAGCAACATGAGCTTTTCCAAAAAAAGGAAGCATGTGGTGTTCGCAAAGTGAATACACTTCAATGTCTTTCACAATAACCATCTCAGAATATTCTTCTTGGAATAAAGCACCTTTTAAAATTCCAGCAGGATCTTCGTCATACCCTTTGGTTAAATATTGAAGCGCTTTTGCGACGCGTTCAGGGGTTTTCACTAAACCTTCTCTTTTTGGATCTTCTCCAAGTTGGCTTAGTATATCTGTGTAAACAACAGAAATGTTTTTAGTTGTATTTTCGTCGTAAATTAATTTTTCTTCCAAATCTTTTTTTTTCTATTCGAGTAATATAGTCTTAAAATGGAGCATTTTCTCCAAAATATTCAACGAAATTATTTTCTGTCTCGAATAATTTTATTTTACATAATTCTCCACCTTCCTTTCGAATAGGAGCTTCTATTTGTTTCCAAATTTGTATAGCTAAGTTTTCTGTAGATGCTAGCAATCCAGCCATAAAGGGAACGTCTAAATTTAGATTTCTGTGGTCGAGCTTATTTACTGCGTGTTCTTTAATGATTACGCTCAATTTCTTTAAGTCGATTACAAACCCTGTTTCTGGATTTGGAACACCTTTTACTGTAACGTATAGAGAAAAATTGTGACCATGCCAATTTTTATTACTGCATCGACCAAAAACTTCTTCATTTTTTTCATCGCTCCAGCTTTCTTGCCAAAGCTTGTGCGCAGCGTTAAACGTTTCTCTTCTTGTAATATAAACTACACTCACTGTATAAAAATTTAGAGTACAAAAGTAATGATAAGGTTTTAATAGTCTTTAGATTCCTAAAAGATTAAAGTCAACAAAACGAACTAAGTTAATTTTCTCTTTAAAGTTAAGAGTTTAATGTGTACAAGTTTAAACTAAATTACCGTAAACAAGGTATTTGAAAATCAATCCTATCTTCTTACACTTGTTGTATGGAGCCGAGAGGATTAGTACAAGAGATTTACACGCAACAAAACGATTTTGAGACGGCGTTGCTGAGAGAAAAATTGGCGCATGCATCAATTAAAGAAGTGATAACTTACTTAAAAGAGACGCATCAATTATACAGAACTCATTTTGTTCCGCGTACAGAACAGTTGTTTACACATTTAATTGAGAGTAATCCAGAACAGCCGTCTGTCTTTATTTTGTTCAATCTTTTTCAAAAGTTTAGTGTTTCTTTAAACGTGCACATGAAGCTAGAAGAGCAACATATTTTCTCAAAGTGCGAATCGTATTTTGAAGATGGAAACTACAGTAGTTTTAATGCCTTTGATACACACCAAGAGGAAGAGCCTTATTTGACAGAAATAATATCGTTCTTGGCTGCGGTATCTTGTAAAAACGCATTGGTAAAACGCCAATTAATTAGTCTTTTAACTGCTTTTAATCAGAATTTAAAAGAACATGCTTGGATAGAAGAAACCATTCTCACACAAAAAATACAAGCAAAAATAACTGCTAAGATTGAGCAATCAGTTGAGCGTTAGCCCTAGTACACTTGTTTTAAAAGGTTAAAAGACTACAAAAACACGTTTCTTTTCATATAATTGATATAAAGGTGAAGGTTTGAGCAAATGAATAATTATATTCGTGTTTATATAAACACAAACAATACAATTCACTATGTTCGATAAAAACGAATTTCACAAATACGCTACTAAACACATGGGTATTAGTAGTACTCATTTAGGAGGTTATATTGAGTCTTCCTTAACGCCATATATTATAGAAGAAAGACAATTAAATATTTCTCAGCTCGACGTTTTTTCTCGTTTGATGATGGATAGAATTATCTTTTTAGGTACAGGTATTAATGATCAGGTTGCAAATATTATAAACGCACAATTGTTATTCTTAGAATCTGTAGATCCTAAAAAAGACATTCAAATCTATTTAAACTCTCCGGGTGGTTCAGTTTATGCTGGTTTAGGTATTTATGATACGATGCAGTATATTAATCCAGATGTAGCAACAATTTGTACTGGTATGGCTGCATCTATGGGAGCTGTTCTTTTGTGTGCAGGTGCAGAAGGTAAGCGTTCTGCTTTAAAGCATTCTAGAGTAATGATACACCAACCTTTAGGTGGAGCGCAAGGACAAGCTTCTGACATAGAAATTACAGCAAGAGAAATTTTAAAGTTGAAAAAAGAATTATACGATATTATTGCATCACATTCGGGTCAAGATTTTGAAAAAGTAAGTAATGATTCGGATAGAGATTACTGGATGACTTCGACTGAAGCGAAAAAATACGGAATGGTTGACGAAGTTTTGCTTAGAAACGCAAAATAATGTACTTTTGTGAAACATTAAAAGGTCATATTTAATATGGCCTTTTTTTACTTAATTATATGTCGAAAAAAGAAACTTCTTGTTCGTTTTGTGGAAGACCTCGAAAGCAGGTTGGAATACTGATTGCAGGTATCTCAGGTCATATTTGTGATCATTGTGTAAACCAGGCAGAATCTATTATTAAAGAAGAAGTAGTACAAAACGGAGAAGCGAAAGAAGGAGATGATACTCCTCTTAATTTATTAAAACCGAAAGAAATAAAGTCGCACTTAGATCAATATGTTATTGGACAAGATGCTGCAAAGAAAACATTATCTGTTGCCGTTTATAATCATTACAAAAGATTAAACCATACAATAGGTGCAGATGATGTTGACATAGAAAAGTCGAATGTTGTTTTAGTAGGAAGAACGGGAACAGGAAAAACATTGTTGGCTAAGACAATTGCCAAAATGCTTAATGTACCTTTCTGTATCGCAGATGCGACGGTTTTAACCGAGGCAGGATATGTTGGAGAAGACGTTGAGAGTATTCTATCGCGTCTTTTACAAGCTGCAGATTATAACGAAGCAGCAGCAGAGCGTGGAATCGTATTTATTGATGAGATTGATAAAGTTGCACGTAAGAGCGATAATCCTTCAATAACTAGAGATGTTTCTGGAGAAGGTGTTCAGCAGGCTTTACTTAAATTACTTGAAGGTGCTACCGTAAATGTTCCACCACAAGGAGGACGAAAGCACCCAGAACAAAAAATGATTCAAGTCAATACAAAGAATATTTTATTCATTTGTGGAGGAGCTTTCGATGGTATTGAAAAATTAATTGCTTCTCGTGTAAATCGTCAACAAATTGGTTTTAGTGCATCTAGCGAAGAAAGAATTGATGGCGAAAGCTTACTACAATTTATTAATCCTACCGATCTTAAGACTTTTGGATTAATTCCAGAGTTAATCGGACGTTTTCCTGTACTAACGCATTTGAATCCATTAGATGGAAAGTCATTAAGAAGAATTTTGACCGAGCCTAAGAATGCATTAGTAAAACAATATGTGAAGCTATTTGATTTAGACGGAATTAATTTAAAGTTTGAAAGTGACGCCCTAGAGTACATAGTTGAAAAAGCGCTTGAATTTAAGTTGGGTGCAAGAGGTTTGCGCTCTATTTGTGAGGCCATCTTAACCGATGCTATGTTTGAATTGCCAACAGAGGAAGGAACCAAAGAATATAAAGTAACTAGAGAATACGCAGAAAAGCAATTTGGGAAATCTAAACTTGCAAAGCTTAAAGTAGCTTAGTTGGCGTTCAACTCAAAAATATATAAGGCGATTGTTTCAATCGCCTTTTTTATTGTTTGCTAATTATTCTAATTACGCGATTACCGCCTTCAAAATCAATCTCTAGAAGATAATTTCCTACTTGTAATTCTGATGTATTGATTGCATTATGCCTTACAGTTTTTATGTGTCTTCCGTCTAATGATCTTAAAGAGAGCTTATTAATTATTTTCTCGCTTTTTACTTTTACAACGTCACTTGTAGGGTTAGGGTAGACAGTGAAGTCTTGTGTTTCGGATAAAACCGTAGTGCTTAAATAATTAACAGCTGAGCAACCTTGAATCGAGTCGGCCTGAGAATAAACAAGTATATCATCTTTAAAGTAGCAACTAACTTTACCTGCACCGTTTACGTTTGGTCCACCACCCGGAGCGTTAATCATAGACAACGTGCCCAAACCTTCTATCCAGATTGGTTTTTCAAAGCTGATTGTATTTGAAGCTGAAGGAGAGAAATAAAAATGGTTGTATGGGTTTCCATCAGTTAGCACTCGACTAACAATTGAATCAAGCGAATAAAACCCGCCATCTTCCTCAAAGGGTGAGATAGGGTTATACATTTTAATGCTATCGTTTACTTGAAGAGAGAAATCATACAGTAGTTTTTCGCCTCTATTTTTATCACTATTGGCGAAACTCAGGTAAACTTTTTTTTCAGTTATTGACTCGCGTAGCCAGAAGGTTCTTTCTATGTAATGGTAGCCATCTATTACTTTATAATTTAGGCCGTTAGAAGTTGTGTCTCCGTTAATATAGTAGATGTCTGTTATACATCCATTGTAGCAAGAGGTTAGGTGCCATTCGTTTAAATTAGAAAGAAGAGGAACGTAATTTTGCGCTTTTATATAACTTACGCCAAAGCAAAAAAAGAGGAGTATTAAAGTTCTCATTGGTTAAAGGTAATCAATTTAACTTCGTTTTTTAGTGCTGTTCAATAAAGTCTTTTGCAGCATAGCCAAACTCTTGGTTGCTCCATTTTTTTCTAATCTCTTTATTCTTTAGATATAAAAAGCACGGAAACTGTTGGTTTGGGCTAAGTTCGCTCCAAGTTTCTAAGTTCGCACTATCTATCATGAAAATATTAAAGAGGTTATCTGTTTCTTTGTTGTAGTAATCAATGACAGCACTGTTTGTTGTTAGCACGGCAATCGAAATAGAAACGTTTGGCACTCTTTTTTTTATCACTTTTAATTCTTGCATAGCAGAGTAGCAATATGTGCAATTGGCTAAAGAAATCATGGTTAGTCCGTCTTTTAAGTCTTCTTGGTTTGTCGGCAATGTCTTTACAATAACTTTAGCACTGTTGTTTGTGAAATCTCCCGCATAAATTGGATGTAAAGCAAACAAGATAGGAGGTGTGGAAAGGAAAGCAAATATCCAGATTACTCGAGTTCTCGGCTTAATTTTTACGAAGATTAAAAGTGCAAGTGCAAATAAGGTACACAAGGCACAGAGTAGGTAAGGCATAATGTTAGACCAGTACCAGCTTAGGTTTGCATTAAATAGTATACTTTGTATGCTCGAGAAGAATATAGCCGAGCAAAAGCAAATAAAAATTAGGGGAAAGAGAAGTATTTTCATATTACTCAATTTCTATATTAAAATCTGTCGTGAAAGCCAGCTTACCATTAATTTTCTCTTCTTTTCCTGGTATTTCAATTCCTTTAATAGTGGTAGTCTTCCCTTTATTAATTAAGTCGTGAATTTGTTTTTTTGTTAGTTTTTTATTCAAAAATTGAAAAGGTAGAACAAACCTACAGCCCTGTTTGTAGCCAGCGCATCCATAAGCAGATTTACCTTTGATTATTTTGTTCTGCTTGCATTTTGGACAAGATTCTTCTTCCAAATTAATCTCTACTTTTTTCCGTGGAGTAGTTTTTTTCTTGGCTTTTTTAGCTTCCTCCTCACTTAAAATTGTAATAGAATCTTCTGTATTGCTAAACATTACTTCATTGGTAACGCCCACCACCATTTCTACTAATTCTTTTTTAAAAGCATCAGAGCTATACTCACCTTTTTCTATTAGACGCAGTTTTTTTTCCCAATCACCAGTCATACTGGCAGATTTTAAAGTATCGTTTTTAATAATATTTATAAGATCTATGCCTGTTTGCGTTGCAATGATATTTTTCCTTTTCCGTTCTAAATACCTTCTTCTGAACAAGGTCTCAATAATGTTTGCGCGCGTAGAAGGTCTTCCGATACCATTATCTTTCATCAATTCCCTTGCTTCTTCATCATCAACCTGTTTTCCTGCGGTTTCCATGGCACGCAATAAAGTAGCTTCAGTATAGTGCTTGGGTGGTGTTGTAGATTTTTGGTCAACACGCGGTTGATGTTCGCCTTTTTCACCTTTTTCGAAAACAGGCATTAGTTTTTCGTCTTCTTTTTTATCTTTTTCAGTGTCTTTTTGATACACAACTCTCCATCCTGGTTCTAAAATCTGCTTCCCTGTTGCCTTAAATTCTAGCTTTAGCACCTCTCCAAGTACTGTTGTGTTACTTACCTTACAATCAGGGTAAAAAACACTTATAAAACGTTTAGCAACTAAATCGTAGATCTTTTGTTCTTGTGGGTTTATTCCGGATGGAACAATTCCCGTAGGAATAATAGCGTGGTGGTCTGTTACCTTTTTATCATCAAAAACTTGTTTCGATTTACGGATTGGTTTTTCTAATAATGGAGCTGTTAATGCGCTATAGTATTTCAAACCTTTTAATATGCCTGGTACTTTTGGATATATATCTTCAGATAAGTAGGTTGTATCTACTCTTGGGTAAGTAACAAACTTTTTTTCATACAGACTTTGAATATATTTTAAGGTTTCATCTGCAGAATATCCAAACTTTCTATTGGCTTCTACTTGTAGGGCGGTTAAATCAAATAATCTAGGCGGTGTTTCTTTTCCTTCTTTTTGCTCAAAAGAGGTAATTTCAAAAGGTTCTGGCGAAATCTTTTCCAAAGCATACTTCGCTTTTTCTTCCTTTTTTATTTTTCCTAATACAGAGTTGAATTCCGTTCCTCTGTAAACGGTGCGCAATTCCCAAAAGTCTTCAGATTTAAAATTTTCTATTTCTATTGTTCGTTGTACAATCATTGCAAGCGTAGGCGTTTGCACTCTGCCTATTGATAGTACTTGTTTCTGCTGACCATATTTTAGGGTAAATAATCGAGTTGCATTAATCCCCAATAGCCAATCTCCGATTGCTCTAGAAGAGCCTGCAGCATATAAATTATCAAATTGTTTTGCTTCTTTAACTTTCTGAAAACCTTCTTTAATCGCTTCTTCTGTTAAAGAGGAAATCCATAACCGTTTTACTGGAACTTTACATTTAGCCATGTGTAATACCCAGCGTTGTATTACTTCTCCTTCTTGTCCGGCATCACCACAGTTTATAACTTCTGTACAATTACTTACCAAGCGTTTTATAACGTTAAACTGTTTTTGAACGCCTTGGTCGTCCATTACCTTAATTCCAAATTTGGATGGAATCATGGGTAAAGTTCTTAAGTTCCAAAATTTCCAAGTATCTATATAATCTCTTGGTTCTTTGAGCGTACAGAGGTGACCAAAAGTCCATGTTACTTGATAACCATTACCTTCAAAATACCCGTCATTACGCTGTTTTGCACCAAGTACTTGGGCAATATCTTTAGCTACGCTTGGTTTTTCGGCAATACAAACTTTCATTTGATTTGGCTACAATTATTTAAAGTATCTATTGATCTTGAAGTTGTACTTATTCTTCTCATCTTTTTGATGTTCAAGAATAGTTTCGCTCTGCCAATTACTGTAATCTATCTCAGGAAAAAATGCATCAGCGTCAAAAGCTTCATCTATGTGTGTGATGTACATTTGGTCTATTAAGTTATTTTCCAGGGCTAGTTTGTAAATTTCAGCACCTCCAATTACAAATAATGTTCTTTTTTCACTTTTTGAGTTGTAAGTTTCTATCGCTTTTTCTAAAGAGTTAAAAATCGCTGCTCCTTGCGTTTTATAGTTTTCATTTCTGGTTAGAACAACATTCTCTCTGTTTACTAATGGTCTGTATTTTTCAGGTATAGATTCCCAATTTTTTCTACCCATTAATACAATATGTTGGGTGGTAGTTTCTTTAAAAAACTTCATGTCTTTCGGTAGATGCCAGATCAAATCATTATTTTTACCAATTTCTTGGTTCTTACCCATTGCTACAATAAGAGCTATTTTCATTTTTCTGCTAAGATTACAAAGTTTGGTTTAACCCTTATTAATTGCAAGTTGTCTAGTTTACAATCAGTCAAAAAGTTTAAATTTCCTCGAGCACTGTCTATATCATCGCACATACCAGAAACAAAAACATAAGAGCCATCTTTAAGTGCAATTCTATGAATGTAAGTATGTAGTGTTTGTGGAATATTTTCTGGAATCTCTGGAGAATTTGATTTCGCTACTTGAACAGAAAAATACTCAGAAAGATGTTTGTCAACAATTGCTTTGGCTTGTGGTATATTTTTCAAGAAGCACTCTTGTACATTAATATTATTTTCACTCAATAATTTTCTACTATCGTTTAAAAATAAGCTCATTTTAGCTTCTTCTTCTGGTGTTAAGAACTGTGGGTAAAGTGCGTTGTAATCATAAGCGGGTAAAATATAATAGGGTTTTAAAACGCCCTCTTTTCTAGGAAAAACCCAGTTGAGAAAATAACCTGTATTTTTTATTTTAGTAAAGTTGTCCTTTTTTTCTAAAGTCGCAACAACCATTAATCCACCATCCTTAGTTCTACCTCGTTGGTTTGAAATGTGGTTACCCAAAGACCAAACCGTAAATTTATCTTTATTCTCAACTTTTTTACGTTCTATAGGCTGTACAACATGAGGGTGTCCACCAATAACCATATCAGCTCCATGCCTATAAATAAAGGCTTCCCACTTTTTTTGATAATTATCAGGTAAGGGTAAGTACTCTTTCCCCCAATGTGTAAAAACTATGATCTGATCTGCATTCATAGTTTTGACTTTAGCAAGGTCTTTAGCAATCATTGCGCTATCAATATAATTTATGATTAGCGGTTTTGCTACTTTTAGGCCGTTTGTGCCATATGTATAGTTTAGTAAAGCTATCCTAATCCCATTCTTGTTCAAGATTAGTGGGTAAGTTGAATCTCTTTCAGCTTTGTTTCTAAAAGTTCCGGTATGTGTTAGACCTAATTCATCCAAAACGTCAAGTGTACCAATAACTCCTTTGCTTCCTTTGTCGCAACTATGATTGTTAGCGGTTAAAATAACATCGAAACCAGCAAATTTCAGTGCAGAAGACAATGCTGGCGGAGCAGTAAATTGCGGATAACCTTTATATGGTTTCCCACCGTGAGTTACTTCTAAGTTTGCTACGGCAATGTCGTGTTGTTCAATAATTGGTTTAACAAATTTAAAACAGTCATTATAATCATAAGTGTTAGACTTTGTGTTGTATGCTGCTTTGAGTTGACCGTCGTGTTGCATTACGTCACCAACAAATAACATACTAACCTCTTGTTGAGAGAAGCTACAAGTTAAACTTAAGATTAAAAAACTACACAGCAACAGCTGCTTTAATGTGTGGATGTGGATCATAATTTAATAATTCAAAATCTTCATAGGTAAAAGCAAATAAGTCTTTCACTTCTGGATTTATTTTCATTGTTGGTAAAGGCTTAAATTCTCTTGACAACTGCAATTTTGCCTGATCAAAATGATTTGAATATAAATGAGCATCACCAAAAGTATGTACAAACTCTCCTGGTTCTAAATCGCACACTTGAGCTATCATCATAGTCAGTAAAGCATAACTGGCAATATTAAAAGGAACACCTAAGAAAGTATCTGCAGAACGCTGATACAATTGACAGCTTAATTTGCCTTCCGCAACATAAAACTGAAACAAACAATGACAAGGAGGTAGAGCCATATCTTCAACATCAGCAACGTTCCAAGCACTAACTAATAGCCTTCTAGAATTAGGATTATTCTTGATTTGATTAACTAAATTGGTAATCTGATCAATTGTTTCTCCTTCTTTTCTAGATGGCCAAGATCGCCATTGGTGTCCATAAACCGGACCAAGATTACCATTTTCATCTGCCCACTCATCCCAGATAGAAACTTTATTATCTTTCAAATATTTAATATTCGTATCGCCTTTTAAAAACCAAAGCAGCTCGTGTATAATTGAGCGTAAGTGTAGTTTTTTTGTTGTGATACAAGGAAAACCTTCTGATAAATCGAAGCGCATTTGATATCCAAAAACAGAACGTGTACCTGTACCTGTTCTATCTCCTTTATCTGTTCCGTTATCAAGTATATGCTGAAGTAAATCGTGGTATTGTTTCATCTTATTTTCTTATGAAAGAATAAAGATAATACATCTAAGTTTAGATTGGTACTACTGTTAATAAGTATGGAAAAAAGCTTAATTTTCTTCGATACTAATTGATTCTATTTTGAACACTTTTCCTAATCGTTTAAACTTTAAAGTTACACGTAATTCTCTTGAAGAAACTAGTGTTCCGATAGCAAAAGAGCTAGACCCTGTAGTTTTTCCTTTGAAAATAAAAGAGAAGCTTTTTACCGGATACTGCTTGAAAAAATTATTTAAAACTAACTCACCTTGGGTTTGGCTATAAACGCCATCTTTTTCTAAAATAGAGATAGAAACTTTCTCTTTACCAAGTGCAACAATATCTTTTGCATTTTGTGTAGAAAAGCTTTTTTCTATGGAATCGAAAGGGATATCTGTAGAAGAATGGATAATCGAAGATAATCCAAAAAGGATGTAGAAAAATAAATTCATCGTGTTGTTTTTTGAAGAAGAGCAAGAATTATGCCTTATACTAATATACAACTCTTACTTTTGCTAAGATAGAAATACTTTTTGAAATGAAAATCAAAATAATATGTGTTGGTAAAACGGCGAAGTCCTTTTTAATAGAAGGCGAAAATGAATATCTAAATCGCCTGAAGCATTATGTGCGCGTTGAAAGAATTGAGTTGCCAGATATTAAAAACGCAAAAAAATTAACAGAAGAGCAAATAAAAATAGCAGAAGGAGAACAAATTTTGTCCAAAGTTTCTTCGGGAGAAGCACTTTTTTTGTTAGATGAACAAGGAAAAGAGTTTAGTTCAGAAAAATTTGCAGCATTTCTGCAACAGAAGTTTAATATGGGCGGACACGGAATTGTGTTCGTAATTGGTGGTCCTTATGGTTTTTCTGAAGAATTGTATAACGCTTCAGTAGGTAAGTTATCATTGAGTAAAATGACTTTTTCACACCAAATGATACGCATGCTTTTTATAGAACAAGTTTATCGTGCAATGACTATATTAAAAGGAGAGCCTTACCACCACAGGTAATAAGGCTCTTTTTAATTTAAGCTTCTTCTATTGAGTATTCGTAGCTTTCCATTATCTGGTTTGCCAATAATTTCTTGCAAGATTCTTCTACTTTTTCAGTAGCAACTTCCATAGACGGAGCTTCTACAAACAAACGTATGTGTCTACCTATTCTTACACCATCAATTTCTGGCAACCCAATATTTTTCATACTGTTAGATACAGCTTTCCCTTGCGGGTCTAAAAGTGCCTCCAAGGGCATAACATCGATTTCAGCTTTGAATCTCATTTTTATTTTTTTTAAACAAATTATTTTCTACCACAGAAAGTAGAAGATACAAAATTATAATAATTGCTAATGCCCACACCAATAAAAGAACAATTAATACGAGACTTGTTAGTAAAAAAATGTATCTGATTTCATTTCCTTTCCAACCAAATGTTTTGAATTTAAGAGAAAATAAAGGGATTTCAGTAACCAGTAGTGCCGAAAATAGAACAGTGAGTGTCATTAAAATTTGATCTTTTATTAACAAAATAGACAGGGTCGATTTCCAGTCATTAGATCCAAAACCGTCCCAAAGCATGAGTGCAAACGATGCAAAAAACAAGGTGTTTGCTGGTGTAGGTAATCCTATAAAGCGTTCGCTTTGGCGGGTGTCTAAATTAAATTTTGCTAGTCGAAACAACGAAAAGAAAGGAATAAACAAGCCTACAAAGGGCAGAAATAAATTCCAACCGTAAAAATGCGAAGGATAAATTTCGTTATGATTACCAACGAGATCGTTTAAATAAACAGAGATCCAATAATTAATATTAAAGCCAAAGGTTCCTTTTTGCCAAAATTGCTCAAAGGCAACTCCGTTACTTGCTGCAATGTCCCAAGCTCCGCTAATAATCAACAAAATGAAGACTAAAATACCGGGAGCTACACCAAAAGATACAATGTCGGCGAGCGAGTCGAGCTGCTTACCAAGTTCACCTTGTTTTTTTAGCAAACGCGCTAAAAAACCATCTAAGAAATCGAAAATGGCACCTAAAAAAATGAATAGTGCAGCCAGTTCAATTCGACCAGAAAATGCAAAAATAATGGAGCAAATCCCGCTCAATAGATTAAAACCAGTTGTGATATTTGGGAGTGAAAACATTTTTTTTCGTGAAAAATAAAAAACATTCTTGTAAAAGAGCAAACGTTTCTGTTTTAAAACCGTGTAGAAATTTTTCAGATAAAAGGAATTCCTTTAAATTTATACAATATTTTGGGTGTATTTATGTTTAAACCTACTATGAAGAATAGCTTTTTATGTTTAGTTAGCGCTTTTGCTTTGCTGCTTTCTGTTAATCTTTTTGCTCAAGACGATACAAATGCGCCTAAATATTCTAACGAATTTTTGCAAATAGGTGTAGGTGCCGAAGCACTCGGGATGGGAAATTCTGTAGTCGCAAGCGTAAATGATGTTACGGCTGCTTATTGGAATCCGGCTGGGCTAACTCAAGTGAAAGACTGGGGAGAGGTTGCTTTGATGCACTCTGAATATTTTGCAGGAATCGCTAAGTATGATTATTTAGGAATTGCACATCCTCTAGATAAAAAAAGCACAATCGGTTTCTCTGCTATTCGTTTTGGTGTTGATGATATTCCAAATACTACCCAATTAATTGATAATGAAGGGAGAATTGATTACGATAGGATTACGCTGTTTACCGCAGCAGATTACGCTTTTTTATTTTCATATGCCCGAAAGTTAAATATCGAAGGTTTGTCTGTCGGCGGAAACTTTAAGGTGATTTATAGAAAAGCTGGAGATTTTGCTCATTCTTGGGGTTTTGGTATAGACGGAGGTTTGCAATATAGGTTAAACGACAAATTTCAGTTTGGTTTAATGGCAAGAGACGTAACATCTACTTTTAATGCTTGGGTTTTTGATTTAGATACAGAAACGCAAGAAGTTTTTTTAGAAACCGGTAATGAGATTCCGGAGAACGGACTAGAACTAACATTGCCTAGAATAATTTTAGCAGCTAATTATAAACAGGATTTAGGCCAAAAAGGCATATATCTTTCTTCAGAGCTTAACTTTAATGTTACAACAGATGGCAGAAGGAATACGCTTATTAAGTCAGACGTTGTTTCAGTTGACCCTACCTTTGGTTTAGAAATTGGATTTAAGAAGTTTGTAGCGATACGAGCGGGAATTGGAAACATTCAACAAACAAAAGATTTTGATGATAATTTGAGTTATGGATTACAACCTAATATTGGAGTTGGACTTGGGTTTAGACGTATCTCTTTGGATTATGCTTTTACAGATATTGGAGATGTTTCAACAGCACTTTATTCACACGTTATTTCGTTAAAATTTGGTTTGGATAAACCTAATAATGCACAATGAAAAATAAACTAACCGTATTACTACTTTTATTTTCATCGATTTGTTTTTCACAATTTGGAAACACTTGGATAGATTATTCTGCTCCTCATTATACATTTAAAATTACGCAAGACGGTATTTACCGTTTACCTTACGAAACTTTGGCCAACGCTTTCCCTGGCAACAACTCTTTTTGGATGGAAATTAACCCATATAAAAACGGAAGTACGATAGAAACAGACCAGCCAGAGTAATTGCATTTTAACAATCTATTACAGCGCCCTTTCTATGTAGATGAAGACGATATTAATCCAGTTTTAGACGTAACGTTTGATGGAAATCATATCCTAAACGGCGATATAGTCAGTGCCAAACCAGAAATTTTGATTACGCTTAAAGATGATAATCCGTTCTTGGTTATGAATGCTGATAGTGATACATCAAGGTTTGGAATATATATTACAGATCCATCTGGAATTCAGAAACAAATTCCGTTTATGTCTAACGCCGGAGAACCCGTAATGCAGTGGATACCTGCAAATGATAATAACTTGAAATTTAAGATAATTTACCCCGCAGAATTTACAGAAAGTGGAGTATATATTTTATTGGTGCAAGGTTCTGATCGATCGGGCAATTTATCTGGAGATTTAGAATATAGAATAACCTTTGAAGTTATATTAGAATCTTCTATTACTTACATGATGAACTAACCGAATCCGTTCTCCACCAAAACTCAGTTTCTATTTACTTTAACCTGAAACGAGGTGCCAGACGAAATTAAAATTCAAATTTTAACCGTAACAGGTAGAGTAGTAAGAGAAATTACAGAAGACGAGCTCGGACCAATACAAATTGGTAGAAACATAACAGAATACGCCTGGGATGGAACAGATGAGTTCGGAGACAGATTAGCAAATGGAGTGTACCTTTACACTGTGCAAGCCCAGATAAACGGCGAAAACATAGAGCATCGCGAATCTAATGCCGACACGCATTTCAAAAAGAATTTTGGGAAGATGTATTTGATGAGGTAGGGTGATGGTTCTAAAGCAAGCTAAATATAATTAAACAGCTAAGTTATTACTTCTAAAAAGTTTTTTTTGCGTTAGGGATAGCAGCAATTGTTTGAGCTCTTATTGATTAAGCCTTCTTAAGTAATAAAGCGAGTGCGGATAGCCCGACCAGCCTTAATAGAATTGTTTACAAGAAAGATTAGGTTTAATTAGGCTGGTAACGTCCAAATTATAAAGTAAGAGCGCTTTCAAAATGTTATGCCTTTATTTAAGAGATAAATTATCGTATTACGTCGTTTTATTTTTCTGTTTCTATAATATCTACCCCAAAAAGTAGTTTAAAGCAGCAATAAAAAATACACTTCGCAAAATTCAATTATTTTTGCTTAAAATTTATTTGTAATGGAAAGTAATTCGTCCACCAAGGGAGGAACGCAAGATTTAATCTTGTTTTTATTTAAGAAAAGAAAAGTTTTAATTATTACTACCGCGGTTGCTTTTGCGGTGGGTATAGTTATTTCTCTTTTGATGACGGTTTTATACCAGTCTACAGCAATTGTTTTTCCTACGGCTACCAGCACTGTTTCTTTCTCAGAGCAAAGAAAAGCCAAAGCCAACGCTATGGATTTTGGAGAAGAAGAACAGGCAGAGCAAATGATACAAATCTTGCAATCTTCTAAAATTAGAAACAGAATTGTAGACTATTTTGATCTTTGGAAAGTATACGAGATTGAAGCCGATGAAGCCAACAGGAATTACAAATTAGGTAAAGCTTACGAACAACACATTTCTTTTGAAAGAACACGTTACGGCTCTATTAAAATAGATGTTTTGGATGAAGAACCAGAGCGTGCAGCCAACATTGCAAACAAAATTGTACAATTAATAGATACGGTGAAAAACGAGTTGATTAAAGAGCGTACAGTACCCGCATTTGATGTAAACAAACGCAAGATGGATAAGCTGAATGCAGATCAGCAGGCTTTGATTAAAGAAATGGATAGTCTTTCTGCTATGGGTGTTGTTGGTCCAGAAGCAAGAGCCAATCTTTCGTCTGCCTTAAACGAAGCCAAGAGAGCTGAGGATAGAAAACTGTTTCTAGAGCAAATTGCGGTAAACCAAAAATATGGCGCACGATACGATGCACTTACTGATTTAAGAGAGTTTAGATTAGAGAAGTTAACAGATCAAGAGGTTTCTTACGAGCAGGCAGAGTCTGACGCCGTAGAAAACTTTAACCACAAGTTTGTTGTAGAATACGCTGTACCTTCTGATAAAAAAGCAAAACCAAAACGTTCTATAGTAGTAATATTATTTACGTTTGGAGCTTTATTTTTAGCTATTTTCTACCTCTTAATTGCAGAGAAAATAAAAGAACTGCGCCAAAAAGCATAAGTTGCAGTTTATCGTAAAATATAAGTGGTTGTTGCTGTTTGCTGTTCTATTTTTAGGAGCAAATAGTTATTTTATGCTTCAAGATAATTATATTTTGAATGCATTTCCTTTGTTTTTACTTGCCGTTTATGCTGCTGTTTTTAAAACAGAAGAAACCTTTTTATTTGTTATACTACTTACTCCTTTATCTGTAAACCTAGAAGAATTTACAGAGGGCAGAATGGGACTTTTTATACCTACAGAACCCTTACTCTTTGGTTTAATGCTGCTTATAATTATGGTAGAGATGAAAAAGAGCTTCTTACCTAATTATATTTGGAAACATCCTATAGTTTGGGCCGTTGGTTTTTATCTTTTTTGGATTCTCTTTACATCAATACCAAGTTCTCATCCAGTTGTAAGTTTAAAATTCTTTTTAGCAAAGCTATGGTTTGTTATACCCGTTTTAATTTTTGGTAGCTACGTTTTTAGAAAAAAAGAGCGCATTAATACCTTTATTTGGTTGTACGTTATTGGTATGGTGGTGGTAATGACCTACACGCTTCTTATTCATGCTAGTTATAGTTTTGGAGAGAAAGAAGGACACTGGGTGATGTCGCCCTTTTTTAAAGACCATACCATTTATGGTGCAGCCGTAGCTTTAAATTTATTATTGGTGCTAGGCTTATATTTTAGTAAAAAGCATAACCCATTAACACAGTTAATCTTATTAGTATTTATTCTTATAAATTTTATAGCCCTCTATTTTTCTTACACCAGAGCAGCTTGGCTAAGTGTGGTAGCAGCATTTGTTGTATACTTATTTATTCGTTTTAAGGTGAAGTTTAAGTACCTCTTAATGGTTGGTTTATCTGCTATTTTGATAATTGCGCTCTCTTGGGATAAAATACAGATTGAGTTAGCTAGAAACGATGCTGAACATACTACAGAAGAATTTGGAGAGCGTTTACAATCTGCTACCAACGTTACATCAGATGCATCTAACCTAGAAAGATTAAATAGGTGGAGTAGTGCCTGGGAAATGTTTAAAGAAAGACCGATTTTTGGTTTTGGCCCGGGTACATACGCTATGGAATACGCACCTTTTCAAGATCCGGAAAAGCTAACAATTATTTCTACCAATTTTGGTAATATGGGTAATGCGCATTCAGAGTATTTGGGTCCGCTTGCAGAGACTGGTTTCATAGGCTTTCTATCTGTAGTTCTCTTAGTGATTGCCATTTTTTATAAGGGGATAACCTTATACCTGAAATATCCGGCAGAAGATTTGCAATATAAACGACTAATTCTATTTATGAATTTGGCTTTAGTAACCTACTTTGTGCACGGTGTATTAAACAATTATCTAGATACAGATAAAGCTTCTGTTCCTATCTGGGGAATGTGTGCTGCTTTTATTGCGTTGGAATATCAGTTGGACAATAAGAAAGTAGTTTAACAGTTAGCCGATTTATTAGAGTAATATAGATTCACTTTTTTTGTACATCTTTCAACCTACTTCTTGAGAATTATACACTGTAGATTGATCAAAGTTATTTAAGACAAATAAATAAG
>Ga0209654_1000179_pt1 | contig 67785 bp, 63 predicted proteins | sample SaaInl1SG_22_DNA_FD_184646 | JGI IMG/M metagenome (GOLD analysis project Ga0209654, IMG submission 184646) | Marine microbial communities from expanding oxygen minimum zones in the Saanich Inlet - ESP_161SG_22_DNA (SPAdes) (version 2) | ecosystem: Environmental > Aquatic > Marine > Intertidal... | reverse complement strand
GCAATGATTCTAAATTGTTTTCTATTGGTCTATAAGACAGGTATACTGTAGCCCGCATTGAAGGGTAAACTATCTTACTTTCACAATTGTTTAGAAGACTAAAAGCTGCATTTGCGTTTATATCAAAAAAGTAGGGGCAGCTGTTTTCAATCGACACATAAGTCGCCTCTGGATAGTGTAAATTGAGTTGTGCTTTTGGCTTTGGAAGTAAGGGTGAACTGCTACAAGCAAGTAAAAGACAAAGCAGAAAAGAAGTTATTGCTATGCGCATTAGGGGAGAGTTACTTTTACGCGTTTAATTCTTTTTTTATCGACCGACTCAATGGTGAAAGATATGTTTTCAAAATTCAATTTCTGACGTAATCTTGGCAATTGTCCCGCAACTTCAATGATAAATCCACCCAAGGTTTCGGCTTCTCCTTTGGCTTTTTCGAATTCCTCTTCTATGGGTAAATCAGTGATTCGATAAAAATCTTTTAAACTCACCTTGGCTTCAAAAACATAGTTTTTTTCATCGATTTTTGAATACTCGATGTCTTCGTCATCGAACTCATCGGTAATATCGCCCACAATTTCTTCGATCAAATCTTCTAGCGTAACGACTCCCGATGTTCCTCCATATTCGTCTACCACCACAGCTATATGGATTTTTTTCTGCTGAAACTCTTTGAGTAAATCGTCTAATTTTTTGTTTTCAGGCACAAAATATGCCGGTCGTAATAGGGTGGTCCAATCAAAATTGGGTAAATGAAGATTGGGCATCAAATCTTTGCTGTACAGAATTCCTTCGATTTTATCTAGACGTTCTTTATACACAGGAATACGAGAATAGCCTTCTTCAATTAATTGAGGTAAAATTTCATCTAAAGACATCGACGTTGACAAAGCAAAAACATCTACACGAGGACACATTACTTGCTTGGTGTCTGTATTTCCAAAGGCTACAATTCCCTGTAAAATTTTATCCTCTTCTTGGGTGGTGTCATTTTGTTCGGTAAGTTCCAGGGCTTGCGATAGCTCATCGACAGAGAAGGAACTGGAACGTTGTCCAAAGCGTTTTTCTAAAACATGGGTCACATAACTCATGGGACGGGTGAGGTAAAACAAAAAGTAGGCATCAAGGGCATAGATTGTGCCTGCCATGAATTGCGCAAAAGAAAGGTTATTTCGATTGGCATAAATTTTTGGTAAAATTTCACCAAAAAGAAGGATTATGAATGTAATGACTACAACTTCTATAAAGAGTTGGGTCAGTTCATTTTCCACACCACTAAGCAATGAATTGCTCAAGTTGGCGAAAAGTAACACAATGGCTATATTGATAAAATTATTGGCCACTAAGATAGTGGCCAATAATCGTTTGGGTTGTTTTAATAAACGTTCGATTTTCTCTGTTCGTTTAGGCTGACTTTCTTTGGCTTGTTCAATGACCGATGGTGTCAAGGAAAAGAAAGCAACTTCAGCTCCAGAAATCAACGCAGAAGCCAGAAGTAAAGTTCCCAATAATATCCATTTGATTAATGCTGCTGTGGGCAACAAAACTAACATAATAAAAAGGGAGGGTTCTGGATCCAATCGTTTAAATTAAAAAGGTAAATCGTCTTTTTTGTCAGACGCTGGCGCAGGGGGTGTTGTGCTTCCATCTGCACTATTTTTAGTGGTTAGAAAAGTAAATTCATCGACGTTTATTTCGGTGCTATAACGATCGTTTCCACTGTCATCCTGCCATTTTCGGGTTTTTATTTTTCCTTCAATGTATACGCGATCTCCTTTACTCAAGTATTTTTCACAAACTTCAGCAGCTTTGTTGCGAACAACAATATTGTGCCATTCTGTTTGTGTTACTTTCTCACCAGAATCTTTTTTGGTGTAGGTTTCATTTGTGGCCAATGGGAAGCGACCAATGCTTCCTCCTCCTTCAAAATAATGCATTTTCACATTATCGCCAAGGTGACCAATCAACATAACTTTGTTTAAAGTTCCACTCATAACGGTAAATTTTTAGGGTTAGACATAGTCAAATATAATAAAGTCAATTTAATCGGGATAATGTTTCTCAATAAAGTCTGCAATAACGACCGGCACAGGCAATGTCTTTATTTCTCTGTGATCAAGAGCTCTTTTTGGTTCATGTTGCGTTTCTACTGACCAAAACTGTATGTGGAGCTGTTGATGCGAAAGTAAGTGTTTTATGGGATTTGAATTGAGTAGTTTTGGCGGTTTATTTGCCGCTGATTCCCATGGAGCAAAGGCTTTGAGTTCGCTCAGTTCTTTCTGATTAACAAGTATTTCACTTTCTACCAATGGGAATTCATATAGGTTTTGCCATATGTCTTTTCCTGTTCTTTTTTGAAGGAAGGTCTTTTCTGTTGGAGATTTTACAACCAAATAGTTAAAGTAGCGTTTACGCACTTTTGTTTTTTTAGCTTTGACAGGGAATTGATCTACTTTTCCCTGTTGATAGGCCAAGCAAGAAGCAACAAAAGGACAGCTGCTACATTTGGTTAACTTGGGTGTACATTGCAATGCGCCAAACTCCATCATTGCCTGATTAAAATCTCCTGGAGACTCGCCCTGCATTAGTTCATTTGCTTTGGCCTTAAAGAAGGCGTGTGCTGGAGAACTGTCAATGGGCAGGTCTATACCAAAATAGCGCGAAAGAAAGCGATACACATTGCCATCGACCACCGCTTCTGACTCTTCAAAACAAATGGAAGCAATTGCACTGGCCGTATAATCGCCAACACCTTTGAGCTGTAATAGGTCTTTGTGTGTATTGGGAAATTTCCCCGCGTTGTGTTCAACAATCCATTGAGCAGAAAAAAGCAGGTTTCGCGCTCTTGAATAATAGCCCAAGCCCTGCCAAAGTTTCAACACTTGTTCCTCTGGCGCGTTGGCCAAATCTACTACTGTTGGAAAAGCATCGATAAATTTATGGAAATAGGGAAGACCTTGTTGAACTCTTGTTTGTTGTAGAATTATCTCAGAAAGCCATACATGGTAGGGTTTTTTGGAGTTTCGCCAAGGAAAATCACGTTTATTTTCGCCATACCAGACCATTAAAATTTTTGTCCAATTCATCCGATGTAAAAATACAGCATCTAACGGATTAAATTCGTAAATATTAATGATTTAGGGGATAACAATTGTAATTATAAATTTATATATTTGCGAACCTCTTTCGAAAAGAGGAAATTGTTTAATTTTTTAAAAAAAACGAAGACATGACAAAAGCAGAGATCGTTTCTAATATTTCAGACCAATTAGGGATAGATAAAGGAGATGTACAGGCAACTGTTGAAAAATTCATGGAGGAGGTAAAAGGTTCTCTAGAAGACGGAGAAAATGTTTACCTTAGAGGATTCGGGAGTTTTGTAATAAAAACCCGTGCAAAGAAAACAGGGAGGAACATATCAAAAAATACTGCAGTAATTATTCCAGCCCATAACATTCCTGCATTCAAACCTGCAAAAATATTTATGAACGGCGTAAAATCGAAAGTCGCTGTTAAGTAATCATTAACCTTAATTAATTGTAATTATGCCAAGTGGTAAGAAACGTAAAAGACACAAGGTAGCAACGCACAAACGTAAGAAAAGACGTAGAGCGAATCGCCACAAAAAGAAATAGTGATCGGATTCACTTTAAAAAATTCATCGTTCTTTGAAATGAGATGCGCAGCTTAACTGCACATTTCACAGGTTAAAATCCTGAAAAATTATTGTTTAATCGGTTTGGAGAACACCTCTCCCTGCCACAAAATAACTCAGAGTGAATAAAGAATTGATTATTAGATCGAATTCCTCTGCTGTTGATTTTGCTCTACTCAAGGATGGAAAATTGATTGAGCTCAATAAAGAAGTTGAGGACAACAAGTTTTCGGTTGGTGATATATTTTTCGCCAAAGTCCGAAAATCTGTATCAGGTCTCAACGCTTCATTTGTCAATGTTGGACACGAAAAAGATGGTTTTTTACACTATCATGATCTTGGTCCAAAATTGCCTTCTTTATTGAAGTTTATTAAACAAGTAAGTACAGGTAAAACAAAAGACTATCTGCTGAAGAATTTTAAATTCGAAGCAGAAATTGAAAAAACAGGAAAAGTTAGTGACATCATCGACTCGAATCAACACATTCTAGTTCAAGTTGTCAAAGAGCCCATTTCGACTAAGGGCCCGCGCATTAGTTCAGAACTATCGTTAGCGGGGCGTTATATGGTGCTCGTTCCATTTTCGGATCGAATTTCGATTTCACAAAAAATTGAAGACAGAGAAGAAAAAAATAGATTGAAACGACTGGTTCAAAGCATTCGCCCAAAGAATTTTGGCGTGATTGTACGGACCGTTGCTCAAGATAAAAAAGTGGCCGAATTAGACGCAGATCTCCAGCAATTGCTAACGCGCTGGAAGAAAATGTGTGCTAGTCTATCGAAAATCAATAAATACCCAACCAAGGTGTTGAGTGAAATCAACAGATCATCCTCAATCTTGCGCGATATTTTTGATGATTCCTTTACAGGAATTCATGTAGATGACAACGACCTTTTGGAGGAAGTCCAGGATTATATAGAAACCATAGCACCAAAAAAGAAGGATATCGTAAAGTTATATTCAAATTCGTTGCCCATTTTTGAAAAATTTGGGATTGAACGTCAAATCAAAACTGCGTTTGGAAAAACTGTTTCCATGCAGAAAGGTGCCTATCTGGTTATCGAACATACAGAAGCTTTGCACGTCATTGACGTGAACAGTGGAAACCGCTCCAATAAAGCAAAAAGTCAAGAAGATACTGCCATGGAGGTCAATATGATCTCTGCCACAGAAATCGCACGTCAATTGCGCTTACGTGACATGGGAGGTATCATTGTTGTTGACTTTATCGACTTAGGTTCCAGCGAGAACCGTCGAAAGCTTTTTGAACATCTCCGGGATGAGATGAGTACAGACCGAACCAAACACAAAATTTTACCCCCTTCCAAGTTTGGTTTAATTCAGATCACGCGTCAACGGGTTCGACCAGAGATGAAAATTAAAACAAAAGAACCCAATCCAAATGTCAACGGAGAAGTCGAAGCTCCAATTGTTTTACTAGACAAAATCAACGCAGACCTTATCAAAATTGTTAAGGACGCAAAGCATAGCAAGAAAAAGATACAGTTACATGTACATCCTTTTATTGCAGCTTATCTTAACCAAGGCATTTTTTCCATTCGGATGCACTGGTGGTTTGAGCATAAAAGAAAGGTGACAATTGTCCCTAGAGATGCTTATCAATATTTACATTATCGCTTTTGTGATGAAAACAACAAAAGCTTACGTGTATAATAAACCAAAAGCGGTACTCATTGAGTGCCGCTTTTTTTTGTGAAAAAAAGTATCTTCGTTTCATGCAAAACAGCACTTCTTTTACCATTCAAGAAGCCCAAAAAAAATTGGAGCACTACTGTGCATATCAAGAACGCTGTCACCAAGAAGTGATTCAAAAACTTAGGGGAATGAACATGATTCCTGAAGCCATTGAGATTATTATTAGTCAGCTAATTGAAGACAATTACCTCAATGAAACGCGCTTTGCACAAAGTTTTGCCAGAGGAAAATTTCGTATTAAAAAATGGGGGAAAGAACGTATTGTGCGTGAATTAAAGTTCCGAAAAATCTCTCCCTTTAACATTAAAATTGCCCTCAAAGAAATTTCATCAGAGGACTATTTCACGACCTTAAGCGAGCTTGCTGAGCGATTCTGGGAATCAAATTCAACCAAAGACAAGTACATACGTAAAAAGAAAGTGATCGATGCCCTCCGCTATCGAGGATGGGAATTACCGCTTATTTTTGATGTCGTGGCTAATCTAGAAAGCGAAACGTAAACCAAATGTACCGTTACTTAGTGGAAGCGGTACAAGATTACTTTCACTATATACCTCATCAAAAATATTAAAGACGGAAAGATTAAGCTCTACGGCATAAATCCTATAGCGAATGCTGGCATCAAACACATGGTAAGCGTCACGTTCGGGACGCTGCCCCAATTTGTAATTCCACGTAAGGCTTAGGTTTTTGTTGAAGTTTGCAACTTGATTAAAGGTCAAATGATGACGGAGTGAATTGATGCTATAGAGAGAAAAATCAACATTGATTTGGTCTACATCATCGGTCAAATAGGTATATCCAAGTGTGAATAGTTGGGGTTGGTTCCCCGAAACAAACTGCGTTTTCACTTCCAATTCGATCCCCTGTGTATTTACCTTTCGAATATTGGTCGCTTCATAAGGACCTTCGGCTGTTGGACGGATATAGTCGATCAAATTCTCTGCAGATCGATTAAAAAACGCCATAGAAATCTGAGCTTTATTTTTGGTCCAGCGAAAACCAACTTCCTCTGTTATGGCTTCTTCAGCGTTTAAGTTTTCATTTCCTATGGAAGTGGAACTGCTATAATATAAATCTGTAAAGGTTGGAATGCGGTAGGTATATCCAGCATTACCATACAGTCTAAATTGCGGGCTGATAGCAAGCCCAATGTCTATCCCTGGAAAAAATTGTGTCCCAAAATCAGTATAGTTTGAAACCGCTAAACCAGGAGTAATATCTAATAAATTATTTAATAATTGAAAACGGTGCTCGGCAAATAAGGTGGTTACAAAACGTTCTCGTTCTCCCAAATTATTACTGTCAATACTCACACGGGCAAGGTCAATACCCAAACCTGTGGTTCCAAGATCTGAATAGTAAGATACGTCTAAAGATGCACCCACCTTATGGGTGATATGCAAATTGCGGAAAATCGCCGGATTATTACGTACAAAAAGGTACATGTCTTGTCCGCGACGCCAATAAAGTCTTGGCTTAAATACCCATTTGTCTTTTTGTATTCTAGTGGATAGCGCGACTAGGCTAGCCTGGGTTTCTTCGTATTGGTCTGCATAAGAGGGCAGGGCATAAAAGCCGTTGGCGCCAAACTTTCTATCCGAAAAAGAAGCGATGACATTTATGGGGGTTGTTGTCTTGTTGAATTGTCCTTTTAAAAATACGTTGTGGTTGGTAAAGTCGGTATTGAAGCGGTAACCATCAGAAGATTTGATGGAATAATGCGCCAACAGGCTTGAATTTTCGTTTGAAGTACCAAAGGTTGCTTCTCCATTGCGTTGTTCAAAAGAACCTACTCGTGCAGCTAAAACGGCTGTCGTTGACAAGCTTGTTTTAGTCACAATATTGATTGCGCCAGTAAAAGCATTTTGCCCGAAAACACGGGCCGCAGGACCCTTCACAATCTCTATACGTTCAATGACTTCTAGTGGTAGTACAAAATTAAGGGTATGGTGTCCCGTCTGGGCGTCTTCTAGTTTAATGCCATCGATCAATAACAAGGTTTGATCAAAGCTTCCACCGCGAATATAAAGGTCTGCCTGAGTACCCTCTACACCTCGTCTTCGAACGTCTACTCCGGCAACTTGTTGCAGCAAATCAGCCACATTGTTTACTCCAGACTGGCGAATGGTTTCAGCCGTTATAATTTGAATACTCCGAGAGTTTTCACTTAGCGGAAGGTCGATCCTACCCGAAGCTACAACCACTTCGTTTAAACGATTGGTCGCAATAGAATCGTTTGCTTGCTGAGCATAGATGGCTACTGCAAGAAAAAGAAAGTAGGGAAAAACATACTTTTTCATGAAAAAAAATTAATGTTAAACTTGGGGAGTCGTTGCTTTAGCTAACGCTTAATCGCTTAGAAGAATGATTTTGTTGTCACGCATTTCTACTGTTCCAGAAGAAATAACGTAAAGGGTTTCATTCTTAGAAACAGATTCGAACTGCGCTTTTGCACTGTCCGAAAGACTAATGTTTCCTTTGATTTTAACCGACCCAGCTTCAAGTGTAGAAACAATGGCCGCATGGTTTTCCAATAATTGAAAACTTCCATCCATACCAGGGAGGGTAAGTGACTCAATCTCCCCAGCAAATAAGGTGGCTTCAGGTGAAATAATTTCTAAATACATGCTTATTCTTCAGATAACATTTTCTCTCCTGCTTCAATGGCTTCTTCAATGGAACCCTTAAGGTTAAAGGCTGATTCTGGAATATGATCCAATTCACCATCCATGATCATGTTGAAACCTTTGATGGTTTCCTTGATGTCTACCAAGACACCCGGAATTCCTGTAAACTGTTCTGCTACATGGAAGGGCTGAGACAAGAAACGTTGTACACGACGTGCGCGTGAAACGGCTAGCTTATCCTCTTCAGACAATTCTTCCATCCCTAAAATAGCGATGATATCTTGTAATTCTTTATAGCGTTGTAGTAACTCCTTTACACGTTGTGCACAGTCATAGTGTTCGTCTCCTAAAATGTCTGCCGTTAGAATACGTGAAGTAGAATCCAATGGGTCTACAGCAGGATAAATCCCTAATTCAGCAATTTTACGCGACAATACTGTTGTTGCATCTAAATGAGCAAAGGTTGTTGCTGGCGCTGGATCTGTCAAGTCATCTGCAGGTACATAAACGGCCTGAACAGAAGTAATCGATCCTTTTTTGGTTGATGTAATACGTTCTTGCATTGCTCCCATCTCGGTCGCAAGCGTTGGTTGGTATCCTACAGCAGATGGCATACGGCCTAACAAGGCAGATACCTCAGATCCTGCTTGGGTAAAGCGGAAAATGTTATCAACGAAAAACAAAACGTCTTTTCCTTGACCATCTCCAGCTCCATCACGGAAATATTCGGCTATGGTTAGTCCAGAGAGGGCTACACGAGCACGTGCTCCTGGTGGTTCATTCATTTGACCAAAGACAAAAGTTGCTTTTGAATCTTTCATCGCCTGCTTGTCTACTTTGGCTAAGTCCCATCCGCCTTCCTCCATGGAATGCATAAAGTCATCACCGTATTTGATGATGCCAGATTCTAACATCTCACGTAATAAGTCATTCCCCTCACGTGTGCGTTCTCCAACTCCAGCAAATACAGATAATCCTCCGTGTCCTTTGGCAATGTTGTTAATCAATTCTTGGATGAGTACAGTTTTACCAACTCCTGCACCTCCAAAGAGACCAATTTTACCTCCTTTTGCATAAGGCTCAATCAAGTCAATTACTTTAATTCCTGTAAACAAAACTTCGGTAGAGGTAGACAATTGATCGAAGGCGGGTGCTTCACGGTGAATTGAAAGTCCATCATTTCCCGTTTTTGGTAAATCGCCAAGGCCATCAATTGCATCTCCAATCACATTGAATAAACGTCCGTAAACGTCATCTCCTATTGGCATTTGAATTGGGTTACCCGTTCCTATTACCGTTGTCCCACGGCTAACCCCGTCGGTAGAATCCATCGAAATGGTTCTAACCGTGTTTTCACCAATGTGAGACTGAACCTCAAGAATTAGTTTCCCAGAGTTTGTTTCAACTTCTAAGGAGTCGTATATACGAGGAAGAGCATTGTCTTTTCCTTCAAAAACTACGTCTACGACAGGTCCGATGATTTGTGAAATTTTTCCTGTACTTGTTGCCATATGGAATCTTTTTTATGCTATAGTGATATATGGGTGCAAATATAGTATTTCCGTTAAATATAACGGCCCTTATAAAGCTTGTTTTTCTCCTTTTTTTATGGAAGTTTTCACTTAACTTTATCTTTGTTGTCTCAATCAATCGATGAAGAAAAAATTTTACAATTTTATTTGTTCGCTACTTTCGTTTTACAACCGTTTTTACTTTCGAAAATTAAGGATTGTGGGAAGAGAAAATATTCCAACAGATGGCGCAATTCTTTTTTCGCCAAACCACCAGAATGCCTTAATTGATCCTATTCTAGTGGGCACCACTTGCAATCGCTCAGTGCATTCGCTTACCAGAAGCGATGTCTTTGGCGGTCCATGGCAATGGTTTCTAGATGCCATGCAAATGCTTCCTGTATACCGAATTCGAGATGGCTACAAGCAATTAAAAAACAATCAGGGTGTTTTTGAGCAGTGTTATGCACTCTTGGGAAACAAAAAACACATGATGATGTTTTCAGAGGGAAAACACCACGACCAATATTATTTACAACCACTCTCAAAAGGAAGTAGTCGTCTAGCCATGGAGGCTCAATTGCGTGCTCCAGGACACACCATTTACCTTCAGGCTGTTGGATTAAATTATGGTAGTTACGTTCATGCACGGCACGTTTGTTTAGTTGTATATGGAAAAGCGATTGCCGTATCTGACTTTGTTGACATCTATCTAGAACATCCCGCAAAAGGACTCAATGCATTGCGCGACGCGCTTCAAATCGCCATGGAAGAATGCTTATGGCTACCCTATAACGACGAGCGTTACCTACAACAAAAGAAATACATCAACTACCACACAACAAGTCTTCCCTTCTCGAAGCTTAAAAAGAAACTGGAAGAAAAAGAAAACACGCTTACTGTTGCTTCTAAAAAATCCTTGCTCAATACATTTTTGATTATTGTCTTTTCTTTACCCAATGCTCCTGTTCATTTGGGGCTTTATTCCTTACGTAAGCAGTTTGATGACCATGTGTTTCACGGCACAACGAATTATTTAGGAGGGCTTGTATTGTTCCCATTATGGTGGATAATTGGAATGCTGTTCACAAGCTTTAATTATAGTCTTTATTCGGGTTTAGCTGTTTTCTTAAGCTACACCATCTCTTTAGTTGTTCGACAGTATCTTATTGTAAAAAAATTATAATAAATATTTATTATAATGCCTTCATAAAAGAAAAATTATTTTATCAAAAATTGTAATGGCTATAATATTATCAGTATATATTATTATTTTATAAATTAAATAGATTTATCTTATTGATTAATTGCAAATGAATATCAGTACAATTACTAACCATATTTTATTCCTACCTTAGTGGCATGAAAGACCTCATCATTATAGGCGCTGGACCCATTGGTTTAGCCTGCGGTATAGAAGCCAAAAAAAACAAGCTAGATTACCTTATTCTCGACAAAGGTATGTTGGTTAACTCGCTCTATCATTACCCGCAAAACATGACGTTCTTTTCTACCTCAGACCGACTTGAAATAGGGGGAATTCCTTTTATCTCTCACAACCCAAAGCCCACAAGAGCAGAGGCTTTAGAATATTATCGAAGAGTGACTGCTGCATGGGAACTAAATGTGAAACTCTACGAGGGTGTCGATCAATTCGAAAAAACAACTGACGGATTTATAGTTCATACCCCCAAAGGGAGTTACACCACCAAAAACATCGTCATGGCTACAGGTTTTTACGACCTGCCCTACTTACTCAATGTAAAAGGGGAAAATCTACCTAAAGTAAGTCATTACTACAAAGAGCCTCATCCCTATTTTGGCATGGACCTCGTGGTCGTTGGCGCGGCAAATTCTGCTGTCGATGTTGCCTTAGAAACCTACCGAAAAGGAGCCAAAAGCGTTACGCTTGTAGTCCGCGAAAAAGAAGTAGGGAAAAATGTGAAATATTGGGCGAGGCCCGATATTGTTAACCGGATTGAAGAAGGGAGCATCAAAGCGTTCTTTGAAGCTGAATTAAAAGAAATAAAGCCCTCTTCTGTTCTAATTTCTTCTGCTAATGAAACCCTTGAAATAGCCAATGACTTTGTACTGGCCATGACGGGTTATCAACCCGACTTCTCCCTCTTAGAGTCGCTGGGCGTAGCATTTCATTCCGATGAATACCAAACACCCGTGTACGATGAGTCAACAATGGAGTCCAATCAAAAAGGAATTTATCTTGCTGGTGTGGTTTGTGGAGGATTAAAAACCAATAAATGGTTCATCGAAAATTCGCGGATTCACGCTCCGCAAATCATCAAAGCCATACTAGAAAACCTAAACTAACTTGGCCAAGGCCAATACCGAACCAATGTGAAGACCGTCGTGAAACAAAACAAAGGTTTGCGCTGTACCAATGTCATTTAATTCCATGTTCGTTGAAGTTGTATAGGGCATAAAATCTGTAAACAACCCTTGTTTTGAGTCCTCAACCAACTGCTCGTAAGTAGAAAACAACGCCGCATCTATAGCCGACACTTCATCTGCCGTGAGGTCTCTTTCTGGCTTGGTTCCTTTGGCAAACATCCCCACCCATTCTTGTGGAACATGCAAGGGCAAGCCCGACAATTTGTACATCAACAATTGTTGTGTCACGAGAGAATGAGCGATATTCCAAATAATATTGTTGTTAAAACCCTCTGGAATCGTATTGAGCTGCTCAAGCGTGAATCGAGTTATAAAATGGTGGAATGCTTTACGGTTGTGTAGTTGAATGGCGAGTTGTGCTTGCATGTGTAATGGTTTAATGTGTTTCTGTTAATAAAACCATTACTCCACCGTAACGGACTTGGCTAAGTTTCTTGGCTGGTCGACATTGCAACCACGTTGGACGGCGATATAATACGATAAGAGCTGTAAAGGAATGGTCGATAAAATAGGCGTAAATGACTCGGAAGAATCAGGGATTTCAATACAATAATCAGCCAATTCTTTGACCTGAGTATCTCCTTTGCTTACAATGGCAATGATGCGTCCCTCTCGCGATTTAATTTCTTGAATGTTAGAAACCACCTTTTCGTAATAACCTTTTTTGGTTGCAATAACCACCACAGGCATTTCTTTATCAATTAAGGCAATTGGGCCGTGTTTCATCTCTGCCGCAGGATAGCCTTCCGCATGGATGTAGGAAATCTCTTTCAACTTTAAAGCGCCTTCTAGCGCAACAGGAAAGTTATAGCCTCTTCCTAAATAAATACAATTCTGGGAGGTCTCAAAAGAAGCGGCAACTTGTTCTATGTATGCTTGTGAGGCAAAAATTGACTCCACCTTGTTGGGGAGTGATTCCAATTCAGTCACATATTCTTGGTACTGAGAACGAGACAAGGTCCCATTGGCTTTTCCTAAATACAACCCAATTAGGGCAATCACTGTAATTTGGGTTGTAAATGCTTTGGTCGAAGCCACCCCAATTTCTGGGCCTGCATGGGTATAGCAACCCGTATGGGTGATGCGAGAAATGGTGGACCCAACCACATTACAAATACCATAAACAAAGGCACCTTTTTCTTTGGCAATATTGATGGCCGCAATGGTATCGGCTGTTTCTCCCGATTGGGAAATGGCGATCACCACATCATCTGGATAGATGATTGGATTACGGTAACGGAATTCTGAGGCGTATTCAACCTCAACGGGAATACGGGTGAAATCTTCTATGAGATACTCCGCAACTAAGCCTGCATGCCAAGAAGTACCACAGGCAACAATGAGGATCCTTTTTGCTTTGAGAAAGCGGTTCTCATGTTCGCGCAAACTCGAAAGGGTAATTACCCCTTCTTGAGACAGTAATCGCCCTCTAAGGGTGTCTTTTATTGCGGTAGGCTGCTCAAAAATCTCTTTAAGCATAAAATGTTCATACCCTCCCTTTTGAATGTTTTCCAAGCTCAACTGAAGCTTTTCAACATAAGGCTCAACTTCTAGGTCATCCTTAATTTTACGGATTTTAATGGCCTTGTTTCGGCGAATAATGGCCAAGTGTTCTTCTTCTAAATAGATAACATTTTTAGTGTATTCAACAAATGGAGTCGCATCTGACGCTACAAAAAACTCATCTTCTCCTATTCCAATGGCCAACGGACTTCCAAGTCGGGCTGCAACAAGTTCATTGGGTTTTCGACGATCAAAAACAACGATCGCATAGGCGCCAATTACTTGCGAAAGCGCAATTTGTACTGCTTTCCCTAACTTGACGTTTTCCTTGTCCTGAACATCTTGAATCAAATTGATCAATACCTCAGTATCGGTGTCCGATTGAAAGATGAACCCTCGGTGTTGAAGCTCCTTTTTCAGAGAAGCATAGTTTTCAATGATTCCGTTATGAACAATCACTAGGTTCCCAGAATTCGATGTTTGTGGATGTGCATTTACATCATTCGGTACTCCGTGTGTTGCCCAACGGGTGTGTCCCAGAGCAATGGTTGCAAAATGTTGTGGTGTATTGGTAAGAATCGCTTCAAGGTCGCTTACTTTCCCTGCTGTTTTCAAGGTATGAAGAACATCTTCATCGAAATATGATATACCTGTAGAGTCATATCCACGGTATTCCAAACGCTTCAATCCTTTAATTACAAGGGGTTGAGCTTGCTTATTTCCAATATAGGCAACAATTCCACACATACGATTAAATTAATTATTGAGGTCTGTATAGATGATCTCAAGTTTCAGGCGTTTATCGATGAATTCTTCTGATGGGTTTGGGCCAATTAAAACAGTTCCCAATGGATTGATTAAGGCGCCAAAAGGATAATCAACTTGTTCCGTTTCACTTTCAACAACCCCTTTTCTTGTGGCAAGGATATTGATGTCGGAAGTAACAACCAGTCCAAGTGGCTGGTTCTCGAACAAATCATCATCTGTCGAGCGGATTAAATCTGACACATGCTGGGTAACACGAAATTTGTATCGGAACGGAACACCATCTTTGTACTCCAATATCCCGCTGTGAATGGCCTTATTTTCCATAGCATTATTCCCAGATGTTGGGTCGGAAAAATAATCTGCCAAAGGCATATTATTTTCTAACATATAAAGATATAGTCGCTCCGCGATTCGATCATTTTCTGTCCAATTGGTTGTGATTGTTGGATCAACATAAAAGATCAAATTAGCTTCGTTTATTAAAATATTTTCTGTGCGCATTTCGTCAAGCACCTGAGTGGTCTCGTCTTGATCAAACAAATGAATAATTCCTCGGGTTCCCAAGGCACCTTTGATAACGAATTTTTCTTCGGAAGAAGCGGAAGCGCTTGACTCTCCTTGTCCATTTTTAAAGTGATTAATGCGCACACCGCTAAAGCTTATGATTTGCGTGTTTTGCGCTACATCTGTTGTGTCGTCACTCGTATCGTCTGGAGTGTCCTGATCGTTGTAAACATCATAATCATAGGTAATGACAATCCTTGCACCCGCAAGATTAAGCAGAAAATACAGATCGTCAGAAGGATTCTCCATTCGAACGTTGATTCCTTTAATGTGATTATTGAAGTTGTTGTTGTTCGCAAGAGGATCATTGCCCTCTTCGTCAATTATTTTTTCCTGGAAAAAAGATGGATCTAAAGGAACCCTTATTCGGGGCGATAGGCGTGTTTCAACTTGAGTCGTTTCGTCAACATCTGTGGTCTCTGGATCGTCTTCGGTAAAATTAAACCGCAGTTCATCAAAATTAAGTTGAATGGGGGCGTCGTGCAGGGTTCTAAGCCCGAAACCTTCTTCATAAAAGTCTCTTCCAGAAAAATATATGCTCGCTGATTCAAAGTTATTGTTGGGGTCAAGTGAGTTGAAAAAATAGTTCAACTCAGACACCTTTAGGTTAAATGTTGCCTCTTTATTTCCAAAAATTGAATCAATTTCATAGACTCTATTGGCGGCATCATAACCCGAATTATCCGTGTCTACATCGTCATTAATTCCGTCGCCGTCAGAATCCGGATCCAACGGATTTGTTCCAGCCTGCGATTCAATGAGGTCGGTAATTCCATCGCTATCCGAGTCACTTTCTGTTGAAGTTGAATCAACATCAAAAGCGTTAATCACTCCGTCGTTATCGTCATCTAATTGATTATTTAAAAACGGAATTTCCAAGAAAACTTCTGTAACCCGTTCTCTTTCGTCAATAACCCTAATGTTGGTTGAATCTCCTGCCACTTCTGTTTCTTGTGCAAAGGTTCCAAAACGCGGATTATTACTTATCGATAACTGAGAAGTGAAATTAGCTTCTCTTCGTCCAAGAAAACCGAAATCATTGGTCCCAAAATGGATAACATTCAATTGATCTGATTGTACATCGGTTAAACGATCGGTAGATACATAAACCGGAAATTCGCGTGTTGCAGTGTTGAACTGATCTGTAGCGATTAGATCTACCCCTACGGTATTAAATTCAGCATTACATGCGTTTAAGAGAAAGATAATGATTCCTAATGGGTAGGTCTTTTGAAAGATTTCCATGGGTATATTAAAGGAAATTAGTATTAAAGAAATCGACATGTGCTGTTTCCTCTTTGCTGTCTGCAAAAGATAAGGTTGGCTTACTGCTTGCTTCGATATGTTGAGTCAATTCAGGCGAAAGTTGATCGCCAGCCACAACCAGTCCATCAGAATGATCTATGGCCAATTGCATTAACTGATTATAACCTGGTGTTGCCAAAGAAGATAAATCTGTTGTTATTTGATCAAAAGCAATTTTATCTTTTAAGCCTGGGTCAAGTGTTCCACCCAAATCTTCCGGATAGATGGATGTTACTATTTTGCTGTGCTCAAAAATTGGATCCTGCGAAAAATAGGTTTTCATATAAAGCGGGAAAAGAGCAGTAAACCATCCGTGTAGATAAATAATGTCGGGTGACCAGTTCAATTTTTTAACTGTTTCAATAACTCCCTTGGTAAAGAAAATCATTCGCTCGTCATTGTCTGGGAACAAATTTCCTTCTTTGTCGTGCAACATTTCTTTACGCTTGAAATACTCTTCATTGTCGATAAAGTAAACTTGCATGCGCTCTTTAGGGATAGAAGCAACTTTGATGATTAATGGCATGTCCATGTCATTAATTACAAGATTCATTCCAGAAAGGCGGATGACTTCGTGCAGTTGATGACGTCGCTCATTAATCAACCCATAGCGAGGCATAAAAATTCGCGTCTGTCCACCAGCGTCATTAATTTGCTTAGGGATTTTAAACGAATTTATAGATCGTTCTGTCTGAGGAAGATAGGGTATAACTTCTGATGAAATTACAAGTACTTTTTTATTTTGCATAAAATCGTGTTAGCCTTCTATTGCGAAAGTTTAGCAAAATTACGAAAAATCTTCCGATCATTAGAAAAAACAGTACTTTTAGCCTGTTAATCTTTTCCTAAATGAAGGTTTTTAAAGAACAGCTCGCGCTGAATAACTACCTAGAGACACAAACTGTTGATTCCATTGGCCTTGTTCCCACCATGGGTGCCTTACATTTTGGGCATCTCACCCTTGTAGACAAAGCGGTGAAGGAAAATAGTTGTGTGATTGTATCCATTTTCGTGAATCCAACACAATTTGACGATGCTTCCGACCTAAACACTTATCCAAAAACACTGGAAGAAGACCTGCAAAAACTGACTCCCTACGGAGACAAAATTCTTGTCTATGCGCCCGATGTAAAAGATGTTTATCCAGAAACAACATCGTCCAATCAGTACACTTTTGGGCTGCTTGAAACAACCATGGAAGGAGCAAAACGCGATGGGCATTTTCAAGGAGTTGCCACCATTGTCCACAAATTATTGAATGGATTTAATCCTACTCGTGCATATTTTGGTGAAAAAGACTACCAACAATTGTGCATTATTCACCAATTAGTTGCACAAAAGAAACTCCCTGTAACCATTGTTAACTGTCCCATAATTAGAGAAAAAGATGGTCTAGCCATGAGTTCGAGAAATACACGTCTGAGTGAAAAAGACCGCGCTCAAGCTGCCCTTATTTATGCAACACTAAACAAATCGATCGCATTAAAAAACAGTTCGTCGATCGAGGAAATCAATCATATTGTCTCCGCTACTTTTGCTCAGAATCCCGATTTTATATTGGATTATTTTTGCATCGCAGACGCCCAATCTTTGCAGCCTATAACTACAATTAACCCCAGCCAACCTGCCCGTGCATTTATTGCGGTGAAATTGGGAGGTGTTCGGTTAATTGACAACGTCAATTTTTAATATCTTTGCCGCATGCAAATTGAAGTATTAAAGTCTAAAATACATCGCGTTACTGTTACAGGTGCCGATTTAAATTATATTGGAAGCATTACCATTGATCGTGAATTGATGGATGCGGCTAACCTTATTGCAGGGGAAAAGGTGCAAATCGTTAACATAAACAACGGAGAGCGTCTTGAAACCTATGTCATTGAAGGGGAGCGTAACTCAGGTGAAATAACCCTGAATGGTCCAGCCGCACGCAAGGTTCAAAAAGGCGATATCATCATCATTATCAGTTATTGTAGCCTCCCATTTGAAGAGGCAAAAGAAATGAACCCCTTGCTTGTTTTTCCAAATGAATCCAACAACTTGCTTCATTAGGTTTGAAAAAAACAACACAAGCTAAAATTGTTAAAACCATCATCCCTTTGCTTATTGGGGTCTTGTTCATCTATTTGTCGTTAAAAAACACCACCGAACAAGATCGATTAACCATTTACAATTCGATAAAAGAAGCCCATTATGGCTATATTTTCTTGTCGTTGGTTCTGGGTTTATTGAGTCACCTTTCTCGGGCATATCGATGGAATTTTATGCTCAACCCTTTGGGTTACCATCCGCGATTAATCAACAATATCTTGGCCATCTTCATTACATATATTGCCAATCTTGGGGTTCCGCGATCGGGAGAATTTTTTCGCGCAACCGTGATGCAAACCTATGAGAAGATTCCTTTTGAAAAAAGCTTTGGAACCATTATCGCAGAACGAACCGTTGACTTGTTTATGCTATTAATCACTATTGGAATTGCTCTTTTGTTAGAGTCCGATTTGATCTATTCAATGCTTAAAGAACGCTCGGTAAATCCTTGGACAATTCTCCTCGTTATTTTATTGGCAAGTAGTTTTCTTTATGTTGCATTTTTGCAATTGAAAAAAGCGACGCATCCTTTTGCTCAAAAGATACTTGCGCTACTGAAAGGCCTTTCAGAAGGATTTTTAACACTCGTTCGAATGGAAAAAAAATGGGCCTACCTTTTCCATACACTGTTTATTTGGGCAATGTACATTGCAATGTTTTACATCATCAAACTCTCCTTACCAGAAACACAATCTCTAGGATTTGAACCCATTTTGATTGGTTTTATAGTTGGCGCATTAGCTATCTCGGCCACCAATGGCGGAATCGGAATTTACCCCTTTTCGGTTTCATTGGTCCTGATTAGCTATGGAATCTCTAAAGAATCCAGTCTAGCCTTTGGTTGGATCATGTGGTCGGCTCAAACAGTTATGGTCTTGTTTTTTGGAAGTTTGTCTTTTCTTCTTCTACCGCTGGTAAATCGTAAAAACTAAGGCTCATTTTATTTTGACAGCCCGATAGGCTTCGCTAATTTTAGGCATGAGTAAAGTAAAAAAAGCTTTTTTTTGTCAAAAGTGTGGAAGTCAACACGCTAAATGGCAAGGGCAATGCAATGCCTGCAAAGAATGGAACACTTTGGTGGAGGAAATCATTGAAAAACCTGCGGCTAAAGGCTGGGAGGCTCCTCTGAAAAATGAGTCTGCAACTGCACAGCCCATTCCCATTACCCAAATTGAAACACAAAATGAACAACGCTTAAGCTGCCAAGACGAAGAGCTCAACAGGGTGCTGGGCGGCGGATTAGTCGCCGGTTCGGTGACTCTCTTGGGGGGAGAGCCTGGTATTGGAAAATCGACTTTGCTGCTCCAAATTTCTCTTTTATTACAACAAAAAGTTCTCTATGTCTCGGGAGAAGAAAGTCAGCGGCAAATAAAATTGCGCGCCGATCGAATTAGTGCTAGCAACGAAAACTGTTATGTTCTCAGTGAAACGCAAACACAAAAAATCTTTCACCAAATAAACGAACTCGTTCCAGATGTAGTCATTATTGATTCCATACAAACGCTGCAAACCAGCTATATTGAAAGTAGCCCTGGAAGTGTTTCCCAAATAAAGGAATGTACTTCTGAACTGATTCAATTTGCTAAAAAAACACACACCCCCGTTATCTTGGTGGGACACATTACCAAAGACGGAAACATTGCTGGACCAAAGGTGCTGGAGCACATGGTCGATACTGTTTTGCATTTCGAAGGAGACCGCAACCACATTTACCGCATTTTACGCGCGCAGAAAAACCGTTTTGGCTCCACAGCAGAAATTGGTATCTATGAAATGTTATCGAGTGGTTTACGTGGTGTAAACAACCCCAGTGAATTATTGCTCTCGCAAAATCAAACAGAAATGAGTGGACACGCCATTGCCAGTACAATGGAAGGAATTCGTCCGCTAATGCTTGAGGTACAAGCGTTGGTTAGTACTGCTGTTTATGGCACACCTCAACGAAGTACCACAGGGTTCAATGCCAAACGACTCAATATGCTGCTTGCCGTATTGGAAAAACGCGCTGGTTTTCAACTGGGTTCCAAAGATGTTTTCCTCAATATAACAGGAGGTATAAGTAGTGAAGATCCCGCCCTAGATCTTGCAGTGGTAGGCGCTATATTGTCCAGCCATCACGATATTGCTCTTGAAAAAAAGACCTGTTTTGCTGCAGAGATTGGCCTTTCTGGCGAGTTACGCCCTGTGCCCAAACTAGATCAACGCATTCGCGAAGCAGAGAAGCTTGGTTTTGAAACAATCATAACGGCTAAATTTAAACAAGATGACTTTCCGAAAACGGGAATCGCAATCGTTAAATTAAGCAAAATAGAAGAAGTCGTTGATCAGTTATTCGGCTAAAAAAATTACCTTTCAGCATCTAAAATTTGTCTAAATTACTTTTTGTGTTATGGAAAAAATTATCAAGTCCTTTTTAAAAGAAGTTAGCAGTCGCAATCAAAACGAACCTGAATTTATGCAGGCCGTTACGGAAGTTGCGGAAAACGTAATTCCTTATATCGTAAAACACGACATCTATTACGGTCAAAACATTTTGATGCGTATGGTAGAACCTGAACGTGTTGTTTCGTTTCGCGTAGCATGGATCGACGATCAAGAAGAAATTCAAGTTAATCGTGGGTATAGAGTTCAAATGAATTCTGCTATTGGCCCTTACAAAGGAGGGCTACGCTTTCATCCATCAGTAAATCTTAGTGTTTTAAAGTTTTTAGCCTTTGAACAGGTGTTTAAAAACAGTCTAACTACCCTCCCAATGGGTGGCGGAAAAGGAGGCTCTGACTTTAATCCAAAAGGGAGGTCTGATACAGAAGTTATGCGCTTTTGTCAAAGTTTTATGACGGAACTTTTTCGCCATATTGGTCCAAACCGAGACATCCCTGCAGGAGATATTGGGGTTGGAGGTCGCGAAATTGGTTATTTGTTTGGACAGTACAAACGCTTAAAAACTGAATTCACTGGAGTACTTACAGGAAAAGGAGTAAGCTGGGGTGGTTCATTAATTCGTCCTGAGGCAACCGGCTATGGAACCGTTTATTTTAGTCAGCATATGCTTGCCACGAGAGGCGATAGCTTTAAAAATAAAAAAGTGGTTATTTCTGGATCAGGGAATGTTGCCCAATATGCTGCAGAAAAAGTAATCCAATTGGGCGGAACAGTCTTAACTCTCTCCGATTCTTCTGGTTTCATTTACGACAAAGAAGGTATTACAACCGAAAAACTAAACCATATCATGGAATTGAAAAACGTTCAACGCGAGCGTATTCATAAGTATATTGAGAAATATCCTACGGCAGAATTTCACAAAGGAAAAACCCCTTGGGGAATTCCCTGTGATGTTGCTCTACCCTGTGCAACACAAAATGAACTCCACTTAGATGACGCAAAACAATTGATTGCCAATGGCTGTATTTGTGTCGGTGAAGGAGCCAATATGCCCACCACGCCAGAAGCCATTCATTACTTTACAGAAAACAAACTATTGTTTGCGCCTGGAAAGGCGTCAAACGCAGGAGGCGTTGCTGTCTCTGGATTGGAAATGGCACAAAACTCTTTGCGTTATAGCTGGTCTAGGGAAGAAGTAGACAATAAACTCCAAACAATTATGGGAGACATCCATCAATCGTGTGTAGAATATGGAACAGAAGACGGATACACCAACTATGTGAAAGGTGCTAATATTGCTGGCTTTGTAAAGGTAGCAGACGCCATGTTGGCGCAAGGGGTTGTCTAATCACTCTTTATGTTGATACAAACAAAAGCGATTGTTCTCCACACGCTAAAGTACAATGATACAAGTCTAATTGCACATTGTTATACCGAAGCTCTAGGAAAACAATCGTTTATGCTTAAAGGGATTTTAAGTGCACGTAAAGGCGGTATTAGAAAGGCATACTTTCTTCCATTGACTCAGTTGGAAATTCAGTTCCAACACAAAAACAAAGGAGGACTAAACTTTCTCAAAGAAGTTAAAGTTCTCCACCCTTATCAGCAATTATATACTGATATTAAAAAAAATGCTATTGTTTTATTTCTCTCAGAAATCGTTTATAAAAGCCTGAAAGAAGAAGAAACTAATCCCTTGCTTTTTGAGTTTCTGGAAAACGCTTTTTTATGGCTAGACTCCAACGAGGATATTGCTAATTTTCACTTACTCTTTTTGCTTAAACTCACACAGTTTTTAGGCTTTTACCCTTATCAAGACGAAGAAGATGGGCACTACTTTAATTTAGAAAGTGGCTGTTTTACCTCCTCGATTCCGTTAGCAAAACACATCAAAGGGAGTAGTGCTCAACTTTTGCGGGAGCTGTTGGGCATGAATTTTGCTGGAATCAAAACGCCAAAAATTAATCAACATTCCAGACGTGAACTTCTCGAGGCAATGGTCAACTATTTTGAATTACATTTGCTTGGATTTTCGAAACCGAAATCCCTTTCTATATTACATGACGTTTTTGACTAAACCATCCGTTGCTTTATTGCTCATGAGTTATCTCTTTTGCCAAAGCTTGTTTGGCCAAAAAGTAAAGGTTGTTGATGCCCTTACTCAACAACCCCTTGAAGGGGTTTTTATTGTAAGTCAAGACAACATTCGATATAGCACCAGTGACAAAGAAGGCTCTTTTGACTTAGCCGACTTTAGTGCATCTGATGATCTAAACATTAAAATGATGGGCTATGAGTCTCTTCTGATAACCCAAAAAGAAATCAAAAAAAGGAGCTATATAATTGCCTTGTTTTTGGACGAAAAAAAATTATCCGAGATTATCTTATCAGTGGCTCGAACAGCAGCTCAATCCGAAAAAATTGCCGAAAAAGTTAGCGTCATCAGCAAGACCAATATCAAAAAATTTACACCGCGAACCGGAGCAGAATTGTTGCAAATTGCCCCAAGTGTTCGACTACAACAATCTCAAGCCGGGGGTGGAAGCCCTGTGTTAAGGGGATTCGAAGCAAATCGCGTTTTATTGGTGGTTGACGGTGTGCGACTCAACAATGCCATTTATCGTTCTGGTCATTTACAAAATGCTATTACCATTGACCCCAATAGCATTGAGCGTGTTGAAATTATTTATGGCTCTTCTTCTGTGGGTTACGGTTCTGATGCGCTTGGTGGAGTGGTACATTATTACACTAAAACCCCTAAAATAAATAATGCTAAACGGTTCGACAGTGGTCTTTCTTCTCGCTATGCAAGCGCTCAAAATGCTTTGAATTACCACCTAGAAACTGAAGTGAGTTTTAACAAGTGGGCCAGCTATACCAGTGTGAGCTTCTCCGATTTTGGCGATGTTCGCATGGGAAAAAACCGACGACATGGATATCGCGATTGGGGCTTGGTACCTTTCTATTCTGCCAACACTGAAAGGGAATTCTTTGTTAATCCTAGCATAAATTCAACTCCAAATATCCAAAAAAACACGGGCTATTCTCAATGGGATATTCTACACAAAATAGCTGTAACGCTCCCCATGGAGTCTCAGTTTTTATTGAACATTCATTATTCTACTTCTTCGAATATCCCTCGCTTTGACAAACTAAACGAATATCGAGATGGATCTCTTCGTTATGCTGAGTGGTACTATGGCCCGCAAGAGCGATTGTTAATTTCCCCACAATTGAAGCTTTTCCCAAAGAAAAGATTTCTTTATAAAGGAACGATCACTACCGCATTCCAACAAGTTGAAGAGTCGAGAATTCAACGTAGGTTTAGCAGTCTAAATCGAGAAACGCAAAAAGAGAATGTAAAAGTGTATGGTATTAATGGCGATTTTGAATTTGCCAAAAAAGGGAAGACAAGTTTTGCCTATGGTTTTGAATTGATCCGAAACAATATCACATCAACGGCACTATCCAATGCACTTATTGTTGAAGGACAAACCGTTATAGGAATCCAAAATTCAGCATCCATTCCTACCCGCTACCCTTCAGGCGGAAGCGTCTATTCCACAGCTGCGCTATATGGAAACTATCGCTTGGATATTTCGCCAAAAACAACCTTTGCGCTAGGAACAAGATATACGGCTACACGACTGGAAGCCTCTTGGAAAGAGCAAGCTTTAATTGATTCTCGTCTCAATAGTGTAGACGTCAAAAATGACGCCTTAACAGGAAGTATATCCCTCTCCTATCGCCCACAAAAACCGTGGAGAATGAACCTGTTGTTTTCTAGCGGATTTAGAGCGCCCAATGTCGATGATTTAGGGAAAATTCGTGAAAACAAAGGAACACTCTTGGTGCCAAACCCAAATTTACAACCTGAATTTGTGTATAATATTGACGGTGGAATTTCCTTTGTCCCTAAGAGTAATCGTCTAAACCTTAGTCTTCGGTTTTACAATTCCTCTTTACGAGATTATATTGGACGAATGACCTACAGTATAAGCAACGACCTGTCTACGCTAGAAGCAAACACTGTCCTCTATACCGATGAAGTTGTTACGACAATGGCCAATGCAAATATTGGAAATGCCCGTATTTACGGTCTTTCTTTCGAGGGAAAATGGACGCTCACCGAACGCCTTTCTGCCATGGCTAATATTACTTATACTGACGCTTCTGAAAATAGTATGATTGGCCCACTGCCTTCTATTCTTCCTTTCTTTGGAGGAGCAGATTTAGCCTATGAAAACAAGGGAATAAGCCTCCGTTTACGCATGCAATACAATGGAGCAAAAAAGCCTGAAGATTATAGTTTTGGTGGTGAAGATGGTCTCGAAGAAACACCAATAGTATTTACTGACGGAACGGCAATTGCCTACGCTGGGTCGCCAAAATGGACGACTTTTTCATTCTTTAGCAACTATCAATTTGCCAACGGTGTTGGAATAAATATTGCTTTGGAAAATATTTTTGACACGCATTACCGCACTTTTGCTTCGGGAATTTCGGCACCCGGTAGAAGTTTAAACCTTGGATTAAATGTAGACTTCTAATGCGTTTTTGCCATCAGAGTTTCTTTCCCGCCATTTTCCCACTCTGCTTTTAAAATACTTAAAACAACGCTATCTCTTCTTCCTTTTTTTGCGTTGCAATTACTGCGCAGAGTTCCTTCCAACACACAACCCAAGCCAAGCATAGCGTTTATACTTTTTTGATTTCGCGCATCGGCGCGAAACTCAACGCGCTCCATTCCAAGAACTTCAAAAGCATGACTCAGTAGGAGTAATTTGCATTGTCGATTTAAACCTGTACGTTGAAATACTTTCCCATACCACGTAAAACCAATACTGATGGATTTATGGTGAAAGTTTATATCATAAAAACGAGTGCTTCCCGCGACTTCTTCTGTTTGTTTATCAAAAACCAAAAAAGGGTAGGCTTTTTCACTCGCTCGATCCGCTAGAGCCTTTGCCACATAAACTTTCAAATGCTGCTCTCCAGCTGCAGGCTGAAGCGAATATTCCCATAATGAAGGTTCGTTCTGAGAAAAAGGGAGTAGGCTTTTAAAATCATTTTCGGTCAACGGACGAAGTAGAGCCCTTTCATTTTCAAGAATTAATTGGCTAGAAAAATCAAATGACATAGAATAATGCGTTTGTTGTTAATTAGTTAAAGCATAAATGTATAAAATTCCTTATTTTCGCTGCTTTAGATCAATCCCTATGGGCTTTAAGGAACATAAGCAACTCAACCTCGCTGCTGTAGCACAAGATATACTTTCTTTTTGGGAGGAAGAATCGATTTTTGAAAAGAGTGTAAGTACCCGTGAGGGACAACCCCCCTATGTCTTTTATGAAGGACCCCCGTCAGCCAACGGTATGCCGGGTATTCATCATGTTATGGCGCGCGCAATTAAAGATATTTTTTGTCGCTATAAAACGCAGAAAGGTTTCCAGGTGAAACGAAAAGCTGGGTGGGACACCCATGGTTTACCCGTAGAATTAGGGGTTGAAAAAGAGCTTGGCATAACCAAAGATGCCATTGGAAAGAGCATTAGTGTTGAAGAGTATAACGAAGCTTGTAAGAACGCCGTAATGCGTTACACTGATGTTTGGAATAAACTAACGCAAGAAATGGGGTATTGGGTCGATATGGAAGACCCCTACATTACCTACAAATCAAAGTACATTGAATCAGTTTGGTGGCTATTAAAGCAGATTTACGATAAAAACTTATTGTATAAAGGCTATACCATTCAGCCCTATTCTCCCAAGGCAGGAACTGGATTAAGTTCTCACGAACTGAACCAACCAGGGACTTACCAAGATGTAACAGACACGACTGTTACTGCCATGTTCAAGACCATCGCCGATAGCTTACCTTCTGCCCTAAAAGAAGAAGAAGACTTGTATGTATTGGCATGGACAACCACGCCTTGGACCCTTCCTTCTAACACAGCCCTGACCGTTGGAAAGAAAATCGATTATGTCGTTGTTCACACCTTTAACCAATATACCTTTCTTCCCATAAAAGTTCTTTTAGCCAAAGCCTTGGTTGGAAAGCAATTTTCAGGGAAATATACAGCCGTAGACAATCAAGCGCTTTTGGCTGACTACACCTCAGCCGCAAAAAAGATCCCTTTCTATATTTCAACTGAAATCAAAGGAGAAGACCTAATTGGAATTCGATATGAGCAATTGTGGCATGAAGCCCCTCTGCCTCTTGAACAACCAGAAAATGCGTTTAGAATCATTGCAGGAGATTTTGTGACCACAGAAGACGGTACGGGAGTTGTGCACACTGCGCCAACATTTGGTGCAGATGATGCTCAAGTCGCTAAAGAAGCTACCCCTCCAATCCCTCCTTTATTGGTAAAAGACGCCAATGATAACAATGTTCCTTTAGTCGATTTACAAGGAAAATTCTATGATGGCTTACCTGGAATTGGGGGAAAATATGTCAAGAATGAATATTATCCTGAAGGTGAGGCTCCCGAAAAATCTGTCGATGTAGAAATCGCTATTCGCTTAAAAGAAGAAAATAGAGCCTTTAAAGTAGAAAAGTATGTTCACTCCTATCCGAACTGCTGGAGAACAGATAAACCCATTTTATATTACCCACTAGACTCTTGGTTTGTGAAAGTGACCGATGTTCGGGATAAAATGGTTGAACACAACAATAAAATTAACTGGAAGCCAAAATCTACCGGAGAAGGTCGCTTTGGCAATTGGCTGGCCAATGCCAACGATTGGAACCTATCTCGTTCTCGCTTTTGGGGAATTCCACTCCCTATTTGGCGAACCGAGGACGGAAAAGAAACCCGCATCATTGGATCTGTAGAAGAATTGGTAACCGCCATAGAAGAGTCCATTTCTGCTGGATTTATGACAGAAAACCCCTTCGCTGACTTTGTGGTGGGGAATATGGAAGAAGAAAATTACGATCGAATAGACCTACACAAAAACAGTGTAGATCCCATCGTTCTTTGCAGTCCAAATGGACAACCCATGCAGCGCGAAAGTGACCTCATCGATGTGTGGTTTGATTCAGGAGCAATGCCCTATGCACAATGGCATTATCCGTTTGAAAACAAAGCAAAAATAGACGAAAACGAAGCCTTCCCGGCCGATTATATCGCCGAGGGTGTCGACCAGACAAGAGGATGGTTTTACACCCTTCATGCTATTGGTACGCTCGTCTTTGACTCTATTGCCTATAAAAATGTTGTCTCCAACGGACTTGTTTTAGATAAAAATGGACAGAAAATGTCCAAGCGTTTAGGCAATGCCGCCGATCCTTTTGAAACCCTAGAAAAATATGGGGCAGACGCCACACGTTGGTACATGATTTCTAATGCTAACCCATGGGATAATTTAAAATTTGATCTCGAGGGAATTGCAGAGGTTTCCCGAAAGTTTTTTGGTACCCTACACAACACCTATTCCTTCTTTACCCTCTATGCCAATATCGATGGTTTTAGTCATCAAGAGAACACAATACCGGTTATTGACCGTAGCGAGTTGGATCAGTGGATTATCTCTGAACTAAATCGACTAATTGCAGAGGTAGATGAAGCCTATAATGATTATGAGCCCACCAAAGCTTCTCGGGCAATTTCGGAGTTTGTACAAGAAATTATGAGCAATTGGTATGTTCGTCTCTCCAGAAGAAGATTCTGGAAAGGAGAATATGCTCAAGATAAAATTGCTGCCTACCAAACCTTGTTCGAGTGTTTATTGACCATAAGTAAATTAATGGCTCCTGTTGCGCCTTTTTATGCCGATCGTTTGTACCGCGATTTGTGTGAAGCAACCGAAGTAGAATTATTCGCCTCGGTTCATTTGGCCAACTTTCCAACTGCAAAAGAAGAACTGCGTAACCCCGATCTAGAAGATCGAATGGGCAAAGCAAGAACCATTTCATCCCTTGCACTTTCTTTACGAAAGAAAGAGCAAATTAAAGTGCGTCAACCGCTACAAAAAATAATGATTCCGGTGCGCAATGGAAAAGAAAAAGAAGCCATTGAACGTGTTGCCGATTTGATTCAATCTGAGATCAACGTAAAATCCATTGAATTACTCGATGATGCAAGCGATATTTTGGTCAAAGAAATTAAACCAAATTTTAAAGCCCTTGGTCCACGCTTTGGGAAAAACATGAAGGCAGCTGTAGCGGTAATTAATGGCCTGGACGAAGAACAAATTAAACACTTAGAAGCCAACGAAACCATTGCCATAAAGATTGATGGAGAAGAGGTCACTCTTGAGCCCAATGATGTCGTTATCCAATCCAAAGACATTGAGGGCTGGCTTGTTGCCAACGGCAACGGAATGACTGTTGCCCTCGATATTCAACTAGACGAAGCCCTAATCGAAGAAGGGATTGCAAGAGAAATGATCAACCGTATTCAGAACCTAAGAAAAGATGCCGGTTTTGAAGTGACTGATAAAATTGTTTTATATTTGAAAGAAGACAAGCACCTAAAAAAGGTATTTGACAACCATCTAGCCTATATTCAACAGGAAACCTTAACTGAAAAAGTTGTCGTTAAAAAAGAATTAAGTACAGGTGAAAGCATTACGTTTGATGAAATAAACACAATTATAAACTTAGAAAAAGCATAGCTATGGGAACAGTAGTAAAAAACCGTTACTCTGATAAAGACCTTGCAGAATTCAAGGCGTTAATAGAAGAAAAAATTTTAAAAGCAAACGAAGATCTCGACTTGCTTAAAAGTTCATACATGAACAACGGAAACAATGGAACCGAAGACACTTCACCAACCTTTAAAGCGTTCGAAGAAGGATCTCAAACCATGTCGAAAGAAGCCAACACTCAGTTAGCTCTTCGTCAAGAAAAATTTATTCGTGATCTTAAAAACGCTTTGATGCGTATCGAAAATAAAACCTACGGTGTTTGTCGTGTAACAGGTAAATTAATTCAAAAACAACGGTTAATTTTAGTGCCGCATGCAACCTTGAGCATTGAAGCTAAAAACATGCAAAAATAGTCTTTGCTCGTCTCCTTTTTAGCTGTTTGCTCATAACAGCCGTTTTTGGGCAACAACAGCAAAAGTATCGCTGGGAAGTGGATGCTTTGGCGCATATCTCGCTTAGCCTTCCTTTTGCCAATGCAATTTCTGTAAGTACAGCCAAAACAAATTTTGTTGAAGTGGTCTACACTACCGAGGGAGAGTACCAAAAAGAAACCCTCTTGAGTCATTTTGTTGACAAAAAAATAGTTCGCCTTAAAGAGCAATTGAATCCTGTTTTTACTCCTTTTAAAGATAAATTAAGTGCGCACAAAGTGATGGCTACTACCCTTGAAATTAGCTATCCTGAGCAGTCGTCTCTTTCCTTGACAGCTGGCACAGCAAAAATAGTGTTAGAAGGTTTATTCCCTAAGTTCAACATTCAATTGGAAGAGGGGTCACTTCACCTAAACAGTTCTTTTTCTCGCGGGAAAGTAAAAACCAATTCTGCCCATATTTATGTGGAAAAAATAAAAAATCCCGTTTTTGCACACTCCAAAGAAGGGGAAATAAACGGCAAAACAACGACCAAACAGAAGGCAACACTTTTCCTAGAAAGTAAGCGTGGAAATATTTTCATCAATTCAAATAGAAAATAACTACTTTTGAACTTTCTTCATCCAATGAAATTTAAACTTCCCAAAATAACACTGCAAAGTGCCCTCTTTTTGATTCTACTTCTAGTAGGAGTTGATCAAGCCACTAAATTATACATTAAACTTAATTATTCGCTTTCTGTTTACGGCCAACCAGCCATTGTTGATTGGGGGTTTTTTAAACTCTTATTCATTGAAAACAAAGGAATGGCCTGGGGAACCAAAATAAATGACATTATCCCCTTTCTCGATGAAGATGTTGCCAAGTTGCTTTTGACTTTATTTCGTTTAGTCGCGATTGGTTTTCTGGGGTTCTGGTTACGTTCCTTATTGAAAAAAGAAAGCTCTCAATTGCTTCGCTGGGCATTGTGTCTCATTTTTGCGGGTGCGGTTGGCAACCTGATTGATTCTCTTTTTTACGGCGTGCTATTTTCCCATAGTTACGGCCAAGTTGCTACCCTGTTTCCTGAAGAAGGTTATGCTCCTTTTTTCTATGGTCATGTGGTTGATATGCTTCAGTTTCCTCTGGTTTCTTGGACCTGGCCCAACTGGTTGCCATTGGTTGGCGGCAATGAATACACCTTCTTCGAATATGTTTTCAATGTGGCCGATACCTGCATTAGTACAGGAGTTGCCATCTTACTTTTATTCAACAAAAAGATTTTTGGTTAAGCAAATTTATACACTCGATTGGGCGTAACGCAATAATCAAGGCCAACATCTGTTGTCTCTTGTGGAATGCTTTTTTCAGGTGGAAAAAAAGATAAACCAATTTTAACACAACTCGGTTTACAGGCCGCCAGAAAACGATCATAATAGCCTTTCCCATAACCGATACGATTCCCCTTTTCATCAAAAGCAAGCAATGGAACAAAAACAACATCCAGTTGTTCGGGCAACAATTCAATCCCTTCTTGAGGCTCTGGAATACCCCAGCGGTTGGGTTTAATCAGCGTCGAATCGGTCAATAATATATGTTTTAACTCATGCTCGGTTTGCATGCGTGGAACAACAACTTGTTTGTCTTTGCCCTGTAAAATCGTTAATACATATTCCGTGTCTACTTCTCCCAATAGCGTGCTGCTTAAAAAAAGGTGAAAATTACTATGCTCCCATAACGGTAAAGCGAGTAACTGGTTTGCAATGGCGAGGCTATAGGACGCGTTGATATCATCCTTAATGGATTTGCGTTTGTCTTTATATTTTTGCCGAAGCTTTTTTTTATCCATCACATAAATTGTGCTCACAAAGAAAAGCATTATTTTTGGGTTTGAACCTCCTTTATTTTATGGAACAAACTGATCTTTCGTTACAGGTTAAAACCCTCCCCGCTAGCCCTGGAGTGTATCAGTATTTTGATGATAAAGGAGTAATTATCTATGTCGGAAAAGCCAAGAACCTTAAAAAAAGAGTGAGTTCATACTTCACCAAAACCCACGACAATCAGAAAACACAGATTCTTGTCAAAAAGATTGTTCGCATCGAACACATTGTTGTTGCAAGTGAAATGGACGCTTTGTTGCTGGAAAACAATCTCATCAAAAAATACAAACCGCGCTACAATGTCTTGTTGAAAGACGACAAAACCTATCCGTGGATTTGTATTAAAAAAGAACGTTTTCCCCGCATTTTTGTTACCCGAAAAGTCATTAAAGACGGTTCAGATTATTTTGGCCCTTATACCAATATAAAGACGGTCTATACACTCTTGGAATTGATTCGAGGTATTTATCCGCTGCGCAGTTGCAGGTTTGATCTTTCAGAAGAAAAGGTAAAGGCCAAGAAATATAAAGTTTGTTTGGAATATCATTTGGGAAATTGTCATGCCCCTTGTGAAGACAAAGTAAGCCAAGCAGAATACGACGAAAACATTAAAGCCATTCGGTCAATCATTAAAGGTAATTTTAAAGATTCGTTGCAGAATTTTAAAAATCAAATGCATCGACTCGCAGAAAACCTAGAATTTGAAGCAGCACAAAAAATTAAGGAGAAATTAGATGTCCTGGAGAACTATCAATCCAAATCAACCATTGTAAATCCAAAAATTTCAAATGTTGATGTTTTTTCCGTTATCACAGACGAGGCATACGGCTATGTGAATTTCCTACAAGTATCGCACGGGTCAATTATTCGATCACACACCATTGAAATTAAAAAGAAATTAGACGAAACGGCCGAAGAGTTATTGTCTTTGGCCATTATCGAAATTCGTCAACGCTTTCATTCTCAATCGCCAGAAGTGTATCTCCCTTTTGGGATCGATTTAGGGCGTAAAATCAAGGTTACTGTTCCTTTGTTGGGCGATAAAAAACACTTGATTGATTTGTCAGAACGCAATGCCAAGTACTTTCGCATGGAACGTTTTAAACAAATGCAAATTGTTGATCCAGATCGACACACCAATCGTTTGATGACACAAATGAAAGCCGATCTTCGCTTGTCGGAAGAGCCAAGACACATTGAATGTTTCGATAACTCAAACCTACAAGGATCTAACCCAGTAGCTGCTTGTGTGGTTTTTCGCAACGGGAAACCCTACAAAAAAGACTACCGACACTATAACATTAAAACCGTTGAAGGACCCGATGATTTTGCCTCAATGGAAGAGGTTGTTTTTAGACGCTATAAACGCTTGATGGATGAAGGACAGTCGCTGCCACAACTCATCATTATTGATGGAGGGAAAGGACAGTTGTCTTCCGCCTTAAAAAGCCTAGACCTCTTGGGGCTACGTGGAAAAATTGCCATTGTAGGCATTGCCAAACGCTTGGAAGAAATTTATTTTCCAGAAGACCCTATTCCACTCTATTTAGATAAAAAATCGGAAAGCTTAAAAGTCATACAGTTTTTACGCAACGAAGCCCACCGTTTTGGAATCACTCTTCACCGAAACAAACGCAGTAAAGGCGCAATCAAATCTGGTTTGGATGCAATTCCTGGCATTGGACCAAAAACCAAAGAAACCTTAATTCGGAAATTCAAATCGTTTAAACGCATCAAAGAAACGCCTGTGAATGAACTAACAGCTGTTCTTGGCGATAAAAAAGGGAAACAGCTGTTCGATTATTTAAAGCAAAACAATAACCGTTAATTAAAATTTAAAGCATTGGATAGCTTAACGAGTTTGATTAAATTGCTGTCAAGTCTATTCCCGATGAAAAAAACAATTTTATATCTTTTTCTTTTTTTTTCCGCTGGCCATAGCTTTGCGCAAGAAAACAGTCTGCTGCCATCAGGCGAACCTTTGGATGCATTTAAAGATGGTGAATGGTTTGAATTTCGTATTCATTATGGCATTTTCAATGCTAGTCGCGTTACTCTTGAACTAAAGGCAGACACCCTTGATCAAGTCCCTGTTTTTCATGCAAAAGGCTACGGAAGGACTACAGGTTTTGCTCGCCTATTTTTTAAAGTCGAAGACTATTATCAAAGCTATTTTGGCCAACAAGATGGTTTACCGCGAAAGTTTATTCGAGACATTGATGAGGGAGGCTATACCAAAGACATAGAAATCGATTTTGACCACAAAAGAAAAATCGCTAAAGTGAATAATAAAAAGAAAAGGCGCAAAGCTGAACACAACATTAATGACAATGTACAAGACCTCATTTCTGCCTTTTATTATTTGCGCAATTTTTATGACACTTCGCAACTAAAAGAAGGGGACGACATTTCTCTCAATATGTTTTTTGACGATGAAAACTACCTCTTCAAATTACGCTATTTAGGAAAAGAAATGGTCGAAACCAGATTTGGCCAAGTGCGCTGTATTAAACTTAGGCCCTTCGTTCAAAGTGGGCGGGTTTTTAGTGAGCAAGAAAGTGTTACGCTTTGGGTAAGTGACGACGCAAACAAACTCCCCGTAAAAATGCGCGCTGACCTTCGTGTAGGATCCATTGATTGCGATTTAGAAAACTTCAAAAACCTACAACATCCCTTTGAAATTTCTCCATGATAACTGTTGTTAACTTTTGTAATAAAAGCGTTAAAAGGCTTTCCTCCCCCTTAAAAGTTTGCGAAATTTGTTACCATTATGCGAATACACCTTTTTTCTCTTTTGATCTGCCTTGTCTGCTTGTTTGGTTGTAGTGATACGCCTAAAAACAAGACGGACGAGGCAGAAGTTACTCCTGTGATTGAAGTTGAACCAGACATGCGCTATGGTTATGATTACAATCAGTACACGGCCAAGCTGCTAAAAATTAAACGAGGAGACAGCTTTGGAGCTATTTTAGAACGCAACGGAATTGATTATCCCCAGGTATACGAGGTCCTTCAAAAAATCAAAGGAAAGGTCAATATCAGAAAGCTTCAGATCGGGAAACCCTATACTCTTTTATACAGTAAGAACGATAGTGTTACTACACCAAAAGCGTTTATCTATCACCCAGATGCTCTTGGGTATAGCGTCATACAACTGCGGGATAGTATCTACGGAGAACAAGTCAACAAGCCCATTAGGACAGTCGAATTACAGGCAACGGGGGTCATTCAGAGCTCCCTATATGAAACCATGCAAAACAGCGGGTATAATGTCAATCTCACTTATTTTTTATCCGATGTATATGCCTGGACCATCGACTTTACTCGTTTGGACAAAGGAGATCGGTTTAAGGTTATTTACACCGAAAAATTTGTTGATGACAGTATCTCTGTAGGAATTGATAAAATTAAAGCCGCCTTTTTTGAGCACCGCGGAAAAGGATTATATGCTTACGAATTTGAAACCGACAGTATCAAAGGTATCGTTGATTATTTCGATGAAAATGCCAAAAACTTACGCCGTGCTTTTTTAAAGTCGCCCGTCAAATTTAGTCGTATTTCTTCGCGTTACAACCTCAAACGGAGAATTGCTTATTACGGTCGTGTAAAACCACACAAGGGAACGGACTATGCAGCCCCGGTAGGAACTCCCATAATGGCAACGGCCAATGGAAGAGTTGAAAAAGCTAGTTATACCAAAGGGAACGGAAATTATGTAAAAGTAAAACACAATTCCACCTATTCAACCCAATACTTGCACATGAAACGCCGCAAAGTAAAAGCTGGGCAATTTGTCAAACAAGGAGATGTTATTGGCTGGGTTGGAATGACGGGAAACACCTCAGGTCCCCACGTGTGCTACCGTTTTTGGAAAAATGGACGACAAGTAGACCCTTTTAAACAAAAACTCCCTGAAGCAAAACCAATTTCGAAGGAACTGAAAAGACAATTTTTTGCTCACATAGAACCCATATCAGTAGAACTAGAGTGTCTTTCTTTTGAAAAAGAAAAGACAACATCACTCGCAATGAACTAAAACATGGCATTACCAAATATCAATCCAACAACCACCCAAAGCTGGAAAAAACTTACAGCGCATTTTGAAGCAACTAAAGATATTTCGCTGCAAAAATATTTTGCTGAAAACCCCAATCGCTTTGACGAATTTTCCATTCAGTGGGAAGATTTCTTAGTCGATTATTCCAAAAACCGCGTTTCAAAAGAAACCCTCAATTTACTGGAAGAATTCGCCAACGAAGTTGGTTTAAAAGAAGCTATGAACGCTTATTTCGAAGGAGAAACCATCAATCAAACCGAAGGTCGTGCTGTACTCCACACTGCTCTTCGCGTACCCGAGGAAACCCAAATTTATCTCGACGGATTGGATGTTGTTCCAGAAATTCATGCGGTTAATGCAAAAATTAAAACATTTTGCAATCAGGTCATCTCTGGAGAGCACAAAGGGTATACGGGGAAATCTATCAGCCATGTGGTCAATATCGGTATTGGAGGATCAGATCTTGGCCCAGCTATGGTGACCGAAGCGCTGGAGTTCTACAAGAATCACCTCAACGTTCAATTTGTCTCCAATGTGGAGGGAGACCATGTACGCGAAGTCATAAAGACCTTGGATCCAGAAACAACACTGTTTGTCATCGTTTCCAAGACATTTACCACCCAAGAAACCCTGAGCAATGCAAGCACTATTCGCCAATGGTTTTTAACCCATGCACCCGAAGAAGCTATTGCAAAACACTTTGTGGCGGTCTCCACCAACGAAGAAAAAATTGCCGCATTTGGTATTCATCCCGATAATGTTTTCCCAATGAAAGATTGGGTTGGCGGTCGCTTTTCCTTGTGGAGTGCAGTTGGCCTAAGTATCGCTTTGGCTGTTGGTCCAGATCATTTTAACGCCCTCCTACATGGGGCACACAAAATGGATGAACATTTCAAAATCACTCCTTTTCAAGAAAACATTCCCGTTGTACTTTCACTACTTAGTGTTTGGTACAACAACTTCTGGAAAGCAGAAAGTGAAGCTGTCATCCCTTATACTCAATACCTGCGAAACCTTCCTGCCTATTTACAACAAGGCATCATGGAGAGCAATGGAAAAGGAGTTGATCGTAAGGGCGAGAAAGTGAATTATCAAACCGGAACCATTATTTGGGGAGGGTCAGGAACCAATGCACAACATGCTTTTTTCCAACACATCCACCAAGGAACAAAATTGATTCCTGCAGATTTTATTGGATTTAAAACATCTCTCTATGGGGAACAGGAGCATCAAAATAAATTGATGGCCAACTTCATTGCACAAACCGAGGCGTTGATGCGTGGAAAAACCTTAGAAGAAGCTACTGAAGAATTGAACTCCAAAGGTGTTTCTGCGGAAGAAATTAAACGTCTGGCCCCTTTTAAGGTCTTTGAAGGAAACAAGCCAACCAACACCCTTCTCATCGAGAAACTCAGCCCAGAAAGTATTGGGAAGCTAATCGCCATGTATGAACAGAAAATTTTCGTGCAAGGAGTGCTTTGGAATATTTTTAGTTATGACCAATGGGGGGTTGAATTAGGGAAACAACTAGCCAACAAAGTATTGGAAGATATTTCTGGCGAGGCTATTGCTGCACACGACGGGTCAACAACTGCCCTGTTGAAACACCTAAAAAATTAATCTTTTTAGCTAGAGTTTACCTACTAGGAAAACGAATATCTTTTACCCGAAGTTGAAGTGATACCTGTCCATTCCATTCATTTTGATCGATGGTATACAACACATCAAATGGATTTCCTTTTGCAATTCTGTCAATATGGTGACCTAAGCCAAATCCAATTCCAATCATTGGACCCTGTGCTGTTTGAATAGACAACCGTAAATGACTACTGTCTTTCCCCACAAGCTTACTTCCACCACTGTCAATACAGTTGTGGCTACAGAATACTGGACGCATATTCTTGGGTCCAAAAGGAGCCATCTGCTCAATTATTCGAAATAATTTTACATTTACCTCATCGATGGGAAGAGCAAGATCGTATACAGCTGTGGGTGCTTTTTGTTCTGGTAGTATTGTTTTTGCAACAACGGTTTCAAAAGCCTGTTTAAAGGCCATTAATTGGTCTTCATGCAACGTTAAGCCTGCAGCGTATTTGTGTCCGCCAAACTGAATCATATGCGCTTGGCAAGCCTCTAGAGCTTTGTAAACATTAAATCCCTTGACCGATCGAACAGAGCCAACATAGTTTTCTTTTGATCGGGTCAAAACAACGGTTGGGCGATAATAGGTTTCAATTACACGAGAAGCGACAATTCCCACAACCCCTTTATGCCAATCGTCATGAAATACTACTGTTGCTGGATAGTCGTGCTCGTTTCGTTCTTCTATTTGAAGCAGTGCTTCTTTTGTAATTCGTTCGTCGGTCGCTCTTCGGTTTGCATTAAATGCTTCTATTGGAGGCGCCAAAAGATTCACCTCTTCGGAAGATGTGCTCATTAAAAGACTAGCCGCTTTTAGCGCATGATCCATACGTCCAGCTGCATTTATTCTTGGGGCAACTTTAAACACCAAGTCCGTCACCGTAACGGGCTTCTTCAAGGTTTCCAAAAATGTTTTAATCCCTGGGCGTGGCTGTTTCCGAAGTTGTTCTAAACCAAAAAAACTTAAGGTCCTGTTTTCTCCGACCATGGGAACAATATCGGCAGCAGTAGCGGTTGCTACCAAGTCTAGGTAAGGATGTAGAATTGCGTTTTCTAGAGATCTGTTCTTAACAAGCGCTTGAATTAATTTAAAGCCAATTCCACAACCACACAGTTCATCAAAGGGATAGGAACAATCTTGTCGCTTTGGATCTAACAATGCCACGGCAGCCGGAAGTGCTTCTCCAGGTAAATGGTGGTCGCAAATGATAAAATCAATACCTTTTTCTTTGGCATACGCTACTTTTTCAACCGCTTTTACCCCACAATCCAAGGCAACAATAAGAGAAATTCCCAAGCTTGCTGCATGGTCAATCCCTCGATAGGAAACGCCATAACCTTCTTTGTAGCGATCGGGAATATACGGGGTAACTTGATGTGTAAGGGTCTGTAAAAAGGAAGTCATCAAAGCAACTGATGTGGTCCCGTCTACATCATAATCGCCAAAAACCATTATTTTTTCCTCCTGTGCAACGGCTGTGTTGATTCGTTCAACAGCAGTATCCATGTCTTGCATTAAAAAAGGATCGTGAAGGTCTTCCCATTTTGGGCGAAAAAAACCTTTCGTCTCAGCAAAAGTTTCCATTCCACGTTGTACCAATAGAGTGGCTACTATAGACGAAATACCCACTTCCTCTTCTAGTAAAGCAATCTTAGAATTATCTGGAAGGGGCAGGGCTTGCCAACGCATACTACTTTTTTGGTTTTCCGCTTAGACACAAAACAAACTCCCCTTTAGGTGCCTTTTGTTCAAAATAAAGGATCGCCTCCTGCAGGCTTCCTCTGAAGGTTTCTTCGTGTAATTTGGTTAACTCTCGAGAGATTGAAATTTGACGTGACTCTCCGCAAAGTTCTTTAAACTGGTTTAGGGTCTTGAGTAATTTATGCGGTGATTCATAAAGAATCACAGTTCGTTCCTCTTCTGCAATTTTTTCCATGCGGGTTTGACGTCCCTTTTTAGGAGGTAAAAAAGCTTCAAAAATAAAGCGATCGTTGGGTAAACCGCTTTGTACCAAAGCAGGAACAAAAGCTGTTGCACCTGGCAAACACTCCACAGGAATTTCATGTAAAATCGCTTCACGCACCAGTAAATAGCCTGGATCAGAAATGGCAGGGGTACCCGCATCAGAAATCAAGGCAATTGTTTTACCGTTTTTCAACTGAGTAATGATCCGAGGAACGGTACTGTGCTCGTTGTGCATATGGTGACTTTGCAACGGAGCTGTAATGTCAAAATGTTTCATTAGCTTCCCGCTGGTGCGGGTATCTTCCGCCAAAATAACATCGACCGACTGTAAAACCTCTATTGCTCTAAGTGTTATGTCTTTTAAATTCCCAATGGGGGTCGGTATGAGGTAAAGTTTTGTCATTTAACTTCTTACATGATCTTTGAAGCGGTAGGAAACAAGTAAGAGTAAAATGGCCACAATGGGAACAATATGTTCCGCATCGCGATGATATACATGTGCAAGGGTAGCTAGAATAAATTCAAAAAACAATCCTGCATAGGCCCATTCGACTAAGTTCTTCATGCGATTATTAAGGATGACCAAAATGGCAAGAACTTTTGCAACAGCGATATAATAAATTAAATACGTAGGATAGCCCAAGGCGATAAATTCTGGTTTGGTCGCATCATAATTAAAAAAATACATGCCTGCACTTGCCAACATCATAAGTGAAATTAATAGGGTTGATCCCCAATAAAGTATAGGTTTAAGTTTCATTTGATTAGTTAAAAGTTAGATTCTATGCATTTTAAAAAGCGAACTTCAAATTCTTCCTTTCCTTCCCAGTTGTTGTAATCAGGTTTTATCATTTCTTGAATAAACTGCTGAGCTTCTTCCCAGTCAGAATAGGTTTGTACTTGCGAAAGCACGCGTTGATAATCTTCTGCACTCCCTTCAAATAGGTTTTTGAGAAATGCCAGTCGATCGTTAAGTCCAATCTGTATCCCTTTGCCTAAGAAATCATTCAAGCTTTTACGCTGAGTATTTTCTGGAGTAGCTTGATCAGCAACTAGCTGTTCCTTTTCCTCCTCTTTTTTAATGAAAACAGGATTTGTTACAGTGGCAAAAAGATCTTCTATTGCAGCAGATTCTTGCTCTAATGGCATTTCGGTTACCATTTCGCTAATGGTTTCCATTACTGGAACAACCTCTGCTGGAGAGGAATCTATATGTCTTTCTTGGGTTTCGAGATGCTCGATTAAAACCAGTTGCTTGTAGAGTTCTTGCACTTTTTCAAGTAAATCTTGTGTGTCAACGGAATCATTTTGACCTAATATCTCGTGTGCAAGTCGATTTAATTCTTTTTTAATGGGATTAAGCATGGAACGATTCTTAAGAACAAATTGTTTTGATACCTTTGTTATGATAAGGGTAGAATAAATTACCCTTCACGGTGAAATTACAAAAATGTTTTTAGAAAATACGGTAAATCAAAATGAACAATTCGGCTGGATCGAAGTAATTTGCGGTTCCATGTTTTCCGGAAAAACCGAAGAGTTGATACGTCGTTTAAAACGCGCTCAGATAGCAAAGCAAAAGGTCGAGATATTTAAACCTACGGTTGATAATCGCTATGATGATGAATTGGTAACCTCACACGACCAAAATCAAATTCGGTCTACTCCAGTGCCTGCCGCCGCCAATATTCCTTTGTTGGTCAATGACTGCGAAGTTGTTGGCATTGATGAAGCTCAATTTTTTGATGACGAAATTGTACAAGTATGTAACGATCTAGCCAACCAAGGAAAGCGTGTAATTGTTGCTGGTTTAGACATGGACTTTAAAGGAAACCCTTTTGGTCCAATGCCTGCTTTAATGGCTACGGCAGAATATGTAACTAAAGTACATGCCGTTTGCACTAAAACAGGAAATCTAGCGCAATACAGTTTCCGTAAATCACCCGATGACTCTTTGGTTGTCTTGGGTGAAAAAGAAGCTTATGAGCCCTTAAGTCGTGCCGCATTTTTTAAGCTGAACAATCAAAAATCAGCGGTAAACAATATCCATCCTCCTAAAAAAAATAAAAAGTGACGCAACTTAATCTCGATTTAAAAAAGCTCACCCATAATTTTACGACCATCAAAGGACGGCTAAAAACAACAACCAAAATTATGGCAGTTGTGAAAGCAGATGCCTATGGTCTTGGAGCAACTGCCCTTTCTAAACAGTTGATTTCTTTGGGAGCAGATTGCCTAGCCGTTGCCTATGCTCATGAGGGCGTATCCTTGCGTAAAATAGGTATAGACTGTCCCATCATTGTGTTTTATCCACAATATGAACGTATCGATACAATTATTGATTACACCCTCGAGCCGGCCTTATTTAGTTCCGATTTTATCGAAGCCTTCGCTACTGCACTCAAACAAAAGAAATGTGTCAATTATCCGGTTCACCTCAAGTGTAATACTGGATTGAATAGAATTGGATTATCTGCTCCAGAAGTTGACGATTTCCTCGCAAAAAAAGAAGCCTTCCCTTTTACACTAAAAAGTGTGTATTCACATCTTGGTGCGTCTGAAGATCCACGACCGAACACCTTCACTCAAAAGCAAATCACTTCCTTTTTGGCCATCAAAGAAAAGGTGGAAAAAACCTTTTCCGTTCCTCCACTATTTCATCTTTTAAACACCTCGGGGGTATTTAATTATCCCGAATATCAATTGGATATGGTTCGAATAGGGATTGGTTTATATGGTTTTGCCAATCAAATCGAATGGGATCATTTACTCCAGCCAATAGCAAGCTTATCGACAACTATTGTGCAAATTCATTCGGTACAAAAAGGAGAAAGTGTGGGGTATAATCAAGGATGGATTGCAGATAAAGAAAGCCGTATTGGCGTGCTACCCTTAGGTCATGCCGACGGGATTAGCCGCAAATTTGGCAAAGGTGTTGGCGGTGTTTGGGTCAATGGAAAGCGCGCACCAATTGTTGGTAACGTTTGCATGGACATGCTTATGATTGACCTTACCGAAATTGACTGTGTACCCTTGGATCGAGCTGTACTATTTGACCATTTACATACTGCACGCGCATTTGCCGAACAAGCGGGAACAATTTCTTATGAATTAATGACCGCTTTATCTCCTCGTATTCAACGTTTTATTGAATAGTTAGTTTTTTATAACATTTTGTTGGTTTTTTGGTATTTCAATTTTTCGCCTTGTTGGGGGAAGGATTATTGCCTACTTTAGCCGAAAATTAAACGATATGAAAGTTGCTGTTGTAGGAGCTACCGGTATGGTTGGCCAAGTAATGCTAAAAGTATTGGCTGAAAGAAATTTTCCTTTAACTGAATTAATCCCTGTTGCTTCTGAACGATCGGTGGGAAAAAAGGTGTCCTTTAAAGGTACCGACTATACGGTTGTTGGCTTACAAACTGCTGTAGATATGCAAGCAGATGTTGCACTCTTCTCTGCTGGGGGAGAAACCTCTTTGGCCTGGGCACCCAAATTTGCGGCGGCAGGAACAACTGTAATCGACAATTCATCGGCATGGAGAATGGACCCTTCAATAAAGCTGATCGTACCAGAAATTAATGCGACAGAACTTACCGCAGACGATAAAATCATTGCCAACCCCAACTGCTCGACCATTCAAATGTTGGTGGCTTTGGCCCCGCTACAAAATAATTTTGGCATTGACCGTTTGGTCATTTCCACCTACCAATCCATTACTGGTACAGGCGTTGCAGCAGTACAACAACTGGAAAATGAATACGAAGGCAAAAAAGGAGAAATGGCCTATCCTTATCCTATTCACCGTAATGCCTTGCCTCACTGTGATGTGTTTCAAGAAAATGGGTACACCAAAGAGGAAATGAAATTGGTAAAAGAAACCCATAAGATTTTGGGCGACGACAGCATTCGAATTACAGCAACAGCCATACGCATTCCAGTGGTTGGCGGGCATAGTGAATCAGTCAATGTTGAATTAAAAGCAGCAACTACGGTTGCAGATATTCGACAATTATTACACAATAGCCCAGGGGTCGTTGTACAAGATAATCCAGACACCAACACTTACCCAATGCCCATCTATGCCGAAGGGAAAGACGATGTTTTTGTGGGAAGAATTCGACAAGATTTTTCACAAGAAAACGCCTTTAACCTTTGGATTGTCTCTGATAATTTACGCAAAGGGGCCGCGACAAACACCGTTCAAATTGCTGAATACTTAGTCGCAAACGAATTACTCTAGCCTCTTTAAAAGCAATATTAAAACAAAAAAAAGACCGCAAATTGCGGTCTTTTTTTAACTGTCCATTTCAAACGACTCCATAAACTTAGTCGTATACTCTCCCTTAATATAATCGGGGTGATCCATCAATTGACGATGGAATGGAATAGTGGTTTTAATTCCTTCAATCACAAATTCATCTAGGGCACGTCTCATTTTATTAATGGCTTCCTCTCGGGTCTGTGCCGTGGTAATCAATTTGGCGATCATTGAATCATAGTAGGGAGGAATAATATACCCTGAATACACATGCGTGTCTAGGCGTACACCATGTCCTCCTGGAATGTGAAGATTGGTTATTTTTCCCGGTGAGGGACGAAAATCATTGTACGGATCTTCAGCATTGATTCTACATTCAATTGAATGCATTTTTGGCAAGTAGTGCTTCCCAGAAATTGGGATCCCCGCCGCTACAGTAATTTGCTCGCGAATGAGGTCAAAATCAATTACCTGTTCCGTAATTGGGTGTTCAACCTGGATCCGTGTGTTCATCTCCATGAAGAAAAAGTTGCGGTGTTTGTCGACCAAAAATTCTACGGTTCCTGCACCTTCATATTGAATAAATTCTGCTGCTTTTACCGCCGCTTCTCCCATACGTTCCCGAAGATCATCGGTCATGAATGGTGAAGGGGTTTCTTCCGTCAATTTTTGGTGACGTCGTTGAACAGAACAGTCGCGTTCAGACAAATGACATGCTTTTCCAAAGCTGTCTCCAACAATTTGAATTTCAATATGACGTGGTTCTTCGATCAGTTTCTCTAGGTACATCCCGTCGTTACCAAAAGAAGCTGCGGCTTCCTGACGTGCGCTTTCCCATGCTTTTTCAAGATCTTCTTCTTTCCAAACTGCACGCATTCCTTTTCCGCCTCCACCCGCTGTGGCTTTAAGCATAACTGGATAGCCGGCTTCAGCAGCCAGTTTTTGGGTTTCTTCAAAATCTTTTAAAATTCCTTCTGATCCAGGAATTGTTGGTACTCCAGCTGCTTTCATGGTCGCTTTGGCAGAAGCCTTATCCCCCATTTTGTTGATCATATCACAAGAAGCGCCAATGAATTTTATATCGTGCTCGGAACACATTTTTGAAAACTTAGCGTTTTCAGATAAAAACCCATAACCTGGATGAATGGCATCTGCATTGGTGATTTCTGCTGCGGCAATAATATTTGCCATCTTCAAATAGGACTCTGCGCTTGAAGGAGGGCCAATACAGACCGCTTCATCGGCAAATTTCACATGTAAGCTCTCTGCGTCTGCAGTAGAATAAACCGCCACCGATTTAATTCCCATCTCTTTGCAGGTTCGAATAATGCGTAACGCAATTTCACCCCGATTGGCAATCAATATTTTTTTAAACATAAAAATGGATTTGGTTTCCGTTTAAGATGGATCAATCAAGAATAAAGGTTGGTCAAATTCAACTGGGGAAGAATCGTCAACCAATATTTTAACAATTTTACCGCTAATTTCAGACTCAATTTCGTTGAAAAGTTTCATGGCTTCGATCACACATAAAACATCTCCTTCACCTACTTGTTGTCCTACCTCAACAAACAACGGTTTGTCTGGAGCAGGTTTGCGGTAAAAAGTTCCAATGATTGGCGATTTTATGGTGATGTATTTATCTGTCTCATTTTGCTCTGGTACTGGTGCTGCAGCTGTTGCAGCTGCAGGTGCAGCCAAGGGTGCATTTGGCATCACGGCAGCTAAAGGAGGAAGCTGTTGCATGTAGTTGATTGGATCAGCAGCAACTTTATCATCTCCTGTTTTGATTGTGATCTTGACATCGTCCATTTCAAGACTTACTTCAGATGCACCTGACTTGGCCACAAACTTAATTAGATTTTGAATTTCTTTAATATCCATTATACTGTGTTTTAATTTTATCGTCGTTAATCGACCTTATTTGGTTTACGTTAAAGTTATATGGCGCTACATTGTCTGCAAAAACCCGTTTAATTTGCGTGGGGCTGGTAGACTGTGCAGTGAAAAATTTGGTGATCTTTTGTTGGGTTAAATCCCACATTGTATGGGTACTACCCTTGATTGTTATTGAAGCAAAAAGTCTCTTTTGTGAACAACTTAGTTGACCAATTGTTTTAACCATTTCCATAAGGATGCGATTGGTTAAAATTGGTTTTAACGCATAACGTGCAATAGCAAATATATTTGCCTTGGCTGTTTTTAAGCGATCCCGATTCATTGATTTCTTGTCTTTTCCATGAACGATTTGCTAAGTGAAGATAACCGTTTTTTGTTCCAAACAAAACCTTTTATATGAAAAATGCTCCCCAAACGGAGAGCATATGTTCTATAATGAAGGAGTGTGATTTAGGCAGTTGCTTCTTCAGCGCTGTCAATTAAGACTCTCCCTTTATAAAATAATTTTCCTTCGTACCAGTGAGCACGGTGATAGAGATGTGCTTCTCCAGTGGTTGTGTCTACCGCAATTTGAGAATGAGCTGCTTTTACGTGTGTTCTTCTTTTATCTCTTCTGGTTTTGGATATTTTCCGTTTAGGATGTGCCATTTTAGTCCTGTTTTAGTTTATAATAAATCTTTTAATTTATCCCATCGAGGATCGTTATTGTCTAACCGTTCCTCTTTGGGTTGTAATTCTTCTAGTCGTTTTAATAGGGTAGAATCTAGTGAGCCATCCAATACACCCGGATGAACTTTTTTGACGGGTACTGCCAACACTATCATTTCATAAATGGGTTGTGCTACACTAACTTGATAGGTTCCATGGGGTAGAATTAAAAATTCATCATGGTCATCATCGAAGTTGTCGCCAAATTTTACGATCCAGTCAAGGCTTGTATTGATGATGTAATCAAACGCTTCGTTTGACACATCACAGGTCAATCCAACACTGCCCTTGGCCGTAAATTTCAAATTCATCATGCTGGATTTCTTCTCAAAAAGCAAATTTACTTTTACAGAAGCAGCATTGAAATCACTAAATTCAAATTCGTTAAAGAACGTTGTATCAATGTCAAAATCAAAGGAATGCTGACCCTCTCTGAGCCCTACAAAAGGGATGACAAATTCGGTCAATGCTTCCATGTTCTTGTCAATGAGGGGGCAAATTTACAAAAAATATTTTTCTAAACTGCTTTTACCCATAGTTTTATTAAGGTTGATCAATGTTGTATTCTGCATGACTTTCGCGATTGAAAAAGATTTCTCGTGCCATAAAAGAAGCTTCTTTAAAAGAAGTCGTTTCTGCGAGACCTTTCCCGGCAATATCAAAAGCCGTCCCGTGGTCTGGAGAAGTCCGCACTTTATTAAGTCCTGCTGTAAAATTAACTCCCTTCCCAAAGGTAAGTGTTTTGAATGGTATAAGGCCCTGATCGTGATAGGTGGCTAAAACAGCGTCAAACTTTTGAGGTAGGTCTGTTCCAAAAAAACTGTCAGCAGCATAAGGACCAAAAACCATGGTTCCTTTGGTGTAAATTTCTTTTAACGTTGGTCGAAGTACGGTATCATCTTCCTCGCCTATTACGCCATTATCTCCTGTATGCGGGTTGATTCCCAGCAAAGCGATTTTCGGTTTTGCAATGCCAAAATCGTGCTGTAAAGAAGTTTTCATATTGGCTACCTTCTTCTTAATTAACTCGGGTGTTATGGCTTGTGCTACTTCGCTTACCGGAATGTGGTCTGTCAATAAACCTACTTTTAATGTATCGGTAACCATAAACATAAGACTTTCTCCCTTGAGTTCTTTGGCCAAATAATCGGTGTGACCAGGAAATGAAAATGCCTCTGACTGAACATTGTGCTTGTTTAGTGGAGCTGTTACCAAAACGTCCACCTTTCCCTCTTTTAGGGCTTGAGTTGCGGCTTTAAAAGAAGCTAAGGCTACTGCGCCTCCCTCGTTCGTTTCCTCTCCAAACGATGTTGTAAAAGGAGCTTTGAGTACCTCAACAACATTGAGCTGATTACTACTGCTATTATTTCCCAAAACATAAGACGCAAAAGAGGTTTGAAGATTGAAATGCTTCCGTTGAAAACTAAGCAATTTGGTGCTCGCAAATACAATGGGGGTAAAGAAGTCAAACATGCGTTTGTCTTCAAACATTTTCAAGATAATCTCGATACCAACTCCATTTGGATCTCCAATGGAAATACCCAATTTAATTTTTCGTTCTCTTCCGTCCATTGCCTGATTATTTGCTACTTTTGAAAACAAAGTTAAACAATATCAACGAGCTTATGTTTACAGGAATTATAGAAGATTTTGGGACCATTACAAAACTGGAAAAAGAAAACGAAAATTTGCACTTGAGTCTAGAAAGTTCCATTACAGCAGAATTAAAAATCGATCAAAGTGTTGCTCATAATGGTGTGTGTTTAACCGTCGTTAAAATTGATGGAAATCAATACACCGTGACAGCCATAAAAGAAACCCTCGAAAAAACAAACCTCTCTACCTGGAAAGTTGGTGCTAAAATAAACCTTGAACGCGCCATGAAATTGGGCGCTCGACTAGATGGACATATTGTACAAGGCCATGTCGACCAAGTCGGAAGTTGTACAGAGGTAAAAGAAGAAGGGGGTAGCTGGGTGTTTTCATTCGAATATGACCTTTCGCAAAAGAATATTACCATTGAGAAAGGATCAATTACAGTCAATGGGACAAGTTTAACGGTAGTAAATTCAGGAATAAACACCTTTTCTGTCGCCATTATTCCATACACCTATGAACACACCAATTTTCACACCTTTGAAAAAGGAACTCTGGTCAATTTAGAGTTTGATGTAGTGGGGAAATACATCACCAAAATGCAGCAACTCAGGTAAATCAATAAAATTCGTACCTTAACGCTAAACTATTTTTATGCACATTCTTGAAATCTCCACTGTTTTACTTGTCATTGCATCTGCGTTTTCGCTCGTCAATCTTCGGATACTTAAACTTCCTCTTACCATTGGGTTAATGGTTCAAGGCCTAATAATGTCGTTTGTTATTTTAGGAATTGGCACGGTCTATCCACCTTTTTTGGATAAAGCAACCGCCTTGACACAAACCTTTGATTTCAGTGAATTACTCGTCAATGTAATGTTGCCTTTTTTGCTTTTTGCAGGAGCCATTGGAGTGAATGTCCATGAATTACTCAAAGACAAAACAACCATTTTATTTCTCGCAAGTTTTGGTGTCCTCTTTTCAACTTTTGCCGTTGGAAGCGGATTGTACTGGCTCATTCAACAGCCCTTTCTTGGAATGAGCGCTTTTGGACTAACCTATGTTGATTGTTTGCTTTTTGGGTCATTGATCGCACCCACAGACCCCATTGCCGTTTTGGCAATGGTTAAGAAAATGAACTTATCCTCCATTACTGAAACCCGGATTGCGGGAGAATCTCTTTTTAATGACGGAATTGGTGTGGTTGTGTTTTTAACTCTTTTAAGCATAAAAGCTGAAGGAGTAGAAAACATTACGGCTGCCAGCGTTGGTCTTTTGTTTGTTACCGAAGTTATTGGCGGTATCGCCTTGGGTGCACTTATGGGCTACTTTGGACTTAAGCTTTTAAAATATATTGAAAACGAACACATTGAATTAGAAGTCTTGGTTACCCTTTCAATGGTTTTATTGCTTCCCCTTATCTCCCACTATTTTCATTTTTCTGCCGTCTTGGGAATTGTCGTTATGGGATTATTCCTCAATCGAAACATCGACACAGACAAAGAAGAAGAAGGTGTTCAAAAAGCCATGGGAGATTATGTCTATAAATTTTGGCATTTGATTGATGAAACCCTAAACGCCATCTTATTTATTTTAATTGGAATTGAAATCATCCCGCTATTCAAAGAAGTACAAAGCAGCTTTTTTGTTCTCTCCTTCTTTGTGGTTATTTGGGTGGTCTTCTCGCGTTGGGTTGGGGTAACAGTTCCGATCAGCATATTGTCGATCCGCAAAAAATTTGAACCCAAAACAGCTTTAATCATTACTTGGGGTGGCCTACGCGGCGGCCTAAGTATTGCGCTTGCATTGAATTTACCCGATGCACTTGGGGAAGGAAAATCCTTGATTTTATTCCTCACTTATGCGGTTGTCTTGTTTACCATTTTAGTACAAGGCTTGACATTGAAAAAAATTGTAAAATAATTTTTAGCCTCTCTTTTTTCTGCTAAATTTGTCTTGAGCAGTTCGCACTGTGACAACAGTGATGTTTAACTTAATGTAGAAAGGAGGTGTCTTATGTCTTATAAACAACATTTGGGGAGTAATGGACAAAAGCCGCCTTATATCAAGGCTTCTTAATCCTACTCCTTATCTATTTTAACATAAAGCAGGCCGATGGGTCTGCTTTTTTTATTTTTCTCGTACTTTTATTGAACACTAATACAACATGAAAAACATCCCACGAGTCGATTTGTCTGACTTTTTATCCAATGACCCCAAACGCAAGAATGCGTTTATTTCCAGTATAGGAAAAGCCTTTGAAGACATTGGTTTTGTGATTTTAAAAGGACATTATTTAACAGAAGAGCATACCCAAAAACTGTATCGTGAAATCAATACTTTTTTTGCACTCCCAGAAGAAATCAAATGCAATTATGAGATCGAAGGAATGGGAGGACAACGCGGGTATACGGCTTTTGGAAAAGAAAGTGCGAAAGGAAAAAAAGAAGGTGATTTGAAAGAGTTTTGGCATTTTGGACAATACAATATTCCCGAAACAGGCCCCCTATATCCCGAAAATATTTATGTCAAAGAAGTGCCCGAATTTAACAGTATTGGCAAAGAAGTTTTTCAATTATTGGAAAAGACGGGACAATCCATTTTGCAGGCCATCGCCCTTCACTTAAACCTAGAGGAAGATTACTTTGACGCTTTTGTGACCTATGGCAATTCTATTCTGCGGCCCATTCATTATCCACCCATCACCCAAGAACCCAAAAATGCCGTTCGAGCTGCAGCGCATGGAGACATTAACCTAATTACCCTATTGATGGGCGCACAGGGTCGCGGCTTACAAGTGTTGACCAAAGAAAACGAATGGATTGATGCCATTGCAGAAGAAGGAGAACTGATCGTTAACCTAGGAGATATGATGGCACGACTAACTAACAATGTCTTGAAATCAACCCAGCACCAAGTGGTCAACCCTCCCAAAGAACTTTGGGGAAGTTCGCGCTACTCAATTCCTTTTTTCATGCACCCCAGCCCCGACATGCCGCTCAATTGTTTACCCAGTTGTGTTTCAGAAAAACAACCCAAAGCCTTTGAAGATTGTACCGCAGGAGAATATCTTACCGAACGTCTGATTGAACTTGGCCTAATAAAATAAAATCATGCTCAATACGGATTCTCTCTTTTCTATTGCCAATGTATTCATCCTCTTAAATTGGCTTCCGCTCTTGTTGGCGCCCCAATCAAAGCTTACCCAAAAATTAATTCAATTTCCTTTTATTCCCCTTGTGCTAAGTGTTTTTTATCTCTTTTTTTTAATTGGGGATGGCGGTCTTGGAGAAGCAGACTTCACCAGCCTTGATGGAATATTAACCCTTTACCACAATGCTACTCCAGAAGCCGCTGCTGCTGGCTGGATGCACTACCTCGCCTTTGACTATTGGGTGGGCTGCTGGATGCTTCGTGATGCACAGGGAAAGGCCTTACCCCATGGGTTGATTCTTCTCCCCTTACTGTGTACATTTATGTTAGGACCCGTTGGAATTTTAACCTATGTTGTCTTTAGTCAAAGCTATTTAAAACTAAAAAAATGAGGTATACAACCATTAACAGGTTCAGAAAAACACATCGCTTTTTAGGTGTCTTTATTGGGATACAGTTCTTGTTTTGGACCATTTCTGGCCTGTATTTTAGTTGGACCGATATTGATGAAGTTCACGGAGATCATTACCTTAAAAAGCCAACCCCAGTTGCCATAAATGCTGGACTAAGCGCTGATTCTCTCTTCCATAATCTTTCCTTCCCAATCCATGAATTGGAAGTGAAAACAATTGGTCAAAGCCCGTTCTTTTGGGTAAATGACTCCCTCTTGATCCACCCCAAAACGGGAGAAATTATTACCGAAATAAGCCCTCAACAAGCTGTGGCCGTTGTGCAAGCAAATGTACTTCCGCAATACATTCCTCAAAAAACAGAACGCATTACAGAAGTTGGTCCACACAGTGAATACCGTGGTCGCCCCTTACCCGCTTTCCGTATCGCGCTTTCTGGAGAGGGTAATCCCATTGCCTACGTTAATGCGCGTAATGGAGACTTTCAACGCATTCGACACACCCAATGGCGATGGTTTGATTTTTTATGGATGACCCATACCATGGACTATCAAGGGCGGGATAATTTTAATACCCTCCTTTTGCGAGCCTTTTCATTACTTGGACTGATAACTGTTTTAAGTGGGTTTGCTTTGGCCTTTGTTACCTCAAATTGGCGTAAGAAAAAGCAGGCTTAATCTTCCTTTTTTGAGGATAGCATTAGCTCTATTAAAAGCCCAATAAGCCCAAACAAAAACCCTAGAATAAAACCTTCTGTATGTGACCTTCCTTTGCGTTCTGCAATAAAAGCGCCGAGTGCTCCAAAAATAACTCCAATGGCAAGTGCAGTATAAATCATGTATTATTAAAAAGTATAGGACAACTCTAGCCGTAGGTTTCTACCTGTGTCGGCGGTAAAATAGCGGAGTCTATTTAAATAGTTGCGGTATTCTGTATCAAAAATGTTGTCTACGACCAAGCGAACTTCTATGCCCAAAGGAATTCTGGTGCTCAGCTCCAAGCCCATTAAGTGGTAGGCGCTTGGCGGAGTACTAATGTCAACTAGAGCGCTTGATATTATTCCGTCAGTCAGGAAATTGTAGCTAAAATTTCGGTCGGGGAAAGCGGTTTGCTCCCCAACATATTCGCTTGTTAGGCGCAGTTCAAGGGGATGATCTTTTATCGGGTAAATTGTCAGCTTATTGGACAGGTTAAAGGGGGGTATATCGATCAAAGCTTCACCATTTTTTTGCTTCCCGTTTATCCATGCTGCTGAACTGCTCCATGAAAATTGTTCAGAAAAACGATAAGAAATGTCAGCATCTAGGCCGCTTAAATTCACATCGGGCAACTGACGGTATTGTCGGACTAAAAACGCACTATTACGGGCTTGGTCAATACCCTCTTCAGTGGGTTCAAGAACGATATAATCGGACACCTTACTCCAATAAGCAACGAGAGAATAGCGAAGCTTTCCTTTGTTTTTTTCTACAGAAAACAAGCCTTTAATTGCCCGCTCTTGTTTGAGGCGAAGTTCGCCTAACTCAATCGTAGCTAGTGCATGATGCAACCCATCGCTAAAGAGCTCGGAAGGATTTGGAGAACGGTTGATGTAGCCCAAATTCATAAAAACAAAAGTGTTTTCTGCGAGGGCCTGTTTAATTCCTAATGAAGCTGAAAGATTACCGTATTCTTTTAATTGTTGGGTTAGATAATTACCGGCTGAAGTGGTAGAAATAATGGTGTTTTGAAATTCAGAAGAATAGCCACGTCTATCCCAATCTGTAATGCGGTAAAACTTCTGCGCATCCAGGCGGTCGTAATCGTAACGCACACCAATTTCAGCCGTAAAATTATTGGATGGAATATACTCAGACACGGCATATGCTCCTAACTTATACCGGAGATAATCAGGAATTAATCGGCGAACACCTGTAGCTGGGTTCGAATAATTATCTTGTAACTGAGCCGAAAAACCACTGTGCCACTGGAGATCATTTTCTGGTTTTGATCTGAGATTAAATTGTAGGTCATGCGATTGTAAAACAAGATCAAGGGCAGCTTGATTTTTGAAACTCCCTCGGCGCAGGTCAAATTCCTTTCGATTATTATTTTGATAACTGTAGCGAATGTCCCATTTGGCATTGTTGGTCATTCTTCGCTCATAACGGAAACTAGCCGTATGGTGGGCTGTGGTTTGTCGTGGATTCTTTATTTCTCTTGTCCATGGTGAAATGACCAAAGGTTCTCCCGCTTGGATAGATCGTGCCAAATCGCCTATGGTTCCCAGATGAGCTGCTGCCAAAATCCCTGTTTCCTTACTAAAAAAGCGATAGTCAAATCGCCATTCTTGGGTAATGGTATTACGCCCAAAAAATATTTTTGCATGCTGTTCTTTATTGCCTGTATTCGACAGAACGTAATTAGGACTTTCTAAATCACCACTACCTTTAAAAGAAGTATTTACCCCAAAATAATTTCCTGCCTGATAGGTTTTGGTTAGATCGGCAAACGCATATCTTCCTCTTCCTTGGCTTTGATATGCCGAAGAAACTGAGCCGAAAAGACTGTCTTTGAGGAGGTGTCTTTTGGGCAAAATTTGCAGTACTCCTCCAATTGCATCTCCACCATATTTTAAGGCTGTAGCTCCTTTAATCAATTGTACCTGATTAGCCCCATTGATGTCGATACTGGGCGCATGGTCTGCTCCCCATTCGTGGTCTTGCAGTCGAATTCCGTCATTTACAATGGCCAATCGTGAGCCAGAAACACCGTGAACCACTGGCTTAACAATGGCATTTCCCGTTTTAATCCCAGAAACCCCGGAAAGTTGCTGCAATGCATCGCCCAAACTTTGGGTGCGGAAACGATTGATTTCTTGGGAAGACATATTGCTTTCTATCCCGGTTTTACTTTCTTTTTTTTGACCGACTTCTGTGATAATAATTTCCTCAAGTTCATTGAGATGATGCTCGAGATAAAAACGTTTTAAAATGGAAGAAGGACTGTTAACTTTTATGGTAACCGGAACACAATCCGGATGTTCTAATAGAAGCATGTAACTTTGTTCGCAAAGGCCCGTAAAAACAAACTTACCATTTGCAATGGTTTGTATTTCGCTATTGTTTTCAACCAAGGTAACACTCACTCCTTCAAGGGGCAAATTGTCATGAAGGTCATAGACCACGCCAAAGATTTTTTCATCACAATTTTGTGCATACAAAAGGCTTCCTACGCACACAAAACACAAAAAGAATACTTGTTTTATCAAAAGCTGAAAAAATGGCGATTCACGCTAAATGAATCGCCGTATAAATTATTGAATGTTCACAGGGAAATCTAATTCTACATCAGAAGCCCCACCCAAAGCACTTCGCGTACTCCCAGATTTAGTTGTTGGTTCATGAACTAAATAGGTTCGAATTACCCCACTGCTTGGAGCTCCAGTCGTCCATTGAGTGTATACGTTTATCGACACTCCATCGCTATCTACAGTATCATTCGACGCTGATGTAATGGTTAGGTTTGCACCCGATACCTCATAAAAAACAAAATGTTCGTCAGCCTCTTCAATTACTTCTTCGGTTATGTTTTCCACCTCAGCAGGATCCGAAGCATCAAAAAAAGCAATGCTGGCTTGATAGACTTCGTTTGCAACAAGGCTAAGTGTGGGGATTCGCTCTCCTTCATTCCAGGTGTATATCACTGGGGTGTTCTGGGAATTGGAGAGGGTAATCGTTACCCGATTAATCACTTCTTCATCGTTAATTTCTTCGGGAGCATCTTTTTTACACTGTGCAAAAAGAAAAATTGCCAAAACGGCAAACAGGGGTTTGTGCCAAAACCCTTGGCCAGGGGAATAATAGATAAATGCTTTCATTGTATTATATGTTTATTGTGAAACGTAAAGTGTGTACTATAGGTTAAACAATAAACGTGGTGGGCCGCGTAAGTGAATTTGATCGGCTTGAGTACTGACATACTCCTGCGTCTGTTTTGTTGTTTTGATTGCCTTTGCCTGATTGATCAACAAATCTGTTGGAGAAAAAAAGACAAGGGTAAAAGGCGTTGTAAAGGTAAACGTTAAAGAACACGTCAATTCACTCTCATGAAAATGCGTTGTTGTTTGAGAACAAATGCGCTCTTCTTGGTGATTATCAGCAAGATGTATCCATTGATGTATGCTGGGAAGAAAAAATGTTCCCAACAAACAAAATGAAATCAAAAAAGCGCCTAAACGTGTTTTCACATCAATTATTTACGTAAAGTTAATCAAACATCTGAATCAAACATCAAAATGAATTTTTTTTAGCCTTTTCTGACAGTTCGTCTGCTTTGTAGTTCTGGCTTGATTATCGTACTTTGAACCCCTATGCAAGAAAAAAAGAAAGTATCTTTTAAGTGGGCCTTTAAGGAATATATTTGGCCAAGAAGAAAAGTTGTCTCCCTCGGGCTTTTTCTAATCATTGTACGCAGTCTCTCTGGGCTTGTACTCCCTTATGCCAGCAAAGCCTTGATCGATGACGTCATCCCCTCAAAAGACACCCAGGCATTGACCTATTTGCTTATTGCTGTTGGAATTGCGCTTTTATTTCAATCCGTCAGTTCCTTTTCACTCACCCGTATTTTGAGTGTTGAAGCCCAGCATTTGATCTCTGTTCTAAGAGCAAATGTGCAAAAGAAATTGTTGAAATTACCCATTCGCTTTTTCGATAATCAAAAAGCGGGAGCTCTTGTATCGCGAGTAATGACTGATGTTGAAGGGGTCCGTAATTTGGTTGGTACAGGATTGGTTCAACTCATTGGAGGTTCAATCACAGCTGTCATTTCATTGGTCATTCTAATCAATATCAATGGCTGGATGACACTATTTGTTTTGCTTCCAGTTGGCATTTTTGCTGTCATAGCGCTGAAAGCGTTTGGCTACATTCGACCCATTTTCCGTGATCGCGGAAAAATCAATGCAGAAGTAACTGGTCGTTTAACCGAAACTTTGAATGGAATTCGCGTCATCAAAGGATTTAATGCCGAAGAACAGGAACAAAAAACCTTTGAAAAGGGGGTAGAGCGCTTGTTTTTAAATGTCAAAAAAAGCCTAACCGCTACGGCTTTTATGACCAGTGCCTCAACCTTTCTATTGGGAATTGCCTCGGCAGGTATCATGGGAATCGGAGGCTATTTTATCATGCAAGGAAGCATGACCTATGGAGAGTTTGTTTCTTTTACCCTTTTCCTTGGTTTTATGATTGCCCCCATTGTACAAATGAGCAATATTGGCAGTCAATTAACCGAAGCTTTTGCCGGTCTGGATCGTACCCAAGAATTGATGGATACCCCAGAAGAAGATGATCCATCCATTAGAACAAACCACCTTAAACAGGTCAATGGAAACATTGTCTTTGAGAATGTTTCTTTTGCTTATGAAGCCAATAAAGATGTATTGCATTCTGTTTCTTTTACCGCAAACAAAGGAAGTGTCATTGCGCTTGTTGGGTCGTCGGGTTCAGGAAAGTCTACCATTGCTGGTTTAGCTTCTGGTTTTTTGGCCCCCAACGAAGGGACGGTTTCGATTGACGGACAAGATCTCTCAAAAATCAACCTTCGCAGTTTTCGCAAACATTTAGGGGTGGTTTTACAAGACGACTTTTTATATGAAGGAACCATCAAAGAGAATATCTTATTTCCTCGTCCAAATGCTTCGGATGAAGAGGTTTTAGCCGCTGCAAAAGGGGCATATGTCACAGAATTTACCGATCGATTTGATGATGGCTTGGACACCCTAATTGGCGAAAGAGGAGTTAAATTATCTGGAGGACAGCGTCAACGCATCTCCATTGCACGCGCCTTATTAGCACAACCCGATGTTGTCATTTTAGACGAAGCAACCTCTAACCTTGATACCGAAAGCGAGCGTTATATTCAAGATAGCTTGAGCGTTCTCATGAAGGATCGTACAACGCTGGTCATTGCGCACCGCTTGAGCACCATTCAAAAAGCTGATCAAATCTTAGTCATTGAAAAGGGCGAAATTGTGGAAAAAGGCAAGCACCAAGAATTGCTCGAAAAACAAGGTCGTTACTTTGAGTTATACACCTATCAAACCCGTATGTAAAACAGAAAAGAATCAGCCGTGCTTTGATTCCTAAAAAAAATTATACATTTAGCTAGTCTAAACACGCAATACGCTTACTTCACATGCAAAAAATTCAATTTTTCTTTATGGCCTTTCTACTTCCTTTGGGATTAATGGCACAGGTGTATTCTTTCACTGAAGGGCCTAAAACCCATCGTGTTTTCATGGATGATAGCTACTTGGTAGAAACGGTATTCAATACAGAAGATGGTTTTTTTATCCTCTCTAGAGGGGGGTATTTCACCATAGAAAAAGATCGTTTTAAGGTACAGTTTGAATTCAATTCTAATTTTGAAAAAGACAGCCTCACGTATAAAAAATATGATCGTGGAGCCAGCTGGAAAAACATCTCTACTCTCGACCAAAACCTAGAAGGAAAATGGTTAATGGCCGGTCGGGTTAAGCCCGAAGGTGAGCAACGAAGAGATTTAACACGATCGCGTAAAACCATGAAAATATTACTCAATGGCTATTTCCAATGGATTGCCTTTGACACGGCAAACATGAGCTTTAAAGGAACAGGAGGAGGAACCTACACGGCCAAAGAGGGTGCCTATGTTGAAACCTTAGACTATTTTTCGCGTGACCCCCAAAAAGTTGGGAAAGTCCTCCCCTTCGAATACCGTCAAAATAAAGACGACTGGTACCACAAAGGTTTTACCAGTAAAGGCGAGCCAATGCATGAAATTTGGCACAAAAGAAATTAATGACCATTCAACAACACTTTATTATGAAAAAAATAATTTTTAGTCTATTTGCCTTTGCGGTAACTACAACCGGCTGGACACAGAAGAAAGAGAAAAAAGACCTACCCCTAGAAGCCAGCCGAACTGTCACCATCTCAACTGATCAAGGAACGTGGCTTTCGCTCGATGTTCATCCAGATGGGTCAAAAATTATCTTCGATCTATTAGGCGATTTATACGAACTCCCCATTAGCGGAGGAAAGGCGACGCGCCTAACCGAAGGACTCGCTTTTGATTCTCAGCCTAAATATTCTCCCGATGGTAATTCCATTCTTTTCTTGTCGGACAGAAGCGGAGGAAATAATGCCTGGATCATTGATCGCAAAAAAGAAGACACCATTCAACTCACCAAGGGGAACACCTCCAAAATGCAATCGGCAGACTGGTCTCCCGATGGAAATTATGTTGCTGTAAGTAAAGGAACGCGTAATTTTAAATTACATCTCTACCACAAAGACGGCGGAGGAGGAGCCCAGCTAATTAAAAAACCCGATAATTTAAAGATATCTGAACCGACCTTTGGTGCAAACGGAAGGCATATTTGGTTTTCGCAGCGCACAGGGGCATGGCAATACAATGCCCGTTTGCCTCAATACCAATTAGCAACTTATGATCGTGAGGACGGAAAAAAAGAAGTCATGACTTCTCGTTATGGTTCGGCCTTTACGCCCACACTTTCACCCGATGGTAAGTGGTTGGTCTATGGAAGTCGATACAATGACCAAACAGGCTTAGTAAAACGCAACCTATCAACGAAAGAAGAGAACTGGTTGGCCTATCCTGTTCAACGGGACGAACAAGAATCGATCGCTCCATTGGGCGTACTTCCGGCAATGTCATTCACGCCAGACAGTCAAGCAGTAGTTGCCTCTTATGGTGGAAAAATTTACCGAATCCCTATTCAAGGTGGGGAGGCCAAAAACATTCCTTTTCAAATCAATGAAGAAGTAGCGCTAGGTCCACAACTGAAATTTGATTATCCCATTGAAGACACCCCAACCTTTGATGTAAACCAAATTCGTGACGCCCAAGTTTCACCCGATGGAACGGCGATCGTTTTTACTGCCTTGAACAAGCTCTATTGGATGAGTTTCAAGGATAAGCAGCCCAAGCGTCTCACCGGCTTTTCCTTTACTGAGGCTATGCCCACTTGGAATCCAAATGGTCGCGAAGTGGCCTTTGTTAGTTGGGATGACGAGAAAGGTGGCCAAGTATACAAAGTAAGGGTAGACAAAGCTGCTAAGCCTATCCAGCTAACCACAGAATCAGCCGTATATACCCAGCCTGCATGGAGTTCAACCAACAAAATAGCGGTCTTTAAAGGTGCGGCACAACAATTTAAAGATGCCGGTGGACCACGTGCATTTCAACAAAAATCGAACCTGGTTTGGCTAAATGCAAATGCAGCAGGAAAGACCAACTTAGTGACCAAAGCTAGAGGGCTTTCCAACCCTCATTTTGCCCAAAATGACGATCGAATTTACCTCAACTCTTCGGATGGCTTGATTTCAATGCGTTGGGATGGAACAGATCGCAAAAAGTATCTACAAGTTGACGGGATTACGGTCTATGGCTCTTCCTATGATGAAAATCATTTGTTGGCTGATTCCCCCACGGCTCCAGCCAAAAAACCAGCAAAAGCAAACACCATCTTACGTGCTCCTAAAGGAGACTATGCTTTGGCGCAAATCAACAACGATATCTATGTAGTAACCATTCCCTATGTGGGGGCAGACGGTGCCAAAGTAAATGTAAAAGATGCTTCTAAGGCAGCTTTCCCTTCCCGTAAACTAACCAAATTTGGCGGACAGTTTCCTTCATGGAATAGTACTGGAAATGTGGTCTATTGGACCCTAGGGAAAACCCTTTTCCGCTATGACATAGCGGCAGCAGAAGCAAACGAAAAGGCGCAAAAAGAAGAAAAAGAAGCGAAAGAAGCAGCTAAGAAAGAGGAAAAAGATGATGATGAGTCTGACACCGCCGAAACTGTAGCTTCAACTGAAACAGATGACGAAGAAGAGGAAGAGGAAGACGCTATAGAAGACTATCAGGCAAAAGAATTGGACATAATTGTTAAAGCAAATCGGGCTATTGCCAAAGGAACCCTTGTATTACAGAATGCTACCCTAATTACCATGAAGGGAGATGAAATCATTCAAAACGGAACGGTGGTTATCACGGATAATCGAATTACTGCCGTAGGTACTTCCAATGAGGTTGAGGTTCCCACTGGAGCAAAAATCATGGATCTTAAAGGCAAGTATATTGTTCCCGGTTTTGTCGACACCCATGCCCACATGTGGCCTGCTTGGGGCTTACACAAAAGTCATGTTTGGGTCTATGCCGCCAACTTGGCCTATGGAGTGACCACGACCCGAGATCCACAAACAGCTACCACCGATGTTTTGACCTATGCCGATATGGTAGAAGCCGGACAAATTCCTGGGCCACGTATTTACTCTACTGGACCTGGAGTAGGTTATTGGGGCTATAACATCAAAAGTTTAGATCATGCGCGCGATGTACTAATGCAGTACTCTAAATACTACAACACCAAAACCATCAAGATGTACTTGACCGGAAACAGACAACATCGTCAGTGGATTATTCAAGCGGCAAAAGAACAAGAATTGATGCCTACAACAGAAGGTGGATTAGACTTTAAATTAAACGTAACGCAAATATTAGATGGCTATCCTGGGCACGAGCATTCGTTCCCCATTTATCCCTTGTACAAAGACTTTATTGACTTTGTCGCTGGATCAAAAACAGCCTATACGCCAACTCTTTTGGTTTCCTATGGCGGGCCTTGGGCGGAAAATTATTTTTATGCTACAGAAGATGTACAGGGCGATGCAAAAATAAATCGTTTTACCCCTAAGTCTGAATTGGACGCAAAATCGCGTCGTCGAAATGCAGGCTGGTTCATGGAAGAAGAATATGTTTTTGAAGATCATGCGGTCTTTGTAAAAGACCTTGTGGCTGCTGGCGGTTTGGCTGGCGTGGGTTCTCACGGACAATTACAAGGATTAGGTTTTCACTGGGAAATGTGGAGCATGCAGGCTGGCGGTATTTCAGAACACGATATGCTTAAGGTAGCCACCGTAATTGGGGCAGAAGCCTTGGGTCTTTCGAAGGACATCGGAAGTATTGAAAACGGAAAACTTGCGGACTTGGTTATTCTAGATCAAAACCCGCTTGAAAACATTCGTCATACCAATTCAGTCAAGCTTGTGGTTAAAAATGGTTTTGTCTACGAAGGAGACAGTTTAAACACCGTTTATCCTGAAGCTAAAACCCAAGACTATCCTTGGACACAAGCTGCTCCTTCAGCTGAATTACCCGGTGTAGGAAAAGAATAAACGACTACTTTTCTGTAGGAAGCGTTAACACATCAGTGCCCAAATATGCGTTAGCTTGGTTGGTATACCAAGCCCGTGTTTTGGGCATTTTTATGCCTTGAACGATTTCCTCTCCTGAGAGTAAAATATATTCCCCATCATTCTTCGATTCGTCATGATAAAATTGATAGTGCCGCATGGCATAGGTCTTTTTGTCAAAATAGAAATACCAACTGTCTTTTCCAACGGCAGCATCATAGGTCACTTTTAAACATAAAAACGATTCTCCATTGAGTGATTTAGTATAAACCTTATCCTCTAGTTGCGTTCCTGGATCCTTTAATTTCATGGGTAGGCCATAGAGGTATACATAATAGTCTCTCATTTTAGTCGTCCGCTCACAGTTCAATCGGTGCTTTGCGGCAGCTTCCTCAGTAAAGGTGGTGCTCCCTTCATACCAGTGAATACAGTTTCCCTTTTCAATGGACGAAGCCGTGGTTATCCCATCAATGGTTACGGTGCTTTTAAAATATTCTGCCGGAAAATTAAGTTGAATGGTCGTTGTTCGTTTTGGTCGCTTTGGGGTTTCCATCACCACAAGGAATGATGCCTCGAGGCTGTTCCACTTTCCTTCTGGATCGTGGTAAGCAATACTTTTTTCGAGTAATTGATTCGCCGTTAAGGACTGTGCTTGTCCCAATATCGAAACAGATAGAAAACAAAATAGAACCCCTTTTTTCATCTTAGTTACGGTAATTTAAGGCAGGTTCGCGTTCACCCAATAAAGGAGTGTACTTGAAGTCTTCCCCTCGCGTTTCTAAAAATTCCTTTTTGGCTGCTTCAATAATTGAGGGGTCATCAAATAACTGCATGCCTGTAAGCGCAAGCGTTTTTGCTGCCACCATCATTCCTTTTACCCCAATAGAGGTTCCTCCTGCGGCAACTGCTTGCCAGCTGTGAGCTGGCGTTCCAGGCACCCAAGTCGCTGCTCTAAAACCAGCTGTGGGCACCGCATAGCTAACATCGCCTACATCAGTCGAACCACCAGCAGCAGCACCCACATCATACGGCTGAACCCCTTCTACAAATTCCATAGATCTTGGGTTGATGAGGGTTTTTGCAATTTCGTCTGCGAACTGTCTTTCTTCTTCTGTATAAGTGTAACCTCCAATGGTGGTCAAGTTTTTGTGCACTCTTCGTTGAAGTTTATCGAGAAATAATAAATCATGTGTTCCGCCAATCATTTCATAATCCATGGTTGTTTCGGTTCCCAGAGCAGCACCTTCGGCGGCTTTTACAATTCGATCAAATAACTTAACGACCTCATCGCGCTTTGGGTGACGAGAATAATAATATACTTCAGCAAAGTCAGGAATAACATTCGGTGCTTCTCCTCCTCGGGTAATGACATAGTGTATACGGGCTGTCATGTCCATATGTTCCCGCATTAGGTTGGTCATATAGTTCATCGCTTCAACCGCATCGAGTGCAGAACGTCCTTCTTGGGGAGCAGCAGCAGCATGAGCGGAACGTCCATAAAAACGAAATTTAGCCGATTTATTGGCCAATGCTGGACGTGGGTTTGCCGCGTTTTTACTATCCGAATGCCAGTGCAAGGCAACATCAACATCGTCAAACAATCCGGCACGGGTCATATATACTTTTCCAGAGCCTCCTTCTTCTGCAGGACAGCCATAAAAGCGAACTGTTCCTTTGATTTTATTTTTCTTGATGTAATTTTTTAAACTTATGGCCGCAGCAGCAGAAGCTGTCCCAAACAAATGATGTCCACAAGCATGACCCGCTTTCCCTTCGTTGGAAACTTGATAGGCAACTGCCTTTTGCGAAATACCTGGCAAGGCATCGTATTCGCCAAGAATGGCAACCACTGGGCCCCCGTTATTGTATTCGGCAATAAACGCAGTAGGTATTCCCGCTACTCCTTTAGTAATCGTAAAGCCTTCGTCTGCAAGTGTTTGTTGTAAAAGTGCACTACTTTTTTCTTCTTGATAACCCATTTCAGCATAGTCCCAAATAGTCATGGCGACCTTGGAAAAACGATCCTTGTTTTGATCTAATTGGTCCAGATAAGTTTGATGATTCTGTGAAAACCCTAGGGCAGAGATTAATAATCCGAATAGTATATAGTTCGGTCGCATATTGATATATTTCTACTAAAAATAGCGAAAATATAGGAATAAACGACACTTCAATTCGTGGATCAGAGTCCAATCAAATATTGAAACTTAAAAAAGAATTGTGTACGATTGAATTGGAACAATTCAAAATGAATGTTTTCTAGATCTTCAATGGTGTTTTGGTTTCCGCCAAAATAGAAAATGGTCGCAGGATTAGGGTTCCACTGTACCAAAGGCTGTATATAAAATTGGTTCGTAAAGCTGTTTTTTTCTGTAACCAAACGCACGTTAAATGCACTGTTAAATTGATAGTTGAGGTTTAAGCGGGCAATGCTTCCGTTAAAATAGTCTTCCCCACCATTGAGGCGTTCCAAACGTGAATAACGCAACGAAGGGTTAATGTTAAAATTATCGTTCAATTGAAAATTTAAGGTAAGGAAAGAGGAACGAAGACGACCAACTTCAGGCACAATCTCATTGGCAGAAAGGTCTTTTCCAAGGTCGTAATTTATACGGAAATTAAGGGTTTCGCTGGGGGATCCATTGATAGAAAAAGAATGGGTGGGTAAGTTTGTAAAGGCTATTCCTAAAAAGGTTTTTAAGGCGTCAAAATCAAGGGTATACTTAAGCTCTGTTTGCCAAATCGTCTTGAGGGAGGCGAAAAAATCAATGCTCAAGTTTTTATGGATATCCTCGAAGGTATAGACCACATCGATTTTGGTTCCAAAGCCATAAGCTTGAATGGCTGGTTTATTCAGGATATTGATATATTCATGGAAGAGAGTTCCCCATCTTCTGTTGTTTTTTACAGCAAAGCCAACATCGGCTCTATATTGGGGGGAAATATTCCGAAAGTAAAAGTAACTCTGCCAGTGTTCTGTTTTTCGGTACAACTGAAGGTAAAGCGCATCGCCATTGATGTGATCTCCATCTAGAGCGATGGACTGCCCTTGGATGGCAGCATCCGTCGTGATCCAGTCTTGAACCGGCTCTCTGTTTACATTTTTAAAGACCTCAAAACTGAGGCGCCAATTTTTATTCAACAAAAAGAGGCCGTCGAATCCAAACAAATGACCATATCCGCCCCCGTCATAAAAGCGATTGGTCATGACAGCACCAAAACGCGAAACAGGGCTCGATAAATACTGATATCGAAGTACATTGACAAGACTTTGACCTCCTTCTCCCATATAAGATCGATCTTCTCCACCCACCAAATAGGGTGAATTTTGATCTAAGGCATTCAATAAAAAAAGGCGTGATTTTTTTCCTTGTTGCAATAATTTAGCGGCAACAGAAGGATTTACAATTGACCTGGAATAAAAAGCTCCATCCGCAAAATTAACAAGGTCTGTTCCGCGATTGAAAAAAGGGCGTCGCTCTGGATATTGTAATGAAAAAGATGAGTTGGCATCAATTTGGGTCACATCGGCTTCCACCTGCGAAAAATCTGGATTTATGGTTACTTCAAGGCTCGTGTTTTTGTTGATGTCTACATTGAGGCCAAGGCCTGCTTTTCCATTAATTTTTCCGTAGCTCACTTGTTCTTGGGGCGTGCTTCTTTCTCCTTGTATATTACTAGAAACATAGGGCAAGAGTTCGAAGCGTTTGTCGATTGTAATTCCATTGAGCACCAATCGGTCGGTGGTTTGACAAACCACACAACTGTTGTCTCTATCCCTAATTTGACTACTCACTTCAATTTCATTGCCGTTTTCTACATAACGACGGTATAAGTTGACGTGCCATGTTTGATTTTCGCCGTTGGGAAAGGGTAGTTCCGTAAACGGAATTTTCATTTCAATTTGATAACCATCAGAAACAATGGTTCCCACAGATTCAAAATTGACGTTGAACGAACTGTCATATCGCCCCTCATCTGTTAGAGAATTGACTTGCCTTACATCAAACTGACTTCCGAAAGCATTGACGGCCAAACCTAAGTTATTGCGCGCATCGGTATAGGTGTCTAAGCGGACCAAAAAAACATCGTCGTTCCAAATATTGGAATCATCGCGTTGTCGGATGGAAGCTCGGATATTATTTGGATCGTCTTTAGCGTATACCGCAATATATAGATAGCGGTCGGAATAGGTGATATAGCCAATCGTTTCCTTGCGTGCAGGCAGATTATTGGCCGGACTAAATTCTATGTCCAAAGGAATTTGAGCGGCATTATCCCACTCTCCTTTCGTCAGTTTTCCATCTAAGACAATCTGGCTGTTTTCTGTCTTTAGGGGAGTAAATGTTTCTTGACCATTTACCCAAAAACAAAAGAATAAAATAAAAATGAAATAATGTGTTTTCATAGAATCGAACCAAAGCTACTGTTTTTAATAAACACATCCATTAAAAGAGTCTCCTTTCCATTTCGATCTAAACATATAAAATAAAAACACAAAGTTAAGTTTACTTTACAAAAATAGTTTAGTTTTATAAAGTAAACTTAACAATGCTCCCATGAAATTATCAAAAAAAGAACTTAGCCTATTACTAGAATTAATCTACGGGATTATTCTAATTTTCCTGTTCCTACCCCATTTAAAGGAATTTAAGGGAGACCTATTTCTTAACCTAAACGCATCGATTGGTTTTGTCATAGCACTTGTCATCACATCAATCGTATATTTTGCGGTAGGATTTACACTAATTGAACTCTTTTACAGAAAAAAGAAGAAAGACTTCGTCGATGAAAGAGAACTATTAATTGATTTAAAATTATACAAATGGGGGTTCTATCTTTACGAAATAGTATTGACTGGCTTATTTGTTCATCTCATTATTCAAGGTGATTTTTCCTCTTTATCAAAAAACATTCTTTTTTATGCCTTTACTTTCATTATTTCAATTTCAATCGTCAAATCGTTATCACGTTTGATTCTATATAGAACAACTTAAATGACCTTAAAAAATAGTCTTAAGGAACACCGAAAACGAAACAACTTTACCCAAGAAGAATTGGGTGATAAGGTTGGTGTGAGTCGACAAACGATTATTTCAATTGAAAAATACAAGTACAAACCCAGCATGGAGTTGGGTCTTAAGCTCGCAATGGAATTAAAGGTTCAAGTAGGGACGTTGTTTTTTTTAGTGGACCAATAGGCTTACTCTCATAAGATGCATAAAGTTAGAATCAAAAAACTGGCTTTACTGTTTTTTCAATCCTTTTATCACAACATTTCCTGTTCCCGATCTATCACATGGGTACAAAAACGCTTGTTTAGCTTTAACAGGATCATTAATGGTTTCATAGAAATCATCTAAAAAAGAAACGGTTTTATCGATGTATTCTTGTTCTAACAAAGCATTGTTTTGATAGAGTGCGTAGATGGATTCTCTCAGACGATTGAACTCTTCAAAAACAGGAGTAAATTCATTGATATTAGCCACACAAAACCCTCTATACCTTCGCTCAAGTGTATTTCTCAACTGAAGTGCTGGAGCAGGTTTTGCATAAGGGGCACGAACAATTCCAGCATGATCGAAATCGTATGGAACACTGATGGGTAGACTCTTTGGTGTTTTCTGTATCAGCTTTATGTTCTGTAAATATTGCACCGACCAGTCTGTATTGCCAATCAAATATTCGAAAACCGCCATTTTGAGGAATTGTTGTCGTTCGATTGATAATGGAGAAAGTTTTAATTGCTTGAGTCGTTTTGTTTCGTTTCTAGCCGCCATTTGCTTTTCGTCTTCCAAAAGAATTCCATAACTCTGGTTGATGGTTTTGGCCTTGACGCTATCGTTATAGGTCACATTGACAAGTCGTGCTCTAAAACTATAGGGAGTGATTAAATTGTACAGGCGATACACCAAGTATTCTTGAATTACATATTCACTTCCCCTACAGGAAGTAACAAGTTTTAACTTGTTTTGCCCATCAAACAAACTGTTATGCGGGAGTTTGTTTTTTGAAAAGTTTAACAATAAAGGAGGGTACTTACAATTGGCTGCCGATCGTCTAAAGTTACCTCGGGTCTTAATCTTCACAGGGACCTTTTCCTGTACTTTACCCGATTGATAAACGACCAATGCTTTATGATAAGAAGAAGACTCGCCTCGGTCTTTAAAGGCATCTTTCAAGGAGCCATCGAGGCTTAAATTTATGACCTTATCACTTTCAAATAACACATTGGTTTGGCCTGTTAGTTGTTGACATATCAAAAAAAGAAAAAGACAAGATCGTCTCAAATTTATCTGTTTACAAATCATTGTATAAGTATAGTTGTATTAATTGTTTCCTAAAGATAAAACAAATTACAGAATAGGCTTTATAATTAATTACATGAAGGGTGTCTGTTGTTTGCAAGCAAACTTTTTGAATGCCTAAAATCATCTGT
>Ga0209654_1000177_pt1 | contig 68314 bp, 68 predicted proteins | sample SaaInl1SG_22_DNA_FD_184646 | JGI IMG/M metagenome (GOLD analysis project Ga0209654, IMG submission 184646) | Marine microbial communities from expanding oxygen minimum zones in the Saanich Inlet - ESP_161SG_22_DNA (SPAdes) (version 2) | ecosystem: Environmental > Aquatic > Marine > Intertidal... | reverse complement strand
CTAACTCTGGAGGTTTTAAGATTACCACGTTCACAGCAGGTACAGGAACGGTGACATTTAGCTAATGACAGAGTTAAGCTTTCCCCATAATCCAAACTAACATTAGATAACAAATAGAGGAGTTGATTAAAATGGCACACTATGCATTTTTAGATGAAAACAATATTGTTACCCAGGTAATCGTGGGTAAAGACGAAGACGACCTTGCTGAAGGCATTACTTCTTGGGAAGAGTACTATGGCGAAATGAAGAATCAGGTCTGCAAACGCACTTCCTATAACACCCGAGCAGGAGAGCATGTTGAAGGTGGAGAGCCATTCCGCGGAAACTATGCGGGTATCGGGTACACGTTCGACCCTGACAAGGGAACCGATGGGGCGTTCATTCCTCCTAAGCCTTTTAAATCTTGGAGTCTTAATAATTCTACATATTCCTGGGAATCGCCAGTGCCTTACCCAGACGACGATGGTCTGTACGACTGGAATGAAGAAACTGCTTCTTGGGAAGCCGTACCACTACCTGCAGAGTAATATCTTAATGGTATAGACGCAAAGCTTTCTAAATTTGTTAAAATAAACATGTTACAATAATATTATGCCTATCGTAACTATTGAAGAACTTAAAGAGCAGTTTGTTCCAGGTAAGAAACTAACCTCTGAATATTTTCAGAATCTTGTAGACACTCTTGCCGATGACCGTGCAGCCATTCACATTGGCTCAAACGGACCAATGGATCCAGAGTCAACCCCTATTTGGTATAACGGATTTAACAAAACACTTTCTGTTTATAACGGAGTGGAGTGGGTTGTTGTGGTAAAAGAGCCAAAATACAACCTTCCACAAGAAGATGGTCAGCCAGGCCAGGTGCTCAGCACCGATGGTAACGGAAACGTTACATGGATTTCTATTTAATTATAGATAATCTTTTAAAAAACCTTTTATAATAGGAGAACTATGGCAATTCAAGATATTGATTATATTAAAACGCGGTTTGAATCTGGAGACCGTCCAGGCAGCCAAGACTATATCGATCTCATTGAGACACTATCTGCAAAGGCTACAGATCTAGGGTCTGCGGGTAATAATGAGTTAGAAGTATCTGGCATTGAAAATGCAACGGTAATTGACGAAGTTCCCCTCGATGAATGGAGAATGGTCAAGTACATTGTTTCAATTTCTAAAAAGACTGGTGGTGCAAATAAATTTTATGCCACCGAATTCAGCATTCTTATCGACCTTAACGATGTTAATGTCGCTGAGTATGGAAGCATAGACAATGATGGGGATATTGGAACTATCACTGTAACTGCCGCTGGAGGGAACCTGCAACTGCTGGTTACCCCAAACCCTGCCGTTATTCCTATTACTGCAAGATTTGCACGTATGGGTCTAAAGGCTTAACTAACAACAAAGAAGGAAGTGAATTAAGTAAATGGCTACAATCGCTAAAAACTTTAGAGTAAAAAACGGGTTAGTCGTTGAGGGTACAGTCGCTACAGTAAACGGTAACGACATCCTTACAAACTCAACCGAAGACCAAGATTACATCACATCTCTCGTAGGTGGATCTGGTGAATCAGACAATGTCGCAGATACTCTCGTACTAAGAGATGCAAACGGTGACTTTGCCGCTAACGAGATTACAGCTGCATCAGTTGTACTTGGTGGCTCAGACCTAGCAACAACCTTGTCAGATAATGATACTGCCGCTCAGGGGTATGCAAACGATGCAGAGACTGGTGCTGTTGCTACCGCCGCTGCAGATGCTACATCTAAGGCAAACGCTGCACAGTCAGCTGCCGAGGCAACAGCTGCTTCAGATGCTACAACCAAAGCAGACGCTGCTCAGTCAGCTGCTGAAGCTACAGCCGCTGCAGATGCAACCTCAAAGGCTAACGCTGCATTGGCAAGTGCTCAGACATACGCCGATACTGCAGAAGCAGATGCTATCTCATCTGCAAACTCCTACACCGATGGCCGCGAGACCGCGATCACCACAGCTTACGAGGCATACGCCGACCAGGCTGAGACAGACGCTGTTTCTACAGCAGCTGCAGATGCAACATCTAAGGCTAACACCGCAGAGTCCAACGCTAACAGCTACACCGACTCTGAGATTTCTGCCCTTATTGGTGGTGCTCCAGAGCTACTTAACACCCTAGACGAGATCGCTGCTGCTATCGCTGATGATGATAACTTCTCCACAACAGTAGTTAGCGACATCGCTCAGGGTCTGACAGATGCAAAGGCATACACAGATACTCGTGAAACAGCTATTACCACTGCTTACCAGAGCTACGCTGACACAGCTGAGGCAGATGCAATTTCTACTGCTGCAGCTGACGCTACAGCTAAAGCAGATGCCGCTCAGTCAGCTGCCGAAGCCACAGCCGCATCTGATGCAACAAGCAAGGCAAACGCAGCTCAGTCAGCTGCTGAAGCAACTGCTGCTGCAGACGCTACAACTAAGGCAAACACCGCAGAGAGCAATGCAAACACCTACACTGATGGCGAAATCACAACGGTAAACGGAACAATCGATGCTCTAACTACAGATGATATTGCTGAAGGTACAAACGAGTACTACACAACAACTCGTGCAAAGACTGATGCTGCTGCTCTTCTTGTTGGTGCTACCAAAACCAACATCGAGATTACTGGTGACGAGAACGGTCTTACCATTACAGCCGAGAATGGTGTTGCTGACTCAACGACTGACGATTTAGCTGAAGGTTCTAACCTTTACTTCACAGATCAGCGTGCAGTAGATGCTCTTGAGGCAGTTACCCCAGTATTCACCGAGGTAGACGTAAACAGCATTGCTCTAAATGTAGCTTCCACAGTTGATGTAGCTACGCAGAACACTACTGGAACAGTTTACTCCTTCGACAGTGCAACTTACACATCAGCTAAGTTTGTTGTCAAGGCAGATACTGGGTCACACACCGAGGTAACAGAAGTACTTCTAACTCTTGATAGCTCTAGCAACATTGCAATCACAGAGTACGCCCTGGTAAACACTGGAGGCTCTTTGATGGAGGTTTCTGCTACAATGAGCGGTACTGATGTACAACTACAGGCAACTGTAGTAAACGATGCAACAACAGTTTCCGCAACTGGAACACTGATTGTATAAGGAATAACAAAGGATAGGATGGGGCAATGGCAACAGTAGACAAAGACTTTAGAGTCAAGCACGGATTACAGGTAACTGGCAACGCAACCGTTGGTGGTACCGTGGCAATCGCTGACCCAACACATGATACTCATGCTGTTACAAAGTCATACTTGGATACTGCTCTTTCAGAAGTACCAAGCACAGTTGTGCAAGCTACTGCCCCATCCGAACCTTCCAACGGAGCCTTTTGGCTCGACACTAGCATTTCTAGACTTAAGGTCTATTCTGGTGGAACATGGCTAACATTGGCTACCGCAGAAGAGGCACTAGATATGCCAGACCACATCCACGATATGACTATCGATGGAGATGGAAGACTCGACACCGTTTTCTATGAAAGCGGACAGTACGATGACCCACAAATTATGACAATCGATGGTGGAAGCCCCTCATCAACAACTTGGGATGTAATTCTCGACGGTGGATCCGTCTAAAAAACACTGCTATAATAAAACTAGGAGATTAAACTATGGCAACCAGAATGATTCAGCGCAGGGGAACTGCTGCAGAATGGACCTCAGCAAACCCAGTGCTCGCCGCTGGTGAGATCGGCTTTGAGACCGATACACAAAAGTTTAAGTTTGGTGATGGAACTACTGCTTGGGCAGACATTACATACTTTGCTAGTGCAGATCAGCTTATTGACGGCGCCCCCGAACTCCTCGATACACTTAATGAAATTGCCGCTGCTATTGGCGATGATGAAGATTTTTTCAATACCATCAATGACAAGATTGAAGGAAAAGCAAACCTAACAATTGCAGACTCCGTACCCACCAACGGTCCAGATGGCACAGAAAATTTGCAAGAGGGCGACCTTTGGTATGATAGATCAAATGGTCACATTTACGTATACTACCATGTAGACACAGAAAATGATATTTATGTCTGGGTAGAGGCCGGAGGCTCTGACGCCTACGCTGATGCAAGCCTGGGAACAAACAACCACGACTTCCCAACGAGCCCATCAGACAACGATACCCACAAAGGATTTATTTATAATTCAAATAGGACAGCTTGGCAGCTAGACAGGTCTTACAACCTAGACGACGCCTCTGACGTTGTAATTACTTCTGTTTCTGATGGTGATGTTCTTTCATACAACGACACCGCATCTGAGTGGATTAACCTTCCAGGCATTCCCCTAGATGAAAACCTAGACATTCCTCTTTCATACATGACACAAATGGGCGATGATGTAGACGACAAGATTGCAGGATTTGGAACGACTACCGTTCAGACAGAAGCAGAATGGACTGCCGATACTACTGTACCAGATCTTGGATCTCTAAATATCTCTACTGGAGATTCCATTAGAGCAAAAATCGGTGATGGTTCAAGTGTTTTTGACGATCTAGAATATGTTCCAAACAATTCTTATGTCGCAGCACAAATTACTACAGCGCTTTCTACATATGCAACAAAGGCTGACCCAACATTCAGCGGCACAGTTTCTCTTCCTTCCACAACCTCTATTGGTGATGTAAGCAATGCAGAGATTGCGCACCTAGATGGCGTTACCTCGGGAATCCAGGGGCAGCTTGATGACCTAGACACACTAAAGGCACCAATTGCTGACCCGACATTCACTGGCACAGTTTCTGGTGTTACAGCTTCCATGGTTGGACTTGGAAACGTTGACAACACCGCAGATGCAGACAAGCCAGTTTCTACAGCTACTCAGACAGCTCTAGACCTTAAGGCTAACCTTTCTGGTGCTACATTCGGCGGCAGCGTTGTAATTGAAGGAGACCTAACAGTCTCTGGTGCAACAACCACCGTATACGCTTCAGACCTTTCTGTACGCGACAACATGATTTACCTAAACCAGGGTGGATACTTTACAGTAACCGCAGCTACTGGTGATGGAGCAAATGTTACATATACAACTGATGCAGATCACGCTGCTACCGTTGGTGAGTACATCACAGTAACTGGTGCAGATCCTGCTACCTTCGATATCTCTGGAGAAGGCTCTGAAATTACAGCTGTAACAGCAAACACTATTACAGTTGCAAGCTCAGTTACTGACACCTTTGTATCTGGCGGATCACTACGAGTCAAGAGCCACGCTAACCCAGACCTTGGTTGGTCAGCTGGTCGATACGATGTCGTAAATGGTTCTGGATATGGGCACGCAGGTATCTTCCGCGATGCAACCGATGGTGTGTTCAAGATTTATGATGGATATGTTCCAGAGCCAGACGAGTCTGTGTTCATCGACACAACAGATGCATCTTTTGCACTTGCTCCAGTAGCAGTAGGAAAGGTTGTATTCCCTGACGGTACAGAGCAGACAGCTGCTGCTGTTCCATCTCTTACAACCTTTACAGAGAAAGCTGCAGACTACCAGCTAGATACACTTGATCACAAGGACAACATTGTTGAGATGAACATGTCAACAGCTGGAACCTTCACGGTACCGCTAGACGCAACATTGACTTGGCCAGTAGGTGCATCTATGGACATCTTTGCTACAGGAACTGGTGAAATCACCATTGCTGGAGAAGCAGGGGTAACGCTTAACGCTACCCCAGGTCTAACTCTGAGGACTCAGTGGTCATCAGCTACCATCATGAAGCGTGGAGCTAACAACTGGGTTGTCTACGGAGACCTAAAGGCTTAATAGGGATATAGGAGAATAAGATGGCTAGAAAAGAAGCGGGTGGAAGGTCCTCTCAACAGAATGACTTTCTGGAGCCCAAGAAACCTATTATTGACTCAGTTGTAAATACTGGTACAGATATTCCGTTTAATAACGGTCAAGCTGTTGTTACAATCAGTTTGCCTGCAGGATCTCCCGAAGCAACTTCGTTTGACATTACCGCCTCCCCCGACGGTGGCGGAACAGACGTAACAGCATCCGGCAGCTCCAGCCCTGTAACAGTAAACGGACTACTTTCGGACCAGGCTTACACCTTTACCACAACTGCAACAAACGCTGCCGGAACATCTCCTGCTTCAGATGCTTCCGCATCTGTTACAATCACTACCGTGCCAGCAACACCTGCCGCACCAAGCGCTACGGCTGAAGTTAACAACGACGCTGTTTCTTGGGCCGCTCCCGCCACTGGTGGTAGTGAAATTACTAATTACAACTGGGAGTCTGACGACAGCAAGTCTGGGGATACGACAGGGTTATCAGTAGACGTTACGCAGGAGGCTAACACTTCTCAGTCCTACAGGGTTAGGGCAGAAAACGCTAATGGATATAGCGAATTCTCTCCATATTCGAGCAGTGTTACTACCGTAGCCCCATTCTTTCCATTCTTTCCACACTTCCCACCACACTTCCCACCGCATTTCCCACCTCACTTCCCACCACACTTCCCACCGCATTTCCCACCACATTTTCCACCTCACTTCCCACCATGGTTCCCTTTCTTCCCAAGGTTCCCTAGATTCTCTTATCGACACGGATTTGGAGAAAATCTAAATCCAGAAGATAACGAATAGGTAAAAACAAAAGACCCACCCTAACCGGTGGGTCTTTTGTTTGTGATATAATGATTCTATGGGTATGAATATTGAAGACAACACGTGGCTAACTAAGGACAGAGCTGAAACATCTGTCACCAGAATGCCAGAAAAAAATATTGGCAATGGGGTAGTGGTTCAGAATCCTGCATTAGGCATTAATGTTTATAAAAACGTTTTTGATCGCACTACCTCTGAACAGATTATCAAAACTCTAGAGAACAATCTATCTGGAGATTCTCCGTATAGCTGGGAAGGCGCACTGGTCACAGAGGGTCATGAACAAATGCTTGACGCAAGAAATTGCGTAGATTTTAAGATTGGTCAGAATTGCCTGGGGCCAGTAAACGAACACAACAAAGATCTTTATGAGATTCATAAGAAATCTTTTGATGCTATTTTCCCATGCGTAGAAGACTATGGACACTATTGGGGCGTAGTAATGAGATACTACGAGGTTTTTAATTTTGTAAAATATGAGGGTAACGGAAAGCACTTTGCTGTTCACGCAGATCATGGGCCAGCATATGTAACAACAGTCTCAGCTGTAGCCTATTTAAATGATAATTACGTTGGTGGAGAATTAATTTTCCCAAGGTTTAATTTAACAATTAAGCCAGAGGCCGGAGACTTGGTTGTGTTTCCCTCCACATTTATATATGAGCATTCAGCAGAGCCCATCGTTGAGGGAGACAAATACTCTATTGTGGTGATGACCGACTACAACGATCGAGGTGGACAGAAGTATTTTGACTACACGCAGGCAGAAGATAAGCTAATTTATTAGGAGTGGACATGAAAGAAACTATTGAGAGTCATGAAAAAAGATTGCAGGAGTGGTATGAGATAACAGAGCAAACCTGGACTAATGTTTCAGATCTTGGAAATGGAATTTTGGTTTATCACAATGTTCTTAAGCCAAGTCTTAATATCATTGATAGGCTAGAAGAGGTTGTATCAAATCCAGAAAACCCATATAGCTATGCTGAAGCTATGGTTGGGTACGGAATGAAAATGCCAGAGTATCGAGATTGTCTAGACTTGAAGTTTAAAAAAACAGATATTCAAGACGATGAGTCCCCCGCGTCACTAAAACTACAGTCTTTGTGGGAAGATGTACATTTTGCTAAACTGCAGGCAGTTAAAGACTACACAAAAAGGTTTAATGTTGGTGAGCTTAGATACTGGGAAGCGTTAAACTTTGTAAAATATGGACCTGGACAGCACTTCCAGGAACACACAGACCATGGATTTTCTTATAACTGTGTTGTGTCTTTAGTTGGATACGTGAATGATGATTATGATGGTGGTGAGATATTTTTTAGAGCACAGGGTTTAAAGATTAAGCCAAAGGCTGGAGATCTTTTTGTTTTTCCTTCTAACTTTATGTATCCTCACAGAGCCATGCCAGTACATGGTGGCACCAAGTACTCTATTGTAACAATGCTAGATTATTCAAAAAAGTATCACGATCAAAGCTTTTATGAAGAAAGCGGAGAGTAGCTGTTGTCAAAAGTTAACGTTTATACTGGAGGAGAGTATGCAAAATTAGACCAGCTCCCCTTGCAAAGAGACTGGATGGACATCACCTTTGATAGACACGCCTATCAGTGCTTTCCTGTTTCTTTGTCTAACAGGATTGGATGGGGGGTTTCTTACCCAGAAGACATTGCTTTTGTTTGGGACGGGGTCAATGACAGCACAGCAGATCATGTTAAGATTTTATCTGGAGAAAAGTATTTGCATACTGGTAGAGGTAATCGCACTATCAGCTTTAACACAGACCTAACCTTTTACCTAGAAAGTGGAGAAGACTGGTCTATATTGACAATGCCAGCACCCAATTACTTTATTCGTGGAGCGCAGTGTATTACCACAGTTATTAGCCCTACAGCTTTGCAGGGAGAGATTCCAATAGCCTGGATGATTACAGAGCCAAACGTTGAAATTACTATTCCTGCTGGCACACCGATTGCTTCTTTAGTTCCAATTTCCCTTTCTGAAATACAGAATTATCCTGTTTCTGTTAAAAACGGCAAGCCTCCTTACGAAGACGATAGCTGGAACGAAAAAATGAGGGCACGCGGAGACAAGAGTCAAGAGTTAAATATGTCTGGAAAGTGGACACATTTTTATAGAGATGCTGTAGACCACTTAGGAAACGCTATGGGCGGACATGAAGCCAAAAAAATAGTAATGAAGGTAGATTATGAGTTCGAACAAGATTAAGTTTATTGCCGACTCTTATGCGGTGGATCCCAAAGACAATGCAACAGATCCAGGGCCAATTGTAAAGACTATCCCTGAGTGGTATAAGCAAGCAGATAGGTACTATAAAGATCCTTCTGGTGAAAACTATAAAGACCAGGATGGCAACAATATCCACAGCTGGAAGTCTTGCCCAGTAGTGTATGACGGCATGGGGACTGGATATGCCTTTAAGACACCCTGCGACTTAGTTTTTACTAGAGATGACAAAGGTATCCCTCACGTACAGATTGCAGATGAAAGATTCCCAAACTTTGTACAGGAAAGACCTCCGATGCCAGGCTTCCGCGTCCCCTGGGGCTATGATCAATTTCATTTTGCGTGGTATGGAGAGTGGGCGGTAGAGTTGCCAAAGGGCTATAGCGCACTTTACATACAGCCTATGAACAGGTATGAGCTACCTTTTGAAACAACTAGTGGAATTATTGATAGTGATACCGTCAATTTGTTTGGCACGGTTCCATTTTTTATTGCTAAAGATTTTTCTGGGGTATTGCCCAAAGGCACACCATTTTTGCAAATAGTCCCATTTAAAAGAGAAAACTGGAAGTCCTCTTACGAGTACCCAGATCATATGAAAATTTATAATGACAATATGGCCAATATTGAAAAATATCGCACCCCTAAAGGTGGCGTATATCTTAATAGTGTTTGGGAAAGAAGAAAGTACGAATAGGCTCTGTGGTAATATAGTAATATGAACAAAAAGTATAACATTAATCCAAATGATGGCAAAGAGCTGTTTGAGCATGAGTTTTACCAAGGGGCAGACCCCAAGTCTATTACCCCCTCTGGGTATTTTGGATCGTCAAAAGATAATATTGTAGAGGTAGAAAACTTTTTAACTCCATCAGAGATTATATACTTGTCAAACTTTATGAAGAGTAATAAAAGCTGGGACTATACGGAAAGCCGTTGGGATGAAGACGGCACAATGATATACGATGCATCATATTGGGAAAATCGTGTAGCCACCTGGAACACCCTTGAAAAAGCAAATCCAGACGTCCTGATGGTTATTGCAAATGCAATATTAAGAATGAAGCCTGTAGTTGAAAAATTTTTTAATGTAACTGCTTTCCCGACTAAGCCTGCTCTTGTAAGGTGGACTCCTGGTACTTTTCAGATTCCCCACGCAGATAAAGAGCTGCACGTAGGTGATGATGCTGGAAAACCTAACGCCTTCCCCTGGTACGATTTAGCAGGATTGTTTTATCTTAATGATGAGTATGAGGGAGGAGAGCTGTTCTTCCCAAATCAAGGTGTTCAGTTTAAGCCAAAGGTTGGCGCCGCTTACTTCTTCCCAGGAGACATGAACTATATTCATGGAATCACAGAGATCACCTCTGGAGAAAGATACACCGTTCCATTTTTCTGGACAATAACAAAGCTAGGAGAGTTTGATGCCAAGTATAGTTAGGGGTGGAGATGGCTGGGGTCAGAATGCTGTATCTCCAGATGTCCTAGACAAAGTTGAGTTTAAAGAGTTTTATCCCAAAATTCATATTTACAAAAACCTTTTGCCAAGTGCAGACAGGCTGGTAGAGATTTTAAAAGAGTCTGGACAAGACAGGGCAGCCTCATATTACTTCAACATGTGGGATAAGTGGCACGTGTTTGGTGAAACTATTGGCGGAGTTAATTTTAATCCGATTTACCCAGAGCTAGTTGACGAAGAAAAGAAGGCTGCAGAAGAGGTTATCGTAAGAGAAATAGAAGCTGCCTTTGCAAAAGCTACTCAACACTACATGCGTCATTATGGAGTTGTCAAGGGCGACGACTGGACTACAATGGGGCCATCGATTTGTAAGTACGATTCAGAACTGGAGCACTGCGGAATTGATTACTTAAGTATGAAATACCACACAGATTATGATTACATTCGGGGAGATGAGCCAGGAGATAAGTTTGCAATCACTTGTACAATGTATCTTAATGATAGCTATGAGGGTGGAGAGATGTGGTTTGCTTTAGGGCATCAGCAAGATTCTTTTGGAGAGGAGCCACTGCCTGACGAAGATATTAACATCTACAAGCCAGCTGCTGGCGATATTTTAGTGTTTCCCTCGGGGCACCCAGATGTTCTCTCAGAAGACAGCACATACTTTCATGGTGTAAGTAGAACGTGGAAGTCTGAAGAAAAGACAGACAACAAGTATTTTATCCGCTCATATTACTTAATCCCATTTGAGGGCACACCAGAGTGGCTAGAGGGCCAAGAGAAGTACGGAGAAGACGCCTGGGAGCGTATGGAGACCGAAAGAATCAAGGCCCGTGTAAAGACACACCAAGAGTTGCAGATTTTAAAGACAAGGACTGCCGCTAGCGATAAAGAGTGTGGAATGTACTGATGGATAGCAAAATTGAATTTTACGATATTCCTGGAGCCCCCTTGGCTAGGGTGTATACAAATCTTTTGCCCAACGTTTCAAAGCTTATGGATCTTTTAAAAGACTCAGAAAAAAATCCAGGTAAATATTCTAGGTTTAAGGATTGGCAAGTTTGGAACGATCTTGGCACAATGGTTCCAGCTGGGATCCCTCCGGAATTTTCTTTACTAGATGCCTATGGCGACGGAAAAGATTTTTTTGCAAAAACTGAAAAAAACCTGGAAACAGAGCTTCTTTTTGAGGTTTATAAAGCATACTATTTAAGTGTAGAGCATTATATGCAAGATAAAAACATTCCAAAAAACATAAAGACTCATCCAGACGGACCATCTTTTTATAAGTACGATCACACCTTGCCAGCACCAACACCTAATACCCCAGAGTATAACATGAACTATCATACAGATTTTGCATTTTCTTTAAAAAACAATCCAGGGAAAAAGTCTATAGTCACTTGCACAATGTACTTAAACGATGACTATGATGGAGGAGAGATGGTCTTTAATTTAGAGCCAAGACTTTCTAGGCCCTACTACAAAAGGTCGGAACAGTTTTCTGAAGACGAGACTTATATTTCCGGTAGAGTTGTTTACAGGCCAAAAGCTGGGGATGTTGTTGTTTTCCCTTCAGGCAATCCAGACTACCTATCTGATGATGGTTTTTATTTTCACTGTGTAAATAGGGTAACTAATGGAGATAAATATTTCTTAAGCATCTTTAATTCTTACATTTATGAAGGATCAAAAGAATATCAGGAAGGCTTAGAAGAGTATGGAGAAGAGCTATGGACTTGGCTAGAAAAAAAACGGACCTATAATGCAGGATTCAAGAAGAAGGCGGTATCACTAGATGACCCAGGCAGAGAACTCCCAAGTACCTAAGCTTGACCCAGCATCTTTTATCTTTTTTAAAGATGAGCAAATTCTAGATGGGAAAGGTCAGCTAGGAGTTGATCGCAACAGGATTGTAGAAGTGCCCAGCTTCGTTTCAGAAGAGATGGCCACTAGAATGGTTGACTATTTCAAAGAGGAAGACAGGTGGGGAGAGACTGCGTTTAATGGATCTCACGGTGCACCAGTTCAAGCTGGGCTAGTTAGCCCTAGCCAGTTTGGTTTGGCAGATACTGTATTCATGGACGTTAACTCAAAGCTAGAGGAAGCTGTTACCGCAGTATACGGTAAGACAGTTACTCCATCATCAATCCATGCACAAAAGTGGGACGTAGGCTCTTCTGCAAACCCCCATTCTGACAACTCAGATTTTGACGGGAATCCAACCAAAGGGTTTGATAATTTAAAGTATGTTGGCATCCTGTATCTTAATAGTGACTATGAGGGGGGAGACCTTTACTTCCCAGAACATAAAATTTCTATTCATCCAAACTCTGGATCTATGTATATATTTAGTGGAGGGGTAGAAAATATTCACGGTGTAACAGAAATTACCTCTGGTACTAGGTACTCAATTGTTTCTTTTTGGAATTTTTAGGAGAAATATGGAAATCAATGTTGTAAATGTATCCGGTAACGCTAATGATTATTTACAAGAAATATCAGATATTTATAAAGAGTTCGGGATAGTTGTAATTCGCGGATTAAGCTTTGATAAAGACAGGCAAGAGTACAACAAAATTTATCCAAACAACCAACACCATTATGACGTAGCCACTACTGCAAGTGAACAGTTTGATCTAGTGAAAAAGCTAGGAGATATTCTTGGGTGGAGTCCTAACAGCGAAGTTGATTCTTGGGATGATATCATTGTTGAAAATCATTCAAGAATGGATTTGTCTGGCTTCTCGTCAGAAGACATAATAATCTGCTGGCACCTGGAGCACGTTGATTACGACATGTATGACCCACTGTTGGCCTCAGTTTGGACTATGTGGCACTGCGATTTAGATAAGGATGGAAAAGCTGGAAACACTTGGTTTGTCGATTCCGAGATGGTGTATAAAGAATTAAGCAAAAAAGATCAGCAGTTTTTGTCTAAATGCTTTTTGCAATGGTACGACATAGATGGCTCCGGACCCCACCAAGCAAAAGCAGTAGTTCCTCACTGGCTTACAAACAATAACATAATTAGGATAGAGCTTACTCCAGGCTTAGACTTAGAACTACTTGAATTTGATGGAAGGTCACCAACAAACCAGGAGGCTCAAGAGTTTAAAATAGTTTTTTCTAAGGTTATGAACATTATTGAAAATAATAAAAAAATAAGACTAGTTCACCGTTGGCAAAAAGATGACATCGTCATTCCAGATTTACAGAGAATGGCTCACACTGTTACTGGTGGGTTTAGTTCAAAAGATAGAATCTTTACCAACTTTTTTACTTACCTTAAAGATCCTAGAAAGCTAAAAGAAGAAGAAAAGCCACTAATTTGGAGAAAAGATTGGACAGAAAAAGTTTTTGGTAATCAAAATCTTTGATATACTTGTATCTGAAAGGTATTTATGAAAACAGTTTATCACCACCCGCAGATTGCCGAGATCAAAGGCTTTTTTGATGAGCAGTATTGTCTAGACGTCATTGAATTTATGGACGGCAATGATGACGATGGCGATAACTGGAACCCTATTTGCTTCCCCAGCGTCCTAGGTGTTAATGTAGGTGAGCCTAAGGCCACAGATAAAATTTCTGTTGAAGACATGGGCAAGATTAGAGACAAGATGCACCTTGCCGTTCAAGAGGTCATGAATAAGGCCGTTAAGAACGTAACTATGAGTGGCCACAAATACCCTAAAGGATCCTATGCAGCCCCTCACTCTGACAGCTCAGAGCTTGATGGAACCCCCAACGCATGGCAAATGAACAAATATGCATGCATTCTTTATCTTAACGCAAATTATGAAGGTGGAGCAATCTACTTCCCACAGCACGATCTAGACGTACATCCAGAAGCTGGAAGCCTTCTAGTGTTCGAGGGCAGCCACGATTTTCTTCACGGAGTAAGAGAGATTACTGACGGAGATAGGTTTACTATCCTTGCATTCTGGGATGATGCAGATGCCATATATGACAAAGAGTTTTTGGATGAAAAGGTAGAGCTTCAAAGAACAGCCTTGGACTACGTAGAATCAAGCCATGACTACGGAGAGTATAACGGAAGAACTTTTGGGAAACAAAAGCCAGAAGACCTTTACTCAATTCTCAAGGACTAGATCGATTACCCTCAGCATTAGATATATGTCTAACAAAAGTAGGCAGTGCGTATCTCTGGGGTCCGTCCCCAGGAGCATTTACCCCGTGTTTGTACTGTTCGCCATCTGGGAAAATTATAATAGAGTTCGCTGGTGGCTTAACTTTTAAGTCAATATTGGGAAAAAACAACTCTCCATTAGAGTAGTCATCATTTAAATATCCAATAACTGCGTATAGAATCTCTGGGTCGCCATCACTATCGATGTGAGCTTTTAATTCAGATCCAGAGTATTGCCTTTGTATTGTGTCAATCCAGCCATACCATAAATCTTTATTGAAATCAAAAAGTTTTGAAATTCTTTTATTTAGACTCTCCGTGTATTCCCTAGGTATTTGTATTGCCTTATCGCTCCAGTCATAGGTATATTCCATAAGTCCTTCTGCAATTAGATTTTCAATATCTACTCTTCCATACTTCCTTCTTGCAAGCTCCACCTGACTGTCTTTATAATCTTTTTCCCAATCTTCCTGTGTCGCTTTTTCTATAATTTCCCACAGGGGGTCGGTATCAGATTTTTCAAGAAAGTCATAAATTAAAATAATTCCATCGTAAATTTCCAGGTAGCTATAGCCTAAGCTTTCAACATGTTCGGCTATTTCTTTCATGCCGACCCTGCCTTTCTTACAAAGGATGGGAGAACATACCTAAGCGGCCCTTCTCCAGGAGCCTTTACTCCATGTAGATAGTCCTCGCCACTGGGGAAGATAATTAACGACCTTGCTGCAGGCTTAATCTCAATACCTAGATTAGAAAAGAATAGCTCCCCTTCAGTGTAGTCATCATTGACATACATAATTACGGCATATTCTATTAGTGGGTCGGCATGGTTATCAACATGCTCAGTAAGCTGTGCTCCAGAATACTGTCTCTGGATTGTCCCAGCACCATCGAATATAAGATTTTTATCAAAACTAAAGATCTTTTGAATTCTTGCACTAAGTGTTTCAGATGTTTCAAAGTTTAATCCAAGGTTTTTATCAACCCAGTGATAAGTAATTTCTATTAGCTCTTCTTCCAGCAGATTTTCTATGTCTCTTCTTCCATACTTTCTTTCAGCAAGATCAGCAACACCATCCATATAATGCTTTTCCCAATCCTTTTCACTAGACTCCCCTATTTGATTCATTACAGAGATAACTTCTGAGTCATTCAAAAAATTATTTACTAAGAAAATGTTTTTTTCAATTTTATCAAAGCTGTACCCCAAACTGAGCAAAGATTTTTCTAAAGCATTCATATATAAGATAATACCATACTCTTATTTAGTGATATAATGTTCCCTATGACTGTAAAGATTATTGAAAACTTTATTGAGCCAGAAGTTTGCAGATATATCGTTAATCACTCTAAATGCTTTTTAAGCGATGAAAACGGAAAGCCAGGGTACTTTGAGGACAACTATCCAAGGCAGGCTATATCAAAAGATCAAAAAGACTTTTCCACAGACCCTAGGGTAAGCACCACGGAAGAGGGATGGGCGGACAGGCTAATCTCTGACTGCCTTTACAAAGCGCAGAAATACCTAGAAGATTTTTATAGTTTAAAATCTTTGGACAACTATGAGGGAAGCCTTGTAAAGCTTACTCAAGGTGCTCAAAATGGCCTTCATTCAGACATGTTTCAGATAGATGGGTCCAAGTGGGACGATGGAAGCGGAAGAGAAGACGAAAAGCCGTATTCGGCACTTTTGTATTTGTCAAGCTATGAAAAAGATTTTTTCGGTGGTGAAATTATTTTTCCTCAGCATGACCTTACAGTTTATCCAAAAGCCGGAGACTTTATTTTTTTTATTGGAGACTTAGAACATTTGCATAAAGTAAATGAAATTACTTCCGGAGAAAGATATGCAATAATTATGTTTTTTGGAGAATGATGCCTGTAGAAATTATTGAAAACTTTATTGATAAAAATGAGGCTAAATTTGTTATAAAACACTTTGATAAAAACCTTGTTGCCATTTCAGATAGGCCTGGGTTCTATGAAGATCTAAATTACAGAACCCCACAGCCATTCGATGAAAACTTATTAGATAGCCACAATTTTTTTGAAACCAAGGAAGAGCTAATAGCCTCATCTATAATTAATTCATTTATTTACAAAACAAAGAAAAAAATAGAGTCTTTTTATAACGAAAACTTTGAACATTTTGTCGGTGGTATGACAAAATTATTGCCTGGGGCAGAACAGGATCTCCATGCAGACATGTGTAATCTAGATGGCACAGAAATAAAAAATGATAAAAAAGCTAAAGTATTAAAATATTCTGCTCTACTATACTTGTCTTCAACAGAAAAAGATTTTTCTGGAGGACATCTAGAGTTTCCTAAACAAGAACTTGTAGTCAAGCCAAAAACTGGAAAGCTTGTTTTTTTTAAAGGCGATGAGAATCACCCCCACAGCGTTAGCGAAATATTTTCTGGCAAAAGGTATGCCATTGTTATGTTTTTTGGCTAGTCCCTAGGCCAAAAACTATTTTCAGCCTGATCATATTGATGCTTAGGAGATCCTTCTTCCCATTGGAGCAGATCATTCTTGATGAGTCTTACTAATTCGATGGCTTCTTCAGAATGGCCCTCTGGTAAAATAGTCCAAGAACCTGCATAATGTATAAAGTACGAATTGTATTTTGATTCGTTCAGGCAATCATCCATATAAAAAACTCTATTAAATTTATAAGATAAGTCATACATGTTTATTTTTTTGTTCACTATGTTCCAGTTAATTAAAGTTTGTTCGTAAAAGTAATCATCATAAAGCTTTTCTGGAGGCAGGAGAAGATCTTCCTGACCCCTTGAGATTAAAAATAGTCCACCATTGTAATATTTTTTGTTCCACTTAACATATTCTAAGTTAAACAATTCCGCCCAATGCCTCATGTTTTCTTCTCGGTCCTGTAAAGTAAAATTAGATTCATTTACCATCCCAACCTTGTCTTCTGGAACAATTTTAAAAATATTTGGAGAGTCATTCCTTATAATTATGTCTGTGTCTATATATAAAACTCTTTTATAGTACTTTAATAATTCGACCACATTAAGCTTGTTGTAAGAGCCAAAAGCCGGAGCAATAGTAGTGTTTTGTCTCATCGACTTGATTTCTTTAGCAAAGGTTTCAGAGCGAACGGATGGTCGGTTAGAAGCAATTTTGTGCGAGGTTTCTAAACCTGGGTTGACGTGATACTGTCTCCCGTCATAAACAATAAAGTCTGCCCCACAGCTTTGTGCGTACCTTTCTTGTGTGGGATGGCAATGCTTGGCAATGTTTTCATGCCTTTTTCCAATTAGCGTTGTTACCACTGCTAAATCTTTCATAAATTCAATAATAGCATATGGCTTTATGCTAAAATAGTTATATGGTGCAACAGCTAAGATACCGTGGAATTGCCGATGCCTATAGGGCTATCGAGGCTACTGGCGGTGTTGTTGTACAAGCTATGATTGATAATGTTCTTCATAATGTGCATTATTTTAGTAATACTGGAAGTAATACATTTTCAGTGCTTTTCCCAGGATCCAAAGACAGGGTGGTAAAATATCTTGTTATTGGTGGTGGTGGTTCTGGTGGAGATGCAGATAATGAAACGGAAGCTGGCTCAGGTGGCGGTGCAGGTGGCTACAGGGAGGGCGAGATACAGCTCTCTTCGGCTGTTGACATTGCTGTGTCCGTCGGTGCGGGAGGAGTTGCGTCAACAGGCGCTGGCTGCGACGTAGGAAATAATGGCCAAGCATCATCTATTAGCTCGGTAGATTTGTCTTTGAATATTTCTGCTGCAGGCGGTGGCGGTGGCGGAAATGGCCAGGGCGGCGCTGGTAGAGACGGCGGGTCTGGTGGCGGTTCTGGCCGTAGAACCTCTACGGTTGGTTTAGGTAACGTTCCAGCAACAACCCCTCCACAGGGACACGATGGCTTTCAGGGTTCTGGCAATATTGGTGGTGGTGGCGGTGGATCTGCATTAGCCTCAACTGGACAGGCTGGTGGTGCTGGAGAAGAGTCTTCTATTTCTGGAATTTTATCAACATACGCAATTGGCGGTAGCGGTGGAAATTACTCCGCTTATGGCTTCTCTCCAGCAGAATTTGGCTCTGGCGGCGGCGGTGGCGGGGCTGCTCAAGAAGGGGGCGGCCACCCAACACAAAGAATGAATCGTGGATTTAGTGGGCAGAACGGCGTTGTTATTTTTTCTTATCCCGTTGCACCATCAGAAGGTTTTGAAAGTCCTGGAGTGCCAAGCAAGCCAGGAAAGCCAACTGCTGTCGCTAATGTACTTTATGATACTGTAAAATGGTCAGCAGTTAACGATAACGGATCTCCAATTATTGAATATGAATGGGAATCTAGCGACGGAAAAAGCGGTACGACTACATCTCTTGGCGTAACTCTTACTCAAGAGGGCGGAACCGCACAGTCATACAGGGTTAGGGCTCGCAACGCTGTTGGGTATGGGGAATGGTCTGACTACTCCAGCTCAGTTACAACCATTTCTCCATTCTTCCCATTTTTTCCATTTTTCCCCCATTTTCCCCCACACTTTCCACCCCACTTCCCCCCATTCTTTCCACACTTCCCACCACATTTTCCACCTCATTTCCCACCATGGTTCCCTTTCTTCCCAAGGTTCCCTAGATTCTCTTATCGACACAGATTTGACAATGTAGAGTCTGACGAATCGAATGATGAAGAATGACTAGCCCACTGAACCTATATGCCACCAAGGTTTTTGCTGAGCATCCAATTTCAATGTGGGCTCTAGATGAGCAGATCGGATACATCTCCCTGCTATCAAAAGAAGATCTTGATATCAGCGGTTGGATAATTGATGGTGCCACATCCGTTGATACTAGCTTGCTTCCAGAAAGACCAGCTACCTCACCATTTGAAGATGAGCCATCTTATGGCCTTCTAGAAAATGATGAAAATAATGGGTCCATCTCAATTAAATCTTCTGCTGCAATAGGTAACTCTTTAATCAATGAATCTTTGGGGTCATTCTCTATTGCTTTTTATTGTTTTACATACCCAAGGTCTGTCAGTGCAATTGTGGGATTTGAGTATTTAAATTCTAGTATGGAAGAGTCTATTGTACAAAGGCCAGCCTCAATTCCAGCAAACCAGTCTTGGGCTTTTATTGCAGAAACTTTTGCAATCCCCGAGGGGGCATCCGATATAGTTCCGTTTGTTGAGTTCACTTATGAAACATCAGAGCTAGATTATGGAATTTCTATTAACGGACTCTCTATTGGTCAATGGTCTGAAGAGTTCCACACTGAGTCACTTGGTGTTTTGCCACAGAGCCTTCCTTCAGGGATACCGCTTTCTGGCAAGGGTGTCGTGGCTCAGGCATATGGCTTGCAGGGTAAAGATGGGTATTATATTTCATCAGACACAACCCTGTATGCCAAAAATCTTGGCCTGCCCCTAGTCTTTGGTTCGGCAAACTCTACAGTTATTTATCCAAACGAAAATGGATCTCCGTCTTTGATTATTCCAGGAGAGGGCTTTATGAATAAGTCTGGCCAATACAAACCTTTGACAATAGAGTTCTGGACTAATATTCAAAATAACTCTGTTGTTTCTAAAAGAATTTTTGGACCTCTCCTGTCATCTGATGGGCTCTATGTCGATAAGCATCTAATAAAGCTAAAAGTTGGAAATAGTTCGGGATCTCATGTAATTAAAGAGTGGGGAAGGCCTATGCTTGTCGGCATAAGGCTTTCCTACAACGCTGCCTCCTTAATGATTAACGGAGAAGAAGTTATCTCTTTAGACATTTCTCCAGAGAGCGTAAACTATCCAGCCCAATATATCGACGGCACTGACCAAGACTGGCTAGGCTTTTACGCTTATGAAGATGTGCCTCAAATCCAATTAGAGGCAGTGGCTATCTACCCATACGAGGTTGCAGCAATTGTTCAAAAAAAGAGATTTGTTTATGGACAAGGGGTAGACTTCCCAATATCTTCTAGTGGTTTAGACAACTCTACCACCGTTGCGGTAGACTACTCTCTTTCAAATTATGCAAAGAATGTCACCTATCCAGAAACAGCAGCATGGTCCGCTGGGTACTTCGACAACTTAGAGGTTGATCAAACTAAAATATCTATTCCAAGCTACGCCCCACCAGAACTATTCGTACAGGGTTTAGACAATAATTCTTGGATAGAAGATAACCTATCTGAGTATGACTACAACAGCCCATCCATTATCATGAAGCCAAGCTCGTCTTGGAATGATGTTGGAACATATCTTTATCTAAAAAACACATCATTTTTGAACGAACCGTTGAAATCTTTTTATGGAGTATTTGAAACTCCCACAGACAATACTTCAAAGCAAGTTTTGGTAAAGTTTCAAAATCCATCAGACGGCTCCTTTATAAGCATTGACTTAGAAAATGAAAAAGTTGTATATAGCATAGGCTATACAAATACAGAAAATGTTTTTACAGAAGAGGTGTTTTATGAGTCAGCAGTTTCTAGCGTTGGAGACACTTTTGCTGCTGGTCTAGATATTCCAACAGCTTCCTCGTCCTTTGGATCAAAGGTTTCTGCTATCCTGGGTACTTTGCAAAGCTGCAGCGTTTATCTCGGTGGACAAAAAGATTTTAATAATACATTTACAGGTAAGATTTTTAAAATGGTTTTTTGTAGTAGCAGAAACTCTCAAAAAACAGAAAACATTTTTGCAACAGATGGTGTCGCTGCTGACTATCACGAAGAAAGCTCAAGCTCTCTTGCCGATGAAAGCAACAAAGAAAGCCACATTGGAACATATACCATTGTTCCTAAAATTGAACTTGATGAGTTTATTATAGATGTAGCAGCAGACTGCTACTGGCAAGACTATGTTCCACTTAGCTACTTCGGAAAATTTGTAAAAGACTATAATGGAGACAGCTTCTTCGCTCTTGATTTTATACAGTTCAACATTGACTATGTAAAGCTGTACAGAATTTCAGAAGGAAGCTATGACACTACAGGAATGCCTCTTAAAACATATGTGTCTTTTCAGTATCTGGCTGATGGGGCTAACGCAGGACCAGAGTCTTTCGCTACTACGCAGCCACTATCTAAAACAGGAATTGTATCTCCTGGAGAAGACTGGCTAACTACGAGGTATGAAGTTCTTAATGATTCCGTGATCAAGTTACCCCCAGGACAGGACTTTAACAGCCTAGCCTTGACATTCTCTATAGAGATCACATCCCAAGGCGTTAACTCTGAAAACCTATCTGTTGATTCGATGAGCTTTGCTTCGCAAGCATTAGGCCAAACCCCAAACAAGATTTCAACAAGGTTTGGAACAGACATTGTGCCATTTAAAAAGTCTGGCCTTTACTTCGAGTATCGGAACGTGCAGCCATTTTCTATATATAAAAAAGACTCACCCTACCTCTATCTAACAAAGAATAGCGGGATAAGGCTAAGGGGGCAGTATGAATCAACGGGCAAAAATGGTCTCAGCATTCCAATTAACAAGAATAGCTCAGACTTCTTCAAGGTAAATCTTTTCCAAATGTTTTTGAGGTATGAAGAAGAGTCGTTCCCAATTGCTCCAGTCCAGATATTTGAACTTCAGACATCTGACACTTTAATTAAGTTCTTCTTAGTAGCAGACTCTAATACTCAGCAAAGAGGTCAGATCTATGCAATTGACGATACAAATGGAAACATTATGCCTGGCATTGTTTACTATATCGATGGCAAGGTAGTAAAAAGACCTATCCTAAATCTAAATACTTGGGCAGTTCTAGGAATTTCATTTAGTGATCCCCAAGATTTTTCTTCTTTTGTTGGTGCCCTTAGATTTACTTCTCCAATCTTATTTAATAACGTTTCCTACTATCAAACAACACAGCTAGACGAAATTCAAAGATTTGCATATAGAAAATGGTCTGCGGTTAGGTCAGGTATCGACAATCCTCTTGACTGGGGATATTGGTCGGGCAAAGATCAAACACCAGAAGGAGAGATCATTGAGGTTTCAGATGGCTCTGTTTGGAGAGAGGTTTTGTTTTTGGCAGAAGCTGAGGGTACTGTGCCAGATGCAGCCAAAGTATACAACCAGTATGTTGGTACAAATAGCTCCGTTTTTGATACAGGCTCATCGTTAAGGCTATCTGACTACCAGTCTTCTGTATTAAAGGATGTAGCCTGGTCCACTTCTGTCAGCACTCCAGTATAATATGGTATACTTGTGGTTATGAAAAAGAAAAAGCCACGTTTTCCTGGTCAGGTCGGTGACACAAAGGTCCAGGTTATTGAAGAAAACTTCTCCAACTTCGGGACTTATGTATGGCACAAGCCTAATGGTAAAGCTTTTACAGACGGCGAAGGTAACGCATTGTCTATCGAAGCAATGAAGGGCGACCTCACTCGCGTACAAGAATTGCAAGATGCTGCAAGATATTGGGGGCAGGCAGAGGGGTCTGCAAAGTTTTACCCAAATATGAGAAAGATTTCAGAAGAGGCTCACAGCGAGCAGGTCGATAGAATGAAGCAGGGGCTAATCCCTAACATGAATGATCTTGGTGCCGTTATTGCAGCCAAGAACACACTTGAAGCACATGGGGACGAGGGCTAATGTCAGAGCAGCAATGGACTGTTGGTGCGAGGCTAGATGAATTGGCCGAAGTTCCAGATACATTTAAAAACCAAGATCCTTTTAACAAATCCTGGGAAACTATCAAGGGGCTATCTGGGCTAGACACAAACTTTAAGCGTAGAGCCACAAGGATGTCTAAAAACATGGCTTATGGCTATGAGACAAGAACAGACAACTCTGTTGCTAACAACCCCAGCGACCAATACATGGACAGCGCACTTGCTGTATCTTCAGGTATTGAGGGCACTAAGTCTAAAGAGATTAATCCTGGCCAGGTATTTCGTAATGGTTATGGAATGTTTGATGTCATTACCCCACCTTGGAATCTTTACGAGCTAGCAAACTACTACGACACCTCTTTTGCTAACCACGCAGCTATTGATGCGAAGGTAGAAAATATTGTAGGATTAGGCTACGACTTTGAAGTTTCTAAAAGAACAATGTCAAGGCTAGAGTCCAACTCTGATTCAGCAGCGGTCGAAAGAGCCCGAGGCAGAATCGAAAGACTTAAAATTGAAATGAGAGACTGGCTAGAAAATCTTAATGACGAAGAGTCATTCACACACACCCTAACAAAGTTTTACACAGATGTTCAAGCAACAGGGAACGGCTACCTTGAAGTTGGTAGAACAACTAAGGGCAAGATTGGATATATCGGCCACATCCCTGCTACAACCATGCGTGCTCGCAGGCTAAGAGATGGCTACGTTCAGATTATCGGAAACAAGGTTGTTTACTTCCGTAACTTCGGTGCAAAGAACAAGAACCCAATTACAACTGACCCAAGGCCTAATGAGATTATTCACTACAAGGAATACTCTCCACTAAACACTTTCTATGGTGTTCCAGATATTATGTCTGCTATCACATCACTGCATGGTGATCAGCTGGCATCACAATACAACATTGACTACTTTGGCAATAAGGGCGTACCCCGCTACGTTGTCACTTTGAAAGGTGCACAATTATCTGCTGATGCAGAAGATAAGATGTTCCGCTTTTTGCAAAATAGCCTTAAGGGTCAAAACCACCGTACACTGTATATCCCACTTCCAGGAGATAGCGATAACAGCAAGGTAGAGTTTAAGATGGAGCCAGTTGAGAATGGCGTACAGGAGGCATCGTTCAAAGAGTATCGTAAGCAGAACAGAGACGACATCTTGATTGCACACCAGGTGCCACTGTCTAAGATTGGTGGCGGAGACTCTACTTCTATTGCTAATGCATTGTCTCAGGATCGTACTTTCAAGGAGCAAGTCTCCAGGCCAGCACAAAACAATCTAGGGAAAATGATCAACAAGATTATCAAAGAAGAAACAGATGTCCTAGAGTTTAAGTTCAACGAGCTTACTCTGACAGATGAGATTGCACAGTCTCAGATTCTTGAGCGCTATGTTAAAAACCAGATTATGGTTCCAAACGAAGCACGAGAGGCGTTGGGTCTGCCACAGAGACCAGATGGCGACAGTCCGTTTGTTATGTCTTCTAGGCAGGCTACTGATGCAAGGGCTAACACGGCCCAGAATAGAGAGCGGGATGCGGAAAGATCAAACAATCAATCCGACAGTTCGGCTACCGTCTCTGGCAGAAATGCTCAGGGAGAAGGCAGATCTTCAAATTAAAGAAGATTGTTGCATTTTATAACATTTTAATAAAAGTAGTATATAATAGAGACAGTATGACTATGTTTAAAGCCCATTGGGATACAGAAGGCGACAGCGTTCGCCTCTCTATGCCGTTCAGTAAAGTTGATGTTCAGAGACGTATTGTCTCTGGTTTTGCAACCCTGGACAATGTTGATAAGCAAAACGACATTGTTACTACCGAAGCTTCGATGAAAGCTTTTACTAAGTTTCGCGGGAACATTCGTGAAATGCACCAGCCCTCAGCAGTAGGGAAAATGGTCTCATTCAAAGAGGATAAATATTTCGATCCCGAGACTAAGAAATTCTATAGTGGTGTCTATGTTTCTGCGTATGTTTCTAAGGGTGCTGAGAATACCTGGGAAAAGGTTATCGATGGAACTTACACAGGTTTTTCAATTGGTGGTAGAATGAACAAGTGGGACGATGCCTATGACGAAAAGGCAGATGTGCAGATTCGTGTCATCAAGGATTATGATCTGGTAGAATTGTCTTTAGTGGATAATCCAGCAAATCAGTTTGCCAGCATTCTTTCTGTTGAGAAGAATGATGAAGGTGTGGATATTATTAAGGGAGAGTCAGTGGAAGCAGAGCTTGAGAATGTTTTTTGGGATTCCGAAAGTGGCATCGTAATGCTGTCTGCCGAAGAGGCTATGGAAAGCCCCACAAGTGGCGAACCAATGAAAAACATTGGTTTCGTAGAAAAGTCTGATGCAGACAAGAAAGATTTAGTAAAGTTCTTGGTTGATAGTGCTAAAGGCATTAACACTGAGATAACAAAGGAGGTAAGTCCTATGACTGATGAAACCACAGAAATCGTTGAGAAAGCTGATGAAGCAATTATTGACGAAACCGTAGAAAAATCAGATGAGGTCGCTCCAGAGGCAGATGCCGCAGCTGAAAGCGAAGTCGCCGTCGAAACCAAAGCCGATGAAGAGGTCGAGGTAGAGAAGGCAGACGATGCTGAAGCAGAGGTCGAGGTTGAAAAAGCCGAGACTCCTGACGAAGCCGAGACAGTCGAAAAGGCTGACGAGGTTGTTGAAGAGGCTGCTGAAGTATCTAAGTCCGATGACGTTGCTGTTGACGCAGTTGCCGATATCAAAGACACAATTACATCAGCCTTTAGCGATCTAGCAGAGACCGTGAAGTCACTTCACGCAGAGGTCGATGCACTAAAGAAATCAATTTCTGGCGTAACCGAGGAAGTTTCTGCAGCCAAGCAGGACCTTTCAGAAACAAAGGGCCAGTTTGATGAGTTTGGAAAGAGGTTTGAGGCTGTTGAAGCTGACACAGCTTTCCGTAAATCTGGCGATCTAGGCGAGATCGTGCAGGAACAACCTGAATTGGTTGAAAAATCCCTATGGGGCGGTCGTTTCCTCAAAACTGCCGACTTATTTAATTAAGTAAAATCACTTAGGAGGTGACATATGTCGGAAGAAATTATCAAGAACCAGCCTTCAGAGTCTGGTGAGCTAGGAGATCCAAATCCTGGTAACTACCAGGCTCAGGGTGCATTCGCATCTGGTGGCATTGGTGGAGTAACAGATCCTGGTGCTAACACCCTTGGTAACATTCCAACAGCAGAGTTCGGTGTAACTACTGGCGCAAACGCAGTAAACCCTTCGGGTGACGCGGCTAGTGGTATTCTCCGTCCAGAACAAGCACGTCGTTTTATCGACTACGTGTGGGACGGCACTGTTCTCGCTAAGGATGGTCGTCGCGTAACTATGCGTGCAAACACAATGGAACTTGAGAAAGTTAACGTTGGAGAGCGTGTAATTCGTGCGGCATCACAAGGTATTGGTAACTACACCAACACAGGAGCTACTTTCAGCAAGGTCGAATTGACTACCAAGAAAATTCGTCTCGACTGGGAGGTCTCCGCAGAAGCTCTAGAAGATGGTATCGAGGGCGCAGCTCTTGAAGACCACTTGGTCCGCTTGATGACAAATGCATTTGCAAATGACATCGAAGACCTCGCTATTAACGGCGACGGAGCTACTGGCGACTTCCTATCCATCATGGATGGGTTTGTCAACAGAACAAAGACAAACGGTGACGCACACGAGTACGTTACTACTGTCACAGACAACGCTTGGACTACAGAGGTAATGCAGGGAATTCTTCTTGCTATGCCCCGTAAGTACCGTGCTATCAAGAACAACCTTAAGTTCTATGCAGGTACTGATGCATTCCAGGGCATTGTAAAGAACAACGGTACACTTGCTGACGCTATTGCTGAGGCATTTGCTGGTACGCCAGGTGGTACTGAGAGCAACCGTCAGGCATACCTTGACGGCCAGGCCCAGACTCTGGGTACTGCTCGCACCACTCGCGTTCTTGGTATCGACGTTCAGGAAGTACCCTACTACCCAGAGGGCTATGTCGACATGACATTCCCCGCTAACCGTGTATGGGGCTTCCAGCGTGACATCACAGTAAACCGTGAGTATGTTGCTAAGAAGGACACGATTGAATACACCGTATTCGTTCGTTTCGGTATTCAGTGGGAAGAAGAAGACGCCATCTCATTCGCAGATGCAGCGGCTGATTCCTAATCACAAGTTAATACCCAATAGAGGGGCAGGGACTTCGGTCTCTGCCCCTTTATTTATTCTGATATAATGTTAGTAGGAGGAAAGCAAATGTCTAAGAGTAAAACAACAGCCAAAAAAACAACGGCTAAAGACAATAACATTGTTGCTTCGCCAGAGCCTAAAAAAGCTGCGAAGAAAACTACAACTAAGCAAACACTAACAGATGATATCATTGGGTCTAATGTCCCATCAGAAACATCCAAAAAAGTTTCTACATCCGCACCTAAGAAGGCTGCCACTTCTGGGCAAAGCAGAAAAGTAACTGTTGCGATCCATTCTACAAAAAATGTAGTTTGGGAAGGCGTAGGTAAGGTAGAAAAAGGGTATAACATTGTAAAAAAAGCAGAGGCAGATAAGTGGCTAACTAGGTCACATATCAGACTTGCTACTCCAGAAGAAGTAGCAAGAGAATACGGAGCGTAACTAATGGAAATCCTCAGAGTCCCTCACACCGTACCACAGACGGTAGTTGATGTGACATTGGCTGGCACAGAGTATGAGTATACAATCACAGATTTATCAGATCACTCTGTAAGGACGGGCTCTGACTTCTCTGACTCTGAAGGAAAGCTAACTATAGACTTTCCAACTAGGTATGACGGATCCTACGAGATTGCTGTAGATGGAGAAGAGCACATTTTCGATGTAGTTAGGCCATACGTAGATGCTACAACAAAAGTTGAGACCGCATCTGAAATTGCTGAGTACCAAAAGAATGAAGAGGTTGCTAGAGCAATCATTGATTCTGTTATTTCAGAAGGCTTTTACTATCGTAAGCAGCTAGTTAACAGGGTAGGGCTGGGCTCAGACTATCTTCCAATTTGGCAAGACGCTAAAAAGCTTATGAAGCTTTATGAAAATAACGTCTTAGTGTTTGATGCAGAAAATCCAGATCTATATAGTCCAAAGTACAAGATCTCTTCGGACAAAACAGCTATCATGATGGATTATTCAGAGCAGATTAATTTTGCAGAACAGAAGCCAAACATCATCCCCCAGGCAGAGTCAGATCTACTTGACATGACTTTTGGCTATCACGGTTTTCCACAAGGGTTTGACTATTCAGTGTTGCTAGAGGTAGGCTATCACTCAGTGCCATCAGATGTTGTCAGAGCCACTGAGCTGCTGGTAGACGACATTTCCTGTGGGAAGCTAGAGTATTACAGCAGATATATTACAGACTATAATACAGATCAGTTTAAGATCAAGTTTGCGCGAGGAATGTTTGAGGGGACAGGAAACATCATTGTAGACAAGATACTATCTAAGTATTACAAGTCTATAAGAACTATCGAGGTGTTGTAATGGAATGCGATTCCAATGACTTCATGTTTCCTATGCAGGGAGAGGTTTTTTACCCAGACATAGAGCAGTCCGCTTATGGCAATGTTACAAAAACCTGGCGTTCGGATCGTAGATTCGCGTGTAGCTTTAACACAGCTGGCACAGCATTTAAAGAGGAGGTCAACCCCAGGGTTGACATCACGCAAGACTCTCTCCTCATTGGGAGAGCCAGACAAGATATCAGAACTTCGTCTTTGAATGAGTCTAACGCTTTGACAAATATTGTCGTATCAAATATTACAAACTCGGCTGGGGAAGAGATATACGTAGAAACATCTGGGCCTAGAAAAGGAAAGTCTACAATCTTTGAAATTGCAACAATTCAGCCATTCAATGGTCCTTTTGGTGCCGTAGAGTATTACAAGATTGTTCTTAGAAGATCAGAGAACCAGGGGACGACTGTATGATTAACCTTACGTTTGATACCAGGCAGTTTGATAAAGAAATAAATAATCTAATGGATTATTCTATTGGGTTCTTGGAGGGAGCTAAGCGAGGAAAGGTTGAGCTTCTTCGTCAGGTAGGCGAAAGAACGAAAGAACTTTTGGGGCAGTACCTAGATTCTAGTGCTAGGACTAACCCCGCACTCCTGCACCATGTATACGAGTGGTATCAGTCTGGAAGCCCCGAGGCCAGACTGTTTGACTTGCAGTATCGTGCAGCTGGTGGATCTTTATCTATAGACGCTACATTCACGCAATCTAGCTCCATAAAGGCTGGATCAAAAACTCCTTTCTATGACAAGGCGGTAATCATGGAGAGGGGCATATCTGTAACAGTTGTTCCTAGATCTGCTCAAGCTCTGGCCTTTGAAGATAATGGCGAGCAGGTCTTTACAAAGCAGCCAGTGGTTATTGATAACCCAGGCGGCTCCCAGGTTGCTGGGGGATTCGAAAGAGTATTCTCTGAATTCTTTGAAAGATATTTCACTCAATCATTCATGAAGTCTAGCGGTCTGGATGAAAGGCTTCGTAATACAAGTGCTTTTGTAAGAGGATTTAGCCAGGGCAAGAGACGGGGTAAGGCTTATGGAAACCAGGTTGGCTATAGCTGGATTGCTGGAAAGGGTGGCTTATAATGGCTATTCATGCACCTCATTTATTTATTAACAAATATCTTCAAGAGAAGATTAGCCTAGCGTTTGATGCATCGGTACCGCTTATGCCTACAATGCCAAGCGACATTGATGCTTTGGCAAGCACTTTCCCAGAAAGCCAGGGGATGTTTGCGGTATATGACAGAATGTACAAGATGAGAAGAAGGGCGTTTCCACACATTAAGTGTGAGCAATTGCTGTACTACTTCTACAAGACAGACGATCCAGAGCTATTGTTTGAGACACACGGAATGATGCAAGACCTGCTAGACAGAGGGGACGAGTCCGCACAGGAAGTAAATAACTGGATTGCCAATCTTTGGCAGTCTCAGTCAGAAGAGGACAAATACACTGACGGGGTAGATCTTGTGACTGGGCTGACAGAAGAGCATAAGACTATAAGCCTGGGTAACAAACCATTCCTAGTTCCATATTTTCACGAGATTAAGCTTTTTCAGCTAGAGGAAACAAGAGATGTCATAGATATTGGTGCAGCCAGAACTGTGGTTGGCAATAAGATGATTATTGATTACGACTGGCATTCTTCATAATTCTAATAAAAAGGCTATATAATTGTAATTGAGGAAACGCGCCTTCAAATTTCTTAAGAAAGAGAATGAGGTGAAACAATATGGCATACACACGTGGTACAAGCGCTAACATTATCGTTGGTGCAGCAGCGCTCTTCACATATGAAGAGGGTGAGCTAAGTGATGTAGATCTTCCAGCTTACGTGGATAACGTATCATTCAGAGAAACTCTGAGTGACAACGCATCTTTCCGTAACGTTGGATACACGATGAATGGTTTGGAAGTTGTCTTCCAGCCAGACTTCGGTGAAGTACAGGTAGACCAGGTTCTTGACGTAGCCAAGCTTTACAAGCAGGGTATGCAGGTTAACCTAAACACCGCCTTCGCTGAGGCAACCCTTGAGAACCTTTTGTTCGCAATTGCTGGTCCTGACTCAGACTTGACAAACGTAGACGGAAACGACACTCTAAACATGTCCGCTGGTGACATCGGTGAGTGCCCCGTCGAGCGTGGTCTAGTAGCTGTTGGTCCTGGTACTGGTGACTGTGCAATCGGTGACGAGATTGAGCGTGTTTACGTTGCATACCGTGCACTTTCCATTGAGAATGTAACTGTCTCCGCAAAGCGTGACGAGCCCTCCATGTTTGAGGTCTCCTTCCGTCTCTTGCCCAACGACGGTGCTTCCTATGGTAAGATCGTAGACCGCATCATCCCCGCTGGTGGACTCTCCAGCTAATAAAACTAAATAGACAAAGCCCAGGGGAAACACTCTCCTGGGCTTTGTTGTTTTGCTATACTTGTTGGATGGCTACTAAGGTTTATGATTCGGGGTATGTGAATCTTGTCGATGGTACAGACGTATACCTAAGACCCTTAAAGATAAAATACTTAAGAGACTTTATGACAGCTTTTGACTTGCTAAAAGTTTCTAAAAGCGAAGAGGACTCTATCAATATTCTTTCATATTGTGCCCTGATAGCATTAAGATCTCAGTACCCCGTAATACAGACAACTGAGCAGTTTGAGGATCAGGTAGACCTTCCCAACGTGTACAAAATTCTTGATATCTGTGCTGGCATTAAAATTAATGAGTCATCAGAAGAAGATGTTAAAAAGCAGGCAGAAGATAGCAAGTCAAGCACCTGGGATGATTTAGATCTTGCAGAGCTAGAGTCAGAGCTTTTTCTTTTAGGTATCTGGAAAGACTATGAAGAGCTTGAAACGTCTCTATCAATGCCAGAGCTTGTTGCTACTCTTTCTTCTAAAAGAGATTTAGACTATCAAGAAAAAAAGTTTTTAGCAGCAATCCAGGGCGTAGATCTAGACAAGCAGTCTGGTGGAGCTAAGGGCCAGAACGAATGGGAAGCCATGAAGGCCAGGGTGTTTAGCAAGGGCAAGACAAGCGATCCTAATGACATCACTTCTTTCCAAGGAACAAAAGCATCTCAGGCTGGATTTGGCCTAGGCATGGGTCTTGGATACGAAGATCTTACCAAAAAATAATCCTTCGCTGTGTTATAATTAGTATACCGTTTATGCGTATGTATGAAAGGATATAAATGGCTACTGTAAATAAAGAGAAGGAACTAACTCTCATCGACGGAACAAAGATCAAGGTGCGTCCCCTCAAGATTTCACTTCTTCGTCCGTTCATGAAAAAGTTCGAGGGTATTGCTGATGTAGCAAATGACAACGACAAGTCTATGAACCTACTTATGGAGTGTGTACAAATTGCTATGAAGCAGTACAATCCTGAGTTGGCCGAAGACGTCAAGACTCTGGAAGAAAACATTGATCTTCCAACTGTCTACCAAATTGTCGAGGAGGCTTCTGGCGTAAAGCTCGGAGAAGTCACCAACCTGATGAACTAGTAACCAATAGGGAGTTTGTGGATGGCTGATGCTCAGGCCAATATTGGCATAGGCGTAGATACGTCACAAGCCTTAGCCGCCATTAGGCAGCTACAGCGTGAGATATCAGCCTTCCATACCTCTATGGCAAAGGGTGGTGCCCTTGCAAATGCAGAGTCAATGCGACTCTCGCAAAACTTAGTTAACACCATCAATGCTGGTGGTCAATTCTCTGCGGGAATGACCCGTATTTCCTCCAGCACAGAAAGCTTCACCAACGCCCTTGAGAAAAATAAGCTCTCTATGGGCCAGTACTTCCGATATGCGGGGGGTGCTTCTAAAAGCTTTGGAAAGATGTTTTCCAGAGAATTCAACACAATTAATCGTGTTGCTACTGAGAGAGTAAAAGATCTTCAGACCCAATACATTAGCATGGGTAGGGATGCTAATGGGGCATTACAATCTATTAAGGTTAGACCGCTAGCCTTAGACATGAATAACCTTGGCACCAAGGTTCAGATGGTTGCTCAGAAACAACAGCTTTTTAATCAGCTTCTTAGGCAAGGCTCTACAAATCTTCTAAACTTTGGTAAGAATACACAGTGGGCTGGTCGTCAGCTTATGGTTGGTTTTACTATCCCCCTGACAATTTTTGGTGCTACCGCTGCTAGAGAGTTTCAGAAGCTAGAAGAGCAGGCCGTTAAATTCCGTCGCGTCTATGGCGACATGTTTACTACTGACGCAGAAACAGAAAAGGCGCTATCAAACATTAGAGAGCTTGCTGACGAGTTTACTAAGTATGGAATTGCGGTAGAGAAAACTGTTGGCCTTGCGGCCAAGGTAGCACAGATGGGTAACGTTGGTCAAGACCTTACCGAACAGGTGACTCAAGCAACAAGGCTTGCGGTCCTGGGTGGGCTGGAGCAAGAAGAGGCCCTAGACACTACAATATCTCTGACTAACGCTTTTGGCGTAGCCGCAGAGAATTTGGCTGGAAAAATTGCATTCCTAAATGCTGCAGAAAACCAAACAATTCTAGCTATTGAAGACTTTAACGAGGCAATTCCAAAAGCTGGTTCTGTTGTACAGCAGTTGGGTGGAGATGTTGAAGACTTGGCCTTTATGCTTACAGCCATGCGAGAGGGTGGCATCGGTGCTAGCCAAGCAGCTAACGCAATTAAGTCGTCTCTTGGTAGAATGATCAACCCCACGGCAGCAGCAACACAGAAGCTGTCTGGATTTGGCATTGACATTGTAGGAATTGTCGAGAGCAATGTCGGAGATCTTAATGGTACGATTACAAAACTCGGATACGCACTTGATGAGCTAGACCCATTGGATAGAGCAAGAGCCATTGAAACTCTTTTTGGTAAGTTCCAGTTTGCCAGAATGTCTACAATGTTTTCAAATATTGTTAAAGATGGTAGCCAGGCAAACAAGGTTCTAGGCTTAACGGCAAACAGCACCGAAGAGCTTGCAATTATTGCAGAGCGAGAGCTAAAGAGGGTAGAGGAGTCTCCTGCTTTTAGATTGCAAAAACAAATGGAGCAATTAAAGGCATCCCTTGCCCCAGTCGGTGCAGAGTTTATCAAAGCAGTAACTCCAATTATTGAGTTTGGAACAAAACTTTTTAAGGCTTTTAATAATTTAGGCGAGGGCGGTAAGCAGTTTGTTGTTGTCTTGACAGCCTTGGCTGGAGTGGTTGCCCCCGCAGCACTAATGATGTTTGGTTTGATTGCAAACGGTGTGGCAAACTTAATTAAGTTTTTTGCGCTTTTAGGCAGGGGGTTTGCAAAACTTTCTGGGGGAAGCAAAATTCTTGGTACTGGAGTAGAGTACCTAACGCAACAACAGATTGAGGCAGCTTCCGTTGCGGCATCTTTGGGACAAAGTCACAATAATCTTATTCAAGTGTTTACGGCAGAGGCAGCGGCTGTAAGAAATCTCGCTAACTCATACAGGCAAGCCGTAATTGCCCAAGGTGCGTTCCGAGGAGCTGGAGCATCAGTTGCTGGGACTGCCCCTAAGGCTAGAGGGTACGCTGCTGGTGGCCTTCTTAAAGGGCCTGGAACTGGAACGTCAGACTCCATCTTAATGTATGGGTCTAATGGAGAGTTTGTTGTTAATGCCAAGGCAACCCAGAAGAACCTTCCACTACTAGAAGCGTTAAACAGTGGAAAGATAAAACTTGAAGACATTCCAGGATTCTCTCTTGGCGGACAGGTTGAACTTGGTAATAAGTCTGTTCCTATCGCCAATTCGTCAGCTGCAACATCCAAGGCGGTTGATAGATTTAACAGAGCTAAGGCAGCAGTTCCTGGAATCGGTCCAGCAGTCGGGGCAGCTTTTGAAGATGCATCATTTAGCGCTTCATCATTTGGTAGAGCATTAGAAAAAGCTGGCTCAGACCTCACTAACGTTATGCAGCTTCTTAAAACTACTGCAGAAGTGATGCCAGGAACTCCAGCAGAAACTGGGGCTATTGCAAGCCACGGCACAGCACCGCGCCCACTTACTCCAGCCGAGGCAAGGGGGCTAGCCGCACAGATGCCAGAGGCAAGCCCTGGCCAGCAAAGACTTATGGAGGGGGCGGCAAGAGCAGAATCCGAGGGGTCCGATTGGGCAGGAAACTTATACTCTGAGCAAGTATTTACAGAATCTGGCGCAGCAAATAAAAACCTTCTCACAGGAAGAGAAAGAGCTGCTGAGTGGACGGAAGATCCCTTAAGAAGCGGCGCAGCCATGAACGAGTCAGGGTTTATTGATTTAAGCGATCCTGCACAAGCAGCAGAATATGAAGAGTTTTCTAACACTGTTGCCAGGAAGCTAAACGAGGCTGGGGATAATGCAGTAGATGATACCATGTTCCAGCAAATCATTGCTGACTCTGTTTCTGAAATGCTCGAAGCAGGAGCTAGGGCTGGGGCTGTTGAGGGAGTAGCTGAAGCTGGAAAAACATTTAGAGTAGTTAAAAATGGTGCTGGAGAAACTCCGAAACAAAGAAAAAGAAGAAAGAATTTTGGTGCGGGTAATCAAATTGTGGCAGGAGACAGCGGACTTTCTGTACAAACAGGCGTACAGGGTAAAACTGGAGACTATCAAACACATACTGGAAAGGTCAGAGCAAAGCACAGCGCAGCGCTCGATGCTCGGACAAAAGCAACCGCCCAAAACAGGATTTCAAAAATTGCCCCAACGGTACAAAAGGACGCAATTTCTGATGCCAACGTTAGAAATGATGCGTTAGAACAACACGCCAAAGACCCGTATGATGCGTCAACAGAGAACACGCGGAACAGCCCACACCCAGAAGCATTCCCAGACGGTGCAGATGACGCAAGAGATTATCTGCGCGGACAAGACTCTGTTCTGGGGACAGCGTCTGATCCGTACGACAGCGCAGCTCCGAAACCTTCAAACCTTGCTCCGCCTCCACCACCAAGCTCTGCAAAAGCTGGGTACATGCCTGAGAATGGTGGTATGCGCAGCAGAATTCGGGGCATAGGAAACAGAGTATCCGAAAAGATTAATAATAGCAGCGTTGCGCAAAGGGCTGCTGACTATCTTGGTGGCAGAGACCTTGATAAACCACAAAGCATTGCCAACGGCGCAATACAGCCAGTTAGAGTTGTAGATGGCTCTTTTGAAATGGACCCTCGATTCCAAGAAGTAATGGAAGAGGGAACTATCAAAACAGAGCAGCTAGATAAAACAATAGCTAGGAATACATCCACAAATAAAGAGACCTCAAAAGAAGTTGCTAAAACAAACAAAGCCCAAACTAGACAAAAGGTGGCTGGGAGAGCTTTTGGTGCTCTAGGAACGGCCAGCATGGTCGCTGGGATGGCTACTCAGATGGATGGCCAGGTCGGACAGGTTGCTCAAAAAGTAATGCCAGCTTTGATGGGGCTTACGGCTATTGGTCCGATGCTAATGGCTATGCCAGGCCCTCTGGCAGCTGTAGTGGCAGTTCTCGGTGCGGCAGCCTTGTCTATCTTTATGCTTAATAAAAAGTTTAGCGACGCCCAAAAAGAAACCATAGAGTTTACAAGAGCGGTTGGGGCCAGCAAAGACTCTCTTCAGACTTTGGCAGACTACGCTGGCTCTGTCGGTAGCGGCGAGTTTATGGAAAGGGAAAGAGAAAAGAAGTTTAAGCTAGTTGACTCTGCAAGTGGAAAAACCACCTTTGGCGAGGGCTTCGTAGAATCAGAAGAAGGACAGGCTCAGGTTAGCGCCCTTAAGGCAATGGCCGCCAACCAGGGTACTGATGCAGCCGCCGCGGCCTTAACATCACAACTATCTACAGCAGTAATTTCAGGAATTCTTACTCCAGAACAGGCTAGCAGCATGGCCGCCAACCTTGCCTATGAAATTGGAAACATGGACATAGGAATTCAGGTTAGGGCCAATATTGCTCAGCTTGTCGGTCCAAACGGAGAAGATCTTTCTGGCGGACAAATTATAGAGATGGGCGGCAGCCTTATTGACCAAAACATGGCTTCTCTAACCGAACAGATAGCTGCCAGCCAAGCAAACCTTGACAGCATGGCGTTTGGAACACAGACGGAAAGAAATGTTGGTCTGGGAGGAATGATTGCCGCAGGTGCAGGAGCTGGAGCAGCAACTGGCGCAGCAGTCGGCGGAGCCATTGGTGCAATCGGTGGTCCTGCTGCCGCCGCTACTGCCGCAATCGGAGCTGTGGTTGGAACTCTGGTTGGCGGTGTCGGAGCAGCGGTTGGCGGATACTTTGCAATGCAGGAAGCTGCCGAAGAAGCTGGTAGAGCAACTGGTGCAATTGTTGGCCAGGCAATGAATGTTCTTGACACTCAGCAAGAAATTTCAGATTCATTAGATGCATACTATTTGAAGAAAATAGATGAGGCAAAGGTACAGGGAGATATTGCAGAGTCTTTAAGGCTGCAGGCTGAATACGAAGAAAAGAAGGTAGAGCTTTCAGAACAAGAAATGCAGATGAGAGACGCCCTAAGGACCAGCCTAGAGCAAGGTGGGGATGCAGCTGCATCTGCTAGATCAGGAATTGACTCAGCTATTGAAACAAGGTTTAAAGATGACTCCAGTGCACAGCTTATTCTTCCAGCAATTGAATCCTCTCTAAATAGGCTAACAAAGTCTGGGCAAATTACAGATACAGACAAAGACCTTATTAACCTAGAGCTAGCTACCACTATGGATCCTGGAACATTGAGTGCCCTGTTAAACTTCGTTGGTGAAGATGGAGCAAGGTCTGATGCGTTTGTTAATGTTATTGGAAAGTTTGGTGGGCAGTTTGCTGGGGAAGCGCAAAATGTCCTAGGGCTAATTGAAGGCGATGACCTTAAGTCTGAAATATTTACCAAAGTCTCAATGGCTGGAGATGAACAAGAAGCTCAAAGAATTCTAGACTTTAACAGAGAGATTGGAAGACAGAAGGGCGTTATAAACGCTGATGTTGTCATTAGCTACTATAACGACAACCCAGAGGCAATGAACGAGCTTGACAACATCTTTGAGCGCGTTGAAGTAGAGGGGGTCAAGACCGTAGAGCAGGCGTACGCAATTAACCCCAAGCTAGAAAACCCAGAAGCTTTTGATGAAGTATACTTTAATGCACTTGGAGAGGGCGATAAAGAGCAGTACGTAAAGACTGTAAGTATGATTCTTAACATGCCCGAGCCTGAGCTAAGCGACGAGCTAGAGTTATGGCTCTCAGAGTCTGGCGAGGGTGGTGGCGCAGCCTATGCAGAGTCCTCAAAGCCTGTACAGCTTCAGGCTTACGCTAAAGCTACTGCATATAAAGTTACACAACAAATGTCTACAGTAGACAATACAGTTGCTGCAGAAGATGAAACGCCCACCTCTTCTGGAGGCGGAGGCCAACAAGAAAACTTTGATGACTTGCTAGTGGGTCTAAGAAATACCAGACAGGCCACTATTGATATGAAGCGCGGCTGGGACGGTATGCAGGAGTCATTGCAAAAATTCCTAGATTCTGGTGCTGTTGGCTTTAATGGTTTGGCCAACCAGATGAGAAGCTTTGGGGTAGGGGAAGGCCTCATTGAAAGAATTACTGGGATGGACCCAGATGAATATGAAAAGCGCAAGGGTGAGCTTTTTGTATTTGATGAGGCAGGCAATATCACGGGGACAACACAAAAGCTACAAAACATGGGTGCAGCAATGAACAAGCTTGCCCTTGGCGAATATATTAATAATCAGCAGTCATTCATTGAAAACACAAATAACCAGTTTACTGCTATGCAAATGCTTACAGCACAGGGCCTTTCGTTTGTCGAGGCTTATGAGATGGTTCAGGATCAGGCACTTGCTACCGCCATTGCAATGGGGGCAACGAGAGAAGAAATTGATGAGCTTATTCGTATTACAGAGCAAATGACAGGCATGCAAGAAAAGTACAACAAGATTTCTGAAAAAGAACAAGCAGCCAAAGCTGTAAAACAAACTAATAAAGAATTTAATGAAAGAGTTGCTGTTCTTCAAAAGCTTTCAAAAGAACAAGGCAAATATAGCGATGAGGAGATTGACAAGGTTCTTAATGATGCAAACCTTACTAAAATTTTCCTAGACCCATCAATTGACCCCAAGACACTAAAGCAGGCTTTAGAAAATGCTAGGAGAGCGGCTGACCTAGAGCTAAGAATTAAGGTGGCAACTGAAGAGGGTAAGAAGGGGTTGTTCGACGAGCTTGTTGGTGGTGTGCAGGATGAGTTTAATAGACAAGAATCAAAAATTGATATCGACTTTAGACTAGCGACTAGAGATGACCAAGACATCGTAGAGCAAGCACAAAATCAAATTGCCGCTATTCAATACCAGGTCGATGACTATGAGGCACAGCTCAAGGGCATTGAAGACCAAGAAGAGGTCATCAATGAAAAATATGATGACAGATACAAGGCTCTAGAAGAGGTTGCCGCCGCTAATGAAAGAATTCAAAAGATACGAAGTGCAGAGCTAGACATTGCTGATGCCCTATCCCGTGGTGATATTGCTGCTGCCGCTAGAGCGCAGCAAGAGCTAAGGGCAACACAGGCCCAAAACGCAGCAGAGTCCGAAAAAGAAATGCTGCAAAAGCAGCAAGAGGCCGAGCTTGCAAGGGTCCGATCCGCCTCTGGGTCCTCTAGAGAAGATCTAGAAAACAAAATCAAAGCACTACAAGATGAGATTTTTGGAGTAGAAGAAGACAGCCTTGAGCCAGCACAAGAAAGAGTTAGACTGGCAGAAATTGAAAAGAAGGCGCAGGTAGATGCTCTAGAGGTTAGTGGAAAAACTAGAGACGAATGGGACCAGATTGCTAACCTAACAGACATAGCAACTCAGAACACAGAAGAGTTTGCAAAAAATGTCGAAAGAGCTTTAGCCTTATATGAATATTTTGTAAATGACGTTCCACTAGATACACTTGGACTTTTTGGCGGACAGCTGGAAGCACTTAAAGAGATGGGCATTAACGTTCAACAGCAAACAGAAAAGAGGGCTGAGGTGGTGGCCCAATCTGTTTCCAGCCAGGATGATGGCAGCGATCCCATAATCCCACAAGGTAATGGATTTGGAGGCACAGGTACTCCAACGGAGCTTGATGTGTTTAAAAAGTATCGTGACGAAGATACCGACGACCTGACTAAGCTTTACCTTAAGCAGTATGCAAGCCAAAAAGGATTTTTGGACAAGCTGACTAAGGGAACTTTAGACACCAGTGGTCCTTTGCAAAAAATTATTATGCCAAGCGGATCCCCCGCAGGAGAGACAAGGGCGAGTGCAAACAGGGTGTCAACACCATCTGGCCCTGCCCCCGCAGCGCCCCCTGGCCCAGGCGCTGGTGTGACCAGGGCAATGACTAAGCCAGAGATGAGATACGTAGCTGCCACGACGCAAGATGCATACACCAAAGCAATGATGATGAGATCCCTTCAACAGTTTAGCTCTGGAGGAAAGGTTGCAAGATATGCCGTAGGAGGAAAGGTGGCTGGATACGCTGCTGGAGGGTATGCCTCTATGGGATCAGACAACGTTCCAGCAATGCTAACTCCAGGAGAGTTTGTAGTTCGTAAACGAGCTGTGCAAGACTTCGGAATGGAGAACCTTGAAAAGATTAATAACGGAGAATACTCTGGCGGTTCCGTGTATAATTATAGTCTAGCAGTTAATGTTAAGTCGGATGCTGATCCTAACAGAATTGCTAAGACAGTTATGAAAGAAATTAAGCGAGTAGATTCGCAAAGGGTAAGGGGCAATAGGATTTAATGGCTAGCAAAGATTATATCGATAACAGAAAAAGATATGGCAGGCCACAGGCCATGCTTTTTGCAGACAACCCTGGAAAAATTATAGACGGAAAAATTGTCCCAGAAGGAACTGAGTTTAACAACTTTATTATTCTTTCTGATGACAACAGAGATCCGATCTCTTTTGATATCGAAAGAATTGAGAATAGAGAAAGAATGATTAATGGCCGAATGAGGTCGTATCATATTGCGGACAAGCTTAGCATCTCTACTGGATGGAAGAACTTACCATCAAGATCGTTTGCATCTTCCCCAGACTTCAGCAACCTTGGAGAAACAGAGCTTGACAAGATCCAGGAAAGCGACAAAATACAGGCGGTAGATCAGGCAAATGCACAAACCTACGAAGAGCGTAAGGCGGCAATAGCGACATTGATCACAGAGAACTCTTCTGGTATTCGAATTCTAGAAGACGGGGAGTACATCACAAGGCCAAAACAGTTTTTTACAACTGACGGCGGTGCAGGAGGAGCAGAGCTTTTAGACTGGTACAATAAAAACTCTGGATCTTTCTGGGTGTACTTGGCATATGATAACTACAACAATTTTGATACTGATCCCTACTCCAGGTTGGCCCAATATAACGAGGTCATAGAGGTCTTCTTTGATGACTTTTCGTACACCGTAGAAAAGCGAGGGGCTATGACTCATGACTATTGGAATGTAGACTTAAGCTTAGAAGAGGCATAATGTTTGTTAATGAAAAGCTTCAAAATCATTTAAATACCTCCCCAAGCGTTAGCTTACAGTCTAGGGTTATTGCCGAATGGAACATGAATAATTCAGAAAACATTCTGCAGATTGGAAACTATAGGTATCGACCAACAGACGAGGTTGGATCTCTTTACCAGATGCCCACTATGTCATTTGACCTACTGGATACTGCAAACTACTACACGGATGCAACATTTTCAGATGTTAAAATTGACGGCACAGTAGACAACGAAGACTTGCCTACAGCTTTTTTGTCTCGCAAACAAAAAGAGGGTCAGCTGTACTCCCTAGAGGATTGCTTTCAGCGTAACAGGCCTAGATCAGGAATTAATAAAGCAAGATTTTTCAATAACAAATTTACTCATTTTTCTAATAATCAGATGTCAGAAAGGCCACGGTACTATGCATCTAGTCGAGAAGATGTGTTTAAGTATTGGACCTCTTATAGGACAGAGTCTGGAACTGAAAGGGGTGTTGCAAACAACACTATTTCTGAAAAGCACTACATAGAGGATGCTTGCCCGTACATTGTTTATAAAGAAAACATTCCCGCAAACAGGGTGGTAGTCAAGATGCAGACCAACGTAGGCTCTGTTGATTTCGGCGTGTTTACCATTAACGGCGTAGACTTGCCAGATCCTTTTTATGGAGATGAAAACAAAACAGTTCCTTCTAGATGGAAGGTCCAGACCCTAATTGGGAATACTTGGGTAGACGCAATTTCTTTTAACGAAAATTCACAAAGGCTAAATGGAAACCCAGTGGTTGGCAACGACGGCTACCTTGAGCTGGCGTATGGTCCAGCTATCCCAGAACAGTATAGGGAGTCATTCAACTTTGTCAAGCAGCTCACACACCCTAGCCTAGTCCCAGATGCCTCTGTTCTAGAAGAGGGAGATGCCTACTTTGTTTTGCAAAACTCAGACTCCTCTGGTAGTTTTTATATTTTAAACAACGGCGAGATTAAAAATTTCCCAGCACAGTATGGCTGGAATCTTATAGAAGAGGATGTGGATAGCTCCACCCCCTACGTAAAAGAACTTGTAGAAAAGCCTAGCTATATTGATAGCTCTAGCTCAGAAACGGTTTATCGAGAGTTTCAGTACATAAGAGGCCTTCGGGTTGTTGTAGAAACTATGAACAAGGAAGACTCCACCTTTGACCTTATAGAGTTGTCTCCACGGCTAGCTATAGACTTGTCAGATAAAACTAGGGAGTTTTCAATTGAAAAAACTTCTGCTGACCTAGGTGTTAGTGGCTTGCCAGTTTCTCAGCTGCTAGCCTCCACGGGCTCTCTGTCAATCTTTGATTATGACCAAGCATTTTTTCCAGAAAATACTGAAAGCCTTCTTTACAACAGAATGACTCAAAACGTTCAGTTTAAACTTTATGAAAGCATTATGGATGTAGACGGAGAAGACTTTGTTGTTCCAATTAAAACAATGTACTCTGAGGGGTTTCCTACAACAAGCTCTGCAGATAGATCTGCCAGCATAAACCTCAGAGACACATTCTACTACCTTGAATCACAAACAGCACCGCAAATTCTTGTGCAAAATGCCTCTTTGAGCTATGCAGTCTCTTTGCTTCTAGACTCTATCGGATTTTCTAATTATACATTTAAAAGAATTGGAGACGAAGCAGATCCAGAAATTCCGTTTTTCTTTATTGCTCCAGAAACAACGGTAGCAGAGGTGCTAAGCCAGCTAGCCCTTTCCACCCAGTCAGCAATGTTCTTTGATGAGTATAATAACCTAGTCGTAATGAGCAAAGACTACGTCTTGCCAAATCTGGGGGACAGAGAGGTTGACTCAGTTCTTTATGGTAGCAAAGACTTTACAAAGAATAACGATACACAGCTGAAAAACGAAAACACCTCAAGCTCTTTGACCAGCATTGCGGGAGTTGCGTCAAGAGATAAAGATGTGTTTAATGATGGCGTAGTTAATTACACTACTAGATATATCCAAAAAGCAGTTGGAAGTTTAAAAGATGCCCTTGTTTTGGATAGAACTAAAAAGTGGGTTTATGCAGAGACAGAGCTTTGGGAGGTTGCCCCCTCAGAACAACTTAAACCAATCAATGACGAGCTTGCCTCTGCATCATCCTACTCTCTATCCGCAGTTCCTTTAAACTCAGACTTGTCAGACACGATTCCCGTTGTTCAAAATAATAAAATTATTAACAATGTTATAGACTTTGGAGACGGAGCATTTTGGATTTCTAGGTATAACGGATACTTCTATGCCAATGGAGAAATAATTAAATACGATGCCGTCCAGTTTAGTATTCCAGGATTAAGCAATGTAGCTTTTAATGATCCCAATGTAGATGGAGACAATGTTTGGATTAGTAGTGCCCAGGAGTATGCAAAGTATTTTGCTAAGATTCCATTTAATGGAAAGATGTATCCGACTGGCCTAGTTAGAATTTACGCAGAGCCAAACTATGAAACTATCAATGGGGTTGTGTTTTTACAAAACGGCTCAGTAGCAAAGCATGGCAGGGCTCAATTTGGTACCGATCTTGTTTACCATAGATCTGGCCTTTCTAATGAGTGGTCAGGCTCTACAAATCTCCGTGGCTGCAAGATGGACTTTAAATATTTAGCAGACGACACCCTAACTATTCCAGAGACATCTACTGGGCCAGCTGGTCAAAACAATGGAAGAGCCGCGGGAACTACTAGGTCTGGCCTAATCAAAAATTTCTTGGCAACTCAGGGCTCAAAAGAAATTAATGAAAACATTAGCTATCCAGCAACAGTTCAATCTTCAGCATTTTTGTTTAGCGGTACGTCTTTTGCCACCACAGACAATCCGCTTGAGCACGTATCTTACGTATACAAGGAGCTTGGAAATAAGTTTGTGCACTTTGGCACTAGAATGAGAATTAATGGAAGAATTGAAAACAGCCCTATTCGTGGTCAAACCCCTGTAGGATCTTTTACATATTACACACCAACAGAAACAACATCAGACCAGCCAGTAGCTGTTGCTGGTGCTTCTGGTGGCCTAGCCCTGCTTCTTAATCCAGAAACAAACAATGGGTATTATTTTGAAATAGCATCTCTCACTAACTCTGATGTTTCAGATTACCAAGACCAAGGAGTTAAAAATCTACTCTTCTATAAGGTTAAACAGAATTCTGAAGACCCAGAAGGCAATGCGATACCCGTTCCTATTTGGACTGGCGTAGCTGACATTCAGACAGACGACGGAAAATTTGTTGGACAGCAAAGACTAACAGCAGAAGATTCAACTACTGTTTACGATGTCGCTGTAGAGTACCAAGATATTGGAAGTCTTAGGAGGTTCTTCCTTTACGTTAACAACAACCCCGTTGCAATTGTTGACGACCCAGAGCCTTTGCCAATTTACAACAACATGGCACTTTTTGTTAGAGGTTCCTCTCAGTGCATGTTTGAAAATGTTTACGCACTAGCTAAAAACTATAGTCAGCACACTAATTTTGACATAGACACCCCAGTAGCCTCTGCCTTTGCAGCTAGTGATTTAAGCGCAAACAAGTCCTTTGAGAAATACGCAATGAGCGGCCTTGTGCAGTCTACCTATTTGTCTGGCATTGGGCCATCGGAACCACCCAAATATAACATTTACTTTGAAGAGTTCGGTACAATTATGCGGGAAGCAGCTTACTTTAATGTAAGATATGACAAGGCCTATCCAGCACTTTCTGCTAAGATATCCCCCACTTATAACAGAGTAAAAGGCTATACCGTTTCAAACTTTATGGCAAAATCATACGGGGCAGAGTTTATGGTCTTTAATGCAACCGACTCTGCATTAAACCTGGACTCTTCTAGTGGAAACTTTTTAAGAATTAAGGGAGTCACATTTACCCAACAATCTGTAAATGAGCTAACGGTTGATAGCTACTTTGATAAAGTTTCAAGCTCAAGTGCCCTGGTGGTTAATGGTGAAAATGTTATTTCCCCTCCAACAAAAGCAAGGGAGGCGTACTTTAATATTAAGAATAGTAGAATGACGCATGGCACCAAATCGTTTTCAATTGATGCCCCATACATTCAAAGTCAGGATGCCGCAGAAGAGCTAATGACTTGGTTGGTTAATAAAATTATGAAGCCTAGTAAATCTGTGGGATTAAAAGTTTTTGCTAACCCAACTATTCAGCTTGGAGATTTAGTTCAAATAGACTATGTAAATAATGATGGGGTAAGGGAAATTGCAGACCCAGACGACAGGTTTGTTATTTACCACATTGAGTACTCTCGGGATGCCAGCGGTCCATCAATGCATCTTTATTTAAGCGAGGTAACGTAATGGCACTAACAAAAGATTTACCCAAAGATTTTGACAAAGAAAAAGCTAACGCCGTAATGGGGACTTTCCCCGTTGAACCTACCCCACTATTCCCAGAGGCACAGCCATATGACCAGAAACTCGAAACTGGCATCAAAGTTGCCACTCCAGATATTATTCTTGAGGCTGATGTTCCAGAAGTCGTAGAAACCGTAGCCCCCTTAAAGCCAATGCTTTTCGAAAGCTTGGGTGCTCAGGAAAGCCTTAGCTTTGTGCGAAATGACACTGTAGACGGTGCTAATGTAAGCTATAGCCCAATATCAAATCTTAAGCAGATAGCACTTGCCTACAGCCCTCTCAACATGCTAAACGTTCCAGGTACGCTTAGCCAGTTCTTTAAAAACTTTGCTATTAGGCTAGACATTCATATTCCAGAATCGGGGACTGGGCCAAATGGCAGCTCCCTGTATATGGATCGATTAAATACAGACCCAGTTCAAAGAAACAGGCTCGTTGTTGATGTGGTTAACATGAAAACAAATGAGCAAATTGAAATTCAAATATTGAACTCTGGAACCTATGTAAATGATATAATAGACTCTACGGAGGAATCTTGATTACAGATAAAGGTAGAAACATCCTGGCTAAATATTTGATTAGTCAGGCACCAGCTTATGCATCTTTTATTGCTATGGGCATTGGTCCAAAACCCAGGCTATCGTCTGATCCATCAGAAGATTATTCTGAGAAAACAGAGATGGACTTTGAGGTTGTAAGAATTCCAATCTCATCAAAAGGGTACGTGTATGATGAGCTTGGCAACGCTAGCGTAGTATTTTCTGGAGAACTTCCATCCGAGCAAAGATACGAATTTTCTGAAATTGGCATCTTCTCTGCCAAATCAAATCCCATTGCGGGGTCTCTTGGCAGCCGAATGATTTATACTTTTTCTGAGTCAGAGAACTGGGAGTACCACGATGAAACACTTGCACAGGGACTAACAACATACCTAGAGCCTCTGTATTTAGAAGAAGAGATTAATATTGTAGCTATTGACGACATTGCGTTTAGGTCAAACAGTAACAATGCTTTGTTTGCTAGCAGCACCTTTAGATCGGACAGATACGAAATTCCTAGATTCTTGGACAGAACGCTACTTTTACGCGGGGACATGTCCAGGCTTGAGACCGTTGGTGGAAGGCTTTCTATTGTAGAAAATACAGAGTCTTCGTACAACTCCTCTCACATTCACCTAGGTGGTGCAACACCAAACCTTAACCAGAACCCACCAACAGACGAACTTCGACTAGCCTTTTCAGTTATAGATAGAGAAGATGCTCAAGATAGGTCTATAGACAGTGTAAAGATTCTAATTGAGTTTGCTTCTACAGATGCAGTTACACCAGATAACTATGCAAGAATGGAAATCGATCAATCAATTCCAGATGACAATCGGTATGTTGTAGCTAAGTCTAGCCTAGAGAGCCTAGTAAAGAGCCCAGGGTTTACTTGGTCAAACGTTAACGTAGCAAAAGTTTATGTCTCTGTATATGAAACATCCGAGTACGGGCCTTTGCTTTCTCCAAACTACTATGTTTCTTTGGACGGCCTTAGGTTTGAAAACTTAACGTCCACCAGCCCACTGTATGGACTAACTGGGTACTTAGTTATTAGTAATGAAGATGCCTCTACTATTGTTAAGGAATCAAACTCTTCAAATCTTGTAGAGTTTAGATTTGGCTTGGACGTGGCATAGTGGCCAGTGGCTTAAGAAAGGCTTCAGTTCTTAGCAAAGATCTGCCTCCAGTTATTAAACTAGATCCAAATTCTTTTGGGTACCTGACTAGGTATAGGGTTGTGTCAGAAGACCGAAACAGATTTTCTTCATGGTCTACTGTGCAAAAGGTTGTAGCATTTGATGAAAACAACTTGCCAGAACAGGTAGATGGAGACATCGCACTGATGAACAATTCTATTTTTATAACTTGGGACGACGAGATCGACAGGCCCAGGTACGATATCTTTGTTAGCTTTGACCAGGGGGAGTATTTTTACCACGGAACCTCTCCGATACACAGCTATTCAATTATCAACAATGTACAGGCTTCGTCTGTAAATGTTAAAATTCAGATCGAAAGCATCAACAAGGAAGTTAGCGAAGTTTTGACAATTTGCGAACTTTCTGATATTATAGAATCTTAAGGAGAATCATGGCAAGAATACCGTTACCAGAAAGGGGTCAGCCCCTGGATCTAAGCTACATCTATCAGCTATCTAATGCAGTCAACGAGCTTTCTGATGAGCTTACTCCCACAAAAGCAAGGTATACCAGCATCGATACAGCTTCAGCTGGAAGCCAAACGGTCAGAACCTCTGACGCTAGAATTATTGGCGGGTACGTAGCTGTAACGAATAGCTCTTCAACCAGCCCCGACGGAGAGGGCTCCTTCAGCTATAACTTTAGCGACTTTGCATACACCCCAATCGTAACAGCCACCCCAATCTTGACAGACGAATCCTCTACCGAATCAGGTAAGGACATCACAGTTGTTCTAACCAAGGTTAGCACTAACAGGGTAGAAGGCGTTGTTCGATTTAATACAATTGGTGTGGCTTCAGTCGGCCTCAACTTGTTAATTGTCGGCGTGCCAGTTTAATCTATGATTAATAGAGAAGAGTACAATTCACTACCAGTTGTTGCACCACATAGCAACCTATGGTTTCTTAATGGAGACTTGGTTAAAAGGTACCACTTTAATAGATCTAACGGGATCATGTCTGTCTATAACGTTACAAAGGGACAGATTGAAAGCTGCCTGATTTCCGATTTTAAGAAAAATAGAGAGCGTGCATATTCTCTTAAAAAGACGGCAGAGCTAGTTAACAGGCACGTAAAGTATTTGCCAACCCTCATCAAGGACGGAGAAATACCTCCGCCAATGGGTGCCCAGAAAGGCGGGGACAGAGCTTGGCAGGTTAGAGCATACTACTCAGAGTCCCAGGTAAGAGAGATCAGGGATGTCCTAGCCGCTAAAAGCTTTGGAAGACCTCGTAAAGACGGGCTAATCAATAACAACACAACTCCTACAGTCCAGGAGTTGACAAGACGCATGGGGGATGGTATTCTTACTTATGTGAGAACAGAAGATGGCCGATTTGTGCCATTGTGGTCAGAGACAGTATAGAAATAAGAAGGGTATGAGATGGAAAATAGTAAAGCAAAAGTCAATGTAACCTTGGGTTACACTTTGAATCTTGGCAACTTTCAGTCGCTCAGAATTGATCTGGGTATTGAAGACTCCGAACGTGACGGTGAAAACATTCAGCAAGCATTCGACAGAGTCTACGCTTTTGTTGAAGAAAAGCTAACAGACAAGGTTAAGGAAGCTTCGGCAGAAATCAAGGCGTAATGGCTACTTATAAAGAGAGAATGTCTCTTCTTGGTAAGTATAAGAAACTGCACCTACAAAAGTACGAAGAGGCACCCACACATAATCTAAATGCTGAGCAGTGGGCAGCAGACAACCTTATTGAGTCGTACGGACTGCACCAGTGCTACGACATGCTTGAGTATTACTTTGAGGCATACGACCTGCCTGCATGGAAACACTTTGGCTATCAAGCCGAGAAAGTTTTTGACGCTATGAGAGCATATAAAAAAGATTTGATAGAGAGACAAGAGAGACGTAAAATGGCAAAGGAGTGGCTAAATGGATAACGCTGAGTCTAGGGTTTTATCTGCAGTACTAAAAGATAAGCAGATCCATGTTCTTCTGCAGGCAAATGTAGATAACTTAATGCCTACTCATGGAGATATTTGGGAGTTTATCAAAAAGTATACAGAGAGTAACTCAGAGCTGCCACCAGTTAAGCTGGTTCAAGAAAAGTTTCAAGACTTTGCAATTGCTCAGGATGTCGGGGCAACCAAGTATCACCTAGAAGAGCTGCAAAGCGAATACCTAAACAATACTCTTAAAGAGATCATTAGAACTGCTGCTTCTGGTGTTCAGGATGGAAAAAACACAGAAGCCCTAGAAGATCTCATTACAAAGACATCAGAGCTTAAGAAGAACACCTCTGTCATTAAAGATATTGACGCTACAGATGTGCAAGATGCTATTGCATACTTTGAAGAGGTTAAGCGTCAGCAAGCCTTGGGTGTTATGGGAATTAAGACTGGCCTACCAGGCTTTGATGACTACCTGCCTTCTGGCATTATGCCAGGACAACTTGGGGTCTTCTTGGCATATCCTGGCATTGGTAAGTCTTGGCTATCGCTATACTTTGCGGTGCAGGCGTGGAAGCAGGGCAAGTCGCCCCTGATCGTCAGCCTTGAGATGTCGGAGACAGAAGTCCGTAACCGCGTATTCACAATCATGGGAGAGGGCTACTGGTCACACCGTAAGCTTAGCAGCGGAGACATCAGTATGGACGAGCTTAAGCGTTGGCACGCAGGACATGTTGCAGACAAGCCACCATTTAGAATTGTTTCTAATGACAGCGGTGGGGAAATCACTCCGTCTGTTTTGCGAGGCAAGATTGACCAATATAAGCCAGACTTTATTATCGTTGACTACCTTCAACTTATGAGCCCGAATCAAAAGGCAGATAACGAGACGGTGCGCATGAAGAACCTTTCTCGTGAGCTAAAGCTTATGGCTATCTCAGAGTCAATGCCAATTATCGCCATCTCTTCTGCAACACCAGATGATGTTTCAAAGCTTGACACTGTCCCAACACTTGGACAGACGGCATGGTCTCGTCAGATCGCCTATGATGCCGACTGGGTTATGGCTCTTGGGCGCGGTACAAATAGTGATGTCATGGAATGTGTGTTCCGTAAAAACCGTAATGGATTTATGGGAGAGTTTATGGTACAAGTAGACTTTGACAGGGGATACTATAAGTACAAGGATATTGATGATTTTGCTAATTAAGGCCGTATAATGGTGGTATGCAAAACGTGCATCATAGACCAATTAAAAAGTTTAGCCTAGAAGGCTCGATATACGATGATGCAGCAATTTGGAGATTAAAAGAAGAGTATTTAGATCTTATAGACTTTCAAATGAGAAGTGCTGGGTATGTCACTAGGCTAGACATTGACAAAGATTTTACAATAGAGTATAATGAAAAGTCCAACACCTATAGCTTTCAGTTATCTGTGTATGGCGTTTATGTAGGGAAGAGAAAGAGCGAATGGATATTCGGGGTAGACGAGAGGTCGGTAATACCTATACCGCAGAGCAAGTTAAGCGCGTCCTCCTCGGTAGCGGCGTAAGTATCGAGTCTGAGGTAGACACTGACTACATCATCTTTTGCCCATTCCATGGGAACACCCGCACCCCTGCGGGTGAAGTAGACAAAAGAACTGGGCTCTTCTTCTGTTTTTCATGTCACTATGTAACAGATCTGGCAGACCTGGTTGTTACTCAAAGTGGCAGAACATACTTTCAAGCACTTCGCTTTATTAAGACTAATGAAATTGAAACAGACTTGTCTACAGAAGTGGACAGCTCGCTAGAGAAAAAGCCTATGTACGTCGCATATCCTCAAGATCAGGTTGCACAACTGCATCAGAACGCAGTTAGCGGAGAGCGACCTATGGATTATTATATAAACAGAGGCATTTCCAAAAGCTCTGTTGAGCGGTTTCAGCTAGGTTACTCTGAAAAAATGGACATGGTTACAATCCCCGTACACTCTCCAGAAGGCATGCTCTTAGGCTTTGTGGGACGCTCTGTGGAGGGTAAAACCTTTAAGAACACCCCTGGCCTACCTAAGGCCAAAACGCTGTTTAATCTTAACAGGGTCAAGTCGTCTAAGAATGTTTATGTTGTAGAATCATCCTTTGATGCTATCAGGCTTGACCAATGCGGGTTTGCGGCGGTAGCGACTCTAGGGTCTAACGTATCTAATTTTCAAATAGACTTGCTAAAAAAATACTTCAATGATATAATTGTCATTGCTGATAATGATGATGCGGGTAGCAATATGGCAAAAAAGCTAAAAGAAAAGCTTTCTTCTCGTGTAGCTATCCTTTCATTAGAAGAAAAATATAAAGATATTGGTGATATGGCTGACGAAGAGATCAAATCTCTAAGCTTTGATTTTGACAAATCTATATCATCGATGCTAACATAACACAATACAAATAAAGTATAAACAAAGTATAAGGAGATATATATGAGTGTAGTAAAAGGGCTAGCAAATATCAACGCATTGGTTGATAAGCCTAAGTATGATAGCGATAGGCCACGAGTACGCTGGCTTAAGCTTACAGACGGACAGTCGGTCAAGATTCGTTTCATCGAAGAGCTTGATGAAGACTCGCCCAACTTCTCAGAAGGCCGAGGCCTTTCTGTTGTTGTAAAAGAGCACACCAACCCCAAGGACTACCGTCGTAAGGCTGTAGACACCATGGAAAGTGAAGGTCGTGACTGGGCAGAAGAAATGCACCGCAAAGACCCCAAGGCTGGTTGGCGTGGACGGCTTCGGTTCTACTGCAACGTTCTCGTTGACGATGGAATTGAAGAGCCCTATGCCGCTATTTGGTCAATGGGTGTTAGCAAGCAGTCTGCGTTCAATACCATTCGTGAGTACGCAATTGAGACTGGCAGCATTTCTAACGTAAACTGGAAGCTAAAGAGAAGCGGCTCTGGTACAGAGACTAGCTATACTCTCATTCCTTCGGCTCCAGACAGTGAGCCGTTTGACTGGAGCGGGGTGGAGCCTTTCGACATTGATCTGGCACTAACCCACGTTCCTTACGCAGAGCAAGAGGCATACTACCTCGGCTTTGACACCCCATCTGCTTCTTCCGCCACAAACGTGGAGTGGTAGAGTAAAGATGGGATACGTCGGTTTACATGTTCACACTCACTACAGCCTCTTTGACGGTATTGCTACCCCACAGGAGTATGTAGACAGGGCAGTGGAGCTTGGTATGTCCGCCTTGGCGATTACAGACCATGGCTCGTTATCGGGACATCGGGAAATGTACAGGGCTGCCCGTGAAAAGAACATTAAGCCGATCCTTGGTGTGGAGGGCTATATAACAGAAGACAGATTCGATCAAAGGGATCGGGATTCAAGGGAAGGTCCTCTTGATCTTGTCTACAACCATATAGTCCTCCTCGCCAAGAACCAAAAAGGTTTAGAAAATTTAAATAAGCTAAACGAGATTGGCTGGACAGAGGGTTTCTACAAGAAGCCACGCATCGACTATGATGTTTTGGAAAAATACAAAGAAGGTATCATTGTAACCTCTGGGTGTCTTAGTGGCACTATCGCTAAAGCCATTGAGGCTGGCGAGCTAGCTGAAGCTAAGCGTCAAATTGAATGGCACCACAGGGTATTCGGTGACGATTACTACATTGAGGTAATGCCACACAACCCCGCAGAGATGAACCAACAGTTGTTGGCTTTGGCAGATGAGTATGGGATCAAAGCTGTAGTAACTCCAGACTGCCACCACGCACACACGGGGCAGAAAGAGATTCAAGAGCTTAAGCTTATTCTTAATACATACAGCAATAAGATTCAGAAAGATGCTACTTATGAAAAGTCCACTAAGTTTGATAATCTCAAGGATCGTCTTCACTACTTATATGGTGACCGTGATATCTCTTTCGATAATTTCGACATACACTTAATGTCCGATGAGGAAATGCGTGCACAGATGGGTGCCCAGGGCATTGACAGGGAAGACATTTATGAGCACACTAACGAGATTGCCTCAAAGGTAGAAGATTATGCAATCAATGATGGCTTAGACCTTCTTCCAGCACAGTATCAAAAGCCCGACCAAGAGCTTATGAGCTTGGCGGTAGAGGGCCTGAAATCCCGCGGTGTCTATGATATTGAAGGCTATTCGGCTAGGCTAGAAGAAGAGATGGAAGTTATCTCTAGCAAAAGGTTTAGCCCCTACTTCCTAGTGGTACGGAACATGATTAACTGGGCAAAGAAAGAGAAGATTCAGGTTGGGCCAGGCCGAGGCTCCTCTGCAGGCTCTTTACTCTGCTACGCACTGGGCATCACCGACATTGATCCCATTAAGCACGGCCTGCTGTTCTTCCGCTTTATCAATCCAGAACGTAACGACTTTCCAGATATTGATACTGATATCCAGGACACCCGTCGTGAAGAGGTAAAAGATTATCTTGTTAGACAGTATCGCCACGTCGCATCTATTGCAACATTCCTGGAGTTTAAGGACAAAGGCGTTATCCGTGACATTGCCAGGGTATTGCACATCCCACTGACTGATGTCAATAAGGTTAGCAAGCTGTTTGATACTTGGGATGAGTATCTAACCTCCAAGCAGACCAGAGAGTTTAGAGAGAAGTACCCAGAAGTAGAGAAGTATGGAGACCAGCTTCGTGGTCGCATTCGAGGTACTGGCATCCACGCTGCTGGTGTTGTCACTGCCAAAGAGCCAATCTTTAGACATGCGCCAATGGAAACCAGGAAGGCTCCAGGATCTGGCGACCGTATCCCAGTTGTTGCGGTAGATATGGAAGAGGCGGAGCGTATTGGCCTCATTAAGATTGATGCGTTGGGCCTGAAGACTCTTAGTGTCCTGAGAAACGCTTTAGACATTATTGAAGAACGCCATCGCACAAAGATTAATCTACTAGATATTGATATGGAAGAGCCAGAAGTATATGAGATGCTTTCTAGTGGATATACGAAGGGTGTGTTCCAGTGTGAGGCTACCCCGTACACAAACCTGCTAGTAAAGATGGGGGTAAAGAACTTTGATGAGCTAGCAGCATCTAACGCATTGGTTAGGCCAGGTGCTATGAATACTATTGGTAAGGACTACATTCTTCGTAAGAAGGGTAAGCAAAACATTGCATACCACCACCAGGTTATGAAAGAATTTACTTCAGAAACCTATGGGTGTATTCTGTACCAGGAACAGGTTATGCAGGCTTGTGTAAACCTAGGCGGCATGTCTATGGTTGAAGCAGACAAGGTCCGTAAGATTATTGGAAAGAAGAAAGATGCAAAAGAGTTTGACGTCTTCAAGGATAAGTTCGTGCAGGGTGCCTCTCAGTTTATGACACCCAACACCGCTAAAGATCTTTGGACAGACTTTGAAGCTCACGCAGGCTACTCTTTTAACAAGTCACACGCTGTAGCCTACTCTACGCTATCTTACTGGACTGCATGGCTAAAGCACCACTACCCGCTTGAGTTTATGTTCTCTATCTTAAAGAATGAAAAAGATAAGGATGCTCGTACAGAGTACCTTATCGAAGCAAAGAGGATGGGCATTTCAATTAGGCTGCCGCACGTAAATGACTCGGACCCAGACTTTAAAATCGAGGGTAAGGGCATTAGGTTTGGTCTAACTGGAATTAAATACATTTCAGACAACGTAGCTCAGAAGTATCTTGAGGCACGACCATTCTCTTCTTATGCAGAGCTTGAAGAGTTCACCATGAAGAAGGGCACTGGTGTTAACACTAGGTCTTTGCAAGCTCTAAGAATTATTGGTGCAGCAACATTTGAGGACAACCCTCGTAATGAAGATGAGATTAGGTCTAACCTATACGAGTACTTAAACTTGCCAGAGTTTAATGTTACGGTACCATCTCACTACCACGCTTTTATTAATCAGGTCGAAGAGTTTGAAGAAAAGGGCTCATTCGTTTTGATGGGAATGGTAAAGGGCATTAAGAGAGGAAAGGGGTGGTCTCGTGTTGAGATCCTTGATAAGACTGGCTCTGTCGGCATATTTGACGAAGAGCAGACTGCTATTGAAAGCGGGAAGACATACATACTTCTAGCTAGCGATAACAGGATTGTATCGGCTATACCTGCTGAGGAAGCTCAGGGGTCGGAGAATGCTTTGATTAAGTTTCTTAATTACAAGCAACTACCATTTAGCGACGAAGAGATGTTTGTGGTTTCTTTTAAGCCACGAATGACAAAGGCTGGTAAGAAGATGGCTACACTTACCCTTGCAGATACATCAAGGGATCTTCACCCAGTGTTGGTTTTTCCAACAGCATTCGCTAAAGCGTATATGAATATTAAAGAGGGTAGCTCTTACAAGCTTGCCCTTGGAAAAACAAAAGACGGAACGGTTATATTGGAGGATATACATGTTTGATGAAAGAGCAGCACAAGTGCATGCAACAGCAAAAGAAAAGGGCTTCTGGCCCGAAGGCAATGTCGATGATATATTTGTGGCAAAGCAATGCATGATGATTGTTTCAGAGGTTACAGAAACAATGGAGGCCATTCGAAAGGATAAAGGTGCTGAAGAAATAGTTTCAGAATTAGCAGACATCCTTATTCGAACTCTAGATCTTTACGAGGGGCTAAAGAGAAGCGGATATGTCTCTGGCTTATCGCTAACCGCAGCCTTTAACAACAAGACAGACTACAACAAGACAAGACCAGAAAGGCACGGTGTCAGATTTTGACAGTAACAGCAGCAGAGGCTTTGGCTCAGCTAGATCCAAAGATTAGAAAAACAATTAGTAATGGTGTTGGTATTCAGACCTTTACGCAAGCCACACCAAGCTTTGGCTTAAACAAAGCACTGAATGGTGGACTCCCTTATGGAAGGCAGGTTCTCATTTGGGGAAGCAAGTCTAGCGCGAAGTCTTCTATGTGCCTACAGACAATTGCTCAGGCACAAAAAGAAGGTAAGCTCTGTGCCTGGATTGATGCAGAGATGTCATACTCTGAAGACTGGGCTGTAAAGCTGGGGGTAGACCCAGAGCAGCTTCTTTACTCACAAGCTCGTACCATTAACGAGATGGTAGATGTTAGTGTAGCTTTCATGGAAGCTGGCGTAGACATCATTGTAGTGGATAGTATCACATCCCTTCTACCTGCAATCTACTTTGACAAGGGCACTGATGACCTTAAGCAGCTAGAAAACACCAAGCAGATCGGTGCGGAGTCAAGAGACTTTAGCAACGCATGGAAGATGATTAACTATGCTAACAACAAGGTTAAACCAACCCTGTTCATCTTGATCTCACAATCTAGAAACAACATTAATGCTATGTATACTTCTCAGCAGCCATCTGGTGGGCAGTCAACAAAGTTTTACTCTTCAACAGTAATTAAGTTGTTTTCCTCAGAGTCTGATAATCAGGCAATTAAAGGAAAGATTCCTGTAGGGGACAAGCTTATTGAAGAAAAGGTTGGTCGCAAGATCCGTTGGGAACTTCAATTTTCTAAAACATCTGCTGGGTTTCAGTCAGGAGAGTACGACTTTTACTTCCGTGGAGACAAGCTAGGGGTTGACTCTATTGGAGACTTGGTAGACACGGCAGAAATGAGTGGAATCGTTGAACGAACTGGGGCTTGGTATTTAATGCCAGACGGCTCGAAGGTACAGGGTAGAGAATCGTTTATCGAAAAGGTTAGAGAAGACGAAGAGCTACAGGCCAACCTTGTTAAACAACTTAATGGAGAAGCTGTTGAGTAATAACAGATATACAATCTATCACGGAAGCTTCGTGTGCCACACGTGTAAAGAAACGGTTGGCAGCCTAAGACATTACGTGCTAGAAAAAAATATAACCTGGATGTGTAAGCAGAAGCATCTAAGCGAAGTTTCCTTTAAGAGAAAGAAAAGGCAGGACTATGACCGAGCAGTCTGAGGGTAAGCGTATCGGAGCAAAGCTACATAAAAACTCTGGTCGCAACACAAAGAAAGGCGACGCCTCTTGGTACAACTTCGTAATTGATTTCAAAGAGGTTGGCAAGTCATTTACTTTAAATAAAGATGTATGGGCAAAAGCTACAACAGATGCCTTGAAATCTAACAAAGACCCTGCTATAGTTGTAGTACTGGGTCAAACACAAAAAACAAGATTGGCAGTTATCGAGCTGTCATTGCTAGAACAACTGTTAGAAGAGAGAGAACAATGAAAATCTTAATGCTAGATATTGAAACAACGCCTATGCAGGTTTATACCTGGGGCTTGTGGGACCAGAACATTGGAATTAACCAGATTATCAAGCCCACCGAAATGATGTGCTTTGGTGCAAAGTGGCAGGGCAAGAAGAAGGTTACCTTCAAGTCTGTCCACCACGATGGCAAGAAAGCTATGCTAGAAGAGCTACACTCCATGATGGAAGAAGCAGATGCTCTTGTAGGCTGGAACTCAGCAGCGTTCGACCACAAGCACATAAAGCGCGAGTTTCTTGAGAACAACATGGAGCCACCATCGGTAGTCAAAGATCTTGACCTTATGAGTGTAGTAAAGGCTAATTTCAAGTTCCCATCCAATAAGCTTGACTATGTTGCTCAGGCACTTGGTGTAGGTGCTAAGTTTAAGCACTCTGGTTTTGAGCTGTGGATTGACTGCATGAACGGCGACGACAAGGCGTGGCGCGAGATGAAGAAGTACCAGATCCAAGATGTGGTATTGCTAGAAGAGCTTTACCAAGTTCTTCTGCCGTGGCTCCCAGGGGCTACTAGCGTGTCGGCAGCTGAGAAGCGGGAAATCGCAGGCCCAGAGAAGGTGCTATAATAATATGGTAGAAAACAATGAAAGCAAGACCACAATCGATATGATTAATGGCCTTTCTGAGATTGCAGACTACATGCAGGACGATGAGCTTACGCAAGGCTTAACTATGATTGCTAAGCTAATTGTAAAGCCTGATATTCCAATTAACATTGCTACATTGGAAATTGTTAGGTTGCAAGCTATTGCAGCAAAGATGTCATTCAAGGCAACTTGGATGGCTAACGTAGACAAAGGAGATAGGGCGAAGAAGAACATATACTTTACAGCAGCTTCAGCAATTAATGAGCTAGTGGCAGCACTGAAGTATATTACCCGATAAGGTTATGAGTAAAAGTTTACTAGGCGAGCTTATGCAAGCTGGCGGCAACCCAAGACCAAAAGTAGACGAGAGCCTAGAAGCTCTTGTTGAAAAAATTAACTCTGGATATATTGCCAAGCGCGGTCCAAGACATCAGCAAAAGAAAACCTTTGCACCATCTACCATTGCCTATGGCCATGGCGAGTGTGCAAGGTATTGGTACCTAGCATTTGAGGGCGGTACGTTTCAGGATCACGCAGACGCCTTTGCAGGTGCTAACATGACCAACGGAACCAAGTCGCACGAACGCATTCAGCAAGCCATGGAAGATGCTGGCATGTTGATCGATTCAGAGTTTAAGATCACATACAACGACCCACCTATTTTTGGATACGGAGACGTAATCCTTGACTGGGAGGGCGAGGAGCTTCTGGGCGAAATTAAAACGGCAATGCAAGAAGGTTTTGAGTACCGCAAAAAGACTCGCAAAGCAAAAACTGGGCACCTGATACAGCTTCTAATTTATATGAAGATCTTAAAAAAGTCCAAAGCAGTCTTGATTTATGAAAACAAAAATAACCATGAGCTACTGACAATTCCTGTTGTAGTAAATGACTATTACATTAGCTGGATAAATAAAACTTTTGATTGGATGAGAGAGGTTCGTAAGGCTTGGGAAGATAAGCTCTTGCCTAAAAAGAACTACCGATCAAATTCTAGGATCTGCAAGACCTGCCCTTTGGCTAAGGTCTGTGCAGAAGCGGGTGAGGGAGATATTAAAATTAATGCTCTGGAGCCTTTGGATGAAAACATGTCAATGGTGTGACAACGCATTTGAGCCTAACGTAAAGTATCAAATATACTGCACAGCTGAATGCAGAGAGTCTGCCACAAAAGAAAAAATTGCAGAAAGATATGCAATTGCTCGTCGTAATAAAATGATTAGCAAAGTCCGCAAGTGCAAGTCTTGCGGCTCTAAGCTTTCAGCCTATAACGATGACGCTCTTTGCCAGGTATGTCTAGTGGATCCCTCAGAGGTCATGAAAGCTTTAAAGAAAATTAAAGGCGTTGCTAATGGTAAAACTGAGCTTGATTAATCCGCAACCGAAAAAGATTTGCTCCATTGATGCAAGCACCAACAGCTTGGCCTTCGCTATCTTTGAGGGAGAAGAGCTAGTCAAATATGGAAAAATCTTATTTGTTGGAGCAACTACTTATGACAAGGTTGCAGATGCGTGTGCTAAAACTGAGGCTGTCTTTAAAATGTTTGAAATTGAAGCTGTAGTTATTGAGCACACAGTTTTTATGAATAGTCCAAAAACTGCAGCAGACCTTGCTCTAGTCCAAGGGGCTCTTCTCGGCGGGATGGCTCTGGCTGGTGTAAAAACAATTAGATCTACTAATCCGATAGCTTGGCAATCCTTTATTGGCAACGGCAGGCTAACACATGCTGAAAAAGCTAGCATTAGGACTGGTAGCCCAGAGAAAAGCGACTCCTGGTATAAAAATAAAGAGCGTGAATTTCGTAAGCAAAGAACAATTAAATTCGTAAATACCATTTATGATAAGAGTATCAATGATAACGATGTTGCTGATGCTGTTGGCATTGGACATTATGCAGTAAGCAATTGGCAAAAGCTATCTTGACATTAATAGATCAGTAAGGTAAGATTAACTATGGCACAAAAGCTTTATCAAAATATTTTGTGGTTAAGAAAGAGATATCACGTGGACAAGAAAACTCCACAACAAATTGCAGATGAGTGTGGGGTTAGTGATAAAACAATTTATTCATATCTAGACAGATTTGGTTTGAGGAAATTTAAGTAGTGAAAATTATTAAGCACTTTATTAAAGTGGCAAAGATGCAGTACGTAAGGCTTACCTGTAAGCACACAGAGTCTCACGAAGCATCCTGCCCCTTTACAGGTATGACATACATCAATTGTGTTAGATGTTGGAAGAGACTAGGGGTAGTACGAACTAATGAGCAAGCAAACCGAGAATAAGATAACAGAAGTTATGCGTGGCATTGAAGAAATGCTTATCGCAAAGAACAGGGCATATGGAGACTCTGCCTTAGAGCCTGTAAGGGTTTTCTCTAAAACAGATACTATTGAGCAGCTTTATGTGCGGATTGATGACAAGCTATCTCGTGTTCAGCGGGGTCACGAGTATCCAGGAGACGACACGATTTTTGATTTAGTCGGCTATCTGGTATTATTGCTTATTGCAAAGGAGAGAGATGAAAGAGTATAGCAACAAAGAGCATATTGGATTTGACGATATTTTGCTGATCCCACAACATTCTGAGATTGAAAGCAGAAAAGATGTAAACCTGGGGAGCAGCTTGGGGCGAGGGCTAAGCTCTGTGTCTTTAGGTACGCCAATTATTGCTGCACCAATGGATACTGTTTGTGAGCACGGCATGGCTGTAGCAATGCGTAAAAATGGTGGCTTAGGAATTATTCACCGCTACATGACAGCTCAGCAGCAAGCAGAGCAAATTAAGATGTCAAAAGCTTTGGGAGGGCCAGCAGCAGGATCAGTTGGTGCACGTGGAGACTTTGTGCAGGATGCAATCGCTCTTGTAGATGCGGGAGCCCTGCTAATTCTAATTGATGTTGCAAACGGTCATAGCGAGTATGCAGTAGGTGCAGTTAAAAGTTTAAGAAAGCTTTTTGGAAATAGCCTACACATTATGGCTGGAAATGTTGCGACGTGGGAAGGGTATGCAAGGCTAGCAGACGCTGGCGCAGACTCCGTTAGAGTTGGCATTGGCGGTGGCTCTGCGTGCACCACAAGGGTCGTAAGTGCTCACGGTGTGCCAACCCTGTCTTCCATCATGGACATTAGAGAAAGAGTTTCCTATTCTGACGGGCCTAGCGTTATTGCAGATGGTGGAATTAAAAATTCTGGAGATGCAGCAAAAGCTTTGGCTGCTGGAGCACATGCGGTTATGCTGGGAAGAATCCTAGCTGGCACAGCAGAGTCTCCAGGAGAAGTTATCGAGGGTCGGAAGGTCTTCCGAGGAATGGCCTCTAGGGAGGCACAGGAGCAAGGCAGGGGCGTTGTTTCTGGTGTAGAGGGTATTGCTACTACCGTTCCTTTTGTTGGTAGTGTAAATGAAATTATTAGTGACTTTAACGCTGGCCTGCAGAGCGCCTTGTCATATACTGGTGTAACCAAGCTCGTTGACTTCCACGAGCAGGCAGTGTATAATAGAGTGACCAGCACAACGCTAAACGAAACTAAACCACACGCTAAGGAGTAAGATGGCTCGTCGTAAAAAAGTAAATGCCAAGCCAAGTATTTTCACCATGGAGCCATACATGGAAGCAGATGGCTTTCCTATCAATGCTGGCGATATTATTAAAATTAAGGGTGAGTATGGCACAAAGTTTCAGTTCCGTGGAATCACGACCAATACTCTCACTGGGGCTACATGGGTAGATTGCTTTGAAATTTTTCGGGGCAAGGCTCAACAGTTTCGTGCCTTTAAAGAAGATCGAGTAAAGAGAGTCCCCCAACGAGGAAAGAGGGCTAAACGTGTCAACAAATCCTGAGGAGCAGGTTGTCCAGCATCTTGACACCGTAAACAAGGTAGTCGGAGAGTACTTAAAGGGTAGCGATCCAACAAAGATCTCTAAAGAGCTAGCCCTGCCTAGGACTAAGGTAACTGCCATGATCAAAGAGTGGCAGTCCATGGCTGCAGACAACACAGTTATTCGTGCTAGAGCCAAGGAAGCCCTGGCAGCTGCAGATGAGCACTACAGCAGACTAATTTCAAAAGCATATGAAGTTATTGACGAGGCCACAACTATTTCAGACCTAAAGACTAAGAACGGAGCAATCAAGCTAGTCATGGACTTAGAGTCTAAACGTATTGAAATGCTACAGAAGGCTGGTCTGTTAGAAAATAAAGAGCTTGCAGAAGAGATGCTGGCTATTGAGCGTAAGCAGGAGATTCTTATGCAGATCCTTAAGGACATTGCATCGGAGCATCCAGAGGTGCGAGACAAGATTATGACCAGGCTTTCAGAGGCTTCGGCAAGAGAAAATGAAACGGTAACAATCGTACATAATGTTTGATGACTTTTTAGAGGCTCTGGCAGACAGCCCATTTGAAGAAGAGCCAGTAGACGCCAAGACCTTTGTGGAGGGCGAGGACTATCTCGGTCAGCCACCACTATCTGACATTCAGTACGACATTGTTCGTGCCATGAGTCAAATCTATCGAGAAGAAGACCTAGTCACTTTGATGGGTGAAAAAGAGGGCTCGGCATACTATAAAAAATATACTAAGAATGAAGTTATCCTGCAGCTAGGCAAGGGTAGCGGTAAAGACTTTACATCTACAGTGGCTGTATCATATATTGTTTACAAGCTTCTATGCCTAAAGGATCCAGCTAAATATTTTGGCAAGCCATCTGGTGACGCTATTGATATTATTAACGTTGCTATTAACGCTCAGCAGGCTAAGAACGTTTTCTTTAAGGGGTTTAAGTCCAAGATTGAACGGTCCCCCTGGTTTGCTGGTAAGTACTACGCCAAGATGGACTCTATCGATTTTGATAAATCTATCACTGTCTACTCTGGACACTCAGAGCGTGAGTCTCATGAGGGCTTGAACTTGCTAGTGGCAGTTCTTGATGAGATTTCTGGTTTTGCCAGTGAAAGCTCTAGCGGTAACGAACAGGGTAAGACTGCTGACAATATCTATAAAGCCTTCCGTGGTACCGTAGACTCACGTTTTCCAGATCTTGGCAAGGTAGTGTTGCTATCGTTCCCACGTTACCCAGGGGACTTCATCTCTACTAAGTATGAAGACTGCATTTTAGAAAAAGACATAGTGTCTAGAAGTCATAAGTTTATTATTAATCCAGATCTTCCAGAAGACAATGAGGGCAATAGTCTAGAAATTAGCTGGGATGAAGAGCAGATCGTATCGTATAAATACCCTAATGTGTTTGCACTAAAGCGACCAACTTGGGAGGTTAATCCAACCAGAAGTATTGAAGACTTTAAGCTAGCATTCTATACAGATATGGGTGATGCAATGATGCGTTTCTTGTGTGTGCCAAAATATGCTTCAGACGCATTCTTTAAACAAAGAGATAAGGTAAGTGCCTGCATGACAGGCAGGAACCCTATTGATAACTTTAAAAGATTTGATGAGTCTTTTAAGCCAGACCCAGACAAGAAATATTTTGTTCACGCCGACCTTGCTCAGAAGCATGACAAGTGTGCGGTTGCAATTGCTCACGTTGAGAAGTGGGTCAACATCCAGGTCGTAAAAGACTACGAGCAGGTAGTACCCTTTGTTGTGGTAGATGCTGTTGCTTGGTGGGAGCCAAAGATCGAGGGTCCAGTAGACCTATCAGAGGTTAAGCAGTGGATTCAAAACCTCCGTAGGCTCGGCTTTGACATCGGCATGGTTAGCTTTGACCGTTGGCAATCTTTCGATATCCAGAACGAGCTGAAGGCCGTGGGTATGAGAACAGAGACAGTCTCAGTAGCCAAGAAGCACTATGAAGACATGGCAATGCTTCTGTATGAAGAGCGTCTAGTCATGCCATCTATCGATCTGCTTTTTGAAGAGCTTACCGAGCTTAAGATTATGAATAACAATCGGGTTGACCACCCTCGTAAAAAGTCTAAGGACTTGGCAGACGCTGTCTGTGGCTCTGTTTTTGGTGCAATTTCTCACACACCAAGAAACCTAAACACTGAAGTAGAGATTCATACTTTTAGGGATAGGCCTAAGGTCAATGTTGCAGACTTACCAGACAATGTGATAAACTATAAAGCCAGAGAAATGACTGACGATGTCAGGAGCTACCTGGACCAGTTTGGTTTGCTATAACACTAAATGTTGGGCAAACTTTCAGCTAAAAACACCAGATCTAGTATAAAACGGAGATACAATTGATACCTATTGATATTGTTTATTTCTCGAATCATTCTGGAAATACTAAAAAATTTGTAGAGAGGCTAGGAGCTAATGACGCTATTAGGATACCTGTTGGTCGGAGTGATCATACTCCTACCGTTGATGTCCCTTATGTCCTTATGGTACCTACTTACGGTGGTGGCGAAGGACGAGCAGCAATACCCCGACAAGTACGAGCTTTTTTAAACATTAAAGAAAACCGTGCCTTGTTGCGAGGTGTTGTTGGATTTGGAAATACAAATTTCGGTGAGCATTTTTGCAAAGCTGCAGATTTGATTAGTGCAAAAACAGGTGTGCCAGTTATTGCAAAGGTAGAAATATTTGGCACACAAGAAGATATACACACAGTAAATAAAAGATTGGAAATGTTGTATGGACAAGAAGTATAGTTACCACGAGCTAAACGCAATGCTCAACCTCTACGGGGCAGATGGTCAGATTCAGTTTGACAAAGATAAAGAAGCGGCAAAGGCATACTTCCTGGATCATGTTAACCAAAACACTGTGTTCTTTCACAGCCTTGAGGAAAAGCTAGAGTACCTTGTAGAAAACGAATACTACGAGCAGGAACTTCTAGACCTATACGACTTTGACTTTATTAAAAAACTATTTAAACAAGCATATGCACACAAGTTTAGGTTCTCAGCCTTCTTGGGTGCCTACAAGTTTTACACAAGCTATGCCCTAAAGACATTTGACGGCAGTCGCTACCTAGAGCGATTCGAAGACCGCGTCTGCATGAATGCTCTTATGCTTGCACGTGGAGATAAAAAGCTTGCTCAGGATCTCGTTGAGGAGATTATTACTGGGCGATTCCAACCTGCTACACCTACCTTCCTAAATGCAGGCAAGAAGCAAAGAGGCGAGTTTGTGAGCTGCTTCCTGCTTCGCATCGAAGACAATATGGAGTCCATCTCACGGGGCATTAATTCTTCGTTGCAGTTGTCGAAGCGAGGAGGGGGTGTAGCACTTAACCTAACTAACCTTAGAGAGGCTGGGGCACCAATCAAGAAGATCGAGGGGCAGTCCTCTGGCGTGCTTCCTGTTATGAAACTTCTTGAAGACAGCTTTAGCTATGCAAACCAGCTAGGGGCACGACAGGGTGCAGGTGCGGTATATCTTAATGCCCACCACCCAGACATCATGCAGTTCCTTGATACTAAGAGGGAGAATGCAGACGAGAAAGTTAGGATTAAAACTCTAAGCCTCGGTGTCGTTGTTCCAAACATTACAATGGAGTTGGCAAAGGGTAACGAAGACATGTACATGTTCTCACCCTACGACGTTGAGCGAGTATATGGCGTACCAATGGCAGACATTTCAATTACTGAAAAGTATGAAGAGATGGTAGACAACCCAGAAATTAAAAAGACTAAGATGAATGCTCGTCACTTGTTGCAGACTATTGCAGAGCTTCAGTTCGAGTCTGGATATCCCTACATCGTATACGAAGACACCGTTAACGAAGCTAACCCAGTCGAGGGTAGGATTAACATGTCTAACCTCTGCTCTGAAATCTTGCAGGTAAACACGCCTACAACATACAACGCGGACTTGTCTTATGACAATATTGGTAAAGATATTAGCTGTAACCTTGGCTCGCTAAACATTGCTGCCACCATGGAGTCTCCAGACTTCGGCAAGACTGTTGACACAGCAATCAAGGCACTGACCTCTGTGGCTGACCTTAGCTATATTGAGTCCGTAATGTCTATTGCAGAGGGCAACAAGAAGTCTAGAGCAATTGGGTTGGGGCAGATGAACCTGCACGGTTACCTGGGTAAGGAAAGAATTCACTACGGATCTGAAGAGGGAATTGACTTTACAGATATCTACTTCTACACGATTGCTTACCACGCCATTAAATCATCTAATGAAATGGCAAAAAAGACGGGTAGCCCATTCGATAACTTTGAAAACTCCAAGTACGCATCGGGAGAATACTTTGACAAGTACACTTGCTGCGACTGGAAGCCAAAGACCAAGAAGGTTGCTAAACTATTTAAAGATGCAAAGGTAGACATCCCTACGGCATCCGACTGGGAGAAGCTCAAGAAGTCCGTAATGAAGCATGGCCTTTACAACCAAAACCTACAGGCGGTACCACCAACGGGATCAATCAGCTACATCAATAATAGTACTAGCTCGATTCACCCTATTGCTTCTAAGATTGAAATCCGTAAAGAAGGAAAGCTGGGGCGTGTATACTACGCTGCACCGTTCCTGGATAACGATAACCTGGAGTACTTTGATGACGCCTATGAGATTGGCCCAGAAAAGATTATTGACACCTATGCTGCTGCTACACAGCACGTAGACCAGGGCCTATCTCTAACGCTGTTCTTTAAGGACACAGCTACTACCCGTGACGTAAACCGTGCTCAGATCTATGCATGGAAGAAGGGTATTAAAACAATTTATTATATTCGTATTAGACAACTTGCCCTAGAAGGAACCGACGTAGAGGAGTGTGTATCATGCATGTTGTAAGACCAATTAACTGGAATGCAGTAGAAGATCCAGTAGACCTAGATGTGTGGAACAGGCTAACAGCCAACTTCTGGCTACCCGAGAAGGTGCCACTGTCCAACGACATTCAGTCTTGGGGCACGCTCAAGGATCACGAGAAGACGCTTACAATGCGTGTGTTCACAGGGCTAACGCTGCTTGACACAATCCAGGGTACCGTGGGATCTATGTCCATTATCCCCGATGCCAGAACACCACATGAAGAAGCAGTAATTACCAACATTGCTTTCATGGAGAGCGTTCACGCAAAGAGTTATTCTAGTGTATTCTCTACACTATGTTCGACAGATGATATTGAAGAAGCATTTAGATGGAGTGAGGAAAATGAACATTTACAGAACAAGGCTCGCATTGTTTTGGATTACTATCGTGGTGATGACCCCCTCAAGCGAAAGATTGCATCAACCTTGCTTGAGTCCTTCCTATTCTATAGCGGATTCTACCTACCAATGCACTGGTCTAGCAGAGCAAAGCTTACAAACACAGCAGACCTTATTAGATTAATTATTCGTGACGAGGCTGTTCACGGATATTACATTGGATACAAGTACCAGCTAGCACTAGCTGAGCAGCCACAGGAGCGTCAAGAAGAGCTTAAACAGTACACCTACGACCTTCTTATGGAGCTGTATAACAATGAGTGCAAGTACAGTGCAGACCTTTATGACGAGATCGGATTAACAGAAGATGTCAAAAAGTTCTTGCAGTATAACGGCAACAAGGCATTAATGAATCTAGGTTACGACCCACTGTTTCCCAAGGAGACGGCAGAGGTTAATCCAGCTATTCTTTCTGCCCTTTCGCCAGACGCTAACGAGAATCACGACTTCTTCAGCGGTAGTGGATCTAGCTATGTCATTGGTAAACATGAAGAGATTACTGATGATGATTGGGATTTCTAGGTTTAGCTGCTATAATTGACGGATAAGAAGGGAACAGGATGACTGAAAGAGTTTTTGATTGGGTGTCTCAGCACGACCCCAAGTCTCGCAAGTACGCCATGAGATCTATTTTAAAACAAAGAAATATTGAAAAGAAACCAACTCTATGGCAAGAAGGTATCGTATTAGATCAAGGCTCTGAAGGTGCCTGTGTGGGCTTTGCATGGACTGGAGAGCTTTTGGCAGAGCCAGAAGCCCCGAAGTCTCAGCCATCTTTTGGCTACGCAAACTCGTTAGCAATTTCTTTTTACAAGGAAGCTCAGACCATAGATCAGTGGGCTGGAGAAAATTACGAGGGCACTTCCGTATTGGCTGGAGCAAAGATAATGCAAAAGGCTGGATTCATTGGAGAGTATCGATGGTGCTTTGGTGTAGACGATGTCAGAGACGCGGTTATTTCGGAAGGTCCAGTAGTAATCGGTGTGCCTTGGTTTAATGGAATGTATGACACTTTGCCAAGCGGATTGGTTAAGCTATCTGGCAAGTCAACTGGCGGACACGCGATTCTGATTACTGGGTACCACCCTAGGATGCGATTTGGAAACTCTACCGAAGAAGTCTTTAGATGGAGAAATTCTTGGGGTACGGACTATGGAATCAATGGC
>Ga0209654_1000174_pt1 | contig 68765 bp, 62 predicted proteins | sample SaaInl1SG_22_DNA_FD_184646 | JGI IMG/M metagenome (GOLD analysis project Ga0209654, IMG submission 184646) | Marine microbial communities from expanding oxygen minimum zones in the Saanich Inlet - ESP_161SG_22_DNA (SPAdes) (version 2) | ecosystem: Environmental > Aquatic > Marine > Intertidal... | reverse complement strand
CACCCACCTGACGTACCGCTTTATTGTCTTTACATTTAATCACTTCTTTGATCAAAGCTTCGGGAAGATCCACATGAAAACGGTGGGGAATCATATTGAGTTGTTTTAGGGTAGAAAGGGGTTTCAAACCTGGAATAATTGGAACAGTAATGCCCTCGGCTCTGGCTTTAGCTACAAAATCAAAAAACTTTTGATTATCAAAAAACATTTGAGTTACGATATAGTCGGCTCCTGCATTAATTTTTTTCTTCAAAAAGTGTAAATCACTTTCAAGGCTGGGTGCTTCCATATGTTTTTCTGGATAACCCGATACTCCAATACAAAAGTGGGTCGCATGTGAATTTAACAATTCCTCATCCAAATATTTTCCTTGGTTTAGCTCTGCAATCTGCTGTACCAATTCATTAGCATAAGTGTGGCCATCTTTAGTAGGCTTAAAATAGGTTTCTGATTTTACCGAATCCCCTCGCAATGCCACTACATTATCAATCTCGAGATAATCCAAATCCACCAAAAAGTTCTCGGTATCTTCTTTAGAAAATCCACCACACAAAATATGCGGAATAGCATCCACCTTATACTTACTTTGTATTGCGGCACAGATCCCAACAGTTCCAGGACGTTTTTTAATTACCTTAAGTTCCAGCAAACCGTTTCCTCTGTCCTTATAGACATGTTCTTCTCGGTGATAAGTTACATCTATAAAGGGAGGCTTAAACTCCATCAAATCATCGATAGAATTAAATAAAGCATTGATATGCTGCCCTTTCAAAGGTGGGAGTATTTCAAAGGTAAACTGGGTTTTTCCCTTGGCTTTAGCGATATGTTCTGTTACTTTCATCTAGTCTTCAATTAAATTAGGATTCAACCATTTTCGTGCTTCATCCAATGAAATTTTTCTTCTTTTGCTATAGGACAGCAATTGATCTTCTTTGATTTTCCCAAGTCCAAAATAGCGTGCATCAGGGTGCGCAAAATAGTAGCCTGAAACTGCAGCAGCTGGCCACATAGCTAAACTTTCCGTAAGCTGTACTCCAATTTCTTCTTCTACTTTTAAAAGTTCCCAAAGAGTCTTCTTCTCCAAATGATCCGGACAGGCGGGATAACCAGGCGCTGGGCGAATCCCCTTATAGCTTTCTTTTATTAACTCTTCATTTGTCAATTTTTCGTCAGAGGCATACCCCCAATATTCTTTTCGCACTTTCAAGTGCAAGTATTCGGCAAAAGCTTCTGCCAAGCGATCTGCCAGGGCTTTGATCATGATGGAGTTGTAATCATCATTTTCTTCTTCAAAAGCTTTTGCTCTCTCGGCAGTTCCAAAACCTGTACACACACAAAAGGCTCCCATATAATCTGCTACCCCAGTAGTCTTAGGCGCAATGAAATCAGATAAAGCAATATTGGGCTGGTCTTTTGTTTTTTTCAATTGTTGTCTTAATGTGAGCCAGGTTGCTTGAACCGATTCTCGATCTTCATTTGCATAGACCTCAACATCATCACCAGCGGCATTGGCAGGAAATATTCCAAAACGTGCTTTTGCAGTCAACCATTTTTCCTCCACCAGTTGAGACAGCATATTTTTTGCATCAGCAAATAAGCTTTGTGCTTGTTCTCCTACTACATTATCGGTTAAAATATCTGGATATTTTCCGTGTAAATCCCAAGAACGGAAAAAAGGAGACCAATCAATAAAAGGCACTAATTCCTCCAGTGGAAAATCGTTTAAAGTGATCCCTCCCTGAACTTTGGGCTTAGTGGGAGTAAATTGATTCCAATCCAACGAAAGAGCATTCTGCTGAGCTAGCTCGTATGTTAAATAGGTTTTAGAAGACGTTCGTTCTAAAAACTTTTCTTTGAACACTTCATATTCTTCTCTTATTTTTAATATGTAAGGTTCCTTTTTGTCTTTTTGTAATAAATTACTCACTACTGCAACTGCTCTAGAGGCATCGTTAACGTGAATGACTGGCCCTTGAGATACAGGTGCTATTTTCACTGCTGTATGTGCTTTGGATGTTGTTGCGCCCCCAATTAGAACTGGAATTTTTATATGCTGACGATCCAACTCTTTTGCCAAATACACCATTTCGTCCAATGAAGGGGTGATTAATCCTGAAAGACCAATAATATCAACTTGTTCCTCGACAGCCCGCTGGATGATTACCTCTGGAGGAACCATCACTCCTAAATCTATAATCTCATAATTGTTGCATGCCAGTACTACGCTCACTATGTTTTTACCAATATCGTGAACATCTCCTTTTACTGTGGCCATCAATACCTTTCCAGCAAATTGAGCTCCCTCGTTTTTCTCTGCTTCAATAAAGGGCTGTAAGTAGGCCACCGCTTTTTTCATCACTCGAGCCGATTTAACCACTTGAGGTAAAAACATTTTTCCAGCGCCAAATAAATCTCCTACAACATTCATTCCGTCCATCAAAGGTCCTTCGATCACTTCAATAGGTCGGTTGGCTTCTTTTCTTGCTTCTTCTGTATCTTCTACTATAAAAGCGTCAATTCCTTTTATTAAAGCATGAGTGATTCTACTTTTTAAATCTTCCTGACGCCATGCATCGTCTTCTTTTTTTCCTTCCTTTTTTACGGAAACTACATTTTCAGCATATTCCAATAAACGTTCCGTGGCGTCTTCTCTTCGATCGAGTAAAACATCTTCTACATGCTCCATCAATTCTTTAGGCACCTCGTCATACACTTCCAACATTGAAGGGTTAACGATACCCATATTCATTCCATGTTGAATTGCGTGGTACAAAAAGGAAGCGTGCATAGCTTCACGAACTGTGTTGTTTCCTCTAAATGAAAAAGAAACGTTACTCACTCCCCCACTCACGCTTGCATGGGGTAAATTTTCTCGTATCCATTTAGTAGCATTAAAAAAGTCAAGTGCATTTTGACGATGCTCTTCCATTCCTGTTGCAACAGGAAAAATATTGGGGTCAAAAATGATATCTTCTGGTGCGAAGTTTACTTTTTCTACTAGCACATCATAAGAGCGTTTACAAATTTCAATGCGTCGTTCTAAGGAATCGGCTTGACCGTCTTCGTCAAAAGCCATTACAATCACAGCAGCGCCATATTTTTTTATGGTCTTGGCTTGAGCTACAAAATTGGCTTCTCCTTCTTTTAGACTAATGGAGTTGACAACACTTTTGCCTTGTACAACTTTTAGTCCTGCTTCAATTATCTCCCATTTGGAACTATCAATCATTACTGGGATACGGGCAATATCTGGCTCTGCTGCCATTAAATTCAAAAAGGTAGTCATCGCTTCTGCCCCATCAATCATTCCCTCATCCATATTGACGTCGATGATCTGAGCACCTCCCAATACTTGTTCGCGGGCCACTTCAATAGCCTCGTTATATTTTTTATTTTCTATTAATCGTAAAAACTTTCTTGAACCCGTAACATTTGTACGTTCGCCAATATTGACAAAATTTGTAGTTTCTGAAATCACCAAAGGTTCTAAACCAGATAACAATAAAGGTTTCCGTTCTTGTTTAGACATTAGACAACTGTTTAGGATTTCTAGGGGTGTACTTTTTAGCCACTTCTGCAATTAATCTAATGTGATCGGGGGTAGTACCGCAACACCCTCCGATAATGTTCACAGCATTTTGTTTGAGGTAGTCTTCAATCAAAGTCTGCATTTCTTCGGGAGACTGGTCATAAGCACCAAAGGCATTGGGCAAACCCGCATTGGGGTGAGCAGAAACGAATAGATCACTCTGGTTCGCTAATCGTTTTACATAAGGCAATAATTGATCTGCTCCCAAGGCACAATTAAATCCAATACTCAAAATAGGAATATGACTCATCGAAATCCGAAAGGCCTCCACGGTTTGTCCAGAAAGTGTCCTTCCACTGGCATCTGTAATGGTCCCACTTACCATTACGGGAAGATCAATTTTGCGCTCTTCTTTTATTTCATTGATTGCATATAGTGCAGCTTTAGCATTTAAAGTATCAAAAATAGTTTCCACTAAAAGCAAGTCAGCACCACCATCTATAAGTCCATTAATTTGCTCACGATAGGAAGTAACCAGCGCATCAAAAGTAATAGCACGATACCCAGGATCATTTACATCTGGAGACATACTGGCGGTCTTATTTGTAGGACCTATAGAACCTGCCACATATCGTGCTTGATCTGGTGTTTTTTCTAAATATTCCTGACTGACTTCTTTGGCTATTTTAGCACTCTCATAATTCAACTCATAGGCAAGGGTTTCCATTTCATAGTCTGCCATTCCTATAGAGGTTGAGGAAAAAGTATTGGTTTCTACAATATCGGCTCCGGCATCAAAATAATCTCTATGAATTCCTTTGATAATTTCGGGTTGCGTAATTGAAAGGAGATCATTATTTCCCTTTAAAATAGCAGGATGATCCAAAAAACGTTCCCCTCGAAAATCAGCTTCCTCTAGGTTGTGGTTTTGAATCATGGTGCCCATAGCACCATCTAAAACTAAAATTCGTTTTTCTAAATCTTTTTCTATACTCATCCTATCTTGCTTAATGCATTTTTTAGGTCATTCCAAATATCTTCATGATGTTCTAGCCCCACAGAAAGACGAATCATTCCATCGGTTATTCCCACTGCCAAGCGGTCTTCTTCAGATAGTTTACTATGTGTGGTTGAAGCGGGGTGGGTAATAATTGTTCGAGAATCTCCTAAATTAGAAGACAGCGAACACAATTCAATTGCATTGATAAAATTTCGTCCTGCGTCTATCCCTCCTTTTAGTTCAAAGGCAATAATATTCCCTCCTTTCAACATTTGTTTTTTAGCTAAAGCATATTGGGGATGAGATTTTAAAAAGGGGTATTTTACCCAATTTATTTCTTGACTCGCTTCTAGGTTTTCTGCAATAACATGAGCATTCTCACAGTGACGATCAATTCTTACAGCCAGTGTCTCCAAACTTTTAGACAATATCCAGGCGTTAAATGGCGAAAGTGATGCTCCAGTGTTTCTCGCAAAAAGAAATAACTCTCTAACAAGTTGCTTACTCCCTACTGTAATTCCTCCTAATACTCGCCCTTGTCCATCCATCAATTTTGTTGCAGAATGAATGACTAAATCGGCTCCGTATTGAATGGGTTGCTGCAAGTAAGGTGTTGCAAAACAATTGTCTACAATGAAAAGTAATTTATGTTGTTTTGCAATTTTACCTATTGTCTCTAAATCCAGTACATCTACTCCGGGATTGGTAGGAGATTCGACATAGATACATTTTGTATTAGGCTTAATCAGCCCTTCAATAAGGGAAAGATCATCAGAAGGAAAATAGCTCGTTGTAATTTGCCACTTGGGCAAATACTTAGTGAACAATGTATGAGTTGATCCAAACAAAGCACGTGCAGAAACAATATGGTCTCCTGCGTTTAAAAATGTAGCAAAGGTTGCAAACACAGCCCCCATTCCGGTTGCAAAAGCAACTCCTGCTTCTGCGCCTTCCATTTGTGCAACTTTTTCAACAAATTCTGTAGTGTTGGGATTTGTAAAACGGCTATATATATTTCGTTCTTTTTCTTCAGCAAAAGAAGCACGCATATCTTCAGCATCTTCGAAAACAAAACTTGAAGTTAAGTGAAGTGGAGTGGAATGTTCCAAATTTTGAGAACGTTCCATTTGATTTCGAATGGCATTGGTTTCAAATTTTTTGCTCATATAGCGATACCATTTAAAATTATGTGGTGATTGATTTTAGCGGTAGGTTCTAAAGTTTTGGAAACAGAACAATATTTTTCAAAAGATAATTGTGCGGCACGTTTTGCTTTTTCTGCTGAAAAATCTCCTTCCAAATGAATTGTAATATCAATTTGATAAAACAACGCTGGCACAGCCCCTTCGTGTCGCAAGCCTTCCACGTCCATTTTTAAAGAAGTTGGATTTATTTTTTGCTTATTTAAAATAGCGACGATATCTATACTACTACAGCCCGCTACTCCCATTAACAAAAGCTCCATAGGACTTATCCCTTGAACTTCTCCTGTTGTTTTAGATTTATTATCTAATAAAACATGATGTCCATTTGAATTTGTAGTTCTAAAAAGATAATCTTCATTCACGCGCTCTAAGGCTATTTTCATTTTTTAATTTTTAGAGTTAAAAATTGGATCTAATATTTGTATCACAGCATCATTCTCTATTAAAAAAGCATCATGTCCATGAATGGAACTCAACTCATGATAAAACACATTTTCTTTTATTGACTTTGCTAACTGCACCGTTCTCTGGTCTTCAGCAGCAGTAAAAAACAAGTCACTATCAATAGCTATTAAATGAATTTCGGCTGTGATTTCTTTTATAATTTCGGCTATTTTTTTTCCTTCTCGTTCAATATTGACCGTACTTAAAAGATGGTTCATCATCACATAAGCCTCAAGGCTAAATCGTTGTGCTAATTTATTACCATGATGTAGCAACCAACTTTCTATATTATAAATTCCTTGCTCTTCATTTTTAGTTCTTCCAAAACGAAAGTCGAAGGACTGTGGTGTTCTGTAAGTAAGCATGGCATGAATTCGAGCATCCTCTAATGGATTTTTAGAATTCTCTAGGATACGCTTTTGAAGGAATGTATTGGCAATAATCCAATCGTTCGCTTTCCAATCTGCAGCAATAGGAATTAAATATTCTGCAAAGTCAGGAGCCAATGCTGCCATTTCCCATGCAATTCCACCTCCAATTGAACCACCAATTAATGCAAACAAATGTGTAACTCCCAAAAGTTTTAAGCCTTCTAAAAAAAGAGCTGCAATATCCCCTGTATGAAAATCCTCTGGTCTTGAAAATGTTTGCTCCAACATCCCATTTCCAGGAATATTAAAAGCGAGTACTGTATACCGATTAGTGTCAATAGTTTGTCCTTCTCCAATGATTTCATTCCACCATCCTTGATCTCCACAGACAATAGAATCGCCTGTCAAGGAATGATTGACCAACACGACTGGTGCTGTTCCTATAGCTTGTCCAAACTGGTGATAATGCAGTTCAATCAGGTCATAAGAAGCACCAGTATGGGTCTTATAATTTGAAATCGAAAGAGTTTGTACTTCCACTTATCGATGATTATAGTTGTGCAAAAGCTGCTTCTAGATCTTCGATTAAATCTTTAACATCTTCCAAACCTACAGACAATCGAATGAGGTCTTGTGTTACTCCCGTTGTTTTCTGAGTTGCTTCATCCAATTGTTGATGAGTTGTACTTGCAGGGTGTATAATCAAAGATTTTGTGTCTCCAATATTGGCTAAAAGTGCAAATAGTTTTGTGTGATCTGCCACTTTTTTTCCTCCTTCAAAACCAGATTTTAATCCAAAGGTTATGATTCCACTTTGTCCTTTAGGCAAGTATTTCTGTGCAAGAGTATTGTATTTGGACGTTTTTAATCCAGGGTAATTTACCCATGCTACTTCGTCTCTAGTTGAAAGCCAAGCAGAAAGTTTTAGTGCATTTTCTGAATGTTTCTTCATTCGGATGTCTAAAGTTTCAATTCCTTGAATAGTTTGAAAACTATTAAAAGGACTTGGTGCACTTCCTAAGTCACGAAGTCCTTCAATTCGAACTTTAGCAATAAAAGCAATTGCTCCTAGCGCTTCGTGATAATTTAATCCATGATAACTTGGATTGGGTTCTGTAAATTCTGGAAACAATCCATTGCCCCAGTCAAAAGTTCCTGCATCAATAATAATCCCCCCTAAAGAAGTTCCATTTCCAGTCAAATATTTAGTCAGGGAATGGATCACTATATTGGCACCATGTTCAATAGGATTCAATAATGCGGGAGAAGCTACTGTATTGTCTACAATAAACGGAACTTTAGCTGTTTTTGCGTGATCTGAAATCGCTTTCAAATCTAACACATCCAATTTTGGATTCCCTAAAGACTCCGCAAAGAAGGCACGTGTATTGGGCTGAACAGCTTTTGAAAATTCCTCTGGAGCATCGGGATCTACAAAAGTGGTTGTAATTCCAAAACGAGGAAGTGTATTGGCTAGTAAATTATAGGTTCCTCCATATAAACTGTTAGAGGCTACAATATGATCTCCTGTTTTTAAAATCACCATTAAAGTGGTTGCGATAGCAGCAGTTCCAGAAGCAGTAGCTACTGCTGCCACACCGCCTTCTAGAGCGGCTAAACGCTGTTCTAAAACATCATTGGTTGGATTGTTTAGTCGTGTGTAAATATATCCAGGCTCTGCAAGAGAAAATAAATTTGCTGCATGGTCCGAATCTTTGAACACATAAGATGTTGTTTGATAAATAGGAACAGCTTGTGATCCTTGTGTATTATTGGCATCATGTCCTGCATGTAATGCCTTGGTTGCTAATGAAGTACTCATAGTTGAAAAGTTTTTTTAATCGTTTCTAAATAATCTAATTTTTCCCAGGTGAAAAGCTCTACTTCCTTCGATACTTTTCCGTTATAAGGGGACTCAAACGTTTTTGTTATAGTAAGAGGCTGGCGCCCCATATGTCCATAGGAAGCAGTTTCCAAATACATCGGATTTCTTAGCTTCAAACGTTGTTCTATAGCATATGGACGCATATCAAAAAGGGTTGCTGCTTTTTCTGCAATTTCGGAGTCACTTAGGGCAACATTGGAGGTTCCAAACGTTTTAATATTGATTGAAGTAGGTTCTACTACTCCAATGGCATAACTCAGTTGCACTAAAATTTCATCGGCTACTCCTGCGGCAACAAGATTTTTTGCCATATGACGGGCTGCATAAGCTGCACTTCGATCTACTTTACTAGGATCTTTTCCGCTAAAGGCTCCTCCACCATGACCGCCTTTTCCTCCATAAGTGTCCACAATAATTTTGCGTCCAGTTAAACCGGTATCACCGTGTGGTCCGCCAATCACAAACTTTCCTGTTGGATTTACGTGATAGGTAATATCCTCGCCAAAAAGATTTTGAATCTCTTGAGGTAAGTTTTTCTTAACTCTTGGAATTAAAATCGAAATGACATCTGCTTTGATTTTTTCTAACATCGCCACTTCATCAGCATCAAAATCATCGTGCTGGGTAGAAACAACTATGGTGTCAATACGCAAAGGCTTATTGTTTTCGTCATACTCAATGGTAACTTGAGATTTTGCGTCAGGACGTAAATAAGTGATTTCCTTATTTTCTCTTCTTAACGCAGCATGTTCAATTAAAATTTTATGGGAAAGATCAAGTGCTAGCGGGGAATAAGACTCCGTCTCTGCCGTAGCATAACCAAACATAATCCCTTGATCTCCTGCACCTTGTGCTTCTTTCTCTTCTCGATCTACTCCACGATTAATATCTTGAGACTGTTCATGTATGAGTGAAATTACACCACAAGAATCTCCACTAAACTGATATTCTCCCTTGGTATATCCTATGGCATTGATTGTTTCTCGTGCAATGGACTGTACATCAAGATAGGTTGCACTTTTGACTTCTCCTGCTAAAATCACTTGCCCTGTAGTTACTAGTGTTTCACAAGCGACCTTACTTTCAGGGTCAAAAGCTAAAAAATTATCGAGTAAAGCATCACTAATTTGATCAGCGATTTTGTCTGGGTGGCCTTCACTTACAGATTCTGAGGTAAAAAAATATGACATTTATTTATTGCTTTTTAGGAAGGATTTAAACAGTTGTTTAAAAAAAGCAACTCTGGTTTAGCATTTTTTTTTCGAGGTGTGCAATCAGTCAAATCCTTCCTCGTTTAACGCCACAAATGTACACATTTTTTTAAATGAAGAAACTTTTTTATAAAAAATAGCTGTTTTTTAATTTAAATAGCATTTTTTTCTTTTCAAAAAAGCCCCTACTTTGCAATACCATAAATAAACACAAAAGACTATGCACATTGCTATTGCTGGAAATATTGGCGCTGGAAAAACAAGCTTAACAGAACTATTAGCAAAACACTATCATTGGGAAGCCCATTTTGAGGATGTCATTGACAACCCTTATTTAGATGATTTCTATAACCATATGGAACGTTGGTCTTTTAATCTTCAGATCTACTTTTTAAAGAGTCGATTTGAACAGCTTCTTTCTTTCAAGGAGAGCAAAAAAACGATCATTCAGGATCGCACCATATACGAAGACGCGCATATCTTTGCTCCCAACCTCAACGCTATGGGACTTATGAATCAGCGAGATTTCAATAACTATCAGGGAATCTTTAGTTTAATGGAATCCCTTATCAAAGGACCTGATCTGTTGATTTATTTGAGGTCCTCCATCCCCAATTTAGTCAATAAGATTCACAAGCGAGGACGGGAATACGAAAACTCTATTAGTATTGATTATTTGAGCCGTCTCAATGAACGCTATGAAGCATGGATCAGTACATACGATGAAAAAAAACTGATTATCATTGATGTGGATTCCCTAGACTTTGTGGACAACAAAGAAGACTTGACCAAAGTGATTCAAATTATTGATGAAAAATTAAAATAAAGGCATAAAAAAAGCGGCTCTAATGAGCCGCTTTTTTTATTAAATAATGAATCTTATTCTAAAACCTGATCGATTTCAGTAGTCAGTCCATCTACAGTTTCTACTACTGCTGCTTGATCCCCTTCAAGAGAAACCTCAACAGTAACGCTTTTATCTTCGTTTACAGACTTTACTGTAACCGTAATATCCTCAGAACCAGGAACTACTAATTCAGTAGTTGCTTTATTTTCAATTTTATCGTTTGTATAGCTTGCAACGGCATCGCTATTCATTGCAATACTGGGTGCAATTACTAAAGCCACAACCGACATCAATTTCAATAAGATATTTAGAGAAGGACCTGAAGTGTCTTTAAAAGGATCTCCTACAGTATCACCAACAACTGCTGCTTTGTGAGCATCAGTACCTTTTCTTCCGTCAGATTCGATCATTTTCTTAGCATTATCCCATGCACCACCTGCGTTGGATTGGAAGATTGCCATAAGAACACCACATGTAGTAACCCCAGCTAATAAACCTCCAAGCATTTCTGCTCCACCAATAAATCCAACGGCAACAGGAACAGCGATTGCTAATAATCCTGGTAATACCATTTCTTTAATCGAGGCTGTAGTTGAAATTTCAACACATTTTTGATAATCAGCTTTCCCGTCTGCAGCGTCAAAAGTTGCACGATCTTTATCCGAAGCTTTTGTCATATCTGAGTCATACTTTCGCATCACTTCAAGAGCTGCCTTCAATTCGGGTATATTTTTAAACTGTCGTCTTACTTCTTCGATCATTGCCATGGCGGCTCTACCTACAGCGTTCATAGACAATGCAGAAAATACGAAGGGAAGCATTCCCCCAACAAGCAACCCTGCCATGATTCGTGGTTGTGAAACATCTATACTTCTTACATTAGCTACCTGCATAAAGGCGGAAAACAAAGCCAATGCAGTTAAAGCAGCAGAAGCAATCGCAAAACCTTTTCCTATTGCAGCAGTAGTATTACCTACAGCGTCTAAGGTATCGGTACGCTCTCTTACTTCGCTTGGTAATTCTGCCATTTCAGCGATTCCACCCGCGTTATCCGAGATTGGTCCGTAAGCATCTACCGCTAATTGGATCCCCGTATTTGCTAACATACCCACAGCTGCAATTGCAATACCGTAAAGTCCTGCAAAGTGATGTGACACTAAAATTGCGGCAGCGATCAAAAGAATTGGAATCATTGTTGACATCATCCCTACACCCAATCCAGCAATAATATTGGTTGCAGCACCCGTTTCAGATTGATTTACAATTGACTGTACTGGTTTGGTTCCTGTACCTGTGTAATATTCTGTTATTTTTCCTACTCCTAAACCAGCTACTAAACCAGCAATTGTGGCCCAGAAAATACCCATAGCTCCGTAAGGCAATCCTTCTACAGCATCTGGAATCATTGTTGTAATGATGAAATATGAGGCAATTACCATCAAACCTGCAGAACCAAATTCACCTATATTTAAAGCACTTTGTGGATTACCACCTTCTTTTACTCGTACAAAGAATGTTCCTATAATGGACATGATAATCCCTACAGCAGCGAGTACTAGAGGAAGGTATACAGCTCCCAATCCAGCAAAATCTGGAGTAATTATAAATGCTCCTAAAACCATGGTCCCAATAATTGAACCTACATAAGATTCAAAAAGATCGGCTCCCATTCCAGCAACATCTCCTACGTTGTCCCCAACATTATCTGCGATTGTGGCAGGGTTTAGTGGGTGATCTTCTGGAATACCCGCTTCAACTTTACCTACTAAATCTGCACCTACATCGGCTGCTTTAGTATAAATTCCTCCTCCTACTCTTGCAAATAATGCAATTGAAGAAGCTCCCATGGAAAATCCAGTTAATACATTCAATACCAAAGTGAGGTTTTCTGCACCCGGCCAAATATTTTGATAAATAGCGAAAAGACTACTAAGTCCTAGTACACCAAGACCTACAACACCCAATCCCATCACTGCACCTCCAGCAAATGCTACTTCCAAGGCTCTTCCTAAAGAAGTTCTTGCTGCTTGAGTAGTTCTTACGTTGGCTTTAGTTGCAACTCGCATTCCAATAAATCCTGCCAGGGCAGAACAAATTGCACCTACTATAAAGGATACTGCAACCATTCCGTTTGAACCTTCTTCATTACTTCCCTTGAAGAATAAAAGCACTGCTACTGCAGCAACAAAAATTGAAAGAATCTTGTATTCTGCTTTAAGAAATGACATTGCACCATCGGCAATATTCTTGGCGATTCTTGCCATTTTCTCACTTCCAACTTCTTGTTTGGCAACCCAGTTGTTCTTTAAAAAGACAAATAGTAAAGCCAAGATTCCAAAGGCAGGTAAAAATGTTATAATTAATTCCATGTTAAATTTTTTATTTGAAAAGTGTGGTAAAAATAGTAAAACAAACTAGAATACAAAACCTCATTTATGGGCTAATAAAATCGAGTATTTTAAGTCAATTTTTTTCCTAAACTAATTTGTGATAGGTTAATGATACATTACGCGTTTGATTCCTTTAATTACATCTTGATAATCTGGCAACCATTCTTTTAAAAGAACTGGTGAATAGGGTGCTGGAGTATCGGCAGTGTTAATTTTTTCAACAGGAGCATCTAAATAATCAAATATTTGATTCTGTACCTGATATGTGATTTCTGTAGAAATATTCCCAAAAGGCCAAGACTCTTCAAGTATAACCAAACGGTTTGTTTTTTTAACTGATTCGAATATGGTATCATAATCCAAAGGACGGATTGTTCTTAAATCAATTACTTCACAATCAATTCCTTCTTTTGCTAATTCTTCAGCAGCATGTAAAGCCTCCTTTAAGATTTTACCGAAAGAAACTAAAGTAACATCTTTTCCTGCTCTTTTAATTTCAGCGACACCAATTGGGAGGGTGTATTCTCCTTCCGGTACTTCCCCTTTATCTCCATACATCTGTTCTGACTCCATAAAAATCACTGGATCGTCATCACGAATTGCCGATTTCAATAGCCCTTTTGCATCATATGGATTGGAAGGTACAATTACTTTCAAACCAGGACAGTTAGCGTACCAACTTTCAAAAGCTTGAGAGTGTGTAGCTGCGAGTTGTCCTGCAGAACCCGTAGGTCCTCTGAAGACAATAGGACAAGGGAATTGTCCACCAGACATTTGCCGGATTTTTGCAGCATTATTAATAATTTGGTCTATCCCTACTAGAGCAAAATTAAAGGTCATGAATTCAATAATTGGACGGTTTCCAGTCATTGTAGATCCTACACCAATCCCCGAAAATCCTAATTCTGAAATAGGAGTATCGATTACACGTTTTGCTCCAAACTCATCGAGCATTCCTTTTGAAGCTTTGTATGCTCCGTTGTATTCAGCAACTTCTTCCCCCATCAAATAAATGGATTCGTCGCGTCTCATTTCTTCGCTCATTGCCTCTGCGATGGCTTGTCTAAATTGTATGGTCTTCATGTGTAAAATTCATTCGTTTGCAAATTTAATCAATAATTATCTATTTACTTTACTCAATAAAGAATGAAAATGTACGTTTATTAAAATACGCCTCAATAAAGTTAAATTTATAATGCATTATTGAAATAGATATGAAGTTGATACAGATGACGGTAAAGGGGATTTCCTACAGTGAAACGCAAACTGGGGCTTACGCTCTTATTTTGAGTGAAAATGATGGGAATCGAAAACTTCCAGTAATCATAGGAGGTTTTGAAGCACAATCCATTGCCATTGCTTTGGAGCAAGAAATTAAACCTTCGCGTCCACTGACCCATGATTTATTTAAAAGTTTTGCAGAGCGCTTTTTAATTATCGTAAAACAAGTAATCATTCACAAACTAGTAGACGGTGTTTTTTATGCTAGTATCATCTGTGAGCGTGATAAAATTGAAGAAATCATTGATTCCAGAACATCAGACGCCATTGCCTTAGCCCTTCGCTATAAAGCTCCTATTTTTATTTATGATTCTATTTTGAAAAAAGCAGGGTTTACGGCAGCTGTATCTACAAGAGAAAAAAAACTCTCTGAAGACAACTGGATACAAAATTTTGTCACTGAACAAAGTGAAAAAAGTGAAATCCCAAAAGACCTCAAGGAATTATCGCTCTCAAAATTAAAGACCTTATTATCAAAGCTAGTCTCACAAGAGAATTATGAAAAAGCAGTTCGTGTTCGAGATGAAATCTCCAAGCGAAAAAGCTAGATTTTAAAATTGTTAATTTTTTTTGATAATCTTTTACCACCAAAAGAAGCAAACTACAACAAATGCATCTATTTTTGAAGAAATAGATAAAAGTGAAGCAATATTTAGATTTGGTGAACCATGTACTCACCACAGGAACTGAAAAAACTGACCGTACAGGAACGGGAACTAAAAGTGTGTTTGGTTACCAAATGCGTTTTAATCTTTCTGAGGGATTCCCTTTAGTTACTACCAAAAAAATTCACGTTAAATCTGTTGTTCATGAGTTGTTGTGGTTTTTAAAAGGCGATACAAATATTGAATACCTCAAAGAAAATGGGGTTCGTATATGGAATGAATGGGCTGACCAAAAAGGAAATTTAGGCCCTGTTTATGGGCATCAATGGCGTAATTGGAATAGTGAAGGAATTGATCAAATCCAAGAAGTCATAAATACTTTAAAGACTAATCCAGATAGTAGAAGAATGCTAGTTTCTGCTTGGAATCCTAGTGTAATGCCAGACACCAAAGCAACTTTTTCAGAAAATGTAGCAAATAATAAAGCTGCGCTTCCTCCTTGTCATGCCTTTTTTCAATTTTATGTTGCAGATGGAAAACTTTCATGTCAACTCTATCAGCGCAGTGCTGATGTATTTTTAGGTGTGCCTTTCAACATCGCTTCATATGCTTTATTGACGCTTATGGTGGCACAAGTTTGTGGTTACGAAGCTGGAGAATTTGTGCATTCTTTTGGAGATGTACACATCTATTCCAATCATTTTGATCAAGTCAACGAACAACTCAAAAGAACACCAAAGCCATTACCTGAAATGCGCTTGAATCCAGCAATTAAAAATATTTTTGATTTTACTTACGAAGATTTTGAGCTTATCAATTACGACCCTTATCCTTTAATTAAGGGTAAAGTGGCTATTTAACTTTCAGTGAATTAAGCACTACCACTAAACGATCAAGCTCTTTTAATTGGTTGTAAAAGTGAAAAGAAACGCGAACTCCACTTCCCCTTAGAGCGCAATGAATTTTTTGCTTTTGAAGTTTTTCATACAATTCTTCACCTCCCTTTAGACTAAAAATGCTACTGTGAGATTTTCGTTCACCTACCCATGAATCAATAAAATCGTGTTCAATCAATCTGAGTTTTACTTCCTGAGACAATTGTTCCTTTTGCTCCATTAATGCCTTAAAGTCATTGCGGTTCAACTCTTCAATCGCAAAACGCAAACTCGAAGTCGCCAAAATATTAAAATGTCCGGTAAAAACTTGATCATATAATTGCTCTGGAGTTGCATTGGAAATCTTATAAAAATGCTTTGAGGTGAGCAAGACTCCATTTCCAAATCCAGCCATAAGCCATTTATAACCACTACCAACAACTACATCAAATGGAGCCTCAGAAAAATTAAAGGCATGAGCCCCTAGAAACTGTGTCCCATCTCCAATGATCAATAATTTAGGAAATTGTTTTTTTAAGTCTTTTAAAAACTCAATATCAATGAGCAATCCTGAAGTGTATTGAACTATACTAAGAGCTAATATGTCAATTTCACCCATCTCAATTCTGGTCTTAATGGATTGCTCTAGATTGCTTACTTGGGCAATGGTATTTATATTGAATCCTTTTTCAACAAAAGCATCACATAATGAGGGGTAATCTTCTTCCAATAACAATACATTCAAATTTTTAGGCAAAAGCGCTAAAGCTTGACGAATCCCAAATGAGAAATTTGGAACAACAAAGCTATACTTTGGTAACGCTCCAAAAAAATGCGCTATCAACTCATGGGTTTCCTCTAGTGCATCATAAGCCTTTACCTTAAAATCACCTCCAGTGTGGATAAAATGTTCGTCTTGTTCCCTTCTATATTCTGCCAACTTAGTACTCATTGGGCCTACATAGGCAGTATTTAAATAAGTACAGTTTGTTAATAATGGCAGAAACTCAGAATACATATAATGTGTTAGAAAGTGTATTTTTGTGATCAAATTTAATCATTTAAAGAAATGAATGAATCAGTATTTCAAAAAGATATTACTTTGATTGCAGCTGCTTCTGAAAACAATGCGCTTGGAAAAGACAATCAATTGATTTGGCATATTTCAGATGATCTAAAACGTTTTAAACGTCTCACCAGTGGACATGCGATCATTATGGGTAGAAAAACTTTTGAATCCATGCCAAAAGCATTGCCCAATAGAAAGAACATTATTTTAACACGAAATAGAGCCTATAAAGCCAACGATGCATTTGTTGCGCATACCATTGAAGAAGCACTTGAGTTTGCAAGTGATGATCCTCAACCCTTTATCATCGGAGGAGGAGAAATTTACTCCCTTTTTCTTCCCATTGCTCATACGATAGAACTTACCCGTGTTCATGATGATTTTGAAGCAGATGCTTTTTTTCCTGAAATTGATTCACAAGAATGGAATTTGAATGCTGAAGAGAAATTCACCTCTAGCCCAGAACAACCTTATGCTTATTCATATTTAACATATAAAAAACAAAACCAATGAATGCTTTTGTATTTCCAGGACAAGGAGCTCAATTTCCAGGAATGGGAAAAGACCTTTTTGAAACCCACACTCTTGCTAAAAAGCGCTTTGAACAAGCCAACGATATTTTAGACTTCAACATTACCGATATTATGTTTGGTGAAGATGCGGAGGCACTTAAAGAAACACAAGTAACACAGCCCGCCATCTATTTACATTCTACAATTTTAAGTGAAGTAATGGGGGAGCGATTTACTCCTCAGATGGTTGCTGGTCATTCGTTGGGAGAATTTTCTGCCTTAGTAGCAGCTGGAGCATTATCTTTTGAAAGTGGACTAAAATTGGTGCATGAAAGAGCCCTTGCAATGCAAGCAGCATGTGATGAAGCCCCTGGTACTATGGCAGCTATTTTAGGCCTAGAAGATGATTTAGTAGAATCTATTTGCGAAAAAACATCTGGAATAGTGGTTGCAGCCAATTATAATTGTCCAGGTCAATTGGTTATTTCTGGAGCACAAGAAGCTGTAGAAAATGCCTGCGAATCCTTCAAAGAAGCTGGAGCAAGAAGAGCTTTACTTCTTCCAGTGGGAGGCGCTTTTCACTCTCCCTTGATGGAACCTGCTAAAACACGTTTGGCAAAAGCAATCGAAAACGCCACATTCAATACTCCAAGCTGTCCAGTGTATCAAAATGTCACTGCTCAGGGTACCTCCGACCCCGAAGTGATTAAATCTAATTTGGTTGCTCAACTTACTGCTCCAGTAAGATGGACTCAAGGTGTTCAACAAATGATTTCAGATGGTGCTACTCACTTCACTGAAGTAGGACCCGGAAAAGTACTTCAAGGATTAGTTAAAAAAATTGACAGAAGTATGGAAACTCAATCTGGAGCTTAGTTTTTTTGATCTAAAAACCTAAGGACTTTATCTGTGATATACTTAATTTGATCTGTATCTAATTCGGAATGCATGGGTAATGAGATTACCTCCTTCACTAATTGATTTGTGACAGGGAAATTTTCCTCTTTTACTCCTACATCAGCATATGCTTTTTGTCTGTGTAAAGGAACTGGGTAATAAACCCCGCAAGGAATATCATGTTCATTTAAATACTTAACCAATGCATCTCGGTCAGCATTAACAATTCTCAAGGTGTATTGATGAAAGACATGGGAATCACAAGCTTGTGCACGATGTGGGGTGATTATATTGGGGTGATTTGAAAGCAACTGAGTGTAGCGAATGGCTGCTTCTTTTCTTCTTTCATTATAGAAGTCTAAATACTTTAGTTTGATTTTTAAAACCGCAGCCTGCATTGAGTCTAAACGGGAATTCACCCCTACAACATCATGATAGTAACGTTCATACATGCCATGATTAACAATCCCTCTGATAAAATGAGCTAATTCATCATCATTGGTAAATATGGCTCCGCCATCCCCATAAGCACCAAGATTCTTGGACGGAAAAAAAGAAGTTGCGGCTACATGACTCAAGGTTCCTGTCATTGCTTTCTCTCCTTTATTATTTACATAGCGTGCACCGATGCCCTGAGCATTATCCTCTACCACATACAAATTATGTTTTTGAGCTATGGTATTTATTGCATCCATATCGGCTACTTGACCAAACAAATGGACTGGGATGATCGCTTTTGTTTTGGGAGTAATGGCTGCTTCTATCCTTGCCGGATCAATATTGAAAGTCAATGGATCAACGTCAATTAATATGGGTTTCAGCTGTAATAATGAAATCACTTCCACTGTTGCAGCAAATGTAAAATCAGCAGTAATCACCTCATCTCCAGGCTGTAACTTCAAACCCATCAAAGCAATTTGAAGTGCATCTGTACCATTAGCACAAGGAATTACATGCTTTACTCCCAAGTAATGTTCCAAATCTTTTTGAAATTCTTTTACCGCTGGACCATTAATAAATGATGATGTTTCCAAGACTTCTTGGATGGAAGTTTGCACCTCATCTTGAATGAAGTTGTATTGACTTTTTAAGTCCACCATTTGTATTTTTTTCATAGAAACTGTAGCGGTTTTATGCAAATATAAGTAGGATTCCTTTGCCTTATACTATGTTATGAAAACGTTTGGGTATTCTGATAACAGCATTTCCTTTCAAAGGTGCAGGCTTATTATAGGCGTACCACTTCCTGTTTTTCATCAATCGTTTTCTTGCCTCTTGAAAAAAGATATCTGCATCTAGAGGCGTTTCTTCTCTCAGTGCGTGATAAAGCTTGAATCGTCTTCCTAAGTGACCTTCCCAACCCCTTTCTTGAATCTCTTTTTCGTCTTTTTTGTTCATGGCTGTTTTCCTGTCCACTAAGCCAAAATGAAATAAATACAAACTGGAGGCCACTGTAAAATTTCTCCCTTTTATTCTATGAAAACCAGAACCCCATGTCAAAGGTTTGAATGTAACAATAGGCTTGGTATAACGATCTGAAACTTGACCATAGTGTCTTTGGGATAAGAAAGGTTTTTCAAGATCTATGGCACTTTCCATGACAGGGTGCTCTCCCACATCTATTCCAAGGGCAGAAAGAGAATCGGAAGAAAAATCCTGAAGTAAATAGTGTTTTAAAGATAAGCCTTGATCAGGATCTATCACCAAAAATTCATCGATATCCATCGCTAAAACTACCTTATAAGAATGAAATAAATTTTTTGCAAAATCAGAAATCATTCGGGCTCTATAGCGATCTCCTTTGGCCCTATTCATGGGTTGGTGGGGGTTTTGAAAGCAATTTATTTTTCCTGCCAATAGTGGCAACTGTTGATCAAGACCATCAACAAAAAGGAAAAGGTTTTTAAACCCAAATTGAGCTCCATAATATGCAATCCATTTATCAGCAAAAAAGGTGTTGTTTCTTACCATGGATATAACCGCAACAGAGGCTTTCTCTTTCATTAATTTAACTCTAAAATAGATTTCATTTCAAGAAGGACTTTCTTTTGATCTTCAGCAGTGGCTTGATCCAAACTCTGTACACACACAAAAAGTTTTGACTGATCTGATTTACACTCCTGAAATTTCTTTTCAACGTATTTATTTCCTCGATTGTGAGGCTGCATATACACGGCTTGAGAAGGAGCAAAGTTGGTGTTCTGGGACTTAATTTCTAAATGATTTGCTAAAGAAACTGTATTGAACTGTTCATATTTTCTGAATCGATGCGAGATATTCTTTTCTAGAATTTCAGGAAAAGACTCAAAATAACGTTCTAAACTTTTTCTATTTAATGCCAAAGGGGTATGTCCCGACTTGAAATACCTAAATCTAAACCCGAGTAATGCCGCCGCAGTCCACTGGTTCACTTGAAAAGATGCTTGCAAATCAATTTCTTTGTGAGGTTGAAACAACTTAATTACTCCTTTTTTAATTTTATCCCAAAGCAATCGCTCATAAGGAGGCGTAAACCAACTCCCTCTGAGTACTGGTTTTGAATTAACAAACCAAGTCTCAGGCTTCACTTGACGTAGTAAAAAAATATCATCATTAAAATAAACAAAATGATCTGATAAGCCTCTAATCCTCCACAGCATATTACTAATACAAATGCTGTTAAAAGTGGGTAAAAACTGCTCGTAACCCTCAAAAATCTCTTTGTGATCTACAATTCGAATGTCATTCTGACGAGTTGGAAAATACTTGTGAACAGCAGCACTTACGTTAGGATCTTGATTATCAGTAACGATAAAAATATTTCGGACAAAAGGAGCGAATTTCAAAATTGACAACACACAATATTCCACTTCATTCAAAGAATGAAATCGTGTCTCTGCTGCTCCTGCGGGGACGACATTACTCTTTTTATTCAAATAACTGAGTCGTTTTTTTCTATGCTCTGGATCTGCGCCATCTACCCAGGCAATAACCACATCTATCGGCTTTGAGTTTGTTGTTATCAATTTTCCCTTTTGAATGTGCTAAGGTAGGAATTTGATTTTGGCTTAAAAACAGCTAAAACCTACTTTAGTAGTTTGAAAATAAATTGAGCATTAAATAATTAAATCATATCTGTGTAGGAATTGTATATTTGATTGAATTTAAGATTTTAATTATGCGTAATTTATTGAGTTTATTTATAGTTTTTCTTTGCACTTTTGGAGTTGCACAACAAGATTCTCCAAACATCATTCTTATGATTGGAGATGGAATGGGGTTAACCCAAATAAGTGCAGGAATGTATGCAAACAACAACAGTACTGCTTTGGAAGGGTTTGAATATATAGGTCTTTCAAAAACTCATGCCTACGATCAATTCATAACCGACTCTGCAGCAAGCGGAACAGCAATGGCAACGGGAGTAAAAACCTATAATGGCGTTCTTGGAATAGATTCAAAAAATGTTTTGCACAAAAGCATTCTAGAAATTTGCCAAGAAAAAGGATACAAAACTGCCCTGATTGCAACCTCAAGTATTGCTCATGCTACACCGGCTTCATTTTATGCCAAAATTGATTCAAGAAGAAAATATGAAGAAATAGCTTTACAATTAAGCCAACACGATGTTGATTTATTTATTGGAGGCGGAAAAATGTTTTTTAATAAACGTGACGACAAAAGAGATTTGTTAGAAGAAATGACACAATATGAATTTGTAAAAGATCTTGATCAACTTCGAGATAGTAAATCAGAAAAGATTGGATATTTGACCTACAAAGAAGAGCCTCCAAAAAAAATGGATGGAAGAAAACCAGCTCTTGAAGACATTACATCTTCTAGTCTAGAAAAAATGGAATCATTTGGAAAACCATTCTTTATGATGATTGAAGGCTCACAAATTGATTGGGGTGGACATGCAAATGAAATGGACTATGTTTTATCAGAATTTGAAGAATTCAACACTACAATACAACGTGTTTTAGAATTTGCAAAGGCTGATGGAAATACATTAGTAATTGTTACTGCTGATCACGAAACTGGAGGCTTAACTTTAAGCGGAGGAAGTGTTCAAAGAGGAATATCAAAAGGCACTTTCAGTACAGAAGGTCACTCTGCTACTATGGTTCCCGTTTTTAGCTACGGACCTAGAGCTGAATTATTCAAAGGAATCTACGAAAACACTGCTATATTTGATAAAATGCTTGAAAGTGTGAGCAAGTAATATATTACTTGGTTCTCGAATCCTCTACAATGGATTTCTGAAATTTAGAATCGTCTTCTAATACATCGTAGAAACTTTTAAGAAATTCAAACATATTTTCATATTCACTTTGATTTGAAAACTCACCTTCAAAAGAAGAAATCATTTTCATTAGGTCTGCCTTTTGATCTAAGAACTGCTGACGAACTTCATCGAAGTATTGTTGCTCTCTTTTAAAGCCTCTGTATTTTCTGTCCTGTACTGAATTTATTCCAAGTGTAGTATTAACAGTTGCATAGCTTGGATTCACCCATCCTGTCATGTCAAAATCATAAGGTAATGGGATAATTTCTTTGTTCACGTACAACAATTTTCCATTATGCTGATAGGCCACAGAAAAATCTGTATTCCCTAAGAGGTACTGAAAAAATGCATTTTGAACAGAAGTCAAATGTTGCATAGCCATAGGATGAACATAACGTTCAAACACCTTGCCCTCATGACGCTTTGCCACACGCTTATCATCTTCTATTAAAAATCCTTTTAAAGCAAACTTCTTAATCTTTTTCCCTTTAGGCTCTGAAAAATCAATATTCACTCGACGTGTTTTAAAATGAAATGGGGAAATACGCTCATATATTTTATAAGCAATATATTCTTGAAGAATATTATCATTGTTTTCAGACTCCAGCTTACAAGGCAATACCAATTTCATCGTCTTGTTCCCATCGAAGATCGTCCCTTGATACTGATCCTTTTTAATTTTCATTTTAATAGGAGGAAAATAACATTCATTACGTCTAAAGTTCCCTCTAGCTCTTAGATTAACTTCTAATGAAGACCATTTTTCATTTTGCAGAAACTCTAAGGTTGTGTCAATAAATGTTGAATCATTTGTTTTGCGATTCATATCTTTATTTGAATATCCTAATTTAATTTCAAGAGGAGTTTGATCAGAAAAAAGGGCATCTGATTTCATTGCTTTTTGGGAAAATCCAGCAAATGAAATTAACAAAATGATCAGTGAGATTACTTGCTTCTTCATAATATAGTTAATAAATTTACCCAAATGTAATAATTTAAATCATTATGTCAAGATATCTCATCATTATCAATCATCGTACTTTGTTGACTTTGATTTTATCCATATTAATGCCTTTTTTAGCATATAATTTTGAGGTAATCTACAACATTGACTTAACCTTACTAAGCATCGCAATTATCTTTCCTCTTGTCTTTACGATTAGAGGCGCTTTCAGAAGAAGAGAAAAAGCCTTGGAATACTTGAGTCGCTTTAGATCCAGCTTAAAAACAGTAATTAACGTTTTTCAAAGCAGTGCCAAAGTTCCTAAAGAAGAAAAAGATCATGCTAGGCTAATTTTAAATGAAGTGAATGAAACTCTTTTTGATCATCTAAAAACGAAAGAAGAAAATTTTCAATCCTTTGACAAAAAGGTAGAAGAGTTTTATTCTTTTTTAGGTGAAAAAAGTGACCTAATAGGAAATGGAAATAGAGAAAAAGCATTACGCTTTTTTAAAGACAGTATAGAAAGTGCGGATAACTTAATTGCAATTCATTCACATAGAACACCGGTAAGTCTTAAAGCATACTGTCTCATTTTTATCTATATATTCCCTATTATTTACACCCCTACTATCATCAACAAAATTGGTTATGACACGCCAAGTTGGCTTACCTTTTTTATTGTAATCTTGAGTGAGTTCATTCTTATTTCGTTATACAACATTCAAGATCAAATGGAATATCCTTTTGATGATGAAGGTTTAGATGATATCAAATTTGATATTTTTAGAGTCAATCGAAAATAATTTTGAATCCTACCGCATTGTTGTATCTTGTTTTAAAATGCAATAATGTCATCAATAATTTTCCCTTTTAAAATACTACAGCTTCCTTTAACTAGCTTCAATGCTATTTTCATTAGCAGCTTCAAGATCTATGAAGAGGTATTTAATTGGGTAAGTTTCAGGCATAAGTTCTCGAATCTATCAATACTTTAAGCCCAAATGCAAAATAATCAACCTTGAGTTTATGAAAAAAATATTCCTCTTCAGCTTAGCGGTTCTACTTATAAACTGCAACAATTTAACTTCCTCTAAGGATAAATTGAATACACTAATTGAAGTATATCAAAATTACGAGGGAAATAATCGTGATGAATTTCCTCTTGGTGATTACAGCGAATCTCGTTTTGAAAAATATGCAGCCTTTTGTGACTCAATAAAAACAGAACTCGAAACTATTGACGGCAAAAGTCTAGGTGAAGATGATCAAATTTCTTACGAACTCTTACATTTTAAACTTAAAGAAACATTAGTAAAATATAACTTCAAAACGCATTGGAATCCTATACTTTCAGATGCTGGATTCCATTCCAGTTTGACCTATCGTGTGAGGCCTATTACCAGTAAAAAAACAGCATTAAAATATTTAACCCTCTTAAAAGCAATTCCAACCTACATAGACCAACAAAAGGAATTAATTTCTAAGGGTTTGGAAGCAGGTATTGGACAGCCATTGGTAATTTTTGAAGGATATGAATCAACCTATGAACAACATATCACCCCCACCGCAGAGGAGAATTTCTATTATTCACCTTTTTTAAACCTCCCCGAACCTATAAGCGAAAGAGAAAAAGACTCACTGCGTGAAGCAGCTAAAGAAGTAATCCTCAAGTCAGTTATTCCTTCTTTTATGAAAGTGAAATCCTTTTTTGAAGACACCTATTACCCAAACACAAGAACGGCAATTGGTGTCTCTGCATCGCCCAATGGAAAAGAATATTATCAAAGTCGAATAGACTTTTATACTACCCTAGAAATGACCCCAGAAAGCATTCACAAGAAAGGTCTTGAAGAAGTAGCTCGTATCAAAAAACAAATGGAAACGATTATTCAAGAAGTGAAATTCAAAGGATCCTTCAGTGAATTTCTTCGTTACTTAAGAACTGATCCAAAATTTTATGCAAAAACACCTGATGAGCTTTTGGCTCATGCCCGAAATATAGCTAAAAAACTAGATGAACAACTGCCAAGATATTTCAAAACATTACCCAGAAAACCTTATGGCGTTGCTCCTGTACCAGATGCGATCGCACCCAAATACACCAGTGGCCGATATGTTGGCACTTCTCCAGACAGTACCGATCCCGGTTATTACTGGGTAAATACCTATGATCTCCCCAGCAGACCTTTATATGCGATCCCTTCACTCACTGCGCATGAAGCTGTTCCTGGACATCACCTTCAAGGAGCATTAAACAATGAACTCCCAGAAAGTATTCCTCAATTTAGAAGAAATTTATACCTCTCTGCTTATGGTGAAGGCTGGGGGCTATATACTGAATATCTTGCCAATGAAATGGGTATTTACACAACTCCATATGAGCATTTTGGAAAACTCACCTATGAGATGTGGAGAGCCTGTCGGTTGGTAGTTGACACAGGTATACATGCCTTCGGATGGACCCGAGAAGAGGCTGTAGATTTTATGGCAAAAAATACAGCACTGTCACTTCATGAAGTAAACACTGAAATTGATCGTTACATCTCTTGGCCAGGACAAGCCCTATCATATAAAATTGGGGAACTTAAAATTCGTGAATTAAGAGAAAAAGCAGAAAATGAATTAGGCACTTTATTTGATATTCGTGAATTTCATGAAGTCATTTTAGAAAAAGGAACCGTTACCTTACCCCTGCTTGAAAAAAGAATAATACACTATATTCAATCCAAAAAAAATAAATGAAAGACGAAAGAACACATATTTTTAGAAAGTCCAAAGGACAGATTGTAATCGATGGACACGTAAAACTAACCGATGAAGAGGGAAAGGAGATCCCGCATGGTGATCGTTTTACCCTTTGTGGTTGTGGAAAATCTCAGAAGCTACCTTTTTGTGATGGGGCGCATAAAGAGATTTAATATTAACTATGACAACTAAAAAGGTTTTATTAACTTTAAGAAATATAATTAATAATTACAAATCATGCTTTCTCATTTTAAACTAAACATAAACGGAAAAGTCCGTGAAGTTGAAGTGGATCCCACAACACCTATTTTATGGGTACTTCGTGATCATTTAGATTTGGTCGGAACAAAATATGGCTGTGGCATAGCTCAATGTGGTGCGTGCACTGTTCACTTAAATGGTGTGGCTGTCCGCTCATGTCAACTACCTATCTCTGCGGTAGGTTCAGAAAAAATTACAACCATTGAAGGTTTATCTGATGAAGGAGATCACCCCGTTCAAAAAGCATGGTTAGAACATGATGTACCACAATGTGGATATTGTCAAGCAGGTCAAATTATGACAGCTTCTGCTCTTTTAAATCAAAATACAAATCCAAGCGACAGTGATATCGATTCAGCAATGCATGGAAATATTTGTCGTTGCGGAACCTATACTCGAATAAAAGCTGCTATTAAAACAGCTGCAAACTCACAAGACCTCAACTAAAAAAACACAAAATGAAAGTTGCAAAAATAAAAATAGGAAGACGTTCTTTTATAAAAAGCAGTACGCTAGCCAGTGGTGGAATGGTACTTGGATTTAATTGGTTGATGTCTTGTGATATGACACCATCTCTAGTAAAAGCATTGCCAAAAGAATGGTTTAAGATTAATGGTTTTTTAAAAATTGGAGACAATGGACTTGTTACTATTATGTCCCCAAATCCTGAGATAGGACAAAATGTTAAAACCTCAATGCCAATGCTCGTTGCAGAGGAATTAGATACAGATTGGAACGATGTTATTGTAGAACAAGCGCCTTTAAATACAACTTTATTCAAGCGTCAACTTGCAGGAGGTAGTCAATCGATTCGTCAAGGATGGAATAGCCTAAGAATGGCAGGAGCTACGGCTCGTGCAATGCTCATTGAAGCAGCAGCTAAAACCTGGAACGTCTCAGCATCTGAAATAACTACAAGTGAAGGACAATTAATTCATACTTTATCAGGCAAAAAAGCAGGCTTTGGAGAAATGGCCTCTTTGGCTGCAACGCTTGAAGTTCCTTCAGAAGTCAAGCTAAAAGATGTTACTGACTTTAAGATAATAGGATCTTCTCGTAAAAATGTAGATGGTAGTAAAATAGTAACTGGAAAACCTCTTTTCGGATTGGATTATAAATCTGAAAATATGCTAATTGCTATGATAGTTCATCCCCCAGCATTTGGCATGCAACTCAAATCAATTGACGATTCCAAAGCTAAGAGTATGCCAGGAATTGAGCGTGTTTTTACCATTAAAACGCATGAGAGTGGATATTCATTAGGAGCATTTGACAATGATGCCTTTAATGAGATTGCTGTAATTGTTGGACGTTCAACTTGGGAAGTTATGCAAGCCAAAAAAGAATTAATAGCTGAATGGGAAATGGCAGAAGCAAAAGTTGAAGAACTTAACTTTTTTGGAAGAAACATAACTGTAGAAACTCCTGCTGGACTAGAAAGTACAGCAGACCATAAAAGAATTCTGGAGAAAATGTCCATAAAGAAAGCTAAAGTAGTTCGTAAAGACGGAAATCCTGAGGCGGCTTTTAAAAAGGCGGTAACGATTATCGAAAGATCCTACACCTGTCCGTTTTTAGCTCACAACACCATGGAACCCATGAACTTTTATGCAGATGTTACTGAGGAAAAAGCAACTCTAGTAGGTCCAATTCAAACTCCAGAAATTATGGAACAAAGTGTTTCCAAACGTCTGGGGATGCCGGTAGAAAATATCGATATTCAAATGACTCGAATGGGTGGTGGGTTTGGAAGACGCTTATATGGTCACTTCCTGACTGAAGCTGCAGTAATTTCTAAAGAAATGAAGCAACCAATCAAGTTGGTTTACTCACGAGAAGATGACATGACACAAGGTACCTACAGACCTTCTTATCATGCATATTATAAAGCTGGGTTGGATGAAAATAAAAATTTAATTGCTTTTCAAGTTAGAGCAGGAGGAATTCCTGAGAGTCCTCTTGCAGCAAATCGCTTTCCTGCAGGTGCAGTAGAAAACTACGTTGCAGAAGAGTGGACACAGGTTTCAAATATAACCGTCGGTGCATTTAGAGCTCCTCGGTCTAATTTTATTGCTGGAGCAGAGCAAGCCTTCCTTGACGAAGTTGCAGAAGCTGCTGGTAAAGACCCTATCGATTTTAGATTAGAATTACTAACTAAAGCAGAAAGTAAACCGGTAGGCACAAACAATGATTATGTAGCTTCCCGATATGCCGGAGTATTAAAATTGGTGAAAGAAAAAGCTGCTTGGAGCACGAATAAAAACCCCGATATTTTTAGAGGTACCGCGGCCTATTTTTGTCACAATTCCTATGTTGCGAATGTACTTGACATGATTATGGTGAAAGGAAAACCTGTAGTTCAAAAAGTATACTGTGCGATAGATTGTGGTATTGTTGTCAACCCTGATGCAGCAACTAACCTTGCCGAGGGTGGACTAGTAGATGGAATCGGTCATGCTATGTATAGCGCTATGACTTTTAAAGATGGAGTGCCAGAGCAAAATAATTTTGACACCTATCGTTTAATTCGCCATGATGAGGCACCTAAGGAAATAGAAGTCCATTTTGTAGAAAATAAAATAGACCCTACTGGCCTTGGTGAGCCCCCTTTTCCTCCTGTAATGGGAGCTTTAGCAAACGCTCTCTATAGAGCTACAGGAGTAAGACAATACAATCAACCTTTTATTACCGACAAGCCCTTGGCAGGATAAATGAATAATATTGGGTATATGGAATTGAGGAAATGAATATTGAATCATATTCTTCATCTAGGAATTGTCTATGATATCAGTTGAAGAAGCTTTATCGCTAATAAATAATGAAAATTCTTTTTTAAAAAAGGAAGAAACCCTACCTGTAAGCGAATGTTTGGGAAGAATTCTAGCAAAACAAATTGTAGCTCCAATCAATTTGCCTTCGTTTAGGCAGTCTGTTATGGATGGCTATGCATTATGTCTGAACAATTCTAATCAATATCAAGTTATTGGTGAAATTAAAGCTGGAGACTCCCCAACTCCTACTTTAAAGCCAGGAAAATGTTTGAGAATATTTACTGGGGCAGCAGTTCCAGAAATGGCAAATGCTGTAGTGATGCAGGAAAAGGTTAGTATAAAAAAAGATTATATTCAAATTAACGAAACACCTCCTTTAAATCATAATATTCGTGAAATTGGCTCTCAAATTAAAGCAGGTGATATATCACTTGAGGCTGGTCAAATTTTAAATCCAGCTGGGTTGGGATTTATTCAAAGTTTAGGAATAGAAAAACTGAACGTCTATTCTTCACTTAAAATAAGTGTTATCGTAACAGGAAATGAATTAATTCAAGCAGGACAAAAACTTGAAGAAGGAAAAATTTATGAAAGTAATAGTCTTTTACTTCAAGCAGCGCTGAAACATTTTGAAATTAAAAATATAACCATTAAAAAAGTAGAGGATCGATTGGACACTACTGTCGAGGTGATAGACCAAGCAATAAAAGAATCTAATATTGTACTTGTATCTGGAGGGATTTCTGTAGGGGACTATGATTTTGTTGGAAAAGCTATGGAAAAGCTTTGTGTAGATCAGGTATTTTATAAAGTGCGTCAACGCCCAGGAAAACCCTTGTTTTTTGGTAAAAAAAAAGAAACCTATCTTTTTGCTTTACCTGGAAATCCTGCATCAACTCTTAGTTGTTTCTATGTTTATGTCGTCCCTTTGATTAAAAAACTACAAGGTGCTGGTGGGAAAGGATTGAGTCGTTTTCAATTACCCATTACCCACCGTTTTAGTACAAAAGAACCTAGAGCTTTATTTTTAAAAGCATTTATAGAAAAACAACGTGTTACTATTTTGGATTATCAAAACTCTTCTATGCTTATTAGTTTTGCAAAATCAAATGCTTTGGTCTACATTCCGGAAACTAAAAAAGAATATTTGGAAAACGAACTGGTTGAGACTTTAATTTTACCCCATGTTACAATCTCATAAAACAGACTATGACACTTGAATTAAATGAAGTCTTTTTCCTAATTCTTCTTCCCATCATTTCTTTCTTATATGCAAGTGTTGGTCATGGTGGAGCAAGTGGGTATTTAGCGCTGATGGCCTTATTTTCATTTCCTAATGAGATGATGAAACAGACGGCTTTACTCTTAAATTTAATTGTTGCAGGCATTGCTTTCACACAATATTACAGAGCAGGTCATTTTAACAAAAACCTATTTTTATATTTTGCAATAGGCTCTATTCCGATGGCTTTTATTGGAGGACAGTGGGCATTAGACCCGGCTATTTACAAAAAAATATTAGGTGTTTTTTTATTTTTTGCTGTACTAAGAATGCTTTTTAGTACTCCTAAATCCCTAAAAAATCCAAATTCAATAAAACCCTTACTTGCCATTCTGCTTGGAGCTGGCATAGGGCTTTTTTCTGGTCTAATTGGAATTGGAGGAGGGATCATCCTGACCCCAATAATATTACTATTACATTACGGAAATATGAAAGAAGCTGCTGCAGTTTCTGCGTTATTTATCTGGGTTAATTCTGCATCAGGCCTTTTGGGTCAGTGGAGCAGTGGAATTGAATTTCCACCACTTACACTGCTAATGGTTGTTGTTGCTTTAATCGGAGGTAATATAGGATCATATTATGGAAGTAAACGTTGGAATACTAAAAAATTGGAATATTTTTTAGCGATTGTTTTAACAACAGCAGGAATAAAACTTATCTTGTTTTAGAATGAAAATTAAAATTAGGTATTACGGTCAATTAGCAGAAATCACAAATAAAAACGAAGAATTTTTGTTTGTAGATATCAATACAGTTGGAGCTTTAAAAGGGCTGCTATCGGTTCAATACCCTGAGCTAGAGAAGTTTCAATTTCAACTTGCACAAGACAATACAATAGTTGATGAAAATCAAAAACTAAATGGCTCAGCCGTAGATTTACTCCCCCCTTTTTCAGGAGGTTAATTATGGAAAATCGTTATCAAAGACAAATACAACTATCCGAAATTGGAACACAAGGTCAAGAAAATATTTCTAAGGCAAAGGTATTAGTCGTTGGTGCTGGTGGCCTTGGCTGCCCTATATTACAATATTTAGCAGCAGCAGGAATAGGAACTATTGGAATAATGGACTTAGATCAGGTAGACTTATCAAACCTACATCGTCAAATCCTCTTTGAAGAAAAAGATATCGGAAAAAATAAAGCTATTTGTGCAAAGTCGAAATTGCAAAAACACAATAGTGAAATCAAAATTATTGATTACCCATTCGCTTTAAATGTAACTAACTATCACGATATAGTAAAGCAATACGACATCATTGTAGATGGAACCGATTCATTAAAATCTCGTTACCTCATCAGTGATGCTTGTGTTTTATTGAATAAAATAATGGTCTATGGAGCACTTCATAAATTTGAAGGTCAAGTATCCGTTTTTAATTATGAGAACGGCCCTAGCTATCGCTGTTTGTTTCCAAATACCCACAGCGAGACTGAAGTTCCTAACTGTAGTGAAGTTGGTGTTTTAGGTGTTTTACCAGGTGTTATTGGGCTACTTCAAGCTACAGAAGTTTTAAAAATTATAACTAAAAAGCAAGATGTCCTTTCAGGAAAAATGTTGTGTATAAATCTTCTGAACCATACACAGTCTTTACTTCGTTTTTCAAAAAAACAACGCGTATTTGAAAAGATTATCTCTTTTAAAAAGCCCCTCCCGTATAAGGAAACACTTTGTTCTACTGAATTTCAAGTGTCTTTAAATTCGCTAAATAAAAAAGAAAAAATACACTGGATTGATGTAAGAAATAAAAATGAAATGCCATTAATTGACTTACCAAACGTTCAAAAGTCCCCCTTGGATCAAATTGAAAGTAAATCAGCTTTTGGTAATGAAAATGAAAAGAAAATCTTTTTTTGTCAATCAGGGAAAAGAAGTTTACAAGCTTTGTCAAAAATCAAAAAAAAATCTAATTATTTTAGTTTAAAAGAAGGAGCAAATGAATTAAAACTATGGATGAAAAATCAGAAATAAAATGAAGAAGGAAGAAATAAAAAATATTTTTCGAGAGGGAGCGATAGACCCCTTATCGATTTCTAAATCTATTGCAAATCATCAATCAAAAACTACTATTGGAGCACATTCCATTTTTTTAGGACAAGTCAGAGCAGATGTGATTGACGGAAATGAAGTTACAGCAATAGAATACACTGCACAAAGGGAGATGGCCAATAAAATTTGTCATGAGATTAAAGAAGCTGCCTTTGCACAATACGAGTTATCGTGTATGCATATTTATCATAGTTTAGGTATTGTAAAAAAGGGTGAACTCTGCTTTTTTGTTTTTGTGTCTGGTCCACATAGAAAAAGTGTTTTTAAAGCTTTACCTCAAATTGTAGATGAAATTAAAGACAAACTTCCCATCTTTGGGAAAGAAATTTTTAAAGATGCTTCGCATCAATGGAAAATTAATCAATAAGGATGGTAGATATTACACTAAAAAAAAATACGCTCAGAGAAGCAACTGCTCAAGCTATTATTAAGGTTAGTAAAAAAGAAACGATCCAAGCCATAAAGCAAAAAAAGGTTCCAAAAGGAGATGTTTTTGAAATGAGTCGAGCAGCAGGACTTCTCGGTGTAAAAAAAACTCCTGAAATTCTCCCTGATTGTCATCCCATCCCAATTGAGTACACCGGTTTTAAATATGAAATTAATGATCTAGAAATCAAGGTTTTATGCACTATAAAAACCATTTATAAAACAGGTGTTGAAGTTGAAGCTATGCACGGAGCAAGTATAGTAGCTTTAAATCTCTATGACATGTTAAAGCCAATTGACAAAGGTGTTGAAATATACCATATAAAATTAGTAACCAAAAAAGGGGGGAAATCAGATGTCCACAAAGTAAAATCAGATGTCAATGCAGCTGTAATTGTTTGTTCTGATTCTATTTCAAAAGGATCTAAAGAGGATTTTGCAGGAAAAGCAATCATGGATGCTTTAAAAAAATGGGAAATCTCCTCCATAAACTACGAAATTATTCCTGATGAAATTGATTCAATTCAAAAGCAGCTTAAGAAACAACATCAAAGTAACAGAAACTTAATTATTTTCACTGGGGGAACAGGTCTATCTCCGCGTGATCAAACACCCGAAGCTTTAGCTCCCTTTTTAGATAAAAAAATTCCTGGAATGGAAGAAGCCATTCGGAATTTTGGACAAGACCGCACTCCCTATGCAATGCTTTCTAGGAGTGTAGCAGGAATGTATGGAGACAGTCTTGTTTTAGCTTTACCGGGCTCAACTCAAGGTGCTATTGAATCTATGCATGCACTTTTTCCTGCTGCCCTCCATTTATTTGATATCCTAAAAGGCGCACAACACAAAAAATGACATCTATAAAAACGCTACTTACAGACTCCTTTGGGAGAGGTCATAATTACTTGAGAATTTCCCTAACGGAGCGTTGTAATTTACGTTGTTCTTATTGTATGCCTCAAGAGGGAGTAACCCTCACTCCCAAGCTCCATTTAATGAATGCTGAGGAAATTTTCTCTTTAGCTGCATTATTTGTAAAGAATGGTGTCAATAAAATCCGCCTTACTGGTGGGGAACCCTTGGTCAGAAAAGATTTTCCAGACATCCTCTCAAGATTATCACAATTACCGGTTCAACTTTCGTTAACTTCAAATGCTTTTTCTATAGACCGCCATATCCCCCTTCTCAAAGACTCAGGAGTACACTCAATCAACATAAGTCTTGATACCCTTCAGGCAAAACGTTTTCAAGAGATAACCTTTCGAAATTATTTTGATAAAGTTCATCAAAATATTCTGAAATTAATTTCAGAAGGGTTTAATGTCAAAATTAATGCTGTTTTAATGAAAGGAGTAAATGATGATGAAATCATTGATTTTATCAATTTTACAAAAGATTATCCTATTTCTTTTCGCTTTATTGAATTCATGCCCTTTGATGGAAATAAATGGAAGAGAGATAAAACCGTTACATTTGAAGAAATCATGAAAGAAGTTCATAAAAACTTCAGCACTGACAATATAATACGACTGGATGACGCACCAAATGATACGGCAAAGAATTTTAAAATAAATGGTTTTAAGGGGAGTTTTGCAATAATCAGTACAGTAACCAATCCTTTTTGTGACACTTGCAATCGTCTGAGATTAACAGCTAATGGACAACTTAAAAATTGTTTGTTTTCAGATAAAGAAAGTGATTTACTTTCTGCCCTTAGAAATAAAGAAGATCTTGAACCTATAATCAAAAAGGCGGTGATCGGAAAATATGCAATAAGATCAGGAATGGACTCTAATGAAAGCTTTGAAGATCCTCAGAATCATAAAAAAAATAGGAGTATGATTACTATTGGAGGCTGAATTTTTGAAAAAGCTCCTGATAAATTTCTGGTGTATCCATATCTTCTAAGAGGTCTTCCCCCTGAACTTTAATTACATTTTTTGATTCTGCATTTATAATTTTTTTTGCCCCTTCTTCTCCTTTTAATGAAGCTAAGGCAGCTAGATAATGAGCGCTAAAAACAGCAGGAACCCCAACCCATCCTTGGCTTGAAACTGAAGCAATTATTTCTCTTCTATCTGCATTAAATGTGCTTCTCAAAATTTGTAAATGTTCATGATTTACTAAAGGTTGATCTATCAAAGAAATTAATATACCGTCAATGGCTTCGACTTCTTTTTTGATTTTTCTTATTCCAAAAGACAAAGAATTTCCCATTCCTTTTTCCCAATCTTCACACTGAATAATGTTAACCGAATAATTTTTAAGAAAGGGACGAATTTGGTCAGCATAAGCACCTAAAATTACATAAACTTCCTGAGAAGAAGTAAGTAAGGTATTGACTTGGTGTTCAATGAGTGTGTGGTGATTCCATGGCAGCAACTGTTTAGGCTGCCCCATTCTTCTAGATGCTCCTGCAGCAACCAGGACGCTGGGAATGTTATTCATGAATTCTTCCTTTTTTCTCTCTTAATGAAGAGGGTTTTTGATTCCGGGTAACACTTAGTATCTCAGCAATAATAGAAATAGAAATCTCATGGGCATTTTCAGCACCTAAATTTATACCTGCAGGACCATATAGTTGATCTAAAAAGTCAATGGTAGTTTCAGGTTTATGATTTAAAAATTCATGAATTAATTGTTCCCTCCTTTTTGAGGGACCGAGCAACCCAAAATAGATGGGCTTAACCTCTGCTAGTGCAATTAAATATTGAACATCCTTATTGAAGCTGTGTGACATTAAGACTATAGCTGTATCAGAATCAAAAGAATATGATTCAATTTCCGCAAAAGTAAGGGTGAGAAGCTCGTAAGCGCCCGGAAAAAAATCAATTGTTTTGGCTTCATCAGGAGCAGCGATAATCGTAACCCTCCAACCCATTTCAGAAGCCATCCTACACAATGCTACTGCATCATGTTCAGACCCAAAAATATACAACTGAAAAAGAGGCGGAAATTCTTGCTCAAAACAAAGCTGTATTTCTTCAGATGGCTGATAATTCTTTTGCACTGGAATCATTAAAGAGTCAATTATAAATTGTGAGCCTAAGGAAGTATTTTCTCCTTCTGATAATGAATAATAAGAAACACAATTAAAAGAGATTCTAGAATCAATACTTTCTAATAAAATAGCCAATGATTCAGAAACATCAAAGGGTTCAATTAGTAGATATAGAATTCCTTCACAACCCAATCTATATCGACCGTCATATGACATTATTTTTGGAATTCCTTTATTGAAGACTGACTGAGCTTTATGTAATACTTCTTTTTCTACACAACCTCCACTCACGGCGCCACACATTTCGTTTGAATCAGCAATCAACATTCTAACTCCGGGGCGTCTGTAGGATGATCCTTCCAAGCTAACTACGGTAGCTAAAACAAGTTTTTTTTTCTGAGCATGCCACCGCTTGGCTGTTTCTAAAAGTATTAAAATTTCATGTGTCATAAAGTTCAGATGAATAACAATCTCGTTAAAGATATTGAATCACTTCCAAAGTAGAATGTTGCAACTTAACAAAAGGGAAGTGAAAAAATTATTCTTCTTTATCTGTTATTACACTTACTTTAATTTGTTGTTCCCCTTCAGATTGAATTGTGTCTATTTCAATTTCAAATCCTTCTTCTCCTTCCATCATTACGTCTGATTTAAACATAAACACATTTGCCCCTTTTTTCATATCCTGCATTTTTTTAATATGCATACCATGAGGCATGTCCATTATTTGGCATTTGTTGTATCCTCCTTGTCTTCCTAATAAAAATCCTAAAAGATTAAACACAATGGCAACTAAAGTAAAAGCAAACCAATTTTCATTCAAAGATTTCATATTGTAAATTTTTACAATAATACTAAAAAGTATAAAAGCTGTTTCTTCAAAATCATAATGAAATTTTTGTCAAAAAAGATCGTTGCCTTTCTCTCGCTTGGGTAGGCCCCAAAAACGTGTTCGAATGTAATTAGTGATGTACATCCAAGGAATAAAAATAAAGTTTAAAATTTTTTTCAGCACCCACCAAATTGCCCTGACCATCCCCCAAAAAAGGAGACCAAGAAACATAAAAAATGCTATGAGAATTTCTGGACCCATAAAATAAAAAAAGCCAAGAACAAAGTCTTGGCTTTTTGATCGTGCGGGTGAAGGGACTCGAACCCCCATGCCGCGAAGCACTAGATCCTAAGTCTAGCGTGTCTACCAATTTCACCACACCCGCTCTAGGGAGGACAAATATAATTAAGTTTTCCAATAAAATTTCCTCTTCTAAAAAAAATACATTGGTTAACTTTACAAATAAATCAAGAAGACAAAAAAATGGACTTATCACTAACTCAAAAGCGGTTTTTAAACGAATGGATGGAATTCTTAAAAATCCCCTCTGTTAGTGCAGATCCGGACTATAGAAACGATGTAAAGACTGCTGCTGAATGGGTTAACAATGCGTTACAAAAAGCAGGCTGTAAGCATACTGAAATTATTGAGACTCCTGGTCATCCTATAGTATATGGAGAATACAAAGTGGATCCCAACTTACCCACGATTCTTGTTTACGGTCACTATGACGTACAACCTCCTGACCCAATCGAATTATGGGACAGTCCACCTTTTGAGCCAGTAATAAAAACTACGGAAATTCATCCCGAAGGGGCAGTATTTGCTAGAGGTGCCTGTGATGATAAAGGTCAAGTTTTTATGCACGTAAAAGCTCTAGAAGTTATGCTGAGTGAAGGAGCGATAGATTGTAATATCAAATTTATGATCGAGGGAGAAGAGGAAGTAGGAAGTGATAATTTAGAAGATTTTGTCAAAAACAATAAAGAAAAATTAAAATGTGATGTCATTTTAATTTCTGATACTGGAATGATTTCTAAAACTCAGCCCTCAATATCAACAGGCCTAAGAGGCCTGAGTTATATGGAAGTGACGGTAATCGGACCTAATCGTGATCTACACTCAGGTCTGTATGGTGGATCTGTTGCTAATCCGATCAACATATTATGTGAAATGATTGCGAAACTCCACGATGAGAATCGAAAAATAACCATACCCGGATTTTATGACCGTGTGCAAGAACTTTCACAAGAGGAACGCAATGAGATGGCCAAAGCCCCTTTTGACCTTGAGGAATTCAAATCTTCTATTGGCATTAATGCAGTTCAAGGAGAAGAAGGCTATAGTAATGAAGAAAGAAGAACCATCCGTCCCACATTAGATGTGAATGGGATTTGGGGAGGATATACAGGAGAAGGTGCAAAAACAGTCATCGCCAGTAAAGCTCATGCAAAAATATCCATGAGACTAGTCCCTGGTCAAGAATGGAATGAGATTAGCGACTTGTTTACTACTTATTTCAAATCTTTGGCACCAGAAGGAGTAACTGTAGCAGTTGAGAAACACCACGGAGGATATGCATATGTAACTCCTACAGAGACCATTGGATATCAAGCTGCTCACAAAGCTTACCTTGAAACTTTTGGTATTCCTCCGATTCCGAGTAGAGGCGGTGGAAGCATTCCTATTGTCCCTATGTTTGAAAAAGAATTAGGAGTAAAATCTATTTTAATGGGCTTTGGACTTGATAGTGACGCAATTCATTCTCCAAATGAACATTATGGTCTTTTTAATTTCTTTAAAGGAATTGACACCATTCCTCGTTTTTACCGACACTATATAGCCTTGTATAACGAAAAATAATGCTGCTTAAACTTTAAACAAATCAGCTGCTAGCCCGTCTGTTAAAAATTTTGCCTTTGGGGTGATTTTTAAAAAATCACCATCCCAGAAAAAGTTTCTTTCTTTTAGATGTCGAGATACTTGAGCCTCGAAATAGGCAGCATACATTTTACCATAGGTGAGCTCAATATATTCCAGAGAGAGACCTTCTATTTTTCTCAGACCCGTCATTATATACTCGTTGTACTGATCTTTTTTGCTTAAGGACTCTTCCTCTCTATCTAATTCTCCCTTTTCAATTGAGTTAATGTATTTGTGATTGTTTGACACATTCCAACTTCGAATCGATACCCCATCATAACTATGAGCTGAAGGCCCAATTCCTATATAGGGTCTACCGTTCCAATAATTTTGATTGTTAACCGAAAAAAAACCTTCTTTTCCAAAATTTGAAAATTCATAATTTATGAAATTCAATTCTTCCAGTCGGTTTCTCATAAAATCGTATTGCGCTTTTACTTCATCCTCATCAACTAGAAGTACTTCACCTTTTTCAACTTGATGATAAAGAGCTGTTTTTTCTTCAACGGTAAGTGCATAGGTTGAAATGTGCGGTGGATTAAACTCAAGAGCTTTATTAAGATTTTCTTCCCATTCCTTCAAAGTAGAATTTGGCATTCCGTAGATAAGGTCAATTGAAAAATTGAGAAAAATATCAGAAACCCACTCCAAGGCATTAAGAGCATGGTCAACCGTATGCGCTCGATTCATAAGCTGTAAATCCTTTTCTTGAAAAGATTGAATTCCTAGACTTAATCGATTTACTCCTGCCTCCTTTATTTCTTTTAAATATTCCCTTGTTACATCGTCAGGATTTACCTCCATTGTGATTTCAAGAGAATCATGAATTGAATGGTTTGATTTTACTTGGTCAAGTAAAGAAGCGATTTTATCTGGAGGCAAAAGAGAGGGAGATCCTCCCCCAAAATAAATACTTTGCAAAGGTACTTTCACCTCATCAAAACGAATTTCCAATTCTCGTTGCATACTGTGCCACATTTGGTCTACCTGTTTTTGATTGGTAGAGAAATGAAAATTACAATAATGACATGCTTGTTTACAGAAGGGATAATGAAAATATAAATTGGACATTGCCAAGTAGAATAAAAATAGGGTTTATGATTTTACTTTTTTGGGATTTTGATTTACAAAAGCACTCCATCCAGTATAGGATTTCCCTTTAGTAACTGTTCCTTGATTGTAATAGTGACATACTGCAGCAGCTAAACCATCTGTTGCGTCCAAGTTTTTAGGAAGCGTTTTTATTTTCAAAAGGCTCTGAAGCATTTTTGCCACTTGCTCTTTGGAAGCATTACCATTTCCTGTTATCGCCATCTTTATTTTTTTGGGAGAATACTCTGTAATGGGAATTTCTCTTGACAATCCTGCAGCCATTGCGACCCCTTGGGCTCTTCCCAACTTTAACATTGATTGAACATTTTTTCCGAAAAAAGGAGCTTCGATGGCTAACTCATCCGGGTGATATTCCTCAATGAGCTCTATAGTTCGTTTAAAGATTATTCCCAATTTAAGGAAATGGTCATCATATTTTTTTAAATGTAACTCATGCATTTGAATTAATTCCATACTGGTTTTGGTTGTTTTGATAAGTCCAAAACCCATAATGGTCGTTCCAGGGTCTATACCAAGAATTATTTGTTCATTAGGCATCAATTCTCTTCCTGAGCAAAAATTCGTAAGGGTAATGTAAATGAGGTAGTCACTAAAACACCCACATTTGTCTTTACTCCAGCTTCTGCTTGTGGAATAAGATTTATTGCTTCGTATAAAGTAGCCTCAAGGTTGGGAATCGCCTCAATAACATATTCTGGAGCATCCAAAGAAGACATGGAAATCATTCCGTCTTGATCAACCAAAAGATTTAAATTAACCTCAGTATCAATATTTGCAGAAGCAATCCACCCCTGTTCACTTATATAATCCAAGATTGTAGATGTGATCACAGATTCAAAACACTCTTTTTCTTCTTCAGGTTCTAGGCCTTCACAGCTTTCAAATTTTGGATATTGGTCCTTCTCCGACCATTTTGAAGCAGCATCTATTTCACTCTTGGGAACTTTAGTTGATTCGAATAAATGACAGCTGCTTAAGGATAAAAAAAATACGCTTAAAAGAAAAAACAAAAAAGGCTTTGTGTTAAAATGCATGGATTACTATTTTATGGATTAAAATTACAATTTTTTTATTCATTTGTTCTTTAATACAGTTATGGGTCAGAGATAAATTGATAATTTTAGCTTATGGATGTACTTATTATTGGGTTTTCAGGATTTTTCATTTTACTGGGAATAGCGGGAAGTTTTCTGCCTATTATTCCAGGACCATTAACTTCTTGGTTTGGATTATTTCTTCTTCGATTTTCATCTATAGTCAAAATTGAAAATCGTTTTTTAATCCTCTGTTTTTGCATTGCGTTATTCATATTTCTTTTGGATAACATAATACCTATATTGGGAGCAAAAAAATTTGGTGGTGGAAGGGGAAGTACCGTAGGAAGTAGTATTGGAATTATTATAGGCATTCTATTTTTAGGGCCTTTTGGTTTAATTATCGGTCCGTTTTGCGGAGCTTTTCTTGGGGAACTTTACGTAAATCAAAACAACAAAAAGGGGGCCTTAAAAGCTGCTTTTGGTGCGTTAATCGGTTTCTTAACAGGGGTCTTTTTAAAATTATTAATAGGCTTAGCCTTTGCCTACTATTTCATAAAAATACTTTGGGAATTTAGAACTCAACTCTTTTAATACGATAAAGCAATCCCTTTCACAAAAAAATCAATCAAACCACAACACTATATTTATTTAATGAATGTTGTGAATGCCTTCAGCATTAATCTTTAATACTTTCTATGTAAAGCTTAACAATACACGGGCATTTGCGAAAGGGAATTACTTCATACGTAGGTTTTTTGGGCTTTATCAAATAGGTTAAATTCATCTTTATACTCCAATTTTCCAATGGAATTCATCCATACTTTAATCGGGTTATGTGTAAGCCATCCTGTTTTTCGTTCTCCAAAATTATTAATCCGAATGTAATTAGGAGACTCTGTTTCATTGATTTGATTATCGTGAACCAATCTAAACTCATAAAATTTACTTGAGAGTTTTTGAACTCGATAGAGGTGTTTAGCTATAAAACTATTAGACTCTTGAGTTAGATCAACACTTGGATTTTCAACTCCCATGATAAATAAATCATTGATTTCTAAAGTTGTAACAAACAGAGCGCCATCAGGAGGCAATTGATAAACTGCTTCGTTTGAACTTTTTCTTCTGACTGCCTCCCAAAAACTAATGACTTGTTCTTGATAGGTGTCCTGCTGATCCAAATAAATCAAAACATGATGGTTATTTCTCAAATTCACATGTTGATTCAAGTTAGTTTTCAATTGAACAGCCCCAGTAAGTGTTTCTCTAATTCGCACTTTTTTTATAGGAACTGGATCGCCTTGTTTATTGGGCAAGAATACTTTTGGAACTTTATATCCAGATGAATTTGTGCTAAAAAAAGCATTTTTTGGGACAGCATCATTCTGAAACCCCCCTGCATTCATAACTGCTTCCAAAACAGAATTTCGAACTACAGGGTCCACAATTTTCAATATTTGCTTTTCAGTTTGAATATATTCCAAAGGTTTTCTTATGTGATAGCCCTCTTCTTGTTCGTTTTGAGGTTTACGTTTTCCATATACACTTTCTTTGTGAAGAGAACCTCTTACCGAAACACAGTAATTTGAAAAGTGTTTCTCACCAGCTTTTATCTTATGTCTCCTTGAAGTCATCAATCGATTTTCTTTCTTGTGTGAAACTAAAATAGAATGTAATTGATATTCTAAGTCATCACGAAAACCTGTGTAAGGTTCGGGGAAAACCTTCTTAGTTTTTAATGTAATGTATTTGTTGTCTTCTGCTAGTAATTCTAAATATGCTTTTGTTCTATTTGCATTTATGAATGCCAACAATGCCCGATATCTAAAATCTTTTTGGGGATTTTCAAAAACGTCGGAATCAAACAATTGATGCAACCTCCATTTTTCAATAAAATGTTCCGAAACATGACCTGGAGCAACAGTAACATTTGGAACCACTTTTGAAAGAAAACACATCACTTCCTTGCTAAACATGTTGGAGTCCACCATTTGATGTTTCAACGGATCTCTATGATTGTATTTTTTTACAAAACGTTTAAATTTTCTATATCCAGCTGGAAAATCTTTGGTGTTTGAAAATAAGCGTGCTGCTCTTTTTACAACAAAATCCCAATCCATTTGAGCATTTGTTGTGAAGAACTCATGAGGGCTTTTTTCTAAAATATTTTCTGTAAAAGTTTTTAAACATAGTGTTTTATTCCAACTACTATCATTTAAAGAAAACTTCCAGGGTTGAATATATACTACTTGAATCGCCTCAGTAAATAACTCGTCTAATGAAATATGAGCACCAGTATATGGACAGGTTTGTTTACACTCCTCCCACAATTCATATTTGGTGAGATTCATAGGGGTAATATTCTCTTTTCGCTCACCCAGTAAGGCAATGTATTTGGATCGTAAACGTTGTTGTCTTTTTTGGTCTAATCTGTATAAATAGCGTTGGAACTTATTGACTTTTAAATCAGCACTTAATTCAGCCTTAATTTCCTCAATGGGTCCGTAAGCATCAATCAAATCATTCAATATTTTTCTTAGTTGAAAAACTGCGTTGACTAGCAATGGGCTTTTGAGATTAGTTATCTCCTTATCTGTTTTTTTGTCTACTTGAAATTTAGACTGTAATTTGACCTCTTTCACATTAAATTGACCGTAGAGTTTCTTGATTTGAATTGAACTGAACTGCATTTCGTCCTCAAGAAAATGCTTTAGATTAGGAATAAAGCCTTGAACCTTATTTTCTTTATAGAGCGTTAACACCCGATTAATCACAAAATTGATATCACTTTCTGCGATATTGTCCCAAGAAACTCCTAGGCTATTTTTAACTCCAGCTAACACCACAGACAAGTCATACGGAATCCCCCTCTTTAAAAAATAAAGAATATTGCGGGCTGCTTTTTTACTAATTGGAGCGTAGTTTTTATCCAACTGTAGTTCTGAGAATTTTGAAGCCCTCTCTTCGCCTAAATACCAGCGGTCCATTACATAACTCTTTAGCTTTTCTTTATTATCGAAAAAGTAAAGTGCATGCCAAATATCTTCTTGGTCTTTCTCACTAAAATCGAACCATTCATCTCCAAAAATAGAATAGTGAGAAAGGCTAGCATTGACAAAAGAACCTTTGATTAATTCTTCATCTTTAATACTATAATTCCCTTCGGGATTTTGAAAAATTCTTTTCACTCTACCAAAATCAAATCTTCTGTGTGTCATAAAAAAATCAACCGCAAGGTTTCGATCTGATTCGTTAAGCGAAACTCCATTTACTTTTAATGAATTCACCCATCGATAAGCAAGCACTTGTTGGTACACCAAACTAGAAACACAACATTTAGTTTTTGTAGGTTCAAATTCACAACGACCCACTCTAAATTTTTGAGATTTTAATGGCCGTTGAAAAAAAACAGCTCCTTTATTTGGGGATACTTCTTCCTCATTTCCTATTAACTTTTCTTTTAACTCCAAAGTTAAAAAGTCATGAAATTGGTGTTGAAAAGTCCAAATATTATCCAATTCATTTTGATACATTTCGCGTGATAAAAAACGATTTCTAACACGCTCATTTGAATATTGATATGAAACGTTTTCCTGAGGAAGAAGATGATTTAAATATACGCCTAACGAGCTGTTTTCAATGTTATCTTGAGTATGGTTAATTCCTCTACGATCCATTTGGGGTAAACCAACGTACATCGCATTTTCTTTCAAGCCTCTATTTCTCTCCGAAACTGGAAATCCACGGTGAATTGATATTTGATATAAAATTCGTCCCAATTCAAATGGGGTAATGGATTCCATTACAGCTTTCCTTCTTAAGTGATATGGATTAATCGAAAACCATTCCGCTAATTCATTTAAAGGATATTTTTTATTTTCTTTCCATTCATGTAATCCTTCTTTTGAAAGCGGACACATATTGTTTTCAATTAAAATTTCTAGGACTTTAATTTTTCTTTTCCTTGATCTTTGGTATCGATATCGGGTGGTTCGTTTAAATCTTTTGTGTGCTTTTTTAGACAACTCTCTTTTTCCGGATCCAAAATTTTCACAACCAACAGGAAAGACCCTCGAACCCATTGCCTTAATTTGAAGACTCTGTTGATCAAGTAACGCCCAGCCAATTCCATTTACATCGATAGATAATCCTAAAAGATTAGGCATGTTAAAAATTTTTTATAGATTTGTTTTTCAATCTTATCACAATAAGGCTATAAGCCGTAGATGAATTCTTAAATCCCGCCTCGGTGGGATTTTTATTTTTCAAGGGTATAAGAGTCGTAAGTTTGCTCTAATTGAGTCACAAAATCTAGAAGTAGATCATAAAAGACCCAGAGACTTTTTTTAGAATCTGTTCCTGAAATCACCTTAATATTTTCCAAATTTTTGGTTGCAAACTCAAGCGCTAATCCTTTAATCTTTTCGTTAGTGTACTCCTTTTGCTTTAACAGTCCACTTTGAAATGCTTTTTGTACTGCTGCAAAACCATTACCAACTTGAAGCTTAGAAAACACTCTTTGGCAAACGTTTTGATACTCACTTTCGGATATCTCAATAAGTTTTCTGATTGTACCGCAGTCTAATCCAAGGGCAATTGACTTTAGAATCACCATTTCCTTACTCGTCAAAGAATTATTAATTCTGGTTTGGGTAGTTGTAAACATATAAAATAATTTAGTTCGGGGCATTGGGGTTATTACATTCAAATATGAGAACAAATGGTTGGAAATGACTTTAGAGTGGATGAAACAGGCTAATTAAGTATCTTGTGGTATTGATTTATGAATAACTGGGGGAGATTGGATAAATTTATTTGTAGGTAAATTCCTACAAATTAAGCCTTGCGCTATTCTTCCAATAAAGATTACTATTTTTACAGCAAATAAGCATACAAATGGAATTATTTTTAATCACATTTTTACTTCTTGGACTCGCTTTTGCAGGAATTGCAATTAAAATATGGGCAAAAAAAGATGGGGAATTTTCTGGAACCTGCGCAAGCCAAAGTCCTTTTTTAAACAAAGACAACCAACCTTGTGGTCTATGTGGTAAAATGCCTGAGGAAGCAGACTGTAAAAACCCTACGGTTGCACAAAACCCATAACTGACCCTTATGGAGGCTAAAGTTGAAAAAGAAATAATCAAGCGTGCCAAAGCTGGAGATCAAACCGCTTTCAATCTCCTTTTCAACTCTTATTGGGATGCATTATTTTTTTTTTTAAATGATAGAACTTCAAATTCTACGTTGGCTGAAGAATTGGCGATTGAAACTTTTGCGAAGGCATTTGACAAACTTGCTCTATTTGATGAGGAACAACCTTTCATAGCATGGATTTTGACGATTGCAAAAAATCATCAAATTGATCGTTTTAGAAGAACACAAAAAGAACATGGTAACCACAAGGAAATTGACGAAAACGACACCTATGAACCTCAGGATCTAGAACCTTCTCCAGAGGATCTTATGATTTCAAATCAAGATTTAGATTTGATACTCAGTCATATTAAATCATTAAAAAAAGAATACCGAACAATTCTAAAGATGCGCTACTTTGAGGACCTATCCTATAAAGAGATTGAAAAAAAATCAGGTGAATCTGCCTCCACGGTTCGCGTAAAATTATTCCGCGCAAAAAAAATGTTAGCTACCCTATTAAAAAAAGATGCAAATTAAACTCTCAAAACTCGGTCCAGGTTTATTATTCGCAGGTGCTGCAATTGGTGTCTCCCACCTGGTTCAATCTACTCGTGCAGGTGCAGATTTTGGCTGGAGTTTAGTTTGGGCGCTATTACTCATTAATCTTTTCAAATATCCATTTTTTCAATACGGCCCAAGATTTGCGCAAGCTACTGGAGAAACTTTATTGGATGGTTATTACAAATTAGGAAAAGGCTATTTATGGGCCTATTTCATACTCAACTTTGGTACCATGTTCACCATCCAAAGTGCGGTTACTGTAGTTACCGCAGGAATCGCATCCACTTTATTTGGTATTACCACTGATATCGTAACTTGGAGTGTGGCTATCACTGTGATTTGTGGTATACTTCTTCTTTTGGGAAAATATAGTTGGTTGGACAAATTGATTAAAATTATCATGGCTATTTTGGCTGTGAGTAGTATCCTAGCAGTGGGTTTTGCCTTCTTTAAAAATGAACAGCCAATTTCCTTACAACAAGTTTTTCCAGATCAAACAGGTCTTTTATTCTTGATTGCGTTTTTGGGTTGGATGCCCGCACCCTTAGACATTTCAATTTGGCATTCTATTTGGACCCTAGAAAAAAACAAAACAAGCCCTAAAAAAGCGAGTCTTAAGGAAAGTCTTTTTGACTTTAATGTAGGCTATATCGCTACTGTTATATTAGCCCTTTGTTTTCTTGGATTAGGCGCTCTGGTTATGTTTGGGACAGGACTAGAGTTTTCAAATCAAGGAGGAGTTTTTGCAGGACAACTCATTCAATTATACACTTCAAGTTTGGGTGATGCAGCTTACGGTATTATTGGTATTGCAGCTTTTACGACCATGCTTAGCACTACGCTTACAACGCTTGACGCTTCACCACGGGCTATGTCCAAAACTATTCAATTGCTCTTTAATAAAAAAGACACCAACTTCTACACACACTGGATGCTTATTCTCGCGATCGGTACGGGTTGTATCTTCCTTTTTCTTTTGTCTGAAATGGGACAATTAGTCCAAATTGCAACTGTACTCTCGTTTATTACTGCACCTCTTTATGCATTCTTAAATTACCGTTTAGTGATAAGTAATCAAATGCCTGAAAAAGACAAGCCAAAGAGAGGATTACGAATTTTGAGCGTGTTGGGTTTGCTCTTTTTGACAGGCTTTACTCTTTTTTATCTTTTTAGTCTATAAGCTTTAGATTATCTTTGTAAAAAAGATTGAAGATGGAGGTTCAAGACAAGGCAGCAAAACATACTAAAAAACCAGATTGGATTCGAGTAAAACTCCCTACGGGTAAAAAATACACGGAACTAAGAGGCCTGGTAGACAAATACAAACTCAACACTATCTGTACGTCTGGTAGTTGCCCAAATATGGGTGAATGCTGGGCAGAAGGAACAGCTACCTTTATGATTTTGGGTAATATTTGTACCCGTTCTTGTGGCTTTTGTGGTGTACAAACTGGACGTCCTGGAGCTGTTGATTGGACAGAACCAGAGAAAGTTGCAAACTCCATTAAAATAATGAATATCAAGCATGCAGTGATTACCTCAGTTGACAGAGACGATTTAAAAGACATGGGATCCATCATTTGGGCTGAAACTGTAAATGCTATAAGAAGAATCAGTCCCCAAACAACTCTTGAGACTTTAATTCCTGATTTTCAAGGTAACAAAAGAAATATTGACCGTATCGTTCAAGTTGCTCCTGAAGTGGTTTCACATAATATTGAAACCGTAAAACGATTAACTAGAAAAGTTCGTGTTCAAGCTAAATATCAAACTAGTCTCGAAGTGCTACATTATTTAAAAGAAGAGGGAATCAATAGAACCAAATCTGGAATAATGCTTGGTTTAGGCGAAAAAGAAGAAGAAGTATTACAATCTCTTCATGACTTGAGAGCCTCTGCTGTGGATGTAGTTACGATTGGACAATATCTACAACCAAGTAAAAAGCATCTTCCGGTTCACTCCTTTATCACTCCTGACGTTTTCAAAAAATATGAAACTTTTGCTTTAGATTTAGGATTCAAACACGTTGAAAGTGGACCTTTAGTTCGCTCTTCATACAAAGCTCACAAACATATCGCTTAGGACAGTTTTATTGAATTTTGAATTGTTTTGTCAAAAAGAATTTGATCTTCATGATTGATAAACTCCATTTTTATTGGCAAATAATATACATTTTCGTCTTCAATTAAAGGAGACAATCTTGTGTAATCTTTTTCTGTGGTGAGTATCATTTTATCTCCTCTTCGTTTTTGAATGTGAGCAATATCAGAAGAATTAAAATTGTGATGATCTGGATAGGATAAGTGTTCAAAAATTAATTGCTTTTCATTTAAAAAGACCACTAAAGGCTTAGGTTCAGCAATTCCAGTGATCAATAAGAAAGGATTTGAAAATTTTTTAAGTAATACACTTTTAGATGTATTTTGGATGTGAGTACTATAGCCAATTGAAGTGAAAAATAATTGTTGGTGATTCTCCAAAGAAAGTTTTTCCTTAAAAAAATGGATTTGTTCTTGCTTCATATTCTCCGGACATTTTGTTATTAAAATGATATCGGCTCGTTTACTTCCTTTTTTCGATTCTCTCAAACTTCCTACGGGGAGAATTTGATCTGAAAAATATGGGGTTTCAAAGGTTGATGTTAAAATCATTAAACTGGGTTTAACATAACGATGTTGCATCACATCATCCAATAAAATCACTGAATCCTTTTTTGCGATCTTATCTATCTTTTGAATACCCAGCACCCTTTTTTCAGCCACAACAACAGAAATTTCAGGATGTTTTTTCATAAACTGAAAGGGCTCATCTCCCAGTGAGGCAGCGTTACTTTCATGAGAACCCACTACCACACCTTTTGTATTTCGTTTATACCCTCTACTAAGAACTACTAAAGAATACTTTTCTTTTAAGAGACAAATGAGATAATCAACCACAACTGACTTGCCCGTTCCACCTGAAGAAAGATTCCCTACTCCAATACTTGGCTTTAAGATTTGATGCTCTTTAAGAATGCCAGAATCAAATAATGTATTTCTAATCATAACAATTAGACCATAAATGTTAGCAAATGGAAACAACAAGCCCTTAATGATTTTCATGCCCATGAAGATAAATATTATATTTGTGATAATTCCTGACCGTTATGATCATTAAAAAAATTATTGAACTCCTTGATGAATGGGCACCAAAGGCCTATGCCGAAGACTTTGACAATGTTGGACTCTTGATTGGAAATGACAAAGAAGAATGTAAAGGGGTCCTGGTCAGTTTAGATTGTACAGAAAAAGTTGTAGAGGAAGCGATTGAAAACAAATGTAACCTCATTGTTTGTTTTCATCCCATTGTATTTTCGGGTTTAAAAAAAATAACAGGGAAAAACTATGTTGAACGTGTCGTTATAAAAGCCATTCAAAATAATATTTGTATCGTAGCGCTTCATACACGATTAGACAATCACCCTGAAGGTGTTAATGATGTTTTGTGCAAACGTTTAGGATTAACAAAAACAAAAGTTTTAATTCCAAAAAAAGAAAGCTTAAAAAAACTGAGTACTTATGTACCCGCCACGCATCAAGACACTGTCCTGGAAGCACTTCACAATGCGGGTGCTGGGTCAATTGGCAACTACAGCGAATGCAGTTTTACCTCTGAGGGAATAGGTCGATTTCGTGGAAATGAAAATAGCACCCCTTTTACGGGACAGTCAAATGAAAAAACAATTGTCAAAGAAATTCATATTGAAGTTGTTTTTGAATCCCATCTTAATCTAGCCATTCAAAACGCACTTCAACACTCCCATCCCTATGAGACTGTAGCTTTTGAAATTTTCAACTTAGACAATCCCAATTCAGAATTAGGAATGGGAAGGATAGGAATTCTAGAAGAAGTCATGAATCCAAATGAGTTTTTAAGCTATGTAAAAAAAACACTCAATACGGCATTGATTCGACACAGTCCAATACTGACCAAGAAGATACAAAAAGTTGCTGTTCTTGGTGGTTCGGGTAGTTTTGCAATTGAAAATGCAAAGCAACAAGGTGCGGATGCTTTTATAACTGCAGACTTAAAATATCACCAATTTTATATGGGTGAGAAAACCCTTTTTTTAGTCGATGTTGGACATTATGAAAGTGAACAATTCACCAAAAATTTGATATTTGATTTTCTTAGCAAAAAAATGCCTAATTTTGCAATCGTTTTATCAAGTACAAAAACCAATCCAGTTAATTATTACTAGCTATGGCCAAAAAAAAAGAAATCTCAGTAGAAAATAAGTTAAGAGCACTTTATGATTTGCAACTTATTGATTCACGCATAGATGAAATAAAAAATCTTAGAGGAGAATTACCGCTAGAGGTTGAAGATTTAGAAAATGAAATTGCAGGTTTGGTCACTAAGCTTGATAAAGTAAAAGCTGAGGTTCAGGAAAATGAACATGGAATTACCGAGCAAAAGCAAACCATTGAGACTGCTAAAGAGCTTTTAAAAAAATACGAGGAGAAGTTAAAGAATGTTCGTAACAACAGAGAGTACAACTCCATCGTTAAAGAACAAGAATTTCAAGATCTTGAAAGTCAATTAGCTGAAAAGAAAATTAAAGAATTCAAAGCGCGCATAGAACAAAAACAAGAGGTTCTTTATACTATCAATGAGAAACTTGATGAGCGTAAAGCCCACTTAAAAGCTAAAAATGGTGAATTGGATGCAATTTTAAAAGAGACTCAAAAAGAAGAAGATCTTCTTCAAAAGAAATCTGACGAATTTGAGAAACTAATCGAAGAGCGCCTTGTAAACGCATATAAACGTATTCGTGGAAGTGTTAAAAACGGTCTGGCTATTGTTGCTGTTGAACGTGGTGCCTCTGGGGGGTCTTACTTCACTATCCCTCCACAAATACAATTAGAGATTGCTTCACGTAACAAAATCATTATGGATGAGCACAGTGGACGTATCCTAGTGGACGCAGAGCTTGCTAAAGAAGAGTCTGAAAAGATTCAAAAACTAATTGGGAACTAAATTTAATCCCAAAAATCATACACCAATACCGATTCAGTAAAGGGTACAAATAATTTTACGAATTTCTGATGAATAGGGTGAGGTAGATAAATGCTATCTCGATCTTCTGCTTTTGCAAATTTCATCGTCAAACTATGAGTAAATCCCTGTGTCAATCCCTCTGGAGATACATTTTCTGTGAAATTCAAATCTACTACTCCTTCTATCTGTTGAAGGCTATATCCCCCATCAGAAATCAACTGTAGGTCTGTAGCAGTAATATCTGACTTAAACTTTATGAGCACAATATGATTTAACATCTTTTGCTCAACTTTTGAAGTTAGCTCACTTTTAACTGATCTGGGATGATAAAAAACACCTATAGCAACCGTAGTGAGGTAGAATAACACTACCATTATAAGCGCAAAACGATCTGTAATTCCAATTTTAGACATAGATGGATTTTTTTCTAAAGTATAAAATTAAAAGAGAATTCTTCTAGACTGATAAAAGTATTTACGTAGGAAGAAAAAAACCTATCCACTTTTCTTAATCTGAATTATTTAACTAAAATCAAAAAATTATCAAAATGAACACGTAAAGTGGATAGGATAACAATAAACCAATCTACATAATAGACATTTTAAGCCTTCAAAAGTTACATGCTGAAATGCTAAAAAAATATTAAAATTTACAGGCAACGTTTCTTCGCTATCTAAAATAAAATTGAAAAAAAGTTAAAAAACACCACTGATGTAACGTTTACTTCTCAAAAAAATGTTAAGTTTGCGTTACATTTAACCAAATATAAACTTATGGATCAAAATATTATTATCCCAATTTTCGGAATGCTAGTAGGAGTTATTATCCCTGTTTCAGTATTTATATGGCTCTATTATGAGGGCAAAGGCAAAAGAGAAACAATCCTTGAAATTTCCAAACAATTAGAAAATCCTGAAAAACTGGAAGAACTTTTAAGAATTTTCGACGACAGAAAAAAAGAACCAATTGATTACCGAAGAAATGGTGTCATCACAATATTTGTGGGAATCGGCCTCTACCTTCTTGGCTTTATGGCCTTTGGGAATATCTTAGAAGGAGTTGGATTTCTTGTAACCGCAATTGGTATTGGAACTTTAATCGCTGGATACCTTTATCCAAACACTGGAAAAGAGCTTACCAATGCCGTTGAAGAATTTGAAAAAAAATAATCTTGGGCAAACATCATAAAAAACTATTAAACAACCTTGAAGAGCTCCGAAAATCGGCTGGCTTCACCCAACAAGAATTATCTGTTAATGCTGAGGTATCGAGAAAAAGCATAAATGCCATAGAAAATGGCATCTATATTCCTTCTACTGTTTTAGCATTAAAAATTGCTAAAACAATTGAATGTAAGGTTGAAGACCTATTCAAATTGCCTTAAAAAACTCAGGAATTTAGTATTAGATATTAAAAAACCTCACTTAAAAAGTGAGGTTGAAGTGGTGGGCGCTAAGGGATTCGAACCCCTGACCCCTTGGGTGTAAACCAAGTGCTCTGAACCAACTGAGCTAAGCGCCCTAACTTGATAATAATTTATCTCCCGTTGGGATGGCAAAGATAAAATTAAAACGCAAATTCCAAAGTATTAAGTTTTAATTTTTACAAATTGATTTTGTTTTCTTTCAGATGGGCTAGAATTTCAGCCACGACAAATGTACTCCCACAGACAAAAATCAAATCTTTAGGTGTAGCTACTACTTTTGCGGATTCAAAAGCAATGGGAATCGTATCAAAAAATATAGTCGTATTTTCTCTTTCATTAATTACTTCCTTGAGGTCTTTTACGGGATATCCTCGCTCTAAATTGGGGGTGCTAATGTAAAAATTAGCCTCTGCTGGAAACAATGCTATTAATTCTTCTATTGCTCTACCTTTTACAAAACCCATTACAAGATGAAGTCTATCATAGGTTGTATTTTTTAACTGTGCAGCGATATACTCTAATCCTTCTTTGTTATGGCCCACATCCGCAATAATCTTGGGCTGCTCAGAGAGTGTCTGCCATCGACCCATTAGATGAGTATTTTTGACTACTTTGGATAAGCCATTTTTCAACACCTCTTCTGAAATTTCACCAGCATTAAGCTGTTGTATTGCAAGAACCGTTGTTTGAAGGTTTGCCTTTTGATAACTTCCCTTTAAATCACTCTCATAAAGTTGGACAGTATTATTCTTTACAAAAAAAATAGGGGCTTTCATATTGAGTGCCTTATTTCTAAAAACAGCTTCTGTTTCAGGGTGTTGTTCACCAATGACTACAGGGATACCTTCTTTTATTATACCCGCCTTTTCAGTTGCTATTTCAGGTCGTGTCGTACCCAAGAATTGAGTGTGGTCCAAGCCTATATTCGTGATTATAGAAAGAATGGGTTTTATAATATTTGAAGCATCCAAACGTCCTCCCAAGCCTACTTCAATGATAGCAAAATCCACGTTCTCTTTTTCAAAAAAAGAGAACGCCATCCCTACAGTCATCTCAAAAAAAGAAAGCTTATGCTCTTCAAAATAAGGTTTGTGTTTTTCAATAAAATCTACAACCTCTGCTTCAGGGATCATTGCTCCGTTGATCTTTATTCGCTCTCTATAATCAAGTAAATGTGGAGATGTGTAGAGTCCAGTCTTATAGCCAGCTTCCTGTAAAACTGATGCGAGCATATGCGACGTGGAGCCTTTTCCATTAGTTCCACCTATATGAATGCTTTTAAACTTTTCATGGGGATGATTTAGATATGCATCCAATTTTTTCATGGCTTCTAAACCTGGACGATACGCAGCTGCTCCAACTCTTTGATACATAGGTAACTTTGAAAACATCCAATCCAAAGTTTCTTTATAGCTACTCACCTTTATTCCCCTAATTTAAACTGTATCACAACAAAACCAACTTGCTCAGTTGGCGCATTACTATCTGGATACCATTTATGCAATAATGCAGTCCGCCTTGCTGGCTCAAGTAAGCATGGATGGGTATTAGTACTCCCCTTTACACCGGGTTCAGCAGTAATTACATTCCCTTGATTATTTACCGAAATACGAACCACTACAGTCCCTTCTTGGTTGCATTCTTGAACAACCTTACCATTGGACTGAAGATTCCTTCCATTGAGTCCATATCCTTTTCCACGTCCACCTAGCCCTGCAGTGTTATAATAACTAGAAGCGTATGGATTTCCTTCGATCTTTCCCTTGTCACCTTGAACGGAATCATCTCCTTCTCCAGCTGCCTGTTTACCCTCTTGCTTTTTGTTTTTAAGTAAATTAGAAACCACACTCTTAGTAGCTTCTGAAACCTTAGGGATTATTTTTTCTGGAGGAGATTCTACGGGTTTCTCGGGTGTTTTTTTTTCAGGCTGAATTTGCTCTACCTTCTGTTTTTTCTCTGGAACTGCAATAGTAGACTCTTTTTCTGTAAGAACATCTGCTGTATTCTTAGGAGTAGAAACTGGAGGAGGAGTCACTTGCTGCTTCTCTTGCACTTGCTTCTCCTGAACCACTTCTGGTTGGCTAGCAACAGCTCTCTCTGGCTGAACAGCACCACTTCCCTGTGCTAGTGTTCCAAAATTGACTTCCATCCCATAACTAATTGGAGGATCATAATAAGTAAGCCCTAACACAAAAAATAATAGTAGAATAAGGGCGGCACAGATTGCTGTGAGTATCGCTGACTTTTTTTTGTGTGGAGTTTCTAAGATTTTCATGACATCTATTGAGGAGTCTCTACGGCCAAAACTACTTTGATTCCATTTCTATTGGCTATATTCATAACATAGACAACCTCATCAATTGCAACTTTTTTCTCAGTTCGCAAAACAATTGAAGGAGTTTCCATAGAAGATAAAATCGAAATCAATTGATTTTCTAAACGTCTCTTCGTCACTTTATCAGAATCTATAAAATACTGATTTGCATTGGTAATAGTGACTGCAACTGTGCTCCTGTTCTCTGTTTTACCCTCAGCTTGTGGCAGCTTCACCTCTATGGTATTCAATTGCTTAGCCAAGGTGGAAGCGATCATAAAAAAAATCAACAAGAGAAACACTACATCCGTCATTGAAGACATATTGAACTCAGGTCGTATCTGGTTGCGTCCTCTTAATTTCATCTTAAGCTGGTTCGTTAAGCAAGTCTAAAAACTCTAAGCTAGTCGCCTCCATTTGATAAACCGCCTTATTGGTCTTAACCACTAAATGGTTGTAAGTGATATAGCCTAGAATTCCCACTATCAAACCAGCAACGGTAGTTGTCATTGCGGTATATAATCCATCGGCTAGTAATTGCATGTCAATATTTCCACCGGCATTTGATATTTCAAAAATGGAAAGTATCATTCCTATTACTGTTCCAAGAAAACCTAACATGGGCGCAGCTCCAGAAATAGTGGCCAGTATACTGATGTTTTTTTCCAACTGATATACCTCCAATCGCCCCGCATTTTCTATTGCAGTATTAATATCTTCTAATGGTCTTCCAATTCGTGAAAGCCCCTTAGACACCAATCTTGATACTGGTGCATTTTCAGTAATACACAATTGTTGAGCTCCATCAATTTTACCATTCATAACAAATGAACGGATTTGAGGCATAAAATTAGGACTGACTTTAACCGCTGAGCGTATTGCGAAAAGACGTTCAAAATAAATATAAATGACCATCAAAAGAAGAATAAACAAAAGTCCAATGATCAATTGTCCACCAAGACCGCCATTTTGAATTAACTCAATTAAAGAAAGTGTTTTCTCTGTTTGTAGTGGCGAGGGATCTTGTGCTTGTAAGAAAATCATATGTGAGTGAAGTCTGTATATACTAAAACGCTTTTATTTCTAAAAAATTTCATGCACACCGCTAAAGAACATAATCACGAAGAAGAATAAAGGTTCCAAAGCCTCCTAGGAAACCGACTAAGGCTAACCAAGCTATCTTTTTGAAATACCAGAAGAAGTCAATTTTTTCCATTCCCATGGCTACAACTCCGGCTGCTGAACCTATTATAAGCATACTTCCTCCTGTCCCAGCAGAATATGCAATTAAATGCCATACTGGATCATCAGTCCCCATTGAGAACATTCCCATACTTGCTGCCACAAGTGGAACATTGTCAATCACCGCTGATCCTATTCCTAATAGAGCAATAACAATATCGGTATTTGGAATTGCTGTGTTTAATCCTTCAGCAAAATTAAATAACATCCCCAGTGATTCCAATGCTGCTACAGCCAATAAAATTCCTAAGAAGAATAAAATACTAGGTAACTCAATTTTAGACAATGACCGATGTAGAGGACTCGCAGTTTGATGTGCGTCACTTTCAGCGTCGATAGATGTGATATTGATTTTAGCTTTACTAAAAATCTCTGCAAAAGTTGATACAATTGCCAAAGACAGCATCATACCCACATAAGGGGGTAAGTGTGTAAGCGTTTTAAAAACAGGGACAAAAACAATGGCTGAAAGCCCTAAATATAACATAGTAGCTCCGCGTTTGTGTGTTTGAATATTTGAATCGTCTTCTGCCATTTTTATTTCTCCTTGAAATGCAGGTAAAAATGAAGCAATCCCTACTGGTAACACTAAACAAACTATAGAAGGAACCAACACATAACTTATCAACTTCAATGTTGTAACCTTATCTCCTATCCATAACATTGTGGTGGTAACATCACCAATGGGAGACCATGCTCCACCAGCATTAGCAGCTACTATTATAAGTCCTGCAAACCACAAGCGTGTTTGACGATCGTGGACTACTTTTTGTAAAATCGTGATCAGTACTATAGTTGCAGTAAGGTTATCAATAATTGCCGAAAGGATAAAGGCCAAAATTCCAAAAATCCACAATAATCCTTTTTTACTTCTTGTTTTAATAAAATTTTTGATCGTAAAGAAGCCATTAAAGTAATCTATGATTTCGACTATGGTCATTGCTCCCAAAAGAAAAATAATAATCTCAGCTGTCTTTCCTAAGTGATGCAATAAGATTTCATCAATATGGGAAGGAGACAATTCTTTCAGCTCTGCATTGACCTCAAAAACGGGCAAATGAGCTAACGATATAATGGCCCACATAAAAGCCATCATCGCTAAAGCAGGGATTAATTTATCTACTTTGAGATTGTGCTCCAAAGTAATCGCAAGATATCCCAATACAAAAAGAACAATTATTATAGTTTCCATAAATTAGTTAAAGTTTAAAGCTTAAAAATATTAAAATTCTTTACCCTACCTATCATTTGATGGATAAAAAATAACTCCAGCGCTGTGATCCATTGAAGAACCTGTAACCGAAGCCAAACAATTCTCTTCATTTCTTAAACGCAATACACCCAAAAAGCCAAAAATTAATGCTTCTTTAAAATCAATAAGCTTTTGATCAGGAATATGAATTCTGGCTTTGGTATGCTTTTTTAAAAGAGAAATCAAGTAACTATTTTTTGCACCACCACCAGTAACCAAAACACTTTGATCCTCCTTAAAGTTTTTGCCGATTTCTTCACTTATGTGGAGTGTATAGGTATACATCAAATCTTCTACCGAGAATTGTTTATAGGTTTCTAATAATGGAAAAATGGTTGCATGCACCCACTCAATACCTAAAGACTTTGGATTTGATTTTTTATAATATCCTAATGCATTTAACCTTTTATAAAATTCTGGAATCAATTTCCCCTCTTGAGCTAGATGTCCATCACGATCAAAGGGCATTCCCTTTTTTTCTGCTAAAAAATTTAAAACCGTATTGACTGCACAAAGATCATAAGCAATCATCTCTCCATTTTGAACATAAGAACCATTAGCAAAACCGCCTAAGTTTAAACATGCATCATAATCAGAAAACAATAATTTATCTCCAATAGGAACAAGGGGCGCTCCTTGTCCACCAAGGAATACATCCTGGCTTCTAAAGTCACATACTACTTGTTGATTTAATTGAGTGGCTAGGTCAGCAAGGTTACCGATTTGATATGTTATTCCTTTATCTGGCTGATGTAGAATTGTATGGCCATGAGAACATACAGCGTCTAATTGAGTAATTTTGTGGGTTTGAATAAAGTGTAATATCGTTTTGCCAAGTAGACCTGTATAACGTCTATTTTCAATTTCCATGGCGTCTTTTGATAGGGAATGAAGTGAATTTAAGTTTTCTTTCCACTCAGAAGAATATGGAATTGTTTCAGCAAACTCAATAGAAAATGTCCAGTTTTCTTTTTTAGTAAAACAAATATAAGCTACATCAATTCCATCAAGGGAAGTTCCAGACATTACACCTAAAACATTGTATGTTGCTTTATTCATATTTGTTGAAGTTATTAGCGACAAAGAAAGATAAAATTATAATATTTTCAATTTTAGTTTAAAAAAATTAAAATATCTTCAGTTAAGCTCCTTTTTATTACGACTTCTTAAATGATTCAGTTTTCTTATTGACTTTATTACAAGCGGTTCAAATAGATTCTTAATTTTGTTGTCCTTCAAAAAACTAATTTTATGTTGCCAGCTAAACAAGGTTTATACAATCCAGAATTTGAACATGATAACTGCGGTGCAGGATTTATCTGTAGTCTTCAAGGGAAGAAAACAAATGATATTATCCACAAAGCACTTGATATACTTGACAAACTAGAGCACCGAGGTGCTGTAAGTTCGGACGGTAAAACTGGAGATGGAGCCGGGATTTTAATCGAAATCCCTCATGATTTTCTTGTGACTAATTGTGATTTTGAACTTCCTGCCTTACATCAATATGCAGTTGGAATGGTTTTTCTTCCTAAAAAAGAAAATCAGCGCAGTTATTCTATAGGGGTCTTTGAATCTGAAATAAAAAAGCAAGGTCTTGAGGTTCTGGGCTGGAGAAAAGTTCCTGTAAATCCGGAGGTGATGGGAAGTATTGCCGCTCAAACCGAACCTCACATCATGCAAATATTTATTGGCCGTGGTGACAAAGAACTTTCGGACCATGAATTCAACATCAAATTATTTATTGCACGCAAAATTGCTGAGCACACAATTTTGAATTCAAAACTTTCACAGGCTTCTTATTTTTATTTACCTAGTTTATCTACACACACGCTAATCTACAAGGGGCTTCTAATCCCAGAAGACATAAAGGGATATTACCAAGATTTATCTGATCCTGCAGTTGTTACTCGTTTGGCACTTGTGCATCAGCGTTTTTCAACAAATACCTTCCCAACTTGGGACTTAGCTCAACCGTTTCGCTATATGTGCCACAATGGTGAAATCAATACCTATAGAGGAAACCTAAGCCGTATGCAGGCTCGAGAGGAGCTGCTTGAGAGTGATTTATTTGGTCCCGACATTAAAAAAATTCTTCCTATTATCCTCAAAGGAAAATCGGATTCATCTTCCATGGATATGGTTGTTGAATTGTTATTGGCTACTGGAAGATCCCTTCCAGAGGTAATGATGATGCTTGTCCCCGAAGCATGGGAAAAGCACAACGCAATGAATGACGATAAAAAAGCCTTTTATAAGTACAATGCGTGTATCATGGAACCATGGGACGGTCCAGCTTCCATTCCTTTTACCGATGGAAAATACATTGGGGCTTTGTTAGACCGTAATGGTTTACGTCCTTCTAGATATTCTGTAACTAAAGATGGCTATGTAGTCATGTCCTCTGAAACAGGTGTACTTGACATCACTCCTGAAAACATTGAACGTCATGGACGCTTAGAGCCTGGAAAAATGTTTTTAGTAAATATGGATGAAGGCCGTATTATCGAAGACGATGAAATAAAAAACGAAGTAACCACAAAACGTCCTTATCAAAAATGGTTAGATGAAAATCTATTGCCATTAAAGGATGTACCCTACACTGGAAATATAACGCCAACTGAAAAAGAGGATTTTGAAACGCGTATGCGAATCTTTGGCTATACACAAGAAGACTTGAAAACGATCATTTCCCCAATGATCACCGAAGGGAAAGAAGCAATAGGATCTATGGGAATTGACACACCCCTTGCTGTACTCTCTGAACGCCCTCAATTATTATATAACTATTTCAAACAACTTTTTGCACAAGTCACAAATCCACCTCTTGATGGAATTCGAGAAGAAATTGTTACGGATACAAGCTTAAGTATTGGAAGTGAATTCAATCTTTTTGAAATTTCCTCCAAACATGCAAAAAAATTAAGCATCCAAAACCCTGTTATTTCTAATGAGGATTTAGATAAAATTAAATTCATTGAAAACAATGATTTTAAAGCAGCAACTATCTCAACATTATATGAAATTAGTGGCCGATTAAATAGTCTTGAAAATGCCCTTGAGGATATGATTTCAGGAATTGAAAAGGCAATTGATCAAGAAGGTGCAAATATTATTATTCTTTCTGATCGTGGGGTTTCTCCAAGCATGGCACCCATCCCAATGCTATTGGCAACTTCACATGCTCACCATGCATTGAAGCGTCTTAAAAAGCGTTCTAAATTTGGAATTATTATTGAATCAGCAGAACCTAGAGAACCCCATCACTTTGCTTTATTGTTTGGCTATGGTGCAAGTGCGATCAATCCTTACATGGTCAATGAAATTATATTAAATCAAGTAAAAGAGGGTATTATCAGCATTACCGCTGAAAAGGCGGTGGAAAACTTCAACAAAGCAATTGCCAAAGGAATTGTCAAGGTGATGAATAAAATTGGGATTTCAACCTTGCATTCTTATCGTGGGGCTCAAATTTATGAAGCCCTGGGACTTTCTCAAAAGGTAATTGACCGTTTCTTCTGCAATACTGCAACTCGAATTGAAGGAATCGGTTTATATGAGATTGAAAAAGAAATCAACAGCCGTCACACTAAGGCTTACATACATGAGTCTAATCTCGGACTACCTCTAGAAATTGGCGGTGATTATCGCTGGAGAAGAGATGGAGAAGAACATGTAGTAAATCCAACAACCATTGCTAGTTTACAACAAGCTGTAAGGCAAAATAAACCTGAAAGCTATGAGATTTTTTCTAAAAAAATCAATGAGCAGAATGAGAAATTAATGACACTCAGAGGTTTGTTTGAGTTTTCAAGCTTTGATCCTATTCCAATTGACCAAGTTGAGCCTTGGACAGATATCGTTAAGCGCTTTAAAACAGGTGCTATGTCATTAGGATCTATTAGTCAAGAAGCACATGAAAACTTAGCCATTGCGATGAATCGTATTGGTGGAAAAAGTAACTCTGGAGAAGGAGGGGAAGACAAACTTCGATTCCAACCTGACAAAGATGGGAACTGGAGAAACTCCGCAATAAAGCAGGTTGCTTCTGGACGTTTTGGAGTCTCTAGTCATTATTTGAGTTCTGCAAAAGAAATTCAAATCAAAATGGCACAAGGAGCCAAACCTGGGGAAGGTGGGCAACTACCTGGACCTAAAGTAAACCCCTACATTGCATCAGTACGAAATTCAACTCCTTATGTAGGATTGATATCACCACCGCCTCATCATGACATTTACTCTATAGAAGATTTGGCTCAATTAATTTATGATTTAAAAAATGCCAACCGTTCAGCACGAATCAACGTAAAGCTTGTTTCTGAAGTAGGCGTTGGAACTATTGCTGCGGGTGTTGCCAAAGCAAAAGCCGATGTTATTCTAATCTCAGGATTTGATGGTGGAACGGGAGCTTCTCCACTTACCTCTTTAAAACATGCAGGACTTCCTTGGGAACTTGGAATTGCTGAAGCACAACAAACCTTGGTGATGAATGACCTGAGAAGTCGTATCGTTCTGGAATGTGATGGGCAAATGAAAACAGGTCGAGATGTAGCCATTGCTTGTCTTCTAGGTGCTGAAGAATTTGGTTTCTCTACGGCACCTCTTATTGCCTCAGGCTGCATCATGATGCGCGCGTGTCATCTAAACACTTGTCCAGTAGGTATTGCGACTCAAGATCCTGAACTTCGCAAAAACTTTAAAGGAAAACCAGAACACGTAATCAACTATATGTACTTTGTAGCTGAAGAATTACGTCAAATTATGGCTGAATTAGGATTCAGAAGTATAGATGAAATGGTGGGTCAATCTCAAAAACTCAACATGAAAAAAGCGGTTGAACATTATAAAGCGCAGGGAATTGATCTTTCCAATATCTTATATAAGCCTAATGTTCCTAATACAGTTCATGAACGAAATACAAAAAAACAAGACCACGGATTAGAAAACGTATTGGATTTTGATATTTTAAGCCAAGCACATCCTGCCTTGTACAGAAAGGAAGAGCAACATTTAGAATACCGTATTAAAAACACCAATAGAACAGTGGGTGCGATTCTCAGTAATGAGATTTCTAAAATCCATGGCGCTGATGGCTTACCTAAAAATACACTTAGTCTCAAGTTTAATGGAACAGCAGGACAAAGTTTTGGAGGTTTTGCAACTCACGGATTGTTCATGAAGATTGTGGGTACTGCTAATGACTACTTTGGGAAAGGCTTATCAGGGGCAACCCTTATCGCTCAGGTGCCAGAGAAAGCCACTTTTGTCCCTCATGAAAATGTTATTGTTGGAAATGTCTGTCTTTATGGAGCAACCAAGGGAGAAGCTTACATTAACGGAATTGCAGGTGAACGTTTTTGTGTTCGAAACTCAGGAGCTACAGCTGTAGTAGAAGGAGTTGGAGATCACGGCTGCGAGTATATGACCGGAGGAATTGCAGTTGTATTAGGAGAATTTGGAAGAAATTTTGCTGCAGGAATGAGCGGGGGTATTGCCTATCTTTACAGCGAGGACGGAACCTTCGATGAAAAGAAATTCAATTTAGAAATGGTTGAATTGGAAGATCTTCAAGACGCCGATCGTGAAACTCTTCACCAATTATTAGAAAATCATATTGATTATACGAAAAGTCCGAAAGCTTCAGAAATCCTCAAAGGATGGCCGGAATCAAGTAAAAAGTTTATTAAAGTAATGCCAACAGATTACAAACGTGCTTTGGAAATGATGGCCAATCAGGAAACTGAAAAAACTGTTTAAATCATGGGAAAAATTAAAGGATTTATGGAATTTGACCGTCTCAAAGAGTCGGTAATTGACCCAAAAGAACGTATTAAAAATTACAATGAATTTACAATTGCTCCTGAAGAAAAGAAACTTCAAGAACAAGGAGCTCGTTGTATGGATTGCGGGGTACCTTTCTGTCATAGTGGATGTCCCCTAGGAAACTTGATACCTGACTTTAATGATGCAGTATATCAAAACGAATGGCAACGCGCTTTAACCATACTACATAGTACCAATAATTTTCCTGAATTTACAGGAAGATTATGTCCAGCTCCGTGTGAGGAAGCTTGTGTACTCGGTATTGTTAATCCACCCGTTTCTATCGAATTAATTGAAAAATATATCGTTGAACGCGGATTTGCAGAAGGATGGATTAAACCCCAACCTCCAGAACAAAGAACTGGAAAAACAGTAGCAATTGTAGGGTCAGGTCCTGCAGGATTGGCTGCGGCACAACAATTGAATCGAGCAGGTCACGCTGTAACTGTTTTTGAGCGCGATAACAAAATAGGCGGCTTATTGCGTTACGGTATTCCAGATTTTAAAATGGAAAAGAATGTAATTGATCGTCGAATAGAAGTATTAGTCGCAGAAGGAATCGAATTTAAATGCAATGTAGAGATCGGAAAAACAATAACTGCAGAGGCATTAGAAAAAGAATTTGATGCCGTAGTTCTTGCTACAGGAGCAACAATAAAAAGAGAACTTCCAATACCGGGTTCAGACTTAAAAGGTGTAGTCCAAGCCATGGACTTTTTACCTCACAACAATAAAGCTGTAGACGGACAACATGAACGTGAAGCACAATTTCTAGCGACTGATCGTGATGTGGTGGTTATAGGAGGAGGAGACACCGGTTCAGATTGTATTGGGACCTCAAACCGTCATGGAGCAAAAAGTGTTACAAACTTCGAATTAATGCCTAAACCAGCTGAAGGAAGAACAGAAGAACACCCATGGCCTTACTGGCCCTTCAAACTTAAAACCAGTTCTTCACATGAAGAAGGTATTCACAGAGAGTGGAGTATTTTAACTAAAGAGTTTGTAGGGGATAAGGAAGGAAAACTTGTGGGACTAAAAACTGTTGAAGTTCAATGGAAAAAAATACCGGGTGAACGTCCACAACTCATTGAAAGAGAAGGATCTTTAAAAGAATGGCCTTGTGATTTGGCGCTACTAGCACTTGGATTTACGGGTCCTGAGAAAACACTTCCAGAACAATTTGGACTAACTTTTGACGAACGCGGAAACATAAAAGGTGAAAATAATTACCAAACACAAAAGCCTTCAATTTTTACAGCAGGAGACTGCCGAAGAGGTCAATCCCTAATTGTATGGGCTATCTCTGAAGGGCGTGAAGCTGCACACCAAGTTGATACTTTTTTAATGGGAAAATCTACCCTTCCACAAAAAAACATGGCAGGTGATTTAATGGCAGTATAAACTTTACCATATAGTATTCTAAATCCTCACATTAAGTGGGGATTTTTTGTTAAAAAACAAATAGGTTTGTAACAAATGAAAATTGAATACGTCATAAAGGAAAACAAACCCAAATGCGTTTCACTAAGCTAATACTCCTTTTACTTTTTTCAGCCTATCTCAATGCACAACAAACAACTCTTCCTTCTTTTGATGGTGAAGTATCTCCAGAAGAATGGAAGGATGCTGAAACCTTTACTATAAAGTATGAAATTGATCCTGGAAACAATGTGCCTTCTCCACATTTAACGGATGTTTTTATTACCTACTCTAAAACAGATTTATACGTTGGTTTTATTGCATATGCTGATATGAAAAACCTACGTTCCTCTATAAGAAATAGAGACGAAGGCTATCAAGATGACAATGTGCTCATTGGAATAGATACCTATGGAGATGGTCGTTTTATGGTTTCGGTAGGCGCTAATCCTGAGGGCAATCAATTGGACTTAAAACTATTATCCAATGGAAATGATGACATCTCTTACAATATTAATTTTGAGTCAAAAGCAAGTAAGCATGACGACAGTTATCATGTAGAATTAAAAATTCCGTTCTCCGTCCTACAATTCAAAAATGCTCCTGAAATGAAATGGAAGGTTTTACTCTTCCGTTCTACCTATACCGAATCAAATCGAAGTGGAAATATTAACTTCCCTATAGATTTAAACAATCCTTGTTTACCCTGCCAAACCCCTTCTACAATCACCCTCAAAGGTATTGAATCTAAAAACAGAGTTACTCTTTTACCCTACGTTTATGGCGGTCTTTCTGGCGAAGGAGATCAAGAAGGTCTCACCTACGGTAAACCTCAAGGAACTATAGGTTTAAGTGGCTTGTTTGACATTAACAATACCACTTCCCTAGAATATGCTCTCAATCCCGACTTCTCTCAAGTAGAAGCCGATGTTTCTAGAATTACTGCCAATAATACTTTTGCAGTTTTCTTTGAAGAACGAAGACCTTATTTCAATGAAGGAAACGACATTATTGAAACCGAATTAAACACAGTCTATACCCGATCAGTGAATAAGCCCTTACTCTCTACTAAATTAATAAGCCAAGGGGAAAATCAACGCTTTTATTGGTTAACCGCTTATGATGAAGAATCACCCTACCTACTTGCAGGAGAAAACCGATCCTATTTTGGGGAAGGAAAAGCCGCTTTTTCAAATATTTTTAGATACCAAAGAAACTATGAACAGGGAAGCAATGTCGGTTTTTTAACCACCAATAGAATTTTTAGAGATGGAGGATATGGCCATACCATTGGGGTAGACGGATTATTACGGTTTAAAAAATCCTATACCGTTAGCTTCGAATACAATCGTAGTATTATTCTAGAACCACAAGCGGATTGGATTGAAGAAAATGACCGTATTGGAGACTTTTCAACCAATTTGGATGGAGAACAATTAAATGGAAATGCCCTTAATGTTTCCTTAAGAAGGAACACTAAAAACTGGAATTCTGGAATTGACTACCAACAGTTTTCCCCTCATTACCAGACCCCGTTAGGATTTGTTACTCAAAACAGTATTAGAACGGTAAATGCCTATCAAGGCTATCAATACTTTTTTGATAAAGAAGATTTTTTAAAGCAATTTAATATTGAATTAGAGAGTGAACTCACTTACAACTACAATAACCTTCGTAAACTCTTGAGCTTTGATGCCTCGACCTATGTCCAACTCGATAATAATATTCGTAGTCAAATAGGTTATAGTCATATTGTAAATGAAGAATACGAAGGATTCAATGCGAAAAGCATGGATGTATTTGAAATGTTTGTTGGTTATAACCCCTCTGAATCAATTCGTTTGGGTGTGTTTACTAGCATTGGAGAATCCATTCGATATGACGATGAAAATCCAGCAATAGGAGATAACTTTTTCATTGGAACCTTTAATAGTTTTCAAATCACCCCAAAACTTAGATTCAGTCCTAGTGTTCGTTATTCACAATTAAAAAATAAAGAAGATAAAAGTCTATATTTCTCTGGATTTATAGCGCGCTCTGTTCTAAATTTCCAATTCAATAATGATCTTTCTTTTCGTTTGGTAGGGGAGTTTAATGACTTTGATAAGAACTTTTTTTACCAGCCTTTACTCAAGTGGAATCCCAATCCTTTTACCATATTTTATATTGGAGGAACCAATGGTTATTCTCAAATCAATCCGAACAATCGTTATGGTATAGAAAATAGCCAATTGTACTTCAAATTCCAATACCAGTTTGATCTATAATACTGTCTTTTGAGAGAAAATACTTATCAAGGATTAAAACCTCTGTATTCAGCTTTAAAAAGGTTAAGAAAGCCTAGAATTCTATTAAAATCAATTCGTATTTAACGCCTTATTAATTAGCCTAGCTAAATCGATCCTATCCCCTTGTTTTATTGAATCCGTAACCGTTAAAATTAAAATACGTTTTCCATTAAGGTTTAAATAGATGTTTTGTCCGTTTGGTAAATTAACACCGCTCCGAGAAAAAGGATTTAAATTAGGTTTCATCACACCTGGTATTATTAAGGGTAAACTCTGTGCAGTGTTATTTTCCAAATAGAAAGCGCGTTGTGGAGTAAGAGCTTTCACGGTGTTCTTATTTCCAGGCACACCTTTTAGTACACTAAACTCAACTTTAAGAATCGCCAAAAAACGATTTTCAAATTGTAAATAATTTCCTTCTGTAACAGTTAATTGATTAGAAGTACCTTTAGACATTCCAAAGCCCTTTACCAGAGAATCTGTTTTACGATCACGTACAGAAACCCCCAACTCAAATTTAGATTTATTCCAAAGTTTTACAGTATATCCCTTAATTAAAGGATAATCAATTTGCACTAGTTGTTTGGGAGGAATAAGCAATTGTGAACGATCCTTAGATCCTTGTTGACCAACAGCAAGATTATAAAAAAGAACAAATAACAAAAAAGGCTTCCACATAAGATAAAGATACAATGTTTGAAACAAGAAATACAATGCGATCAAACTTTCGGTCTTAATTTCAATCAAAAAAAAAGACCCATTCACAAATGTGAATGGGTCTTCGAAGAAGGCGGCGACATACTCTCCCACCGGATGGCAGTACCATCTGCGCTAGTAGGCTTAACTTCTCTGTTCGGAATGGGAAGAGGTGAGCCCTACTGCTATAACCACCTTAATTGTCGTAGCGTTTTTACACTACATAATAAGTTGACACATCAAAAAGATGCAAATATCTGTTCTAATACATTGAATAGTCTCTTTAATTAGCGACAATTTTTTAAAGAAAAAGTGCCACGATAGGCCTATGGGTAATTAGTATCACTCGGCTATGACATTACTGCCTTTACACCTGTGACCTATCAACGTAGTCGTCTCCTACGACCCTTAAAAGAAATCTCATCTTGTGGTGGGTTTCGCACTTATATGCTTTCAGTGCTTATCCCTTCCCGACGTAGCTACTCGGCAATGCTCCTGGCGGAACAACCGATACACCAGAGGTCAGTCCATCTCGGTCCTCTCGTACTAAAGACAGATCCACGCAAATTTCTAACGCCCACTACAGATAGAGACCGAACTGTCTCACGACGTTCTGAACCCAGCTCGCGTGCCACTTTAATGGGCGAACAGCCCAACCCTTGGGACCTTCTCCAGCCCCAGGATGTGACGAGCCGACATCGAGGTGCCAAACCCCCCCGTCGATGTGAGCTCTTGGGGGAGATCAGCCTGTTATCCCCGGCGTACCTTTTATCCTTTGAGCGATGGCCCTTCCAT